>Ga0182739_1002201_pt1 | contig 18557 bp, 15 predicted proteins | sample eDN5th30CBELigBY_FD_128873 | JGI IMG/M metagenome (GOLD analysis project Ga0182739, IMG submission 128873) | Enriched backyard soil microbial communities from Emeryville, California, USA - eDNA 5th pass 30_C BE-Lig BY (version 2) (version 2) | ecosystem: Environmental > Terrestrial > Soil >...
CTCCAGGCGAAGATGGCAGAGCATGCCCGGTTCTTCCCCGGCTACGAGCAGGGCAGCAGCCGGCTGGTGACCTCCTGGGCGACCCGCCCGGAGGAAATCGACCAGCTCCTCCAGTCGGTCGCATGAGCGAGCGGCGCCCCAGCCGCCGCCAAGCCGAGCAGGCGGTCGCGACCCTGCTGCGCTGGATCGGCGAGGATCCGACAAGGCCCGGACTGGGCGCCACGCCCGGCCTGGTGGCCAGCGCCTGGCTGGAGCACGGCCGGGGCTACCGCACCACACCGGAAGCGGCGTTGGGCGAGATCCTGGAGGGTGCCGAGCCGCCCGACGGCATGGTCCTGCTGCGCGACATCCGCTTCGAGAGCCATTGCGAGCATCATCTGGCGCCGTTCGTCGGCCTGGCCCATGTGGCCTACCTGCCGGACCGGCGGGTCGCCGGGATCGGCGGCATCGCCCGGCTGGTCGACTGCTTCGCCAAGCGGCTGCAGATCCAGGAGCGGCTGACCGACCAGATCGCCCGGAGCCTGGACGAGCTGCTTCAGCCAAAGGGCGTCGCGGTGCTGATCGAGGCGACCCACCATTGCCTGACCACCCGGGGCGCGCACAAGCCGGGCACCCGGTTCGTCACCACCCGCCTGCTGGGCAGCTTTCATGAGGATCCCGAGCTGCGCCAGGATTTCTATAGGCTTGCCGGACACCACTAAGATGAAATATCTGCGGAATGCGAGGATAGCGCTTCGACATTTCTGTGACTAATTAGGCAATCCATGAGAGCTAATAACATGCATCTATACGGCAAGTTCAAGATGCACAAAAATCCAAATATAATGAAGGAATTCTTCATATCAGAAAATGAAGATAAAATAAGTAGATGGAAAGGAATTACCCAGGAAGATTCGCACTCATACAAAGAAGATGAGAATGATATTCAGGCAGACGTATTTGCGAACATTCAAATTGAGTTAGAACGATCACTTAGAGTTTTTGAGAATACTATACCATATTTGACATCAAGACTTCCGTTGTTATTAAATTACTTAGATGACAGGCAGATTCGCGGGTACTTCGTCAAGCATGGTGACGTGATCTCAAATGACGAATACGAAGTCTACAAAATAAGCATTAGCCATATAAATCAAATATCGAAGCTGATTAGCAACAGCGCCTCTCTTCACAAGGGCATAAGCCAGCTGCCCACAATGTTCTTTATGGGCTTAGTAAGCGCTTATGATGCGTTTCTTGCACAGTTTATTCGCGCAATATTTATTGTTCGGCCTGAATTGCTATCCGCTTCTGAACAAACCTTTACATTCAAAGATTTAATGGAAATTGACTCAATTGATGCTGCTCGCGATCGCATGATTGAACGACAGGTTGAGAATGTTTTAAGATCAAGTCATGCCGATCAAATTAAATGGCTTGAAAACAAGCTTAACATGACTTTAACAAGGGATCTCGAAATCTGGTCTAATTTTGTTGAGTTGTTTGAAAGAAGAAACTTAATCGCTCACACAGGCGGCGTTGTTTCTTCGCAATATATTGCAACATGCAAAAATCACAAAGTCAAGATAAATAACCTAAAAATTGGGGATAAAATTCGCATAAACAGAGCATATTACAAGAATAGCGTCAAGACAATACTTGAATTTGGCATTAAATTAGTCCAGGTGATATGGCGTAAGCTTTATCCGGATAATATTGAATTGGCCGATCAAGAATTGAACAGATTTTGCTATGATTTAATAATAAAGGAAGATTACGATCTTGCCTCAAGGCTACTTAGTTTTCGTCTAAATACATTAAAGAAAGCTGGAAAAGAAGCGGATCGCAAGAGGATGGTGGTAAACCTTGCCAATGCAAGAAAGCTTTCTGGTCACTGGGATGAAGCAATTGAAATACTCGCCAAAGAAGACTGGAGCGCGGCAACCCTCGATTTTTCTGTGTGCATTGCAGCAATAAAGAGAGAGCACGATCAAGTCATAGACAATATGCAGAAGGTTGTTGATATGGAATATATGGACGCAACCAGTTTCCGTGGTTGGCCAGTTTTTAATGAAATTAGGTCCGACAGCAGATTTTCCGAGAAGTTTGAACAAATATTTGGCGAACCATTGCTGATTGATGTAGAAGAATCCAACTTTCCAGACTAGGATGGATGGCAAATAATAGCTGGACTAAACTTGAATTTTTGATTTTTACTAACAAATCTACTTGCTCTTATCACAGTACCCATGTCGACCCGAACCTGCGTCACGAGTTTCTCGCCCTCGTCGGTCATGCCTAGGGTTGACGCCGGCCGGCTGCGGCATCGCCGACCTGAACAGTGGTCGCTTTCGCGGCCGTTTGGTCCATCTTCGTCATCGGCACGCTTCACCACGACGGGAGCCGGACGATGGCGAACATGATGAAGGCCGCGGTGTGCAAAGAATTCGGCAAGCCCCTGGTGATCGAGGAGGTGCCGGTGCCCGAGCCCGGCCCGGGCCAGATCCTGGTCCGGATCGTCGCCACCGGTGTCTGCCATACCGACCTGCATGCCGTGAACGGCGACTGGCCGGTCAAGCCGAGCCCGCCATTCATCCCGGGTCACGAAGGTGTGGGCACGGTCGTCGCGCTCGGTGCCGGCGTGGCGCGCGTCAAGGAGGGCGACCGGGTCGGGATCCCGTGGCTGCACACGGCCGACGGCTACTGCGAATACTGCCGCACCGGCTGGGAGACGCTCTGCCCGCGCCAGCAGAACACCGGCTACTCGGTCAACGGCACGTTCGCCGAATACGCTCTGGCCGACCCGACCTTCGTCGGCCGCCTGCCGGACCAGCTGGACTGGGGGCCGGCCGCCCCCACCCTGTGCGCCGGGGTGACGGTCTACAAGGGTCTGAAGGAGACCGAGGTGAAGCCCGGCGAATGGGTGATGATCTCGGGCATCGGCGGCCTCGGCCACATGGCGGTCCAGTACGCGAAGGCCATGGGCATGCATGTCGTGGCGATCGACATCCATGACGACAAGCTGGCGCTCGCTACCAGGCTCGGCGCCGACCTGGCGGTCAATGCGCGCACCACCGACGCGGCGGCCGAGATCCAGAAGCAGGTCGGCGGCACCCATGGCGCACTGATCACCGCGGTGTCGCCGCCCGCCTTCGAGCAGGCATTCGGCGTGCTCCGCTCGCACGGCACCATGGCCCTGGTCGGGTTGCCACCCGGCAAGTTCGCCATGCCGATCTTCGACACCGTGCTCAAGCGCATCACCGTGCGCGGCTCGATCGTCGGCACCCGCCAGGACCTGGAGGAGGCGCTGGAGTTCGCCGGCGAGGGCAAGGTCAAGGCCCACTTCGCCTGGGACGAGCTCAGCAACATCAACGACATCTTCCACCGCATGGCGGAAGGCAGGATCGACGGACGGATCGTGCTCCGTCTCCAGTAGGCAGGGCGCCCTCCGCTCGGCGGCCGGCCGGTCGGAGGGCGCAGGATCATCGCCGGCCCGGCGCCTGCCCCGATGTACCACCACCGCATCCGCCGCCCGTCGCTCATGGACAGGGTATGCTCCGCCGAACAGGCGGCACGGCTTGTCCAGGACGGCATGACCATTGGAATGAGCGGCTTCACCCGGGCTGGCGAGGCCAAGGCGGTGCCGCTGGCCATGGCCGAGCGCGCGGCCCACGATCCGTTCCAGATCACGCTGATGACCGGCGCCTCGCTCGGCAACGACATCGACCGCCGGCTCACCGAGGCCGGCGTGATCGCCCGCCGTCTGCCCTTCCAGGTCGATCCGGTGCTGCGCCACGCGATCAACCGCGGCGAGGTGCTGTTCATCGATCAGCATTTGTCGGAAACGGTCGAACTCCTGCGCTCGCAGCAGATGGGGCCGATCGACTATGCGATCGTCGAGGCGACGGCGATCCTGGAGGATGGCGGGATCATACCCACCACCTCGGTTGGCAACTCCGCGACCTTCGCCATCCTGGCCGAAAAGGTGATCGTCGAGATCAACCTGAGCCAGCCGCTCGAGCTGGAGGGGCTGCACGACATCTACATCCCGACCAGGCGGCCCTACCGCGAGCCGATCCCGGTGCAGACCTGCGAGAGCCGCCCCGGCCTACCCTATATCCCGATCGAGCCCACCAAGATCGCGGCCATCGTGCTCACCGAGCAGGGCGACAGCCCGGCGCGCGCCGAGCCGCCGGACGCGGCCACCCGGGCGATCGCCGGCCACCTGATCGAGTTCCTGATGCACGAGGTCCATCTGGGCCGGCTCGGCATGACCCTGGCCCCGCTCCAGGCCGGGATCGGCGTGATCGCCAACTCCGTCCTGGCGGGGCTGGCCGGCAGCCCGTTCCGCGACCTGCGGATGTACAGTGAGGTCCTGCAGGACAGCACGCTCGACCTGTTCGACGCGGAAAAGCTGGTCTTCGCGTCCGGCTCGTCGATCACCCTGAGCCGCCCGGTGGCCGAACGCTTCTATGCCGACCTGCCCCGCTACAAGCAGCGCATGGTCCTGCGCCCGCAGGAGATCAGCAATCACCCCGAGGTGATCCGCCGCCTCGGCATCATCGGCATTAACACCGCGCTGGAGTGCGACATCTACGGCAACGTCAACTCCACCCATGTCGACGGCACGATAATGATGAACGGCATCGGCGGCTCCGGCGACTTCGCCCGCAACGCCTACATGTCGATCTTCGTCGCCCGCTCGACCACCAAGAACGGCGCCATCTCCACGGTCGTGCCGATGGTCACCCATGTCGACCATCCCGAGCACGACGTCGACGTCCTGGTGACCGAGCACGGGCTGGCCGACCTGCGCGGCCTGGCCCCGCGCGAGCGGGCACCGCTGATCATCGCCAACTGCATGGACCCGGCCTACCGGCCGCAGGCCAGCGACTATGTCGAGCGGGCGCAGCGCCTGGGCGGCCACACCCCGCATCTGCTGAACGAGACGTTCGCCTGGCATCTTCGTCGGCAGCGGACCGGCAGCATGCTGGACACCGGCTGAGCCGGCCTGCTTCGGTGCGCCCGCCTCAGCGCGCCTGCCGCACGAAGGTCATGTCGACCCCGTCGCCGGTCAGCCGCAGCTCGTCACCGGTGATGGCATAGTGGTCGACCTCTGCCAGGCCATTCAGGAACGCCTGCTCGGTGGGCACCCCTTCCGGCGTGCAGGCCATCTTGGTGCTCACGATCTGGCCGATGCTCACATCGCCCTCGTCGCCGACCGGCAGGAAGCCGCCGGAGATCCGGTTGCAGCCGCCCTGCCCGTAGAACCGGCCCTCGGCCGGCTCGAAGGTGAGGTCCGGCACCTGCCGGCCCGCGGCCGGCAAGGCCGCTTGGCCGTTCAGCGCGGTCAGGGTCCAGACTGTGCCGGCCAAGCGAAGCGCCCCGCTCGCGGCCGATCCTGCCACTGCACCTGCCGCCGCCGCTCCGGTCGTGCTGGCCGGATGCAGCATGAGGTCGACCGTTGCGCCGTTGCCCTGGGTCAGCACCGGATAGCTTTCGTTCGTCGTGAGCAGCAGTTCGTCGCCGACCGTGACGGTCGCGCGCACCGCATAGCGCCCGGACTGGTCGATCTTGGCCGGATCGTAGGGCAGGCTGAAGCTGATCGGCAGCCGGCTGACCGAATCGATCTCCTGGACACCCACCACCCCGGACAGGGAATCCGCACGAGCCACGTCCTCCAGATAAACGTCGAACACCGCGCCCGGCGGCAGGGCCGCGGTCCCGTGCGACCGCGCAGTCCCGTCGATCGTCGGCAGGTCAGGCATCGCCATGCAGCCACCCAGTCCCGTCGTCGCCAGCAGCATCACGATTCCGACGCGCATCCACTCACTCCCGACCGCCGAGTTCATCCCCATCTTGGGCAGCATCGCTCGGCTTGGAAACAGCGCGATCATCCGTAGACTGCGTCACGCAGCGCCGTGGGAAACGCGCCATGCACTCCGGCGAAGGCGGTGTTGGTGAGGGCGACGACGCTGAGCGCCCGTGCCGGGTCGACGAACCAGCTATGACCATAGGCGCCGCCCCAGTGCAGGGTGCCCGGGCTTTGCGGCGATCCGGCCGCCACCGGGTCGGCCAGTACCGCCCAGCCCAGGCCGAAGCCCCAGCCCGGCCGGCTGGCCCGGACCGGCGCGTCGACCTGCACCGCCTGCATGGTCCGCAGCGTGGTCTCGCGCAGGATCGGGGCGCCGTCGCCGCGGACCGTCTCCAGAAAGCGCAGGAAGTCGCCGGCCGTGCCGATCATGCCGCCGCCGCCGGACGGGAAGGAGGCCGGATCGAGATGCCGGTCGGGCGTGAAGCGCACGACCCCTTCCTCGCTGCGCACCGGGGTCTCGCCCACCATCCGGGCCGGTGCCGGCATGCCGTCGGCATAGGCGGCGGCGAGACGCTCCGGATCGGTGACGGCAAATGCGGTGTCGGTCATGGCGAGCGGCTCGGTCACCAGCGCGGCCACGATCTCGGGCAGATCCCGGCCGGTCGCCTTCTCCAGGACCCGCCCGACCACGTCGATGCCGAGCGAGTAGCGCCAGCCCTGTCCGGGCGGGAAGTAGAGCGGGCAGCCGGCCAGCCGACGCAGGTTCTCATCCAGGTCGAGGCCCGGCTGATCCAGCCCGTCCGACACCCCGGCCTGGTGGTAGGGGCCGTCCTCCGGATCGAGGAACCGGTAGCCCAGGCCGGACGTGTGGGTGAGGAGCTGGCGCAGCGTGATGACCGGCCGGGTCCCGTCGGGCAGCGCCGGCCGGAAGTCCGGCAGCCATTCGGTCACCGCCTGGTCCAGCCCGAGCCGGCCCTCCTCCACCAGACGCAGCATCGCCGCGGTGACGATCGGCTTGGTCAGCGAGGCCAGCCGGAAGATCGTGTCCTCCCGCATCGGCAGGCCGGCTTCCCGATCGGCCATGCCGGCGGCCCGGGTGAACGCCAGCGTCCCCTCGCACGCCACCAGCACGACCGCCCCGACCATGCGGTGCTCGGCGATCGCCTGCTCGATCACCCTGTCCAGGCGGGTGGCGAGTCCCGGATCCGGACGGATGGCAAGTTGGTGCATCGGCTGGTGCTCCGTCGATCGTGATCGACTACCGGGATAGCCTGTCGGCTACGGCCTTCCCAGCCGAACCGGCACTGCGCGTCCCTCCAAGGGTTGCCCGAACCGGCGGGAACGGCCTATTCCCGCAGCCGTCGGCATTTGGCCGAGCAACGCCTGGTCGGATCTTCAGCACCCATGTCGCTCGTCCCGCGACCGCACCCCATGCCCGACACGCCGGCAGCCCCCTATCTGGCCGGCCTGAACCCCGAGCAGTATGCTGCGGTGACGGCCGAGGACGGCCCGCTCCTGATCCTGGCCGGTGCCGGCACCGGCAAGACCCGCGTGCTGACCACCCGCCTGGCCCATCTCCTGATGACCGGGCGCGCCCGGCCGTTCGAGGTGCTGGCGGTGACCTTCACCAACAAGGCCGCGCGCGAGATGGTCCATCGGGTAGAAGGGCTGATCGGCCAGAGCGTGCAGGGCATGTGGCTCGGCACCTTCCACGCCATGGGCACCCGCTTTCTGCGCCGCCATGCCGAGATCGTGGGGCTCAAGCCCAGCTTCACCATCCTGGACACGGACGACCAGATCCGGCTGGTCAAGCAGGTCCTCCAGGCGCTGGAGATCGACGACAAGCGCTGGCCGGCCCGGGCGGTGCTGGGCATCGTCCAGCGCTGGAAGGATCGCGGCTGGACGCCGGACCAGGTGCCGCCATCGGAGGTCGGCGACTTCGCCGGCGGCAAGACGCTCAGGATCTATTCGCTCTACCAGGAGCGCCTGGCGACCCTGAACGCCTGCGACTTCGGTGACCTGCTCCTGCACTGCCTGGAGCTGTTCAAGCGGGCGCCGGACGTGCTGGCTCAGTACCAGCGCCGCTTCCGCGCGATCCTGGTCGACGAGTACCAGGACACCAACGTCGCCCAATACCTGCTCTTGCGCCTTCTGGCGCAAGGCCATCGCAACATCACCTGCGTGGGCGACGACGACCAGTCGATCTACAGCTGGCGAGGGGCCGAGGTCGGCAACATCCTGCGCTTCGAGGAGGACTTCCCGGGTGCCGAGGTGGTCCGGCTGGAGCGCAACTACCGCTCGACCGGCCACATCCTGGGTGCCGCCGCAGGGCTGATCGCCCGCAACCGGGCGCGGCACGGCAAGACGCTGTGGACCGAGGACGTGGACGGCGAGAAGGTCCGGGTCGCTTCGCTGTGGGACGAGCACGAGGAGGCGATCTTCGTCGGCGACGAGCTGGAGGCCCTCCAGCGGGCGAAGAAGCGCCTGTGCGACACGGCGGTGCTGGTCCGCGCCGGCCACCAGACCCGCGCCTTTGAAGAGCGCTTCATCCAGCTGGGCCTGCCCTATCGGGTGATCGGCGGCCTGCGCTTCTACGAGCGCGCCGAGATCCGAGATGCGGTGGCCTATCTGCGCGTGGTGGTGCAGCCGGACGACGACCTGGCGTTCGAGCGGATCGTCAACACGCCCAAGCGCGGCATCGGCGAGACCACGGTGGTGGCGCTGCGCAAGGCGGCGCGGGCGGCGGGCAGGAGCATGCTCTCGGCCGCGGAGGAACTGGTCGGCACGGACGAGCTGCCGACCCGCGGCCGCCGGCAGCTGGCCGACCTGCTGGCCGCATTCGCCCGCTGGCGGGACGAGCTGCCGCGCCGCGCACCCCGCGACCTGGTCGAGGCGATCCTGGATGAATCCGGCTATGTCGGCATGTGGCAGGCCGACAAGACGCCCGAGGCGCAGGGCCGGCTGGAGAACCTGAAGGAGCTGGTCAAGGCGATCGAGGAGTTCGAGAGCCTGCCGGCCTTTTTGGAGCATGTCGGCCTGGTGATGGACAATGCCGCCGACGCGGATGGCGACATGGTCACGCTCATGACCCTGCACGCCGCCAAGGGGCTGGAATACGACTACGTGTTCCTGACCGGCTGGGAGGAGGGCCTGTTCCCCAACCAGCGGGCGCTCGACGAGGGCGGGACCAAGGCGCTCGAGGAGGAGCGGCGGCTTGCCTATGTCGGCATCACCCGGGCGAAGAAGCGCTGCACCATCACCTATGCGGCCAACCGGCGGATCTTCGGCCAGTGGGGGGCGGCGCTGCCATCCCGCTTCGTCGAAGAACTGCCGCCGGAGCACATCCACCACCTCCTGCGCAGCAATGCGAGCAGGCCCGACGTCGACCCGACCTTCGGCGTGACCTCCCTGTTCCCGACCGGGAAAATGACGGGCCGCGGCCCAGGCTTCGAGCGGGCCGGCAAGCTGATCGAGGGCAAGGCCGAGCTGGTCCGACCGCGCCCTGCTCCCACCGTGGCCTTCGCAAAAGGTGACCGGGTGTTCCACGACAAGTTCGGCCCCGGCACGGTCGAAGCGCTGGAGGGCGAAAAGCTCACCATCGCCTTCGACAAGTCCGGGGTGAAGAAGGTCATGGCGAGCTTTCTGGAGAAGAAGGCGTGAGCGACGAGCTGTTCCACGCCACCACCGGCTCGCTCTGGCGCACGAGCTTCGTGCTGCCCGACGGGCTGGCCCAGGCGGTGTTCGAGCGGCTGGACGATCTCGGCCTCTCCATCGGCATGTTCGAGCATGAGGGCGACGGCGGCTTCCAGGTCGAGCGCTGGCGCATGGAGATCGTGGAGGCGGAGCGGCCCGAGCCCGAGGCGCAGCGCAGCCGCCTGCTGGAGCTGATCGGCGACCTCGTCCCGGACCTGCCCGAGTTCGGGATCGAAGAGGTGACCGAGGAAGCCTGGACCGAGGCGATGCGCCGGGAGTTCCCGCCGGTGGAGGCCGGTCGGTTCTTCGTCCATGGCGCCGCCCATGCCGACCAGGTGCCCGACGGCCGCCTGCCGATCCGGGTCGAGGCCGGCTTGGCCTTCGGCTCCGGCGAGCACGCCACCACCAGAGGCTGCCTCCTGGCCTTCGACCGGCTCCTGCCCCGGCGTAACTGGCGGCGGATCCTGGACATGGGCACCGGCTCCGGCATCCTCGCCATCGCCGCTGCCAAGACCACGCGCGCCTCGGTCCTGGCGGTGGACGTCGACCCGACCGCGGTCGAGGTCGCGTCCGGCAATGTCGCCGAGAACGGCGTGGCCGGCCGCGTGCGCTGCCTGGCCGGCGACGGCTTCCACACGCCGGGCGTATCCCATCCGCGCGGCTACGACCTGATCTTCGCCAACATCCTGGCCAACCCGCTGGTCGCCATGGCCGACCAGCTCGCCCGGAGCCTGGCGCCGGGCGGCTTCGCCATCCTGTCCGGCCTGATCGACGAGCAGGCGGCACGGGTGGAGGCAGCCTATCGCCGGGCGGGGCTGCGCAGCCTGCGCCAGTTGCGCCTGGACCGCTGGGTGGTGATCACCGCGCGCAAGCCGCGCCGGGCACGAGCCCCGCGCCGCCGGCGGAACGGCTGACAGGGCTGAGGCTTACTAACCTCCGAGACCTACATCCTCGGGGGAACCGTCGTCGACATGAGCGTGGCCAGCCCTGATCGTCCCGTGGCCCTGGCCTTGTCGGGTGGCGTCGCGCTCGGCGCCTATCATGCCGGCGCCTATGCCGCCCTCCACGAGGCCGGGCTGCCGCTGCGCTGGCTGGCCGGCTGCTCCGTCGGCGCTGCGGTGGCGGCCGTGATCGCGGGGAACCCGCCGGAGCGGCGGGTCGAGCAGCTCCGGCGCTTCTGGCAGCTCGCAGCGCTCAACCCCTTCCCGCTGACGCCCTACTGGAACGACCGCCCGCCGGCGGGCCTGCCGCGTCAGGCCTACAACATGGCGAGCGCCCTGCAGGCCCATCTGTTCGGCCGGCCCGGCATGTTCCATCCTCGGTTCCTGCCGAGCGTGGGCGACCCCGGCCTCTACGACCTGACGCCCTTGAAGGACTGGCTCCTGGAGCTGGTCGACTTCGACCGGCTGAACAGCGGCGAGGTCCGGGTCAGCATCGGGGCCACGGACCTGCTCAGCGGCGAGCGCGTCCTGTTCGACACGGGCAGTGGCGCCCGCATCGGCGTCGAGCACATCCTGGCTTCCTCCGCCCTGTCGCCCTTGTTCCCGCCGGTCGAGATCGAGGGGCGGCTGCTCGTCGATGGCGGCCTGTCCGTGAACCTGCCCTTGGACCTCGTGCTGCACGAGAAGCGGGACACCGAGCTCGCCTGCTTCGTGATCGAGCTGTTCGCGCGCCGGGGCAGCCGGCCGTCCACGCTGGGCGCTGCCCTGTCGCGCAGCGTCGACCTGGTGTTCGGCAACCAGACCCGCACCCTCCTGGAAGGGCAGCAGCGCGACTATGCGCTGCGGGCGAAGCTCCGGGCACTCGGCGACCGGCTGCCCCCGGAGATCCGGGACGATCCGGAGGTGGCGCCCTTGCTGGCGGAAGGGCAGTTCGCCCCGGCCGTGCTGCTCTGCCTGGGCCAGCGCGCCGATCTGGACGAAGCCGGGCCGGTCAAGATCTTCGACTATTCGGAAGCAACGCTGGCCGACCGCTGGCGGCGCGGTGCGGAGCACATGCGCCGGGCCCTCGACCGGCTGGCAGCGCTGGGCGACGGGCCGCTGCCGCCCGGCCTCACCGTGCACGATGTCTGAGCAGGCAGCGGGCCCGCGGCGGCCCCATCCGACCCGGCGCAGCCTGCTCGCCGGTACAACGGCGGCCGGGATGGCCGGCATGTCGGCCAAGGCAGGAGAGCGATCGATGAGCCATCTGGTGCTCCTGGGCGATTCCGTGTTCGACAACGGCGCCTATGTCGCCGGCGGGCCGGATGTCGTGACCCAGCTCCGCCAGCGCTTGCCGCAAGACTGGCAGGCGAGCTTGGCTGCGGTGGACGGCGGCAGGCTCGCCGACATCCAGCACCAGCTCCGGGGGCTTCCTGCGGATGCGAGCCATCTCGTGATCAGCGTCGGCGGCAACGACGCCCTGGCCCATGGCGGGATCTTCGAGGAACAAGTGGGCTCGGTGGCCGAAGCCCTGCTCCGGGTCGCCGCAGTGCGGCAAGGCTTCGATCAGGCCTATGGCGCCATGCTGGATCAGGTCGTGGCGATCCGGCCGCAGGTGGCGGTCTGCACCATCTACGACACCGCCTATCCCGAGCCGCGCCGCACCCTGGCGGTCACCGCCCTGGCTGCACTCAACGACGTCATCACCCGCCATGCCTTCCGGCGCGGCCTGCCGCTCGTCGACCTGCGCCTGGTCTGCGACGAGACCGCCGATTTCGCCAACCCGATCGAGCCGTCCGTCCAGGGCGGCGGCAAGATCGCAAGCACCATCGCAGCGCTCGCCGCCGAAGGGTTCGGCCAGGGCCGTTCGACCGTCTTCCTTTGAACAAAAGGCGACAAGCAGGAGCACCGCCATGGTTGGGCTCCCCGTCCAAGGATACACGGCCGGAGGTCAAAGAGTTCGCGCAAGCGATAGCGGCGTTCCGCCTGGAGCAGATCGCGCGCCTGCAGGAAGTCGCCCGGGCGGAAAACGTTACCCTGCCTGAGGACAAGCAGCTTGGGCACCAGGTCGTCCTGGAGAATCTCGAGCCCCTGGACTTCCTGGCGCTCAGCCGGCGCTATGCCGAGATCCAGGTCCAGGTGCTGAAGCAGGAGATCCTGGGCTACCAGGCGGCAGAACGGTCGTCGGACGAGGTGCCGATCAGGCTCGCCGTCGAGACCCTGCCGCAGTTCCAGGACCGGCTCGATGCCGCCCGCATCATGCTGCAGGCGGTGGAGCCCTGAGCCGCACCGCCGGTCCCTTTCAGCCCGCCATCCATTGGTCCGAGACTGGGCAGCCGGCAGGATCACGCCACCAGGGCGCTGCCGCTGGCACTGACGAAGTCGATCTGGACGACGATGTCGTTGTAGTCGAAGTCGCCGCCGCCCTTCATGTCCTCCCAGCCCCAGGTGTTCAGGCCGTAGTTCCACAAGTGGGTGACCGGCGCACCGCCGACCTGCTCGTTGGCATCGGCAAAAGCGAAGAATTCGTCGTCGCCGGCCGACAGCCGCATTGCGATCAGGTCGCCGGCATCGACATCGGTGATACTGGTCTGCAGGAACTCGCCGAAGCCCGGTCCCTCGATCCACTCCTCGCCGTCACCAGTCGCATAGGCCCGCTCCAGCGTGGCGGCACCATAGCCTTCGTCCCCGGGTACGAGGTCCCCGATCCGGCCGGTGAAATCGTCGACCTCGTAGAACAGGAGCGAAACCTCCTTCTTGCCGTTCTGGCGCAACCGCACGATCGCCTCCTGATCGTCGGCCCCGCCGGCCGTGGTCGCGACGGCCACGGCGCGCGCTACCTGCAGTGCACAGTCAAGCTCGCCCGTCACATAGTCGATGAAGCCGTAATCGTTGGTCAGGCCGACCTGCGGCGTCTCGGTGGCCGCGCCGCCAATCTCGATCGCCAGCCCGTCCCCCTGGTCCAGGACAAGTTCATAAGGGCGCGACTGCCCGTACTCGTCGAACAGGCGCACCAGGTCGCCGTCGAAGTCGGCCTGCAGGACCTGCTGGGCGAACTGGCTGGTCCAGGCATGCGGCGAGCCGGCGCTGGCATTCCAGGACACCGTGGCGCCCGATGCGGCTAGGTCGATTCCGCCATCGCTGGCAAGGATCGGCTGGAGCAGCAGACTCTGCGCCGTTGCACTCCCGCCGGCGTCGTCGAGGATGCCGGGCGCATCGGAATGAAGCTGGCTGTGGGCAAGGGTCGTGAGCGCCCGTGTCAGCAGGACGCCGTTCGGCGAGCCCAGCCCGGTGGTCAGGTCATAGCCCGGGCCAGCCTCGTAGCCGAAGCCGGTCGGCGTGAGGGTGATCTGTTCCTCGGCATTCGGGTCACCCTTGACCGGGCCGCCTTCGACATAGCTCGACACGTTGTTGCCGAGCTGGATGTCGTTGAACGAGCCGGGTGCCACCACCGCCGCCGTGTAGAGCAGGTCGTTCAGGTAGCCCAGCTGCGGCAGGCCCTGGTCGGCGAACACGGCGTTGATCTGGGCGCCCAGCGCCGCCCAAAGTGGCGTCGACGCGCTGGTCCCGCCGCTTTCCTCGAACCGGGTCATGTCGGCGGACGGCACTACATAGAGCATGTTGCCGCCAGCCAGCGCCGCCACGTCCGGCACGCCCCGCCCGCTTTCGGCGAGCGGGTCGCTGGTGATGGGGTGCAGCCCGTAGTCGGCCTGGTAGCCGGGGATACCCTGGGTGACGTCCACGCCGCCCGAGCTGGCTGCATTCTCGGAATAGTCCGGGCCGAGGGTGTCGCCGTCGAGCCGGTACTGGTTCCAGACGGTCTCGACCAGGACCGCCAGCTCCGACGCGTTCTCCGGCAGGACGTTGAGGCCACCGGCGATCAGCTGCTGCAGCGTGCCGAGGTCGTGCGCGCCGGCCAGCTCGACCAGTTGGCCCAAGGTCACGTCATTCCCGGCGGAGGACATGGTGCTGAGCGACGTTCCGCCGACCGTCACGGCGTAGGGGCTGGCGATCGTGTAGGTCACGTTGGTGAGCCCGTTGCCGAGCTCGTTGCCCGAACCGCCATCGTAGGTCATGACGAACATGGACTGGTTGCGGAGCGCCGCATCCACGAACAGCTCCCGGTAGGCGTCCAGGAAGGGCGAATCCGGGGATGGCAGCTGCACGTCGCTGAACGAGGAGGAGATGACCTCGGGATCGGCCTCCTGATCCCAGATGGCAGACTGATACGAGGTGAACACCGTCCCGTCCTGGGAGGAACCCACATAGAGGCCGATCGTGCTGTTCGGCGCCGCCCCTGCCACGACCCCGACATCGAGCGAGCGTTCGCCGCCCATTTCGTCATCGTAGCCCTGATGTTCCGGGTTGCTCACGTAGAAGCGGCCGGGCGTATCGAAGCCCAATGCCTTGCGGTAGGCATCGAGCTGCTCCTGGAAGGTGACGGTCGAGTCCTCGGGCAGGGCGGCGCCGATCCCGGTCTCGATCAGCGCGATGGTGCCGGTGTCCAGCTCGCTGCCGACCAGCGGGAACTTGTAGTGCTCGCTGATGGCAGCAGGATTTTCCGCAGCATCCGTCGTCGAGCCGTTGCCGATGCTCTGCCAGCCCTGCGGCAGCTCGACCGGGTCGTCGGCGAGGTCGGCGACCGCCGGCGGGATGCCGACATCGACCCACAGCCCCTCGGGCACGACGTTCCAGCCATCCGGGAACGACAGATCGCCGTTCCAGAAGAGGAGGTCGGGTTCCTCCGGATCGCCGGCCACTAGCAGCTCGGTGCCGAACAGGTTCTTGAAATCGTCGGCAGTCAGGCTGACCCAGACCGTGCGTGATGCCGCCGAGGCGACATAGCCGTCATCCGCGCCGAGCGTGGTGATGCCGCTGGCATGGAGCTGGTCGACCAGCGTGTCATAGGCGGCCGGATCGGCACCGAACATGGTCCAGAGTGTACCGTCTGCCTCCATTTCGGCGAGCAGCTTCTGGCGCGTTCCCCAGTCCTGGCTGAGCAGCCCGGTCGGATCGTTGGCGCGCTCCAGGCTCAGCGCGACATTGATGGTCAGGTCCGCCGGTGCGGCATGAATCTCCGAAGGATCCAGGTCATATGCCTTGGAGACCGCAGTCTCATTCGTGCTCCGGTAGGACGTCAAATCCAGAAACGTCGAGTTCTCGATCTTCGGCATGTAGAATCCCCGACCTTCATTCTCTTCGCGCGCAGACGCGAGTCTGCATCCTGTCAAACAGGCAATTTATTAGCAAGTTCCGGAAAATATCGTGTCTTGTGGCGTTCTGTGCTCTGGTCAGACGCTAAGGCGCGGACACTTGATCTTGCCACTCCGCCCCCTATCATGCCTTCTACCCTGGCGGGACTTCTATCCTGTCGAGGTCCCCTCAATCGACCGCAGCGCCTCGGCCAGGATCAGCGCCGCCGCCAGATGGTCGATCTTCCCGTCCCTGCCCGGCGGCGGCAATTCGCCCGCCTCGATCGCGGCTTCCACGCCGCCGGTCGTGAACCGCTCGTCCTGCAGGAACACAGGGAGTCCCGCCAGCGGCACGAACAGGTCCAGGAAGTTGCGGACCCGGTCGCAGGCCTCCCCTTCCCGGTCGTCCAGGCCGAGCGGCCAGCCGACCACCAGCCCAGCGGGCCGCCGCTCCTTCAGGAGCCGGAGCAGCGCCTCCCGGTCGTGCGTCCAGGACTTGCGCACATGGGTGAACAAGGGCGTCACCATCCGCCGCTCGGCATCGGTGCCGGCAAGGCCGATCGCGCGCTTGCTGACGTCCAGCGCCAGGAGGCCGCCGCGCTTCGGCAGGGCTGCCGCGAAGTCGGCATGGTTGCGGAAGATGGACGGTGACACTAGCTTCCGTGCGCCTTTTGCGGCCATACCCGGCCGCGTTTTCCGTTTTCGCGTGCAGGAGACCAGAGATCCATGGCGATCGACAAGGCCACGGTGGCGAAGATCGCGCATCTGGCCCGCCTCGAGGTTCCTGAGGAGAAGCAGGAGCATCTGGCGAAGGAGCTGTCCGGCATCCTCGGCTGGGTGGAGCAGCTGGGCGAGGTCGACACCGACCGGGTCGAGCCGCTGCGCTCGGTCATGTCGATCACCCAGGACTGGCGGCCGGACCGGGTGACCGAAGGTGACCGCCGGGACGATGTGCTGGCCAACGCGCCGGCCAGGCAGGATGGATATTTCGTGGTGCCGAAGGTGGTCGAATGAGCGTGGATCTCCACCGGCTGACGCTGGCCGACGCCCGCAAGGGCTTGGCCGCCAAGGAATTCAAGGCGGTCGAGCTGGCCGAGGCCTCCATCGCCCAGATGGAGTGCCACCGGGCGCTCAACGCCTTCATCACCGAGACGCCCGAGCGGGCGCTGGACATGGCGAAGGCCGCGGACGAGCGCATCGCCAAGGGCGAGGCCGGCCCACTGGAAGGCATCCCGATCGCGGTGAAGGACCTGTTCTGCACGAAAGGTATTCGCACCACGGCCGCCTCGAACATTCTGGGCAACTTCGTCCCGCCCTATGAGAGCACGGTCACGAAGCAACTCTGGGCGGCCGGTGCGGTCTGCCTGGGCAAGACTAGCCTCGACCAGTTCGGCATGGGCTCGGCCAACCTGAACAGCGCGTTCGGTCCGGTGAAGAGCCCCTGGACCCGGCCGGGCGATGCCAAGCCACTGGTGCCGGGGGGCAGCTCGGGCGGCTCGGCCGTGGCCGTGGCCGCGCGCATGTGCCTGGCCGCGACCGGCACCGACACTGGCGGCTCGATCCGCCAGCCGGCCGCTTACACCGGCATCACCGGCATCAAGCCGACCTACGGGCGCTGCTCGCGCTTCGGCATCATCGCCTATGCCTCCTCGCTGGACCAGGCTGGTGCCTTTGCCCGCAACGTCCGGGACAGCGCCCTGCTCCTGCAGGCGATGGCCGGCCACGACCCGAACGACAGTACCTCGGCCGACCTGCCGGTGCCGGACTTCGAGGCCGGGATCGGCAAGTCGCTGAAAGGGCTGAAGATCGGCATCCCGAAGGAGTACCGGGTCGAGGGGCTCTCACCCGAGATCGACCGGCTCTGGCAGCAGGGTGCCGACTGGCTGCGTGCCCAGGGTGCCGAGGTGAAGGAGGTCTCGCTGCCGCACAGCCGCTATGCGCTGGCCACCTACTACATCATCGCCCCGGCCGAGGTGTCCTCCAACCTCGCCCGCTATGACGGCATGCGCTACGGCCTGCGCGTCGAAGGGCGCAACCTGGCCGAGACCTACGAGAAGTCCCGGGGTGCGGGCTTCGGCGAAGAGGCCAAGCGCCGGATCATGATCGGCACCTACGTGCTCTCGGCCGGCTATTACGACGCCTACTACGTCAAGGCGCAGAAGGTCCGCCGCATCCTGGTGGACGACTTCCGCAAGGTGTTCGAGGAGGTCGACGCGGTGCTGGCGCCGACCACGCCCACGCCCGCCTTCCGGATCGGCGAGGAGCCGGACGACCCGGTCGCCATGTACCTGAACGACGTGTTCACCGTGACCGCCAACCTGACGGGCCTGCCCGGCATGAGCGTGCCGGCCGGCCTCTCATCGGACGGCCTGCCGCTGGGCCTGCAGGTCATGGGCAAGCCCTGGGACGAGCCGACCGTGCTCCAGATCGGTGCTGCCCTGGAAGAGGCCGCGCAGTTCAACACGCTTCCCTACGGCATCGAGGCTCGGGCATGAGCTGGACCATCGAAGGCAACACCGGCACCTGGGAGATCGTGGTCGGTCTCGAGGTGCACGCGCAGGTCACCAGCCAGGCCAAGCTGTTCAGCGGTGCCGCCACCGCCTACGGCGCCGAGCCCAACACCCAGGTGAGCCCGGTCGATGCCGGGATGCCCGGCATGCTGCCGGTGCTGAACGCCTATTGCGTCGAGCAGGCGGTCCGCACCGGCCTGGGCCTCAAGGCGGAGATCAACAAGGTCTCGGTGTTCGAGCGGAAGAACTATTTCTACCCGGACCTGCCGCAGGGCTACCAGATCAGCCAGTACCAGCACCCGATCGTGGGCAAGGGCGAGCTGATCCTGGACATGCCGGACGGCACGCAGCGCCCGATCGGCATCACCCGGCTCCATCTGGAGCAGGACGCCGGCAAGTCGATCCACGACCAGGGCCACGACACCACGCTGATCGACCTGAACCGGTC
>Ga0182739_1002202_pt1 | contig 18555 bp, 19 predicted proteins | sample eDN5th30CBELigBY_FD_128873 | JGI IMG/M metagenome (GOLD analysis project Ga0182739, IMG submission 128873) | Enriched backyard soil microbial communities from Emeryville, California, USA - eDNA 5th pass 30_C BE-Lig BY (version 2) (version 2) | ecosystem: Environmental > Terrestrial > Soil >...
GACATCGTCGCGACGAACGTGGCGCGCGAGACGACCTTGCACACGGACGAAAGCCCGCTGTACCCGGAAGTCGGCAAGCAGTTCATCAGCCACCAAGCGGTGCGCCACAGTGCCTACGAGTACGTTCGCGGCGAAGTCCATACCAACACCGTGGAAGGCTTCTTCTCGATCTTCAAGCGCGGCATGAAGGGCGTGTACCAGCACTGCGGTGAGAAGCATCTTCACCGCTACCTCGCGGAATTTGACTTCCGCTACAACGCTCGTTCGGCGCTTGGTGTTGAGGATCAAGAGCGCGTCGGGAAGGCTTTGAAGGGCGTCGTCGGGAAGCGTTTGACCTATCAAACAATTGACTAGAGGCCCCTCCAGAAGGAAACGGCAACGCGATCAAGGGCTTACTTAAGCCCTTGATTTGGCGAAAGAAATCACTATACTAATGTTCGCTGGTCTGATCCCGCGAAGGCGGGGGTAGGTCCGGCATAGAACTTGAACCCCTGACGAAAGTTGGGGGTTCTTGTTATCGGATGATGCCCAGTCCGCGCGGGTCTCTTGCGTTGCATTCTTTGAATACAATCGGTTCAAGGACCGGATAGAAGGTGTCATATCCCAATGCTGAGCGACTTGCGATTGGCCGTTCCATCCGCAACAGAGCGTAGGCGCAAAAGTCAGCAAGCTGGATGAAGTATGAGGAGTTGGAGTCCTTGAAGAAGGGGTCTTCAAGAAAGCGATCTAGCGTTATGTTTCGTGTCGTTTGGCCGGTATCTTGCCACGAACCTTGATTGCTTGGGATCGGATTGTGCACCCTCATCTTCCGAATGCGCTTGGTAAACTGCGCTTCCTGGCCTTGGTCGCAAATCAAAATCAGTTCGTGTCCTTGTGCAAGCGCGGTCCGGTTGAGCCTATTCATAAGCCGTTCAAAGGCGTACATTTCGTTCGTATTGACTGCGCTAATAATTCGAAAGAGGCCCGTGTCTACGGCAACTCGTAGGACCCATTCGAAGATTTTTGCTCGTTCTGCCTTGTCAATTCTTCGGGTGGCGATTTGCCCTTTTCCACTGGCGAACTTCCATGCGTGAAGTTCCTTTCGGATGTAAATGTCCCCTTGTGACTTCATAGTCTGGCGCATCTGCTTAAGAGCTAAGAACGCCTTGCTCCAGTTCGCGGCGTCGACGATCAATGCGGTGTATACAAAGAATTTATTTTCTTCCTTCGACTCGTCTAGGTACGCGAACCACATCGGGAGAACTCCGTGGCAAAGACAGTAAAGCCTCAAGTGGAAAAATTCCGAGAGGTAGCCCGCGAACTTGGCTGCGACGAGTCGGAAGAGCGGTTTGATGATGCGCTACGGAAGATCGGTCGCTCAGTTCCTAAGGACGTACACGAAAGTGTAGATAAGAAAGGCAGCGACCGCGGCCGCGATAAGAAATGATGCGGCGGCCACTACGCCGACTGCAACGTGAATTGCAGGCTCACTCGTGACACCTACGAGGTCACACCACCAGTTGATGGCACGCTCCATCAGCTAGACCTTATCTGACGACGACACAGCAGCCCGGCCGAAGAGCCGGGCTTTTTTTATGGAGTGCAGAATGTCCGGCGAACAGCGTTCAGAACATTGCCCCCCATACGACCCGACGAGAGACGAGATCAGGGCGTTGATGGGTATCCCAAGCACCACCCGGCCATTTTCTCTAAACCTCTTGCAATGGATTCGCCTGAACCTGGGTTCGGCCCGTCCTCCGATCCATCGCGGACCTGGTTAGCGGTTTTTGTGAAAACTCCGGCGGCTTCTTCTTGGGTTATCAGGCCCTTCTCAATGAGCAGGTACAGTACGTTCATCGTGCAGAAATTGGCTGCTGCGCCGGCCGCCCCCGCGTGCGAGTCCCAGATATTTGCCACCGATACCTCCCTCGTTGTGAGGGGTGGACCCTACCACCTCTAGCGGGTGGTTTGCAAACTACATAATCCCCACCATCGTCACGGTGTCAAGGATTTTTTTCCTCTAACTCATGTCGTCAGTATCGGCCCCAGACGGCAGCCCTCATAGCGAGGCCGCAGCATTTTACCGCCGCAAAGTTCAGCTATGGGTTGATGTTTGCGACGACAGCGCCTTCGACCAGACAACCACGGAGCATCGGGCATGCAACGGTGGATGACGGCGGCAGTGGCTCTCGTGGCCACGATATTTTGCGGCCCCGCGCAGGCCGCATCGTGCGGCGGCGATTTTTCGGCCTGGCTCGACGCATTTCGTCGCCAGGCCGGCGCACAAGGGGTCGGCGCGCGGGCGCTCGGCGCCCTTAACGGCCTGAGCCCGAGCCAGGAGGTCGTGCGGCTTGACCGCCGGCAGGGCCACTTCAAGCTTTCGTTCGAGCAATTCATCGCCGGCAGGGTCACGCCACAGCGGATCCAGGGTGGAGCGCGGCGGCTCGCCCAACATCGCGCCCTTCTTGATCGCATCCAGCGGCAATTCGGCGTGCAGCCCGAGATAGTCGTCGCGATCTGGGGCATGGAGACCGACTTCGGCGCCAATCAGGGCAAGCAGCCGGTGCTGCGCGCACTGGTTACGCTCGCGCATGACTGCCGGCGCAGCGAGATGTTCCAGCGCGAACTGATTGCGGCCTTGCGTCTGATCGACCGCGGCGACCTGTCGGCGGGCGAGATGCGCGGCGCCTGGGCCGGTGAACTGGGGCAGACCCAGTTCCTGCCTTCGTCCTATCTCAAATTCGCCGTCGACTTCGACGGCAATGGACGCCGCGACCTCATCCGCAGTGTTCCGGATGCGCTTGGCTCTACCGCCAATTATCTCCGTGGCTACGGGTGGAAGGCCAATGCCTCCTATGCGGTAGGCGGCGCCAACTTCCCGGTGCTGAAGGAATGGAACCGCGCCTCGGTCTATCAACGCGCAATTGCCTATTTCGCGCAACGGCTGACGGAGGAGCGACGATAAGGCCGAGCGCATGATCAAGATGTTGTGGATCGTCACCACTCTCACCGTTTCAGGACCGATGACGGTCACCGTGCCGGAGACGACGGTGTTCAACGATCAGACCGCCTGCGCGCGCTTCGCCGAAGACATGACCGGACGCATGCAGGACTGGGTACGCGGCGCCCTGCGCGCGGACTGGGATCTCGAAGTGGACATCAAATTCCGCTGCGAAGCGAGCGGCGATCCTGTTTAGAGCATCGCGGGCAGGATCCTTTGGAGCGATGCCCTACCCTCTCGCCTGCCCCTTCTCCTTGTCGAGATAGGCGTCGATCACGTTCTTCGCGGCGGTGACGCGCTTGTCGCTGAATTCGTTCGCGTTCGCCTTCAGCCAGTCGAGCGACTCCTCGCGCCACTGGTTGTAGCCCGCGAACTTCGGCATGACGTAGCGCATGAACAGTTCGTACGACTTCTTCATGTCGTCGAACCGCGCCCAGTTGATCGCGATATGCAGCATGGCGCCGAAGCCGCCGGTCTTGTCCCAATAGCGCTGCATGAACTCGACCGCATCGTCGGGCGTGCCGATCACCGCCGCCTTCTTCTCGATCATGTCCTCGATCGAACCGCCGAACACGCCGCCACCCTGCGGCGCGACCTGGCGGTTGTAGTAGCGGAATTTCTCCCAGCCCCAGCGCACGTTCTCGATCGCCTGCTCGCGCGTTTCGGCAATGTGGAACGGCGCGCACAGCCTCAAATCCCGCCTGTCCATCGTGCGGCCGGCGGCCGCGGCGGCCTTGTTGGCGGCCGTCCAGTTGGTATCGAGCACGTCGTAGCCGGCCGGATTTGACGCCGCAACGCACAGCATGCCGAGACCGTGCTTGCCCGCAAGCTGCGCCCCGAACGGGGTCATCGCGCTCGCAACCGCGACATGCGGGCGCGGCTCCGTGTAGGGCTTGAGGTGCAGGCGCGCATTGCGCAGCGTAAACCACTCGCCTTCATGCGTGACGGTCTCGCCGGCGAACAGCCGCAGGATGATCTCGAGCGACTCCTGCATGCGGTGGCGCTGCACCGCGGGGTCAATGCCCATCATCATCGCGTCGGAGACGAGAAGCCCCGGCCCGCAGCCGAACATCACGCGACCACGGGTCTGGTGGTCAAGCTGAACGATGCGGCCGGCTACCGTTAGCGGGTTATGATAGGGCAGCGACACCACGCCGGTGCCGAGCATGATCCGCCGGGTGCGTTCGGCGGCGGCGGCGATGAACACTTCCGGCGAGGAGATGATCTCGTAGCCGGCCGAGTGATGCTCGCCGACCCACGCTTCGTCGTAGCCAAGCTTGTCGAGCCATTCGATGAGTTCGAAATCGCGATGGATCGCGAGCGTCGGGTCTTCGTCGTTGGGATGATGCGGCGGGATGAAGATGCCGGTGCGCAACCGGTCGCTATTGTTCATTGTCGGCTCCAGACACGCGCAGATGCACACGCGCAGATGCGCACTCGATGGACGGCTCGGCTCCACAGCGCTCTGAACGCGCGCTCCGGACGGGGCTGTTTTCCAGTGGCGGTGCGCCGAATTGTTTGTCAAGCGCCTCGCGCGGATTGCGGCGTCTAAACTCGGCCTCGCGCTCGCCCTGTCCACGTTGAGGTCACGGGACACTTTGTCGCGACCTCACCCGACGTCGCTTGCGGCTCATCCCCGGCGCAGGCACAATTTCATCCGACCGCCATCATGCTGCGACGCCGGGGAGCCCCCCTGCGGAACGCACAAACAAACAAGACAGGCGGCAAGGGACGAGAAACGCCGAACCCACATGGAGGAAGTGCAATGCATCATTCGAAAAGCTGGGCCAAACCGGGCGCCGTCTGGGCCGCTGCGGCGCTGGCCGCCGGCCTGACCTGGGCGACCGGCGGCGCCAATGCGCAGACGAACTACCCGACCCAGCCGGTCAAGATCGTCGCCGCCAATACCGCCGGAACCGCCGTCGACGTGCTGTCGCGCGTCCTTGCACACAGATTGCCGCCCCATCTCGGCCAACAGGCCGTCGTCGAGAACCGGCCCGGCGGCGGCGGCGCCATCGGCGCGGACGCGGTCGCCCGCTCGGCGCCGGACGGATACACGGTGCTGGTGATCTCGCCACCGCTGATGGCCATCACGCCCCACCTGCGCAGCAACCTGCCCTATGATCCGTTCAAGTCGTTCATCCCGGTGACGCTGTTCGCCGCGACTGACGGCATCCTGGTCGGCAACCCGAAATCGCCCGCGACGAGCGTCAAGAACGCGATCGAGTTCGCCAAGAAGAATCCCGGCAAGCTCAAGATGGCGCATGCCGGCATCGGCTTTCAGAACCACCTCGCCAATCTGATGTTCGTGAGCCGCACCGGCATCAACGTCCTGCAGGTCGCCTATAAGGGCGCGGCCGGCACGCAGTCGGTGGCGGCAGGCGAGACCGACCTTGCCTTCGCGACCGTGCCGAGCGCCCTGCCGGCGATCCGGGCCGGAACACTTCTCCCGCTCGGCATCGGCGCCATGAAGCGCTCGACCATTCTGCCCGACGCGCCGACCATCCATGAGGCTGGCGTGGAAAATTTCGTCTCCAATGGCTGGACGGGCCTTGCGGTCCCCGCCGGGACGCCTCCGGAAGTCGTCAAGAAACTCAGCGAGGCGGTTCGCAAGGCGCTGGCCGAGCCGGAGACGCAGGAGATGCTGCGGCGCGCGGGCGGCGAACCCTGGGGCACGACGCCGGAGGAAGCCATGGCGGAGATCAAGAAGGAGTCCGACCTCTACGGCAAGGTCATCAAGGAGCACAACATTTCGCTGAAATAATACGGGACGTTTGACCTCGCCGCCCGGACGGTACGCAATCGCGTGACGCCGTTTCCTGTTATCGGCGTCACGCCGCATGGCGAGCCATCGCGCGGTGCTTTCCTGAGGCGCGCCGTGCGGTGCTTTTGTTGCACTGCATTATCCCAGGATCGCTCTCCGCAATGTGGACGCATGGCGCACACGCGCATCGCGATCCTGCGTCTACAATGTGAACGCACCAATGCGTGATCGACGCGCAATGCGGCGACATTGCGCTTGCGATTGCACGTGATCGAAAGGCAGTATCCCCGCGCGAACGGACCAGACTCGGCAAATCCGAGCTTGGCAAAAAAGATCAAGAATCGCAGGCACGAAGCAACATTACGAAAGAGGCACCGGCCTCGTTACGGAGGAGTAAAATGAGAAAATTCACCACTGGCCTTGGCTTGCTCGCTGCGGCGCTTGTGCTGCCGCTGACGGGCGCCCAGGCGCAGAGCAATTACCCGAGCCAGCCGGTCAAGATCGTCGCTGCGAATACCGCGGGAACGGCCGTCGACGTGATGGCCCGTCTGCTCGCGCATGGCCTTTCCGGAGAACTCGGCCAGCAATTCGTGGTCGAGAACCGTCCGGGCGGCGGCGGCACGATCGGCGCCGATGCGGTGGTCCGCTCGCCGCACGACGGCTACACATTGCTGATTATCTCGCCGCCGCTGCAGGTGATCACGCCCAACCTGCGCAAGAACCTGCCTTATGATCCTTTCAAGTCGTTCACGCCGATCTCGCTGTTTGCGGTGACCGATAACGTCCTGATCGGGCACCCGAAAGTGCCGAAGACGGTGAAGGAACTCGTCGCCCACGGCAAGGCCAACCCGGGCAAGCTGAAGATGGGTAATGGCGGCACCGGCTTCCAGGCCCACCTTGCCAATCTGATGTTCGCGAACCAGGCCGGCATCGATGCGCTGCACGTCGCCTATAAGGGCGGCGCCTATGTGGTGGGCGTCGCCGGCGGCGAGGTCGAACTGGCGATGGCGCCGCTGCCGCTGGCGATGCCGGCGATCAAGTCGGGCACGGTCAACGCGATCGCCGTGGCTTCGATGAAGCGCGCCAGCCAGCTTCCGGATACCCCGACATTCGATGAGACCGGCATCAAGGGCTTTGAGAGCGGTGGCTGGACCGGCCTCGTCGCGCCCGCCGGCGTGCCCAAGGAAGTCATCACGAAACTGTCGAATGCGATCACCAAGCTGCTGAAGGACGAGAAGATTCGCGCTCAGTTCGTCGCCGCGGGCGCCGAGCCGTGGGGAACCTCGCCGGAAGAAACCGCGAAGATCATCCAGCAGGAATACGAGCGTTACGGCAAGATCATCCGCGACAACAATATTTCGGTCAAATAACGTCGCATCCCAAAACGTCCGGATGACAGAGCACGGACACACATGGAAGCGCCGAAGGAATTCAGTTCAGGCGACGGGTTAAGCACCATCGCCGAATTATTTCGGTATCCAGTCAATGAATCGGCGGAGCTTGCTCCGCCGATTTTTTTTCGCATCGCGGCCACGCATGAGACGGACGCAGGCGTGCAATGCTCTCCGCGCGGACTGCGGCGCTCGATCCTACCCTATCGTTGCCTTCAGTGGACGGCGGGACCGAAGGCCATTCGCGCCGTCCATTCCGATCAACAGAAGCGCATCTGCGCCATCCCGGAGGAAGCGTTCATGACTCATATGCTGCGAAAAGCCGGCATTGCACTGGCGGCCGTTCTCCTGCCGCTTGCCGGCGTCCATGCGCAGGTGGAGTACCCGAAGCAACAGCCCGTTCGCATCATTGTCGCCAATACGACCGGCACCGGCGTTGACACGCTGGTGCGCGTGTTGGCGCCGCGCCTGACTCTGGCTCTCGGCCAGCAGGTCTATGTCGACAACCGGCCGGGCGCCGGCGGAGGCATCGGCGCAGAGGCCGCCGCACGCGCGACGCCGGACGGCTACACGATCCTCGCCACGTCGACGCCGCTGCAGGTCATCAATCCGCATCTGCGCAAGAACCTGCGCTACGATCCGTTCAAGGACTTCATGCCGCTGGCGATGATCGCCCGCACCGAGAATGTGATGATCGTCAACAAGGACGGTCCGCTGCATTCGGTGAAGGACGTGATCGACTTTGCCAGGAAGAACCCCGGCAAGCTGAAGATGGCCAATGCCGGCATCGGCTTTCAGAGCCACCTCGCCAACGTCATGTTCACGACGATGGCGGGCATCGAGGTGCTTCACGTGCCGTACAAGGGCAATTCCTCGTCGGCCAGCGTCATCTCCGGCGAGTCGGATCTGACGATCTCGCCCCTCCCCTCGTCGCTCGGCATCGTCAACGGCGGCATCGTGCGCGGCATCGCGGTCACCGGCATGCAGCGAACGCCGGTGTCGCCTGAATTGCCGACCATGAACGAGACCGGCGTTCCCGGCTATTCGGCGAGCGGATGGACGGGCCTGGTGCTTCCCGTCGGCACGCCGCGCGACGTCGTGGAGAAGCTGACGAAGGCGATCACGGCCGCGCTGAACGACGAAGTCACGAAGGAGCAACTCTTGAAATCCGGCGGCGAGCCCTGGCTGCTGACGGCCGACGCGATGGGCAAGTTCATGCAGGAAGAACTGGTGCGCTACGGCGACGTGATCCGCAAGGCCAAGATCACGCTCGACTGAGCATCGCCCGTCGCGGGACCGATGCGAGAACAGGAGGCGGCGCCCGCACGGCGCCGCCTCTTGCGTTTGGGCGTCACCCGTTGCGCGCCGCTTGCCGTGCCGGCTTTCCCGCAGGACACTGAAGGACGGCCATGTTCGCAACGCCGCGGGCGCCGCGCCGGTCACGGTGACAACAGCCGGCACGAATGAATGAAAAATGGCGACAAGGGAGTGGAAGATGACCATGAGGCAATGGGCGCGCCGCGCCGCCCTCGGATCCGCGGCATTGATGCTCTCGCACGCGGCCGCCTTCGCGCAGGCCGACTATCCGAAGCAGCCGGTGCGGATCGTCGTCGCGAATACGGCGGGCACTGCCGGCGACAATCTCGTGCGGATCGTGGCCCACAAGCTCGGCGAGACGATGGGCCAGCAGTTCGTCATCATGAACCATCCGGGCGCGGGCGGCACCATCGGCGCAGAGCTTGCGGCGCGCTCCGCACCGGACGGCTACACGCTGTTGCAGACATCGACGCCGTTGCAGGTGATCGCGCCGCACCTGCGCAAGAATCTGAAATACGACTCGATCAAGGACTTCGTGCCGCTGGTTATCTTCGCCAAGACCGAAAACGTGCTGGTCGCCAATCCGAACCTGCCGTTCAAGACGGTGAAGGACGTGGTCGACCACGCCAAGGCCAATCCCGGCAAGCTCAAGATGGCGAATGCCGGCATCGGCTTCCAGAGTCATCTGGCGAACGTGATGTTCACCAACGCGACCGGCATCAGGGCGCTGCATGTCGCCTACAAGGGCGCCGCGTCCATGCAAGGCGTGATGACCGGCGAGTCCGATCTCACCATCGCGCCGCTGCCGGCAATCATCGGCATGGTGCGCAGCGGCGGCGTGCGCGCGATCGCAACAACGGGAACCGAGCGCACCGTGCAACTGCCCGATATTCCGACGGTCGCTGAATCGGGATTGCCCGGCTTTGCCGCGAGCGGCTGGAACGGGCTCCTGTTGCCGGCCGGCACGCCACCCGAGATCGTCGCCAAACTCACCGACGGGCTGGTGAAGGTCCTCAACGATCCGGGCGTGCGGGAACAGTTGCAGCGCGCCGGCGGCGATCCCTGGGTGGTCACGGGCGACGAGATGGCGAAGGTCATCCGCCGGGACTACGACCTTTACGGCGACCTCATCAGGAAAGAGAACATCACGCTGGAGTGACGCTGCAATACGTCCTGCAGGCGCAGCATCTCACCTTCCCTCAGCCCTCATCCCGAGAGGAGGCCGCGGAACTCGGCCGTCTCGAGGGATGAGCGCCGAAAACCTCGCCCTTCGAGACGCGCGGTTTCACCGCGCCCTCAGGGTGAGGTTTTCAAACCGAAGCACTACCCCTGCGGACACATCGCCTACAGCCCCTCATCCTCCGCCGCGACCTCGATGCAGGGCCGGATCCGCACCTCGGTGATCGTGTGATCCGAGCGTTTCACGACCTCGATGTCGAAGCCGGGGATCGAGACCGTTTCTCCTTCGGGCGGAATGGTCTCGGCCTCCGACATCACCAGTCCGGCGATCGTCGAGGCATCGTCGTCCGGCAGGCGCCAGTTGAAGCGCCGGTTGAGGTCGCGCAGCGTGACCCAACCCTTGACGCGATAGGCGCCGCTGCGGTCGATGCGGATCGCATTCTCGGGACGTTCGTGCTCATCATAGATGTCGCCGACGATCTCCTCGAGAATGTCTTCGAGCGTCACCAGTCCGGCGAGGCCGCCATACTCGTTCACGATCAGCGCCATATGCGCCTGCGTGCGGCGGAAGGCATGCAACTGGTCGATCAGCCGCGTCGAGGGCACGATCAGGTTCGGCGCAACGGAGAGAGCCATCACGTCGAGGCTATCGAGATCGTTGCCGCGATCGCACACCGCCTGCAGGACGGTCTTTGCATGCAGGATGCCGATGATGTTGTCGGGCTCCTCGCGCCATAAGGGAATGCGGGTGTAGGGGCTGGCCGCCACTTCGTCGATCAGTGTGGCGACCGGCTGATCGACGTCGAGCGCGTGGATGCGCCCGCGCGGAACCATGACGTCCTGCACCTGCACCTCGCTGAGATCCAGGATCGAGCGCAGCATCGCCCGCTGCTCGTCCGGCATCTCGGGAAGTTCGATCGCGCCGCGCAACTCGTCAATCGACGAAGGCGCGACGCCCGTGCTCTGCTTCCCGAACATCGCCAGCACGCCTTGCGCGATGCAGCCGATCAGCCGCGTCAGCGGCCGCGTGAGGAGCACGAACAGGCGCACACCGGGCGACACCTTGAGCGCGAAGCGATCGGCGTGGCGCAACGCGTAGGTTCGGGGCAGGATTTCGGAGAAGATCAGCACGAGCGCCGTCACGCCGATGGTCGCGTAAACGATGCCCGCATTCCCGAACAGCCTGAGCAACAGGCTGGTGGCGAGCGCGCAAGCGAGAATCTTGGCGAGGTTGTTACCCAGCAGCAGGGCACCGATGAGATCGTCCCTGTTGTCGCGCAGCTTGTTGACCAGCCGCAACCGCCGATCGCCCTCGGGCGCCAGTTTCTGCAGCCGCGTCGGGGACGCAGCGGTCAAGGCCGTTTCAGAACCTGAGAAGAACGCAGACAGCAACAACAACAAAACAATGGCAAGCGCGGTGGATAATATAGCAGGGTCCATGATGGAATTCTCGGTCCTTCACTCGTCTGGATGCGGTATGCGGCGCGCCTTGCGCCGCTGTACGTGCACAATCATGCCTCGCCGCCCTTCGCGATGGCGAATGCGTAAGCGAGCGCCACTTCCTTCAACCGGTCGAAGCGCCCCGAAGCACCCGCGTGCCCCGCATCCATGTTGATGCGGAAGATCAGCGGATTGCTGTCGGTCTTGGTGGCGCGCAGCTTCGCGACCCATTTCGCCGGCTCCCAATAGAGCACGCGCGGGTCGCTCAATCCGGTCATCACCAGCATCGGCGGATAGTCCTTCGGCGCCACGTTATCATAGGGCGAATAGCCGAGGATGGTGCGGAAGGCTTCAGCGTCATTGATCGGGTCGCCCCACTCCGGCCATTCCGGCGGGGTGAGCGGCAGCGAGGCATCCAGCATCGTGTTGAGCGCATCAACGAAGGGCACTTCCGCGATCACGCCGCCGAAGAGATCCGGCTGCATGTTGGTAACAGCGCCCATCAGCAGGCCGCCTGCGGAGCCGCCATGCGCGACGATGCGGCCACGGCTCGTCCAGCCTTCGCGCGCGAGATGCTCGCCGGCGGCGATGAAGTCGGTGAAGGTGTTGGTCTTCTTTGCGAGCTTGCCCTCGCGATACCAGCGACGGCCCTTGTCGGCGCCGCCGCGGATATGGGCGATCGCATAGACGAAGCCGCGATCCACCAGCGAGAGCCGGTTCGCGCTGAACGCCGCCGGAATGCTGATGCCGTAGGAGCCATAACCATAGAGCAGACACGGCGCATGGCCGTCCGCTTCCAGGCCCTTGCGGTAGAGAATCGAGATCGGCACCGTCTCGCCATCCGCCGCCTTCGCGTGCAGCCGGCGCGTCACGTAGTGCGAAGGGTCGTGGCCGCTCGGGATTTCCTGGCGCTTGCGCAGCACGCGCGTGCGCGCCTTGAGGTCATAGTCCCACACCTCGGTCGGGGTCGTCATCGAAGAATAGGAAAAGCGCCGCGTATCGGTCGCGAACATGTAGCCGGCGTCGATGCCGAGCGCATAGGCTTCTTCCGCGAAGCTGATCGTATGCTCCTCGCCGGTTTCGAGCCGGCGCGCGACGATGCGCGGCAGCCCGTCCTCGCGCTCGAGCCGGATCAGCCAGTCGGCGAACAATGCCTGCGCGACGATGTAGACGCCCGGCCGATGCGGCACGAGTTCGCGCCAATTCTCGCGGCGCGGGTCCGCGAGCGGCGCCCATACCAGCCTGAAGTCTTCGCATCCCTCGCCGTTGGTGCGCACGACGAGACCAGCCTCGCCGTTGAACGAGGGGTGATGCTCGACATCGACCAGCACGCCCTTCTCGCGCGCCACGATGAGCCGGGGCGCGGCGCTCGGGTCCGCGAGGTCGATGAGGTGCGATTCTCCCGTCTCGTGGTCGGACACCGAAATCTCGGCAAAGCGGCCGGACTGGCTGCGCCCGAGGGCGACGAAAAAGGCCGGGTCGCTTTCCTCGTAGACGAGTTCATCCGCATCGGACGGCTGCCCGATCCGATGGCGGAACACCCGCGACGGGCGATGATTGGCGTCGAGCCGCGTGTAATAGAAGGCGCTGGCATCCGCCGCCCAGACCACGGCGCCGCCCGAACTCTCCTCCACCGCATCAGGCAGGTCCTGGCCGGTATCGAGGTCGCGCACGCGAACCGTGAAGAACTCAGCGCCGCTCAGGTCCGCGGACCAGGCGAGACGGCGATGGTCGGGCGAGTGCTCGACACCACCGAGATGGAAGAAGGGCAGACCTTCCGCAAGCGCATCGGCATCGAGCAGCACGCTCTCCTCGTCAGCCCCGGTGGCCCGGCGGCAGATCATCGGATGCTGCCCGCCGGTACGGTAGCGCGAGAAGTATTCGAACGGCCCGTCGCGATCGGGAACGCTCGCATCGTCTTCCTTGATGCGGCCCTTCATCTCGGCAAGCAACGTCTCCTGCAGCGCTTCGGTCGGCGCGAGCGCGGCCTGCGCATAGGCGTTCTCGGCCTCCAGATAGGCGCGGATCAGGGGATCGAGTTTCTCCGGATCGCGCAGGACCTCCTGCCAGTTCTCCGCCCGCAGCCAGGCGTAGTCGTCAGCCAGCGTGATCCCGTGCAAGATCTGGGTGTGTGGCCGCCGTTCTGCTGAAGGAACGGAAGCCGGGAGGAAAGAGACATCGGTCATGCGGGCCAATCTATCAAGTGGCGGAAGTCCAGGACAGGCGCTCCCGCTGCATGGCCGCCACCCCCGGCATTTCCCGGTGCACCCCCGAACGGAGGAGTTGCGGAATCCGGGGAAAATCTCTTAGCCTCATGTTGTTCGGGCGCGCGTTGCTATCGGCCGCCCTCGAACCTACATAAAGAAGAAGTCATACGATGCTGTTTTTCCCGCGCTTGCAGGATATTGCTTCTACCTTAGATTGATACTACTGTTGGAATGTTATAGTTGTTCGAGTCGGGGGGCTTGCTTGTCATTCATCCCATGGGGGCGACCGTGCCTGCGAGCATGGAACGCATCTGGGAAGTGAAGATTAGCAAAAGAGACTTCTGCGCGAATTCTTGAGTCGGGGGAGGATTAAACTGCCATGGCCGAAAACACATCAAGTCATTACATCGAACTGACGGCCGAGATCGTTTCGGCCTATGTCAGCAACAATACCGTTGCTGCGTCGGAGATGCCTGCGCTGATCAATCAGGTCCACCAGGCCCTGCTGCGGGTGGGCGGGGGCAGTGTCGAAGCGCCGGCGGAACAGCTCAAGCCGGCCATCGCGGTCAAGCGCTCCGTCAGCCCGGACTACATCGTCTGTCTCGAGGACGGCAAAAAGTTCAAGTCGCTCAAGCGGCACCTGCGCACGCAGTACAATATGTCGCCGGAGCAGTACCGCGAGAAGTGGGGCCTTCCGCCCGACTATCCGATGGTGGCGCCGAACTACGCCGCCGCCCGCTCGCAGCTCGCCAAGCAGATGGGCCTCGGCCAGCAGCGGCGCCGGAAGCGGTAGCCCTCGCCTCCCTGTGCGACAGGTCAGAAGCCGCCGGGCTCCGGCGGCTTTTTCGTGTTGATGACGCATCATGCGAGGCCACGGCACAACCTTCGGCCGTCATTCCGGCCGAGCGAAGCGAGGGCCGGAATCCATACTCCCGGTCGAATTTTTGAGGCGAGACAGGGGTTATAGATTCCGGGTTCGGCGCTTACGCGCCGCCCCGGAATGACCACTGAGAGTTTCGCAGAGGCCGCGCACCATACGGGAACGCCCGTAATCGCATCGGTTGTCGTCTCAACTCGGCGCCAAAATACATGGCCCCCGGAAACCGCCGAACGCGACGATGCCCGCGGGCGGATGTTGACGCCCGCTCCGAACCGACCGGCTCGCGGTCTCGGTCTCGGTCTCGGTTACGCTCTTCCATCATCTGCTGCCTCGTGATAGGAATTATATCATATCAATAGGCATTAAGGGACATTTCGCCCATGAGCACCGCTATTTCCGCCCGCGCGCGTAAGCTGCTCACCGCCCTCGAAGCCGCCGAGAACCGGCGCGGCAGCCACCGCCCGCCGAAAGCGGGCGCCGCCGAACTCGCCGAACTGGCCGCCGCCGATCTGATCGCGCGGGCGGAGGACGGCGTCTGGCATGTGAGCGAGGCGGGGTCCGCCTTTCTGGCGCGGCAACGGGCCGCAACCGTCAACAATGCCGTCGATCCGTTCCGCGCCCAGCACACCGCGCCGCAGTCGGCGGTGATCGATGGACCGCACGGCCGCGCGGAGGTGACGATCGACGCTGCCGAGAGCCCGCTCGCATGGCTTGCCCGCCGCAAGGGCCGCGACGGCGTCCCGCTGATCGCGCCCGAGCAGTTCCTGGCCGGCGAGCGCCTGCGTGCCGAATTCACGCGCGCCCAGATGACCCCGCGGGTCACGTCCAACTGGGATGTGGCGGTTGCCGGGCGTCAGCGCGGGGGCAATACGGGAGGGCCGATTGGCGACACGATGCTCGCGGCACGTCAGCGCCTGCGGCTCGCGCTGGACGCGGTCGGGCCGGAATTCGCCGGCCTCCTGCTCGACGTCTGCTGCTTTCTGAAAGGGCTCGAGGAAGTCGAGCGCGAGCGGCGCTGGCCGGCGCGTTCCGCCAAGGTGGTGCTGCAACTGGGGCTCGACCGCCTCGCCCGCCACTACGGCCTCGCGCGCGAGGCGCGAGGTCAGCCGCACGCCACTGTCCGCACCTGGCTCGCGCCCGGCGCCGAATTCGCTGTTGATGGGGTGTAAGGCCGAGCCGGCGTCAGGCCGCGACTGCCTGCGCGCGGTTCGCTTCGGTGCGGATACGCTCCACCATCGCGCGCAGCCCGTTCGAGCGTTGCGGCGTGAGGTGTTCGCGCAAGCCCAGTTGGTCGAACAGGCCGAGCGCGTCGACGGCCAGGATTTCGCGCGCCGGCTTGCCGGAATAGAGCGCGAGCAGCACCGCGATCAGCCCGCGCACGATATGCGCGTCGCTGTCGCCGACGAAGCGCAGGACCGGCGCCCCCTCCCCGTCCGACTCCACGCTGGTGAGAAGCCAGACCTGGCTCGCGCAGCCCTGGACCTTGTGCGCGTCATCGCGCGCGGAATCCGGCAGGGGTTCAAGCGTGCGGCCCAGTTCGATCAGATAGCGATAGCGGTCGTCCCACTCGTCGAGCAGGGAGAAGTTGTCGGTGATTTCGTCGATCGGGGTCATGCTTCGTAACCGTTGCCGCCCTCGATATAGGGCTTCACGGCGGGTCCGTACAGCGGGGGTCGATCTAATCCGGCCTGGCCAGCATCGCCACCGGCTGCACGGCGACCTGCGCCGACGCCAGCCGGCGCTCCAGATCGCGGCGAATGCGCTCGGCATCGACCGCCATCGGCGAGGGCACCGCAATGACCAGACGTTCGAGCGTGAAACGGTAGATTCCGGCCCGCTCGGTCAGCGAGCGATGCACTTCCGCGATCAGCATCGCGTTCTCGCGCATCCGCCGCTTGGCTGCCACGAACTCCTTCTCGCCGACCGGCAGATAAGCGAGGCTACGCTGACGCTTGACATCCATAAAAGCGACGCGGCGCGCCACCGGGAAAAAGCCTTCGAGCCGCGTGATGTCGCTGCGCGTATCATCGATCAGGCGCGAATAGCGGGCGGCCGACGAACGGAACGGCCCCTTGACGAGATAGGCGGCGTAAGGCTCGGCCTGCAGCACGGCCACGACGCCCGGCGCGGGATCCTTCACGGCAAGGGGGACGCGGACGAAGGCGGGCCACTCCCCCGCCGTGCCGCCCAGGAACACGCCATTGCCGAGTTCCCGCAACTCCCGCTCGTCGTCGGTCAGCGGAATCGCGCCTTTCTTGACCGCGGCCGTATATTCGACGTCGACCTCCGCGCCGTGGAGTGGCGAGAAATAGGCCGGCCGCTCGAAATCGCCGGTCCGGTTGCATCCCATCAGCAGCAGCAGTGCGAGCAGCAGCGCCGCAAGCAGCCGGCATGCCGCGGCAATATCCATCGCGGAGCGCGCGTGCACCACTTCTGCGCCCCTCCGCCGTTCAAACGCTACGAGTGCCGGCGACGCCGGCGGCGACCGCCCGCAGGCGCACCGCGCTCCGGTTCGGCCATCGCGTGTTCATCCTCGCTGTGCCGCTCGATGCGAATGACAGGAAGGATGACGACCGAACCTGTTTCAGCCGTCGCCGACGGCGGCGCGTAGCCGCGCGGCGCCCGTCTCATTTCGGGGAATCTGATCAGCGTGCCCATGGCCCCTCACGCGGCAGGCGCAGGGAGCGTCGACAATGCGCGACGCCTGCGGCCGCCGTTCCCGCATTCTAGGGGCGAACAAGGTTAACGGTCCGCTAACGCAATCACCCGCAAGCTGCGGTAACGGTTAACAATTGTCGAATCGGGGACATCGGGCCATGCGGCCATTTGCAAATCTCGACGGACTGGTGCGCCTCTCGCAGAACGAGGGAGTGGATGTGCGCCGCCCGCTCCTGCGTGTGCTGACAGACCTCTACGTGCAGGAAGCCAACCACACGCGCGAGGAGGAGCAGCAATACGTCGAACTGGCCCTGCGCCTGCTTCCCGACGTCGATGCCACGACGCGGCTGGTCGTGGCGCGCAAGCTGCACGCCTATCAGAATGCGCCGGCGGCGGTGCTCGACGCGATCCTGCACGCCACGCCGGAGGCCGAGGTATTGCTCGCGGCGCCGGCGGGCACCGACATCGAATCAGCTTTTCTCGGCGCGAACAGTGACGCGGCAGCAGAGAGCGACGACGAGGCCCGCGAAGCGGAGAACGCGATCATGCAAGGCGATGCAGCCCCGACCCAGCTTGCACAGCAGACCCCGCCCCTGCACGAAGACGCCGGCGAGGCATTCCTGCTGATGAGCCCGCGCGAGCGCGGAAAGCTGCTCGAAAGCCTCGAACAATATGAGGCCGCAGACGGCGAGCCGCCGTCCGCTCCGGCGCCGCGGCTGGGCGCACGCAAGCAGATCGAACGCGCGGCGCTTGCACGCAATCGCGCGGACTTCGCACGCGAAGTGCAGCTTGCGCTCGGCATTCCCTCACGCATCGCCTGGCGCATCGCGCAGGACGATTCCGGCGAGTTGATCGTCGTCGCCGCCAAGGCGCTCGACATGCGCGTCGACATGCTCACGCGCATTCTGCTGATCTTCAATCCGGCGATCGGCGAGTCGGTCGAGCGCGTCTTCACGCTGACGTCGCTCTACGAGACTCTGCTGCCGGAAGCGGTGCTGCCGATCGTCACGGCCTGGCGCGGCGAACTCGCATCGCGGAGCGCGGCGCGCTTCCGCTCCGTCCACGCGGACGATGGTTCCGGCGAGGCGCTGCGCGCGCGCGAGGTCGGACGCGCCGCGCGCGACGACGTTTCACGCCGCGCCCGCACGCCCGGCGAGGCGAACGTGCCGCTGCGGCGTCAGGACGTAAGCTGATCGAGGAAATGGCGGCCGGTCCGATCCTCGACCTCGACGATCCAGAGGTCGGGATCGAACCTGATCTGCTTTGCGAGATAGGCTTCCGCATCCGCATTCGAGACGGGCGCCGCAGCAAGGCACGCGACGAACATCCGTTCCGAGGGACGTGACTCATCGAAGGCTGTCTGCGGCGCCGGGCCATAAAGGTCCACGGTGCCGTCGAGCCGGTCGATCTTCACGAACACCGCACCCGCATCCTCTGCGCCGCGGCGGCGCAGCACCGCGAACGCCCCTTCTACCTGGCAGCGTCGCAGATAGGCCGACACCCAGACCGCCGATTTCAGACGCATGATATGCGGTCCTCGCGAAGGCGCGCTGTCGAAGCGATCTTATACCAACCGTTGTTGAGTTCGACCTACCCACATCGTCATTGCCGGGCGAGCGCCGCCATAAGCGGCGCGAGGGTTGACCCGGCAATCCATCATCTTGAAACGACTCTTCATTTTTCGATGGATGCGCGGGTCGAGCCCGCGCATGACGAGTCAATCATTGATACCGTCGGTA
>Ga0182739_1002203_pt1 | contig 18544 bp, 19 predicted proteins | sample eDN5th30CBELigBY_FD_128873 | JGI IMG/M metagenome (GOLD analysis project Ga0182739, IMG submission 128873) | Enriched backyard soil microbial communities from Emeryville, California, USA - eDNA 5th pass 30_C BE-Lig BY (version 2) (version 2) | ecosystem: Environmental > Terrestrial > Soil >...
CGCCTGGATGATGTCGTCGTACGCGGCCTTGGCGCCCATTGGGCCGGCAGAGCGGTAACCATAGGTCGCAAGGTAGACGATGCGCGGATTGATCTTCTCGAACTTCTCGTACTCGACGCCCAGCCGCTTGGCCGGCTCGGGCCGGTAGTTGTGCATGATGACGTCGGCGGTCTCGGCGAGCTTGAAAAGCGCGGCCCGGCCGGCGTCCTGCTTGAGGTCGAGCACGATCGAGCGCTTCGAACGGTTGCAGCCGAGATAGAAGGCGGACATGCCGGGATTGCGGGCGGGGCCCAGCTGACGAGTCGTGTCGCCTTCGGGCGGCTCGATCTTGATCACGTCCGCCCCGAGATCGCCCAATTGCTGCGCCGCCCACGGACCCAGCACGACGGTCGTGCAGTCGAGAATGCGAACGCCGTCCAACGGACCTGCCATCTGATGATTCCTCCGATTCTTGCTTCCCGCTTACCACAAGTTGGTCACCATCCCAGGGCGAATTCACAGGCAACATCCGGTTCGCGCAGGGCGTTTCATCCTGCAGCAAAGGAGAGCGCAAAAATGAACATCGACGTCCTGCGTCTGGCCGGTTCGCTTGCGATGGCGAGCGCCGTCATGCTCACCGCCTCCGTCGCGATGGCCGGCGACTGGAAGAAGGGCCGGGGGCACCACAAGCACCATCATCATCACCACCACTACGACCGTGAAGTCATCGTCGTGCCGCCGCCGCGCCCGGTTTATTACGCGCCTCGTCCCGTGGTCGTTTACCCTGCTCCGGTCTATGCCCCGCCGGTCGCCTACGCGCCGGTCTATGGCCCTGCCTATCCGCGCGGCGGAAATCTCAGCATCGGGATCGACGTTCCCCTGCGGTGATCCGCTGAGGCCAGCTTCTCGCATTCAGGCGAAGGCGGGTTGACGGGCGCGGGCAAATCGACGATTGTCGCCGCCATCATGCTGCGACTGACGACGCTACGACTTATTGGCTGATCCGCCGCCCGACCGGGAAAACCGGAAGGGCCCTGCGGATCGCTTGTCGTTCGTCTCTGTTTTACCCAACCAGTCGCCGCCTCAATTCCATCCATCGCAGTGTTCGTTTGAGCCATACGGCCGTGCGCGGCGCGAGGAGCTACGTCATGTCATCCCAAAACCCTCACGACACCAATCCCCAGAAGCCCATGATGCCGATCGCGGCCGAGAAGTACGTGCCCTTCAAGCCCGTGCCCCTCCCCGATCGCAAGTGGCCGAACGCCGTGATCACCAAGCCGCCGATCTGGTGCGCGGTCGATCTGCGTGACGGCAACCAGGCGCTGATCGAGCCGATGGACTCCGACCGCAAGACGCGGATGTTCAAGCTGCTCTGCGACATGGGCTTCAAGGAGATCGAGATCGGCTTCCCGGCCGCCTCCGAGACCGACTTCGAGTTCGTGCGCGAACTCATCGAGAAGAAGATGATCCCCGACGACGTCACCATCCAGGTGCTGACGCAGAGCCGGCCCGAGTTGATCGAGCGCACCTTCGAGGCCTGCCGCGGCGCCAGGCGCGTCATCGTCCATCTCTACAACTCGACCTCGACCCTGCAGCGACGGGTTGTGTTCGGTCTCGACTATGCGGGCATCATCGACATCGCCGTCTCGGGCGCCAGGCTGGTCAAGCAGATGGCCGACGCCGACCCGAAGACTGAATGGGTGTTCGAGTATTCGCCCGAAAGCTTCACCGGCACCGAGCTCGAATTCGCGCGCGACATCTGCGCCGCCGTCGGCGACGTCTACAAGCCGACGCCGCAGAAGAAGATGATCGTCAACCTGCCGGCCACCGTCGAGATGTCGTCGGCCAACGTCTATGCCGACCAGATCGAATGGTGCCATCGCAACTTCAAGTACCGCGACTCGATGATCCTCAGCCTGCATCCGCACAACGACCGCGGCACCGGCGTGGCAGCGGCCGAGCTCGGCTACATGGCCGGCGCCGACCGCATCGAGGGCTGCCTGTTCGGCAACGGCGAGCGCACCGGCAACGTCGACCTGGTGACGCTCGGCCTCAACATGTTCACGCAGGGCGTCGATCCCGAGATCGACTTCTCGAACATCAACGAGATCCGGCAGACGGTCGAATACTGCAACCAGCTGCCCGTCCATCCGCGTCATCCCTATGGCGGCGACCTCGTCTTCACCGCCTTCTCGGGCTCGCACCAGGACGCGATCAACAAGGGCTTCAAGTCGCTCGACTCTTCGAACAGCAAGGTCTGGGAAGTGCCCTATCTGCCGATCGACCCGGCCGATCTCGGCCGCAGCTACGAGGCGATCATCCGCATCAACAGCCAGTCGGGCAAAGGCGGCATCGCCTACATCCTGAAGAGCGACTACGGCATCGACATGCCGCGGCTGCTGCAGGTCGAATTCTCCAAGGTGATCCAGCAGATCGCCGACGAGACCGGCAAGGAAATCCAGCCAGCGTTGATCTGGGACACGTTCCGCAAGGAGTATCTCGAGAACGCCTCGCCGGTGGAGTTCGACAGCCATACGACGGTGCCAGACTCCGACCATCCCGACGTGCGGCTTCTCGATGCCAAGGTGACCTTCAACGGCAAATCGGCCACCATCTCGGGCCGCGGCAACGGCCCGATCGCGGGCTATGTCGATGCGCTGGGCAAGAATTGCGGCATCCAGATCCGGGTCCGCGACTATCACCAGCACGCGACGGGCGCCGGTTCCGATGCCCAAGCGGTCAGCTTCATCGAGGCCGAGACGCCGAGCGGCAAGGTCCTGTGGGGCGTCGGCATGGATTCGAACATCGTGGCGGCCTCGCTCAAGGCCGTGACCTGCGCCGCCAACCGCGCGGCCGCGCTCAAATAGCGGTACCGCCCCTCCCGGGAGGGCGTTAGCATCCGGCGCGCGGGAACCCTCCCGCGCGCCCGCACTGGTCATGGACTGAAGAAGTGGCTCTTCCCGATCCTGTTGCGACACGCCGGCGGGCCGAAGGCCCCTTCATGCGCGGCGCCCGTCACGTCTGGAACGCCGCGATTTCCCTCACGCTGGGCACGATGATCGGCATCCTTGGCCACCAGTTCGTGGGCGATGCGGTGGCCCGCCTGTGGCCCGAGCAGACCATGATCGCCGACCTCGTGCGTGCCACATTCTGGACACTCGGCATCGTCGCGACGGGCGTGTTGTTCTTCTCCTACTATCTCGACGACACGGGCCGTTAGCGCGTAGAACGGCTTCATGGCCAAAGCGAAAAAGACCGCCCCCAAATCCTCCCCGAAGAAGCCGACTGTGAAGAAGCCGGCTTCCAAGAAGTCGGCTGCGAAGAAGTCGGCGAAGCCCGCCACCCGGAAGGTGGTGAAGAAGGCAATGCCGAAGAAGGTTGCGCCGAGGAAGAAGGTTGCGCCGAAGAAGCCGACGAAGGTCGCCTCGAAGACGGTGAAGCGGCAGGCGCCGAAGGTCGCCAGGTTGCCGGCGCGCAAGCCTGCCGCCAAGGCCGCTACGAAGATTGCTCGCACGACGCGGCCGGCGGGGGCACCCGACGCCAATCTGCTCAACGACCTGCTGAAATGGGCAAAAGAGTTCGGCGCCGATGCGGCTGACGCGCTCTACGTCAACGGCGAGTCGATCTCGGTGGCGCAGCGGCTGGGCAAGCGCGAGAAGCTGGAGAGCAGCGAGGGCCGCGACCTCGGCCTGCGCGTCTTCGTGGGCAAGCGCCAGGCCTTCGTCTCCTCGACCGACTTCGCGGCCGCCTCGCTCCGGGAATTGGCGAGCCGCGCCGTCGACATGGCCCGCGCCGTCCCCGAAGACCCGATCTGCGGCCTCGCGCCCGAGGAGCTGCTGGCCCGGACGTGGCCGGACCTCGACCTCGACGACAGGACCCGCCCGACGGCCCGCAAGCTGCTGGCCCTGGCGAGCGAGGCCGAGGATGCCGCGCGCGCCGTGAAGGGCGTGACCAATTCCGAGGGCGCCGAGGCCGGCTGGGGCCGCACCTCCGTCATGCTGGCGGCCAGCAACGGCTTTTCCGGCGGCTACGGCCGCAGCGGCTTCTCGCTGTCCTGCTCGGTGCTGGGCGGCGAAGGCACCGGCATGGAACGCGACTACGAGTGGACCAGCGCCGTCCATCTCGAAGACCTGATGTCGGCCGCCAAGGTCGGCCGCAATGCCGGCAAGTTCGTCGTGCGCCGCCTCAACCCGCGCAAGGCGCAGAGCGCGCGGGTGCCGGTGATCTACGACCGCCGCGTCTCGGGCGGCCTGATCGGCCATCTCGCCGGCGCCATCAACGGCCGCGCCGTGGCGCGCGGCACGTCGTTCCTCAAGGACAAGATGGGCGAGCGCGTCTTCGCCGAGGGCATCCGCATCCTCGACAATCCGTTGCGCAAGCGCGGACTGGGCAGCCGTCCGTTCGATGCCGAAGGCCTCGCGACCTCGCGCCGCGCGGTGATCGACGACGGCGTGCTGACCACCTGGCTGCTCGACCTCGCGGCGGCGCGACAGCTCAACCTCGCGCCGACCGGCCACGCCTCGCGCGGCGTCTCCGGCCCGCCCTCGCCCACCACCTCGAATTTCTATCTCGAGAAGGGCAAGCTTTCGGTGAAGGAGTTGATCGGCGACATCAAGAGCGGTCTCTACATCACCGACATGATCGGCTTCGGCGTCAACGGCGTGACCGGCGACTATAGCCGCGGCGCCTCCGGCTTCTGGATCGAGAATGGCGAGCTCGCCTGGCCGGTGAGCGGCATCACCGTCGCCGGCAACCTGAAGGACATGTTCCTCAACATGACGGCCGCGAACGACCTCGAATTCAAGAGTTCGACCAACGCCCCGACCGTCAGAATTGAAGGGCTGACCGTCGCCGGCTCGTGATAAACTGGCGGGCATGACCTTCATGCCCAATGCACGAATTCTCGCCGCAACGACGGCGCTTCTCTGCGGCCCCGCCTTCCTCGGGGCCGCGCCCGCGCAGGCCCAGGATGGCGGCTTCCGCGATTGCCTGGCCGGCATCAAGGCCGATGCGCTGAAGCAGGGCGTACCGGCATCAGTCATCGACCGCGCCTTCCAGGGGCTGACGCCCGACCAGAAGGTCGTCGATCTCGACAACCGCCAGCCCGAATTCTCGCTGACCTACGCCAAGTATGTCGGCGGTACGGTTTCGCTCGATCGCATCCAGAAGGGTCAGCAGAAACTGGCGCAGCATCGCGCTCTGCTCGACCAGCTGCAGGCCGAGTACGGCATCCCGCCGCAATACATCATGGCCTTCTGGGGCATCGAGACGAACTACGGCACCTACATGGGCGACTTCCGCGTCGTGCGCTCCGTCGCGACGCTCGCCTGCATGACCAAGCGCAAGGAATTCTTCAGCAACGAGACCGTCCAGGCGCTGCGCATCCTGAACACCAACCACATGACCAGCGACCAGATGCGTGGCTCGTGGGCCGGCGCCATGGGCAACATGCAGTTCATGCCCTCGACCTTCACCCGGTGGGCGGTGGACCGCGACGGCAACGGCAAGATCGACATCTGGAACAGCCTGCCCGACGCCTTCGCCTCGGCCTCCAACTACCTGCGCGGCGTCGGCTTCAAGCCCGGTCTCCCGTCGAGCGAGGAAGTGATGCTGCCCCAGGGTTTCCCGCTCGACCAGGCCGACACGACGGTCGAGAAACCGGTGAAGGCCTGGGCCGCGATGGGCGTCAAGAAGATGAACGGCGGCGCCCTGCCCGCGGTCGACGATGCCGCCTCGATCCTGCTGCCCGCCGGCTTCAGGGGACCTGCCTTCATCATCTATCCGAACTTCAAGGCGGTGATGAACTGGAACCGCTCGACCCTCTACGCGCTGTCGGTCGGCATTCTCGCCCGGCAGATCGCAGGCGGCCCGCCGGTGCAGCAGCAGGCTCCGGCCGACGATGCGCCGATCTCGCGCAACACCGTCATCGACATGCAGATGCGCCTGGCGCGCCTCGGCCTCTACAAGGACGAGGCCGACGGGCTGCTCGGTCCCAAGACCCGCTCGGCACTGCGCCTCTTCCAGCAGCAGCAGGCGCTGCCGGCCGACGGCCATCCGACGCAGGAATCGGTGCGCCGCCTGCAGTCCGTCCGGTGAGGACGCTCTAGCCCGGCGCCAACAGCCGCACCGTTTCGGTCGAAAGGCCGATCGAAACGGGCAAGGTCAGCGCGTCGTCGCCGTCGATCTGGACCGGCTGGCGCCGCCGTTCGCCGGCATCGTTGAGGACCGATATCCTGACCTCCCGGCCGACGACGACACGATAGCCGGGCGTCCGCGGCAGCGCGCCCAGCACGAGGGCCGCGCCGAAGCGCAGCGCGTGCATCCAGCCCCAGCGCTCGAACAGGCAGACATGCAACAGCGGGGCGTCGAGCGACGCTTGCGGCGCCACGACATAGGGGCCGGCATAGTGACGGGCGTGCGTCACGATCACCGATGCGGCCTCGTGACGGACGCCGTCGATCTCCACGGCATAACGCACCGGACGGTAGCGCCTCGCCTCGACCAGTGAGCGCCAGACATAGGCGCCCTTGCCCCAGCGGCGTTTCAGCGGCGCACTGACGCCCGCCACCACCTTGGCATCGAAGCCAGCGCCAGCCATCAGCGAGAAGCAGCGAGGACGGTCGGCGCCGCTGGCGCGGCCCGGATGCATCAGCACCTCGCGGCCGGCCGTGATCGCCTGGGCGAGCGCCGAAGCGGTCGAGCCCAGTCCCAGCTCGTGCGCCAGCACGTTGGCGGTTCCCAGCGGCACGAGAGCGAGCGGCGGCGCCGTGGCAGCGCGGGCCGCGAGACCGTTCACCACCTCGTTGATCGTGCCGTCGCCGCCCGCGACCGCGATCACGCCATAGCGTCCGGCATCGCACCGTTCGGCATGGCGGCGCGCGTCTCCTGGCGCCGCCGTCTCCACGACGTCGACTGTCCAGCCGTGCGCGCGCACGTGGCGCACGACCGCGTCGACCAGTCCGCGGCGGCGGCGGCCGGCGGTCGGATTGAAGATGAGGAGCACCGATGGTGCGGCACCGATGGTCGAGGCGAATGTCATAGAACAGTCACAACCAATACACCTCCACGCAACGGCTGCCTTACACAATCCCAAGCGTACCGTGCAATCTCGCACAACAGATTTTGTGCCGGCCGACACTATCCACATGACCGTGCCTTCCTCATGACACTCCACGAACGCCACCAGCCGACCCGGCACAGGGCGATCTTCCTGTCCGACATCCATCTCGGCACACGCGGCTGCCAGGCCGACCTGCTTCTCGACTTCCTGAAGAAGAACGAGAGCGAGCATCTCTACCTGGTGGGAGACATCGTCGATGGCTGGCGCCTCAAGCGCTGGTGGTACTGGCCACAGAGCCACAATGACGTCGTGCAGAAGATCATGCGCAAGGCCCGCAAGGGCACGAACGTGGTCTACATTCCGGGCAACCACGACGAGGCGGCGCGGCAATACTGCCAGCTCACCTTCGGCGACGTGCGCGTGCAGGACGAGGCGATCCACGAGACGCCCGACGGCCGCAAGCTGCTAGTGATCCACGGCGACCAGTTCGACGGCATCGTGCGCTACGCCCGATGGCTCGCGATCCTCGGCGACTGGGCCTATGCCGCGGCGCTGCGCCTCAACACGATCTTCAACTGGGGACGCCGCAAGCTCGGCCTGCCCTACTGGTCGCTCTCGGCCTTCCTGAAACACCGGGTCAAGAACGCCGTGCAGTTCATCAACGACTATGAGAGGGCAGTGGCCAGCGAGGCCCGCCACCGCGGCGTCGACGGCGTCGTGTGCGGGCACATCCATCACGCCGAGATGCGCATGATCGACGGCGTGCTCTACTGCAACGACGGCGACTGGGTCGAGAGTTGCACGGCGCTCGTCGAGGATTTCGACGGCCGCCTGCGCATCGTCCATTGGGCGGACGAGATGGCTCGCCGCGAGTCGCGCCTGCCTCTGTCCCATGTACAGCTCGCCGCGGAGTAGACGCTTGCGCATTGCCATCGTTTCCGACGCCTGGCGGCCTCAGATCAACGGTGTCGTTCGCACGCTCGAGACGGTCGCGCGCATCCTTCTCGCCGAAGGCCACGAGGTCGAGGTATTCGGCCCCGACCGGTTCCGTACTCTGCCCTGCCCGACCTATCCCGAGATCCGGCTGTCGCTGTTCCCCTCCTCGCGGCTCAGCCACATGCTGAATCTTTTCGCACCCGATGCCATCCATCTCGTCACCGAGGGACCGCTCGGCTGGGCGGCGCGCGGCTTCTGCCGGCGGCGCGGCATCCCCTTCACGACCGCCTATCACACGCGCTTCCCGGAATATGTCCGTGCCCGCATCCTGCTGCCGCTGTCGTGGAGCTACGCATTCGTGCGCCGCTTCCACGCGCCTTCCGCCGGCGTGCTGGTCGTGTCACCGGCGATCCGCGACGAACTCGGCGCGCGCGGCTTCAGGAACCTCGTCCCCTGGTCGCGCGGCGTCGACATCACCGCCTTCAAGCCGCAGCCGCACGAGGACACCGGCGATCCGCGCCCCATCTGGCTCTATGCCGGCCGCGTCGCCATCGAGAAGAACATCAAGGCCTTCCTCGACCTCGATCTGCCCGGCACCAAGTGGGTGGTGGGCGGCGGGCCGCAGCTGAAGCCGCTGCAGCGCCGCTATGCGAACGCGCGTTTCTTCGGCTCGGTCGCCCCCGACGAGCTTTCGTATCGCTATGCACAGGCTGACTGCTTCGTCTTCCCGAGCGTCACCGACACGTTCGGCCTCGTGATGGTCGAAGCGCTCGCCTCCGGCGCGCCGGTCGCGGGATATCCCGTGCCCGGACCGCTCGACGTGGTGACCGATTCGAAAGTTGGAGCGCTCGACGAGGATCTTCGCACGGCCTGCCTCGCCGCGGTGTCGCGCGATCCCGAGGATTGCCGCCGGCATGCGGAAACCTTCACCTGGGAACGCTGTGCGCGGCAGTTCCTGGAGGCGCTGCAGGTCATTCCGCGCAGTCACTGGCAGCCGCTGCGCAATCGCGTGCTGCCCGACGCCGCCGCGCCGTGAACGGCGGCACCAGCCGCTTTCATTCTGGGTTGCGGCCCACCCCCGTTGGAGAGTAGATGCGGCGTCCGCATTCCTGAAGGCAGACTGTCATGGCTATCCAGTACTTCGCCAAGGTGACCGCATCCGATCATGAGGTGCTGCAGCGCACCGTGAAGCACTATCCGCTGAGCTCCTATGCCGACTGGCATATGAAGGAGATGAGCCGCATGTCCGACTGGCGCAGCCGTCGGCATGCCATCAAGATGGTGCCCGTGACGCCGGAAGAATTCGAAGCCTACTGCAAGGCCAATGGCGTCCCCAGCGACATCATCACCTTCAAGGCCTTCGTCTGCGAGAAGGGCGGCGGCTGATCGTCCCACTGCTCACCGGCGCGTAACCGGTTGAAGTCGTCTGCGGCCTGCCTACGTTGAGGACAGCCCGCAGGAGACTTCCATGCCAGCCCTCAATCACCTGATCGTCCATGTGAAGGACAAGGATGCGTCGGCCGAGTTCCTGGCCGGCATCCTGGGCATCGAAGCGGGGCCGCAATGGGGTCCGTTCCGCCCGGTGCAGATGTCCAACGGCGTCACCTTGGATTTCATCGGCACGCCCCATCCCAGCACGACGCATTACGCCTTCCTCGTCGACGATGCCGAATTCGAAGCCTCGTTTGGCCGCATCCGCGAGGCAGGCATCCCCTACTACGCCCATCCCAACAAGAGCGGCCGGGGCGAGATCAACCATCTCTACGGCGGGCGCGGCGTCTATTTCGAGGATCCCGACGGCCACATGCTCGAGCTCATCACCAAACCCTACGGCGACCCTCCGGGTTAGCTTCAGAAGGATTTGCGACATGGCCAAACGCGACGCGGTCTTCCCGGCAAACGGCCGGCATGCGCTCTACAATGCCCACAAATATTCGCCCGCCATCCGCTCGGGCGATCTCCTCTTCGTGTCGGGCCAGGTGGGCAGCCGTGACGACGGATCGCCGGAACCGGTATTCGAGGATCAGGTCCGGCGCGCCTTCGCCAACCTGCGGGCGATTCTGGCGGCCGCAGGCTGCACCTTCGACGACGTGGTGGACGTCACCTCGTTCCATACCAATCCCGAGGCCCAGTTCGAGACCGTGATGAAGGTGCGCGACGAGGAGATCGGCGAGGCGCCCTATCCGAACTGGACGGCCGTCGGCGTCACCTGGCTCGCGGGGTTCGACTTCGAAATCAAGGTCATCGCCCGCATTCCCGCGGCGGCCTAATACTGCGCCGCGCGGCTGCCGCTCATCACGCCCGCCTGACCCGAGCCCGGATCGGTCTCGCGGATCGCACAGACATACTGCCCGGGCAGCATCTGCACGTCGACGTAGCGGATGTTGCCGGGCGCGATCTCCATGTTCATCGCATTCGCCGAACCGCCGCCGCGGCAGCGCAGCGTGTACGGACCCGCAGCGAGTTCCGTGCGCATCCAGGTCTGCGTGCCGAGACGTCCGATCTCCTGGCCGTTGGCGGTAACGTTGAGCACCGGGCTGGCCGTCGACGGATTGAAGAAATAGACCGCCCCCATGCCGGGTGGCGGCGGCGCGAACTGCTTGCCGGCAACATCCTGGCCCGGCGGCGCCATCGCCACGTTCGAGCTTTCGCAGGCGGCCAGGCCGAGTATCAGCAGCACGGCGATCGATGAAACACGCATGGTTGACCTCCTCACCCGCCGGCAGGCTCACCGGCCTTGATCCACGCCTGATAGAGTTTCTTCGTCTCGTCGTTCGGCGGATAGGTGCCGGTGATCGGATGGCCCTGTCCCACCCGGATCGCGACGAACTTCTCCAGCCGCTCCTGCTCGAAGGAATCGCGCGCCACCTCGTCGGCGAGATGCCGGGGCACGACGATCGCGCCGTCCTCGTCGGCCACGATGACGTCGCCGGGATAGACCGGAACGCCGCAGATCCCGACCGGAACCTGGACCTCGACGGGGCGCAGGTTGGCCATGCTGGGCGGCGCCGCGGCGGCCGAGCAATAGACAGGGAAGTCGAACTTGCCGATCACCGGCGAATCGCGCATCGCCCCGTCGCTCAGCACGCCCGCGAGACCGCGCACCTTGAGGCGCAGTGCCAGGATGTCACCCAAGGTGCCTGAGCGCGTGTTGCCCTCGGTGGCGATCACCAGCACCGAGCCCGCGGGCGATTCCTCGATCGCGGTGCGCTGCGCATTCGGCGGATCGCTGGGACTCGGCGCCTTGTCGATGTCCTCGCGGCTCGGGATGTAGCGCAGCGTATAGGCCGGCCCCACGATCCGCGCCGCCGCCGGATTGAGCGGCTTCACCCCGTTGACCGCGACATTGCGAAACCCGCGCTTCAGCATCTGCATCGAGACGGTCGCCGTGCTTGCATACAGGAAGTTTTTGATCGTCTCGGCCGACAGCGGTTCAGCGGTCATTGGCGCTCTCCCCCTCGCAACACCATCATTGTCATCCCGAGGCGAAGCCGAGGGATCTTTGCTTTGATCTTAAAGGTCCCTCGCTACGCTCGGGATGACAATTTTCATCTCATCAAGGCTCGTGCGTCAGAGCAGCGACCCTTGATTGCCAGTGCCGTCATCGCGACGACGCGGTGAGGAGGGCGGAGCCGCAACCGGCTTCGCCGCACCCGCTCCATCCGTCACGCGCGCGCCGACGCGGCCATCGCTGAATTCGATGCTGATCGTCTGGCCGGCGCTTGTGCCGGCGGCGGCGAGGACGGGTTGGCCTTCCTGGTCGCGGACCAGGGCGAAGCCGCGGTTCAGGACGGAGTGGAAGGAGTAGCTCTCCAGCAGCTTGGCCGCCTGGTCGACCTGGCGCTGGCCGTTCAGCAGCAGGTCGTTGCCGTGACGCTTCAGGCGGTCGCCCAGCTGGTCGAGCCGGTCGAAGGCGCGGGCATACTTCTGCAGCGCGTCGCTCTTGAAACGGTCGACGGCACGGTTCAGCGCACGGCCCTCGGCGACCAGCGCCTGTTCCTTGGCGGCGATCACCGCCTGCGGGCTCACCAGACGCGCGGCCGAGAGCTGATGCGCGCGTCGTTCGACGAGCTGACGCGCGGCGAGCGCCAGTCGCTCGCCGCTCACGTCGACCCGCTGCTGGCGCTCCTCGATCAGGCGCCGCGGATCGCCCAAGCCGCGGGCGAGGCCGGCCAGTTCCATCGACTGTTCGCGCAGCAGGCGCGTCATGCCGCCGACCAGGCGCTTGGCATAGTCCAGCGTCTCGGTCATCAGGTCGGCTCGCACCGGAACGGCCATCTCGGCGGCGGCGGTCGGCGTCGGGGCGCGGCGGTCGGAGGCGAAGTCGATCAGGGTCGTGTCGGTCTCATGGCCGACGGCGGAGATCAGCGGGATGGCGGAGGTCGCGGCAGCCCGCACCACGATCTCCTCGTTGAACGCCCACAGATCTTCCAGCGAGCCGCCGCCGCGGGCCACGATCAGCACGTCGGGCCGCGGCACGGGCCCGTCTTCCGACAATCCGTTGAAGCCGGCGATGGCGCGGGCCACCTCGCCCGCCGCCTTCTCGCCCTGCACGGCCACCGGCCAGACCAGCACGTGGCAGGGAAAGCGGTCGCTGAGGCGGTGCAGGATGTCACGGATCACGGCGCCCGACGGCGAGGTGACGACGCCCACCACCTGCGGCAGGTAGGGCAGCGGGCGCTTGGCGCTGGCATCGAACAGACCCTCGGCCTGCAGCTTCTTGCGCCGGTCCTCCAGCAGCTTGAGCAGCGCGCCTTCGCCCGCCAGTTCGAGCCGGTCGACGATGATCTGGTAGCGCGAGGAACCGGCATAGGTGGTGAGCTTGCCGGTGGCGATGACCTCCAGCCCCTCTTCGATCTTGATGCCGAGCCGCGGGATCGAGCCCTTCCAGCAGACGCCGTCGATCACGGCGTTCTCGTCCTTGAGACGGAAGTAGCAGTGGCCCGAGCGCGGGAAGGAAGGCTGGCTGATCTCGCCGCGCACGCGCACCCTCGGGAACGAACTCTCGATCTCGCGCTTCAGGGCGAAGGAGAGTTCGGAAACCGAGAATTCCGGGACGTTCGAGGGGGCAGCCGGGGCGTCGAGGTTTTCCATCTGGGCCCGAACCTAGCCGCTTGTGCCCCCGGCGCAAACTGTGGTCAAAGCCTCGCCATGCGAATCCTGGTGGTGGGCGGCGGCGGCCGCGAACATGCTTTGTGCTGGGCGATTTCGGCCTCGCCGCTCTGCACGAAACTGTACTGCGCGCCGGGCAATGCCGGCATCGCGCAGGTTGCCGAATGCGTCGAAGACGTCGGCGCTGAGGACATTCCGGGCCAGGTGGCACTGGCGCAGCGCCTGAAGATCGACTTCGTGGTGATCGCGCCCGACGCGCCATTGGTGGCCGGCATGGCCGACGCCTTCGCCGAGGCCGGCATCAAGGCCTGGGGGCCCAGCAAGGCCGCCGCGCGCATCGAGGGCTCCAAGAGCTTCACCAAGGAACTCTGCCGCGCCAACGACATCCCGACGGCCGCCTACGAGCGCTTCACCGAGGTCGGACCGGCCGAGGCCTATGTCAGGACCCAGCCCCTGCCGATCGTGATCAAGGCCGACGGGCTCGCCGCCGGCAAGGGCGTGATCATCGCCGAGACGGTCGACCAGGCGATCGAAGCCGTGCGCGACATGCTCTCGGGCAACCGCTTCGGCGCGGCCGGCGCCTCGGTGGTGATCGAGGAATTCATGCAAGGGGAAGAAGCGAGCTTCTTCGCCCTGACCGACGGCGAGCATGTGCTGCCGCTGGTCGCCGCCCAGGACCACAAGCGCGCCTTCGATGGCGACACGGGCCCGAACACCGGCGGCATGGGCGCCTACTCGCCCGCCCCGATCTTCGACGCCGCCATGCAGCAGCGCACGATGGACGAGATCGTGCTGCCCACGGTGCGGGCGCTCGCGAAGGCCGGCACGCCGTTCAGGGGCGTGCTCTATGCCGGCCTGATGATCGACGCCAAGGGCCCGCGGCTGGTCGAATACAATTGCCGCTTCGGCGATCCCGAGACCCAGGTGCTGATGATGCGGCTGAAGTCCGATCTCGTGCCGGCCCTGCTGGCCAGCGCCGAGGGCGGATTGAAGCATCTCGACCTGCGCTGGTCGCCCGATGCCGCCGTCACCGTGATCATGGCGACCAGGGGCTATCCCGATTCCTATCCCAAGGGCAGCGAGATTCGCGGACTCGACGAGGCCTCCAGGGTCGAGGGCGTGCAGATTTTCCACGCCGGCACCAAGGCCGGCCCGGACGGGAAGATCCTGGCCAATGGCGGCCGGGTCCTGAACGTCAGCGCCATGGCCCCGACCGTCGAGGAAGCCCGCGCCCGCGCCTACCGTGCGATCGACCTGATCGACTGGCCCGAGGGCTTCTACCGCAAGGACATCGCCTGGCGGGCGCTCAAGGCCTCGTAAGGCTGGCATGCGCCCTCCCCCGGAGACGGCGGCGGGAGAATCCTCTAGTTTCCCGCCCATGCCTGACGCCCTCTCCGAATCCCAGCGCCTGCTGGCCCAGCTTCGCTTTCCCTGTGGTGACGTGCCGGAACCCGGCGACATCAAGAACGTCGCCCCCGGTATCTACTGGCTGCGCATGCCGCTGCCGTTCCAGCTCAACCACATCAACCTGTGGCTGGTCGAGGAGAAGGACGGTTGGACGATCGTCGACACTGGGATCAATTCGCAGGACACGCGAACCCTGTGGGAGAAAATCTTCGCCGAGAAGCTCCAGGGCAAGCCGGTGGTGCGCGTGATCGGCACGCATCTCCATCCCGACCACATCGGCCTCGCCGGCTGGCTGTGCGAGAAGTGGAACGCGCCCCTCTACATGACGCTGGGCGAGTACATGAGCGCGCAGGCCGCGCGCAACGACTTCGTCGAGAGCGAGGAGACGCGGGCGGCCCATGTCGCGCGCAATGGCGTGCCGGCCGACCGCATCGCCAACTTCCACCGCCACAAGGGCGGCTACGCCAAGGGCGTGGTGCCGCTGCCGACCGCCTTCCGCCGCATGATCCATGCGCATCCCATCACCATCGGCGGCCATCGCTGGGACGTCATCGTCGGCCGTGGCCACGCACCCGAACACGCCTCGCTGTGGTGCCCCGAACTCAACGTGATGATCGCGGGCGACCAGGTGCTGCCCAAGATCAGCACCAATGTCGGCGTGTGGCCCAACGAGCCGCTGGCCGATGCACTGACCTGGTTCCTCGATGGCTTCTCGCGTTTCCGCCGCCTGCCGGCTGACGCGCTGGTCCTGCCGAGTCACGGCTTCCCCTTCATCGGCCTGCACACGCGGCTCGACCAGCTCGTTGCCCATCACGATGCGCGGCTGAACGACATGGAAGTGGCGATCGCCCGCAGGGGACCGGAGGGCGCGACCGGCTGGGACATGGTGCCGATCCTGTTTCCCCGCCATCTCGACAACAACCAGATCGTCTTCGCCTTCGGCGAGACCCTGGCGCATCTCCATTGCCTGGAGACGCGGGCGCGCGTGAAGCGGGTCGTCGTCGACGGCGTGCACCGCTTCGTGGCGCTGGCCGATCTCAATACCCTGCCCCCTGCCGACGATTCGGACGGCGTGGTCATGGACATCGGCCAGACCTGACGCAGGCCAGATCCTCAAACAATGCGCGTCGACCTTTTCGATTTTGCGCTGCCGGACGATCTGATCGCCCAGCGGCCTGTTTCCCCGCGCGACTCCGCGCGCCTGCTCGACGTCACGGGCGAGACGCTGCACGACCGCACGGTGCGGTCGCTGCCCGGCCTGCTGCGGCGTGGCGACCTCCTCGTCTTCAACGACACCAGGGTCATCCCGGCGCGGCTGAAGGGCGTCCGGCCGGGCCAGGGCATCCGTCAGGACGTGGCGGTCGAGGCCCTGCTGATCCGCGATCTCGGCGACCGGCGCTGGCGTGCCTTTGCCCGGCCCGGAAAGCGGCTGAAGCCAGGCGATACGCTGGTCTTCCCGGGCCTCCGCGCCCGCGTCGACTCCAAGGCGGAAGACGGCTCGCTGGTCCTGGCCTTCGACCAGGAGGGTCACGCCTTTCTCACGGCCCTCGAGCAGGAAGGCACGGTACCTCTGCCTCCCTACATTCGCGGCGGCACCGCCGACGCGCAGGACCGGAAGGACTATCAGACGCTGTTCGCCAAGCACGACGGTTCCGTCGCCGCCCCCACCGCCGGCCTGCATTTCACGCCGGAGCTGATGGCGGCGCTCGCCGATAGCGGCATCACCACGGCGGGCGTGACGCTGCATGTCGGCGCGGGCACGTTCCAGCCGGTGCGGGTCGACGACACCGACGCGCACACGATGCACGCCGAATGGGGCGAGGTTTCCGAGGCGACCGCGCGCGCCGTCGAGGCGACGCGCATCCTGGGTGGCCGCATCGTCTCGATCGGCACGACCTCGCTGCGCCTGCTCGAAACCGTGGCGCGGGAGCATGACGGCGCCGTCAAGCCATGGAGCGGCGAGACCGACATCTTCATCACCCCGGGCTTCCAGTTCCGCGCCGTCGACCTGTTGCTGACGAACTTCCACCTGCCGCGCTCGACCCTGTTCATGCTGGTCTCCGCCTTCGCCGGGCTGGAGCGCATGAAGCAGGCCTACGAGCACGCCGTCGCTGCGCGATACCGCTTCTATTCCTACGGCGATTGTTGTCTGTTGCGCCGATGAGCCTTTCCTACGAGCTGCTGGGCAACGACGGCGCGGCCCGCCGCGGCCGCATCACGACCGCGCATGGCACGATCGAGACCCCGGCCTTCATGCCGGTCGGCACCGCGGGCACGGTGAAGGCGATGCTGCCACAGTCGGTCGCCGAGACCGGCGCGGAGATCGTGCTGGGCAACACCTTCCACCTGATGCTGCGGCCGGGCGCGGAGCGCGTGGCAGCGCTGGGCGGCCTGCACAAGTTCATGAACTGGCCGGGCCCGATTCTGACCGATTCGGGCGGCTTCCAGGTGATGTCGCTCAAGGAGCTGCGCAAACTCGATCCGGATGGCGTTACCTTCCGCTCGCCCAAGGACGGCTCGCAGCACCGCCTGACGCCCGAAAGCTCGATCGGCATCCAGCGCCTGCTCGATGCCGACATCACCATGTCGTTCGACGAATGCACGAGCTGGCCCGCCGAAGAGCCGGAAGCCGCCTTCTCGATGCGGCTCTCCATGAAATGGGCCGAGCGCGGCCGCAGGGCCTTCGTGGAGCGGCCGGGCTACGGCCTGTTCGGCATCGTGCAGGGCAGCACCTTCCCCGAGCTGCGTGCGGAAAGCGCGAAGGCGCTGGTCGACATCGGCTTCGACGGCTACGCGGTCGGCGGCCTCGCCGTCGGCGAGGGCCAGGAACTGATGTTCGGCACGCTCGACTACACGGTGCCGATGCTTCCTGCCGATCGGCCCCGCTACCTGATGGGCGTCGGCCGCCCCGGCGACATCGTGGGCGCCGTGAAGCGCGGCATCGACATGTTCGACTGCGTGATGCCGACGCGCGCCGGCCGCACGGCGCAGGCCTTCACGCGGCGCGGCGAGCTCAACATGCGCAACGCCCGCCATCGCGACGATCCGCGTCCGATCGACGACCAGTGCGGCTGCCCCGCCTGCAGGCACCACAGCCGTGCTTACCTGCATCACCTGATTCGCGCCGACGAGATCCTGGGCGCCATGCTGCTCACCTGGCACAATCTCCACTACTATCAGGACGTGATGCGCGGGCTGCGCGGCGCCATCGAGAGCAAGAGCCTGGAGTCGTGGGTCGCCGCGTTCGAGCGCGACCAGGCGCTGGGCGACATCCCACCCCTGTAGCGGAGCGTACCGATGCCGAACGAGGCCCTGATCGTCGTCGACGTCCAGAACGACTTCTGCGAGGGCGGTGCGCTGGCCGTTGCCGGCGCCAACGCCATCGTCCCACTGGTCAATCGCCTGATCGGCCGCCACGACCATGTCGTGCTGACCCAGGACTGGCATCCGGCCGGCCATGCCTCGTTCGCGAGTTCATGGCAGGACGCGGAGCCCTTCTCCACCGTGCAATTTCCCTACGGGCCGCAGGTCCTGTGGCCGGACCATTGCGTGCAGGGCACGCCGGGCGCCGCCTTCCATGCCGACCTGGAGATCACCAAGGCGCAGATGATCGTGCGCAAGGGATTCCACACCGGCATCGATTCCTATTCGGCGTTTCGCGAGAACGACCGCATGACCCGCACCGGCCTCGACGGCTACCTGAAGGCGCGCGGGTTCACGAAACTGGTCTTCTGCGGCCTCGCGCTCGACTACTGCGTCGCCTGGTCGGCCATCGACGCGCGCCAGGCGGGCTTCGACGTCGCCGTGGTGGTCGAAGCCACGGCCGCCATCGACCTCGACGACAGCCGCAAGCGCATGATGAGCGACATGCGCCGCGCGGGCATCAATTTGAACGCTACGGCCTAGGTGCTGCGCCGCTGGCGCAGACCGGCGGCGTATAGCGCTGCAGGGAGCGAGGCGACCGAAGCGCGGGCGCCGCACGCCTCAGAAAAGGTCTCGGTGTCGAGACCTCACACACGCTCCAGCGCGAGCGCAATGCCCTGGCCGACG
>Ga0182739_1002204_pt1 | contig 18540 bp, 14 predicted proteins | sample eDN5th30CBELigBY_FD_128873 | JGI IMG/M metagenome (GOLD analysis project Ga0182739, IMG submission 128873) | Enriched backyard soil microbial communities from Emeryville, California, USA - eDNA 5th pass 30_C BE-Lig BY (version 2) (version 2) | ecosystem: Environmental > Terrestrial > Soil >...
GGCGACGATGCCGGCCATCACCTTCTCAGGCACCGTGCCGAAGGGGGCGGAGGGGCTGAAGCCCTTCGTCGCGGCCGAGGCGCTGACCATTTCCGACGCGGTCGAGGGACCGGGCGACGACCCCCGCCCCGGCTCGGCGGTGACGCGGACAGTGACGATCGCGGCGCAGGGAACGCAGGCGATGCTGCTGCCCCCGATCCTTGGCGACGATGCCCCCGCCGGCCTGCGCGCCTATCCGCGCGAGCCCGAGCTTTCGGACCAGCCGGGCGAGCGCGGGGCCGCGCCCAAGGCCCGCCGGGTCGAGAGCGTAACCTATGTTGCCGAACTGCCCGGCGACTATACGCTGCCGCCGCTCCGCCTCGACTGGTGGAACAGCAAGGCGGGCAAGATCGAAAGCGCGGAGAGCCAGGGCGCGTCCTTCAGTATCCCCGCCCCGCCTGGATGGCATCCACCGGGCACGCCCGATCCACGCCGCGTCCTGCTGCTCTGGGTCGGGGGGATCACGCTTGCCATTCTGGCGGCGCTGTGGCTGGGGCGGCAGCGCCTGCGTTCCGGCTGGGCGCATCTTCGCCGGTCCGAGCCGGTGGTGTTTCGGCGGATGCTGGGACAGGCGCGCCACGGCCACACCGGCGAGGTGCGGGGAACGCTGGGCGAGTGGCTGCCGCTGCTCGGCGCTGGAAATCCCCCGGCATCGGTCGAGACCGCCTTGCGCAGGGCCGAGCGCGAGCTTTGGGGACCGGGAGAGCCGCTGCCCTCGCCCTCGTCAGCCAGCCGCAAGGCGCTGGTCGCCACGCTGCGCGAGGCGCGGCGCGACCTCCGCCACAGACGGCACGGGACCGCACAGGGCGCGCTTCCGCCGCTGAACCCATGGTGACGGCGCGACCGGGGCAAACGATTGCCAAGCCCGCGATGAAGCTTCAGACTGCGCAAGACGGCCGGGATGCCACCCCGCCCCCGGCACGGAGACAGGAGACCCGGATGACCGACCAGACCCTAGCCCGACCGGAGACCGCGCGCAGCGATGCCCGCAACGAACGACGGTTGCGCGACATGATCTGGGTGCCCGGCGGAACCTTTCGGATGGGCTCGGACGATCACTACCCCGAGGAAGCGCCCAGCCATCGCGTCAAGGTCGACGGCTTCTGGATCGACGTCGCGCCGGTCACGAACGGCCAGTTCAAACGCTTCGTCAAGGCCACCGGCCATGTGACCATGGCCGAGCGCCGGCCCGACCCCAAGCTTTATCCAGGTGCGCTGCCCGAGATGCTTTATGCCGGATCGCTGGTCTTTCTGCCGCGCCCCGGCATCACCGACCTGCGCGACTGGTCGCAATGGTGGAACTTCATGAAGGGCGCCGACTGGCGCCATCCCGCGGGCAAGGGCAGCAATATCCACGGCCTCGACGATCATCCGGTGGTCCATGTCGCCTATGCCGACGCGCTGGCCTATGCCAAATGGGCGGGCAAGGATCTGCCGACCGAGGCGGAATGGGAATTCGCGGCGCGCGGCGGCCTCGAAGGGGCAGAGTTCGCCTGGGGGGACGACCTGAACCCCGAGGGCCGGCAGATGGCAAATACCTGGCAGGGCAATTTCCCGGTCGAGAACCTGTCGCTCGACGGCTACGAGCGCACCTCGCCCGTGACCGCCTTCCCGGCGAATGGCTATGGCATCCATGACATGATCGGCAATTGCTGGGAATGGACGCAGGACTGGTTCTCGTCCAAGCATCCGGCGGATGCGGCCAAGGCCTGCTGCATTCCCGAAAACCCGCGCGGGGCGCCAATGGATGGCAGCTATGATCCCCAACAGCCCGCCGTCAGGATTCCGCGCCGCGTCATCAAGGGCGGCTCGCATCTTTGCGCGCCGAATTATTGCCGCCGCTATCGCCCGGCCGCGCGACATGCCGAGGCGGTGGACACCTCGACCAGCCATCTCAGCTTCCGCTGCGTGCTGAGGGCCGAGGGTCCGGCGACCTGAAACGAAGGAGACCCGGATGAGCAAGCGAAACGAGGGACGGATATTCGTCGGCATCGGCGGCTGGACCTATGAGCCATGGCGGGGCAGCTTCTATCCCGAGGGCCTGCCCCTCAAGCGTGAGCTGGACTATGCCAGCCGGCAGCTTACCGCGATCGAGGTGAACGGCACCTATTACCGCAGCCAGACGCCCGACACCTTCCGAAAATGGCATGACGAGACGCCGGAAGGCTTCGTCTTTGCGCTGAAGGCTCCGCGTTTTGCCACCAATCGCAAGGTTCTGGCCGAGGCGGGCGAGTCGATCGACCGCTTCGTCTCCGGCGGGATCGCGCTTTTGGGCGACAAGCTTGGCCCGATCAACTGGCAGTTCATGGCGACGAAGAAATTCGATCCCACCGATTTCGAGGCGTTCCTGACCCTACTGCCGAAATCGGTCGACGGGCGGGAATTGCGCCACGCGGTCGAGGTCCGGCACGAAAGTTTCCGCACCGAGGCGTTTCTGGACATGGCCCGCGCCCACGGGGTCGCGGCGGTGATCTCGGCCGAGGGGGAGTTTCCCCAGATCGCCGACCCGACCGCGCCCTTCGTCTATGCCCGCATCATGGGAACGACCGAAACAGAGGAGCTGGGCTATTCCCCGGCGGCTCTGGACGAGTGGGCGGGCCGGGCGCGGAAATGGGCCGAGGGCGGGAGTCCCGAAGGCCTCGATTATGTCGGCACGCCCCAGCCGGGCGACCCGCGCGACGTCTATCTTTTCGTCATCAGCGGCTACAAGGAGCGAAACCCGCTGGCGGCGAAGGCGCTGATCGAAAGGCTGGGCTGAGACCCCCGGCGCGGAATGGCGGACAAACCCCAATCCCCTGACACGCTTTGCGCGATGTCGGGTCGAGCCTTTTCAACCGAAAGAGAGGGGAGCGCCCGGCCTGCTTCCACCGACCATTTTTCTCTGGATTGACAACATCAGGGCGAATGCCTTCTAACGGGATCCGACGCACCGACTGTGCGCCCAGTCCGTCGCGATGCCTCAGTGCCAGCCCCGGACCGCTCAAGTGGAATATCGGGACCGGCGAATGCTCGCACCATTTCTTATCATGCTGCGCGAAGGCCTCGAGGCCGCGCTGATCGTCGGAATCATTGCAGGCTATTTGCGCCAGACCGGGCGGCAGTCCTGGTTGCCGGCGATCTGGGTCGGCGTGCTGCTTGCCGTCGCACTGTCGCTCTTCGTGGGCGCGGCGCTCCAGCTTGCGAGCGCGAGCTTTCCGCAACGAACCCAGGAACTGGTCGAGGCCGTCATCGCGCTGATCGCGGTCGCGGTCCTGCTTGGAATGGTCTTCTGGATGCGGCGCGCGGCGCGGTCGATCAAGGGCGAGCTGCAAGGTTCCGTGGATCGTGCGCTGGGTCGCGGCGGCAGGCTGGCAAGCTGGGGGCTGATCGGCATGGTCTTTCTTGCCGTGGCGCGAGAGGGGCTGGAATCGGTGTTCTTCCTCCTCGCGATCTTCCAGCAAAGCCAGGACGGCGCGGCGCCGCTTGGCGCGGCGCTGGGGCTGATCGTGTCGGTGGTTGCGGGCTGGGCGATCTATGCCGGATCGCTGCGCCTCGACCTCCGGCGTTTCTTTCGCTGGACGGGCATCTTCATCCTCTTCGTCGCTGCCGGATTGTTCGCGGGCGCGCTTCGGGCATTGCACGAGGCGGGTCTCTGGAACGCCTTGCAGGAACAGGTCTATGACCTTAGCGGCCTGCTGCCCGAAACCGGCCCGCTGGGCAGCGTGCTATCCGGCCTGATCGGCTATCGCGAGGCACCGTCGCTCAGCGAGGTTCTGGCCTGGGCGATCTTCCTTGTCGTCAGCCTGACGCTGTTCCTGCGCCCGGTCACACCCGGCCTTGCCGCCACGCCGGCCGAGGTGCGGAAATGACCGGGACACCCTCGCGCATGATCTATCTCGCCATCGCGGGTTCGGCCTGTCTGGTGGCGCTGGGGGCCGGGGCGTTCTGGTATGCGACGACGCGCCAGCCCGCACAGGCAAGCGCCGCCGACCGGCTTGTCACCGTCGATGCGCGCAGCTGCGCCCCGAACGAGATCACGGTTCCGGGCGGCAGGCGCAGCTTCGAGATCCTGAACAGTTCCGACCGCCCCATCGAATGGGAAATCCTGAACGGGGTCATGGTCGTTGCCGAGCGCGAGAATATCGCGCCGGGCTTTCGCACGACGCTTGTGGCCGACCTTGCCCCCGGAAGCTACGAGATGACCTGCGGCCTCCTCTCCAATCCGCGCGGCCGGCTGATCGTCACCGCCTCGGACGAGGCGACGACGGCCGCGTCCGAGGTGACGCTGCGCAAGTTCCTCGGCCCGCTCTCCGAATACCGGGTCTATCTGGTCATGCAGGGCAATCAGGCGGTGAAGAAGGCCGAGGCGCTGCGCGATGCCGTGGCGGCGGGCGATCTCGATGCCGCACGCGCGGCATGGCGCGAGGCGCGCCTGCCCTATCGCCGGGTCGAGCCGCTGGCCTATCGCCTCTCGGACCTGGAAAACGTCATCGACCCGCATGCCGCCTATCTGGCCGGCCGCGAGGAGGATCCGGCCTTCACCGGCTATCACCGCCTCGAATACGGGCTTTTCCAGCAAAACAGCACCGATGGCCTGCAACCCTTCGCCGATCGTCTGGTCGAGGATCTGAAGACCCTCTCGGCCCGGCTGAAGGAAATGCCCCTTGATCCGCAACTGCTGATCGCGCTGCCCGGCGACATGGCCCAGCAGATCGCCACCGGCCAGATCCCCGAGGGGGAGAACAGCTATTCCGGCAATGATGCCGAGGACCTGGCGGCCAGCCTTGAAGGGATCGCGAAGCTGACCGACCTTCTGCGTCAGGTTACCGCCAGCGTCGATCCCACGCTGGACGAGGAAATCGGCCGGGCTTTGCAGAAAAGCCGGGACGGCGTCGCGGCGCTTGGCGATGTCGCCTCCTATGCAGAGGTTCCGGTCGCGACGCGTTCGGCGCTGGCGCAGGATCTGCTCGGGCTGGCGGACAGTCTCTCGCGTCTGCAACCTGTCATCGGGAAAAGCTGACATGGCCGGATGCCCGTTCAGTTCCGGTCCCAGCCGCCGCAGCGTGCTGATCGGCCTCGGCTCGGTCGGGACACTAGGCGTCGTCCCCGCGCGCGCCGCGCCGCAGGTCGAGGATGCGCCGGCCCGCGAACCCGATCTAGCGGGGCGGCAGGTTCCCTTCTATGGCGCGCATCAGGCGGGGATCACCACCCCCCGCCCCGCCGCGGGCCTGATCGCAAGCTTCGACATCGTGGCCACGTCTCTGGACGAAATGGAGCGGATGCTGCGCGGCCTGACCGAGCGCGTGGTGTTTCTGACGCAAGGAGGCGAGGTTCCGCAGCGCGATCCGAAGCTGCCACCTGCCGATTCCGGGCTGCTGGGTCCGGTGATCGAGCCGGACAATCTGACCATCACGCTGGGCCTTGGCGCGTCGTTCTTTGACAAGCTCCCCGAACTCGGCCCTCTGAAGCCCGCCCGGCTGGAACGGATGGTGCAGTTTCCAAACGACGCCCTTGTCGCGGCGGATTGCCACGGGGACATCTCGCTGCAATTCTGCGCCAATCTGCAGGACACGAACCTTCACGCCCTGCGCGATGTGGTGAAGAACCTCTCGGAGTTTCTGGTCCTGCGCTGGATGGTCGAGGGTTCGGTCCCGCCCGTCACGCCCGCGCCGGACGGCTCGACCCCCAGCGCGCGGAATTTCCTCGGCTTCCGCGACGGATCTGCCAACCCGGATTCGACCGATGCTGAGCTGATGCGGCGGGTGGTCTGGACCTCGCAGCCGGACGAGCCCGGCTGGACCCATGGCGGCAGCTATCAGGCGATCCGCATCATTCGGAATTTCGTCGAACGCTGGGACCGCGCCCCGCTGGCCGAGCAGGAGCGGATCCTTGGCCGCACCAAGATGACCGGCGCGCCGCTGGATGGCGATGCCACGGCGACCGAGCATCACCTGCCCGATTTCGCCGCCGATCCCGAGGGCGAGCGCACCGCACTTGATGCGCATATCCGGCTTGCCAATCCGCGCAGCCCGGAGAGCGAGCGGAACCTGATCTTGCGCCGGCCCTTCAATTATTCGCGCGGCGCCACGACCAATGGCCAGCTTGATCAGGGCTTGCTGTTCATCTGCTACCAGTCGGACCTGCGCGCGGGGTTCATCACCGTGCAGGAGCGCCTGAACGGCGAGCCGCTGGAGGAATATATCAAGCCGGTCGGAGGCGGATATTTCTTTGCGCCGCCCGGCGTTCCGGGGCCGGAGGATTACCTCGCCTCGACCCTGATTACCGAAGCCAGGCGGTCCTGACCCGCCCAAGCCGCCAACCGAACCTCACGACATGGGAACGTGACATGACCGGAATACTGAAAACGACCGCTATTGCCCTGGTGCTGGGCGGGTGGGGCCACGCCGCCCTTGCCGCCGATCCCTCGCTGGACCTGATCGGACCGCTTTCCGAATACAAGATCTTCGTGGCCGAGAACACCGCGAAGCTGGTCGAGGATGTCGAGGCCCTCACCGGTGCCGTGAAGGCGGGCGATGTCGAGAAGGCGAAGGCGCTTTTCGCGCCCACCCGCACCAGCTATGAGCGGATCGAGCCGATTGCCGAGCTTTTCTCGGATCTCGATGTGTCGATCGACGCGCGGGCGGATGATTACGAAAAGGCCGAGCAGGATCCCGCTTTCACCGGCTTTCACCGCATCGAATACGGCCTCTGGCATGATGGTTCGACTGCGGGGCTGGAGGAATATGCCGACCGGCTGCTCGCCGATGTCAAAAGCCTCGACCAGCGCATCAACGACCTGACCTTCCCCCCTGAAGTGGTTGTCGGCGGGGCGGCCGTCCTGATGGAGGAAGTCGCCGCGACCAAGATCTCGGGCGAGGAGGATCGCTATAGCCGCACCGACCTCTGGGATTTCGATGCGAATTTCGAGGGCGCCGAGAAAATCTATCTGCTGCTGCGCCCGCTGGTCGAGCAGGACGCAGAGTTCGTCCAGAAAGTCGACGGCAACTTCAAGACCGTGGCGGATGTTCTTGAGAAATACCGCACCCCGGAGGGCGGTTATGTCTCTTACGAGAAGCTGACCGACGAGGACCGGACGCTGCTTTCCGCCAAGGTCAATACGCTGGCCGAGGATCTGGCCACCCTGCGCGGCAAGCTGGGTTTGGGCTGATCCGGCCTCCGCGCGTCATGGCTCTTTCCGGGTCGGCAATGGTTTCGATGCCGGCCCGGGCAAGGCTATGGAGCATGGAATACGAGGCAGGAGCCAGATGATGAACGAGATGACCAGGATCGAGGACTATGCCTTCGCGCCCGCAGCGGTGCCGACCATGCCGGTTGCCGGCAGCGACAAGCTGTTCCCGGTGCGCCGGATCTATTGCGTCGGGCGCAACTTCGCCGACCACGCGATCGAGATGGGCCATGATCCCGACCGCGAGCCGCCCTTCTTCTTCCAGAAGAACCCGGATGCGATCGTCCCTCCCGGGGGCGATTTCCCCTATCCGACGGAAACGAACGACGTCCATCACGAGATCGAGCTGGTCGTCGCGCTGAAATCCGGAGGCACCGACATCGCGCCCGAGGCGGCGCTCGACTGCGTTTTCGGCTATGGGGTCGGGCTGGACATGACCCGGCGCGACCTGCAGGCGGTGGCGAAGAAGATGGGCCGCCCGTGGGAGACGGCGAAATCCTTCGAGGCGTCGGCCCCGTGCTCGGCCATCCACCCCGTCTCGGCGGTCGGGCATCCCGAGGCGGGCGTGATCGAGGTCGAGGTCAATGGCGAGACGCGCCAGCACGGCGACCTGAACCAGATGATCTGGAAGGTGCCCGAGATGATCTCCTACCTCTCGCGGCTGTTCGAGCTGCGGCCGGGCGACGTGATCTTTGCCGGCACCCCTGCCGGTGTCAGCGCCGTGGTCCGGGGCGACGTGATCACGGGTCGCGTGGACGGCGTGGCCGAGATCACCGTCAGGGTGGTCTGACCTTCGGGCCGCCGGCCGGCGGCGGCTAAGCCGTGGCCTGTCATCCGGCGCCGTGGAGCCCGAGGATCAGCACCCAGGCCGAGATCATCAACCCGACGAGGATCGCATAAAGGCCGTTCCAGCGAAGCCCGGCCTGCCGGGGCGGCACCTCGCCATAGGTTCCGACCAGCAGCACCGAGGCCGTGAAGGGCGAGGTGGTGCCGCTGAGCGCCCAGCCCCCGGTGATCGCCGCGACCAACACCGCGGGATGTAGCCCCATCTCGGCCGGCGAGGGCAGCATCGGCACGATCAGCGATACCGAGAGGATCGGGTTCATCCCGAGCTGTCCGGTCAGGGGCACCAGCCAGACCATCGCAATCGCAATGGCAAGCGGCGGCAGCGCGCCCAGATCCAGCCCGAGACGCGGCATCAGCGGGACGATCAGGAACGCGCCGAGGCTGCCGATGAAGGCGGCCATGAACAGCAGCACGATCTGGCCGCCATAGGCCGGCAGTTCGCGCTGCAGGAACTCGGCCACCTTGCGGCCAAGATGGGCCATCCTTCCTCCGCCCATGCCGTCACCCTGCAACCAGATCCAGCCAAGCGCGACGAGCGGCACGAAGGACATGACCGCGCCAATGACGTCGATCCCCGTCGCCCGGCGCAGCAGCAGGATGCCGCAGGCCACCACCCCCAGAAGCAGAAGCAGCGGCCTCAGCCGCACCAGCCAGCCGCCCGAAGGCGCGTCGCGGAGTGGCGCGGGCCGGGCGAGACGGGGCTTGAAGACACTGTCCATGCCCCAGCCCACCATAATCATCATCGCCGCATTCACCATGCAGGGCAGCGCCACGGCGCCCCAGCTTGCACCCGGCACCAGCCCGACCGTGATCGCCATGGAAAACCCGAGCGGCGACCAGCAGAGCGTCGAGGCGAAGCCGCGCTGGATCGCCACCAGCATCCGGCGCAGACGCAGGCGGCGAAGATCCGGGTCGGCTTCCCTCGCCGTGCTTTCCGCGGCAAGCGAACCGAGAAGCGCGATCGAGCCATAGAGCAGGATCAGCCCGAAGAGATGCCCGCCGATCGTCAGGGCGACATAGCGCAAGCCGGGTCTCTGTCCGGCCAGGAAACGCCCGCATTCGAGGATCTCCCACGAACCGATCGCGGCGATCCTTATGGCGGTCAGCGCGGTATAGAGGGCGATGACGAAGCTGCCGCTGCTCACCGCCCTCCAGATCCCCGTAAGCCCCTCGGGCCGCGTCGCCAGCGCCCAGATGGCCAGCGCAAGGCCGACAAAGACGAAGACCCGCGGCGTATTCCGGTCGGCGAGGCTGAAGGCAAGGATTGCCGCCAATGCGAAGGCCCCCGCAAGCGCATGGGGAACGGCGCCGCCGCCATATTCATGGAGGATGGTCGCGATCATGCAGCCGGCGGGGAGTAGACCCGCGAGGCTCGCTATCCTTCGCCGCATTTCGGGCATCAGACGCGGTCCCGGTTGACTGGAAGCGCCGGGTCGATCTTTCTCAGGCATCCAGCATCCGCCCGCGCGCCAATCCGGCCGGGATGCCGTCGAGCAGCGCGTCGAAGCGGCGGCGGGCGGGGTGATATTTGACGCCGATGCGCATGGTTTCCCGGGTTTCGTCCCGATCCGCCACCGCCCGAAGGGCAAGGGACGAATCGTGGCAAGCCTTGAGCAATCCCGACCGGGCGTCAATGGCATGCCCGGATCGGCCTTGACCTTTGGGCTATTGCCGCTCTGTCATTGCCTCCGCGCCCATCCGGTCGGCGGTTTTGCGGAAGGCTCGGTCAGCTTGCGGGTCGTTGAACCCGAACGGAAAACGCCCTTGGTCTCAAACGGGCATTCCTGTGTGCACCTGATGCCTCAAACCGGATCGAAAGGCAGCCCCGAGACCAGAATACGCTCGCTTTCCCCAGCCGGGATCGACCCGCCAAGCCGTCCCCTTTCGCCGCGAAGGCGGGTCTGGATGAAAGCCTCGGCAATCGGCGTATCGGCGGCCTCGATCAGCGCGGCGCCGGTCAGCAGCAAGGCGGTGCGCTCGACGAACCAGCGCGCCTCGGCCTCGGGCACCTGCCTGTTCCAGCGTGCGCGATGCGCGGCCAGCGCGGCATCATAGCCGGGATCGCTCCCGCGCGCGGCATCGACCCGCGATGCGAGCATCTCGGAAGCCAGCGGCTCGCGCGCCAGCGTGCGCAAGGCGTCGAGGCAGATGATATTCCCCGAGCCTTCCCAGATCCCGTTCAGCGGCGCCTCGCGGTAAAGCAGGGGCAAGGGGGTGTCCTCGACATAGCCCATGCCCCCCAGCACCTCCATCGCCTCGGCGATGACGCTCGGGCACAGCTTGTTCGAAAGATACTTGGCCAGCGCGACGCCGATCCGGGCGAAGGCGCGGTCCTCGGGCGTCCGGCCGTCAAAGCTTTTCGCCACCGACAGACCCAGGACAAGGCTTCCCTGCCAGTCGAGGACCAGATCGGCCAAGGTCGCGCGCATCAGGGGCTGGTCGATCAACCGTCGTTGGAAGGCGCTGCGATGGCTGGTCCAGCGGCAGGCCTCGCGCAGGGCCGAACGCATCAAGCCCGCAGGCGCCATCGCGGTATCGAGGCGGGTGTGATGCACCATCTCCAGAATGGTGCGGATGCCGCTGCCTTCCTCGCCGACCTGCCAGGCCAGGGCGGAGTGATATTCGATCTCGGCCGAGGCATTCGAGCGGTTGCCGAGCTTGTCCTTGAGGCGCTGGATATGGATCGCATTGCGCCCGTCCTGCAACCATCTGGGAACAAGAAAACAGGTCAGCCCGGCCGGGGTCTGGGCGAGGGTCAGGAACCCGTCCGACATCGGGGCCGAGCAGAACCACTTGTGGCCGGTCAGCCGCCATTCCGTCCCATCCCGCTCGGCGCGCGTGGTGTTCGCCCGCAGGTCCGAGCCGCCCTGCTTTTCCGTCATCGCCATGCCGAGGGTCACGCCCTCCTTCTCGGCCATCGGCCGGATCGAAGGATCGTAGCGGCGCGAGAGCATCTTCTCGCCCCACGCCTCCGGCAAGTCGGCGGCGGCGATCACCGGCATCGCGGCATAGGTCATGGTCAGCGGGCAGCAATGCCCCGGCTCGACCTGGCTGGCGAGGTAGACCATCGCGGCATGGGCAAGATGCCCGTCCTCGCCCCCCTCCCAAGCAATGGAGTGATAGCCGGCCCCGACCGAGCAGGTCATCAGCGCGTGATAGGCGGGATGGAACCGCACCTCGTCCAGCCGCCGGCCGCCACTGTCGAACAGCCGCAATTCCGGCGGGTTGCGATTGGCGTCGCGCGCGGTCTCGCGCATTCCGGCCGAGCCGAGGGCCGCGCCGTAACGGGCCAATGCGCCGGTTGCCGCCGATCCTTCCAGCGCGTGCCGCAGCGCCGGATCGTCGCGCCAGAAATCACGATCCCCGGCAGGTTCGGGCTGGTTCAGCACCTCATGGGTTTCCAGCCGGGCCGTCCCCTCCAGCTCTGCCATGCGCTTCCTCCTCCGATCCGACAGCGGGATCCTATCCGATCGCGGGACGGAAATCCCCCCTTGTCGGGATGAGCCTGCCGTGACGGGCTAGCGGCGCGGAAGGCGGCAGCGGCCGGGATTGATGATGTCGTCCTCCTCCAGCGTCGAGACCCCGAGGATTTTCAGCCGTAGATCGCCCAGAGTGATCAGGAGGCCATCGGCCTCGCTCGCCCATTCGGGCTTGCATCGCTGGGCGCCCAGGATCGCAAGGTCGAGGACATCCTCGCCGGGGGTGAAGTCCGTGATCGTCACCTCGCCCGCGACATCGGGAAGGAAGCGGTCGGCGCCTTGGCCGCCCGTCATGGTCGTGACACCTGAGGGGGCGGCAATCAGCAGGTCGTCGCCCGGCCCGCCGTCCAGAGCGCCCTGCCCCTCGAGATGGTCGTCCCCGGCCCCGCCCGAAAGTGTATTGTCGCCCTCGGGATCGATCAGGACGTCACGCCCCGCGCCACCCGACAGGGCATCCGCGCCCTGATCGCCAAAGAGCCAATCGTCGCCGTCGCCGCCTTCGATCGTATCCGCGCCGGGACCGCCATAAAGCAGGTCGGTCCGGTCATGGCCGGTGATGCGGTCGGCCCCCTCCATCCCGTAGATCAACCCGTGCGGGTTGCTAACGCCAGAGGTGACATGGCCGGCATCCGAAGGGCCGGACGGATCGACGGCAAGCTGATCGTCCCCGGACGAGCCCCCGCCCGCAAGGCTGCCACGCTCGCCCCGCGACCAGCCCCAATGGGCGAAGGCCGCGGATTCCAGTTCGACCGCATATTCCTTGGTGCTGCCCTGCCATTGCAGCAGATCGCTCTTGCGGCCGGTTGGCGGCCACCATGTCCAGCCGATCCCCTGATCGGCGAACCAGGGCAGCATCCGGGCCATGTTGTAGCTGGCCACGGCCCGCTTGCCGGACGCCGTCGGGTCAAGCGAGCCTTCGGCGGTGTGAAGCTGCGACTCGGAGACGAGGATATCGTCGCCCTCCCCGGCCAGTGTGCCGATCCGGTCGCAGACCTGCTTTCTGAAGACGGTGCCGCCGCTGTCTGGAAATGGCGCCGTCACCCAACCCGGATACATATGGACCGACCAGATCAGCCTGTCGCCGGCGGCATCCCGGATCAGGTCGTGGTCGAGCCTCGCGAATTGCGCCGAGGCACCGAGACCGCCGACCAGAATGCGCTTGTCCCCCCAGTCGAGCCCGGTGATCAGGTCAGCCATGTGTCGGCTATAGAGCGCACCCGCTGCCGCATCCTGGCCATAGGCCATCGGCTCGTTCACCAGCTCCCAGCCGGCCACGGCATCGAGGATCGAGGCATGTTCGGGCTGACGGAACCATTTCAGGATCTCCTCCCAGTCCTCACGAACCTCGTTGATCTTCCACTGCCCGTCCGGCCGGGCCAGCGCATCGGCAGGCCCCAGCCGGTCACGCGCGATCATATGCTGTTTCGCGGACCCGTTCCGCACGAAGCCGCCCGCAAGCTCTCCATCCGAATATTGCACGACCAGCTTGTATCCCCGATCCGCGGCCGCACCGGCAAAATCCGCCCAGGCCTCCGCCGCGCCGGGGGATCTTGCGACGGCGGCATTGAAGTCGAGGCGGAGGACATTGACCTCGGGGAATGCCCCCGAGAGCGCATCGAGAACCTGCGCCACCGAACCGCGATGGGCAATCCGAAAACCGGTATTCGCGCGCCACCCGACGAGGGATTTCAGGCCCGGCATCGCCGCACCCTTTTTCGCGACCTGCATCACCAGCAGCTTGCCCGAGGCGTCGCGCGCCGGCTCGCCCGTGATCGGGTCGCTGAAAACCGCGAGCGCCTGCCGCCCTCTTGCGCGGGGCAATCCGGCCCTGTCCGCTTCGGTCACGTCCGGTGTCCCGGCCGTCAGCTCTCGCAGGATATGGCCCCGCAGGCCCGGATCGAGGCGCTGCCCCTCTCCGAGCAACCGGACGCTTGCGGGATCCTCGACCACGGTAACATAGTCGGTCGCGAAGGATACGACGTTCCAGCCGTCGAGTTGGGAGTGGAACTCCAGATCAGTGCAATCCATCATGCGGCAATTCTGCAAAAACTGAGGCCAGGATAGAGCCTTGGCGAAGGCACGGCCAGCCCGGTGGCCGGACCCTGCGGGGTTCCCGCCGATCCCGGCAAGCGTCCGCCTGCCGGGCAGGAGGTGCGGTTGCCCGGATCAGAAGGTCGAGGTCAGCGTCATGTAGAATGCCCGCCCCGGCTCGTTGAAGGTATTCGAGCCTTCGCCGGAATCCGTCCGCAGCACCGACTTGTCGAAGAGGTTGGTGATCCCCGCCGAAAGCCGCGCCTTGTCCGTCATGGCCCAGTTCGCGCCGAGATTGACCAGGGTATAGGGCTCGCGCGAGTCGGGATCCTCATAGGGCGCGCCGGTGGTCGGGTTGGTCGAGGTCGCGTCGATCTCGCCATAATGTGTCGCGCTGAGGGTCACGGTGATCGCATCCGTCGCAAACCAGTCCAGCGCGGCGTTCACCGTGTAATCCGGCACGAGGCTCAGCGGCTCGCCATTGTCCATCTCGGATTTGATCATCTTGGTGAAATTGGCGTTGAACGCGAAGCGGTCGCCAAGACCTCCGGCGAAATTGCCCTCGAGCCCCGAGATGACGGCGTTCTTCTGGTTTTCCCAACGATAGAGGCGGTTCGTTTCGGCGCCCGCATTATATTGGTAGACGCCCGAGCCAATGCGGTTGTCATAATCGTTGTGGAAATAGGTCAGGCTGCCGCTGATGCCGTTCTGACCCTGATAGGCGACGCCGATCTCTTTGTTCCAGCTTTTCTCGGGCTCAAGATCCGGGTTGCCCAGAACATAGCACGGACCGCCGACCTGCTCGCCGTCGATATAGGGGCAACCATTGCCGCGGGTCCGGTAGACATAGTTCGGGTTCAACTGGAACAGGTTCGGCGTCTTGAACGCGCGCGCGACGCCAAGCTTCATGGTCCATTGGTCGTTGAACGCGTATTCGGCGTTCAGGCTGGGCGACCAGTTCGAGCCGAAATTGTCGTTATAGTCGAAGCGCAGGCCGGGCGTCAGCGTCAGCTGATCGCTCCATTCGATATTCGCCTCGGCATAAAGGCCGATGGTGTTTTGTTCGGTCTTGGGATCGCGGTTCGCGGGGTCGGGATCGACGCCGCTTTCCTCGGCAATATCGTCATCCGCGATGTCGAGGCCGATCGTATGCGGGTCGTCCATGAACTCGCCACGATATTCGGCGCCGAAGGTCACGCGGCTGGCCTTGCCCGCCAGGGTCATCGGCAGGATCCATTCGGTCTTGGCCGTGATATTGTCCAGCGTGATCGTCTGGAAACCCGGCGCATCGCCCTCGCCATCGCCGTCGGTGTCGATGCAAGCCATGTCGATGCTGTCCTCGGGACCGCCCGCCATGCCCGAGCAGAAGCGCGAGTTGCGGGTATTTTCCCATTGCAGATAGCTGTTCGACTCGCCGAAATCATATTCGCCGCGATGCGTTATCGCGAGCGTGCTGCGATACATCCGGTTGGTTTCCTTGCCCAGCAGGTCGTCATATTGCGCATCGGTGGCGCCGCTGCGCGTATCACCGGCATAGAGGTTGCCCTGACGCGAGAAGTTCCATTCGAGGTCGATCTCATGCCCCTCGATCCCATGCCAGGTCAGAAGGGTGCTGAGATCCTTGTTGACCACGCCCTCGGTCCCCGCCATCGGCGGCTCCTCGCCCCCTTCGTCGTCATGGCGGGGCGGGTTGATGTCGGCGGCGTCCGGCTCGGTCCGGTTGTAATTGCCATAGACGCGGAAAGTGAAGTCGCTGCCTGCCGGACCGGCCAGCATGAAATTGGCGCGGTTGGTCGCGCCTTCCTTGCTGCTTTCGGGCTGGGTCGTGTGCATGCTGACCTGCCCGGTCAGCACCTCGGGCCGCTTGGTGATGATATTGACCACCCCGCCCGAGGACCCCGAGCCATAACGCGCCGCGGCGGGACCGCGGATGACCTCGATCCGCTCGATCATCTCGGCGGGGACCCAGTTCGAGTCGCCGCGCGTGTCACGCTCGCCGCCCCGGCTCATCTTGACCGCATTGCGCGACATGACGGGCTTGCCGTCGATCAGGATCAGCGTGTTTTCGGGGCCCATGCCGCGAATGTCGATCTGGCGGTTGTTGCCGCGCTGGCCGCTGGTGTTGTTGCCGGTCAGGTTGACGCCCGGCATCTTGCGCACGATTTCCGAGATGTCATTGACGACCGGCTGCCGTTCCAGATCCTCCTCGGTGATCTGCGACACGCCCAAAGCCTGCTTGTTCTGCTCCTCAGCCGAAAGCACGACCTCGTTCAGGACCACGGCGTTTTCGTCGCCGGGGGGCGTTTCCTGCGCAATCGCGAGGCCCGGGAGGGTCGGAAGGGACATGAGTAGACATAGGGCCGTGCCGGCGGCAGGGCGCACGAATGAGATCGCCATGAGCGGTTTCCTGGAATGCTGCGATGGAAAGCTGATTAGCTGGCGATAACGGGCTGCGGCGTTTCAACCACTTGTGAACAGGGGTTTCAATCCCCGGAGGCGGTTTCTTCTGTCGTAAAATGTCGCGAAAGTCGGGAAGGTCAGCGCAACCGAAAATTGCAAACACCCCGCAATAGGCCGCGGGGTGTCGGGGTCTTAGGCAGATTGAGGGAAATCAGCCCTTGGGCGAAATCCGCCAGATGCGATCGCCTTCGGGATCGTCCTCGCCGCGCGATTTGTTCACGGCCCAGACATTGCCCTCGCCATCGGCGCGAAGCTGGTTCGGCATGCTGCCCGCGTCGAGGTTCGCGACGATCTGCCCATCCGTGTCGACCACGGTGATCGTGCCCGCGCCACGGTTCGCAACAAAGGCGGTGCGGCTTTTCGGCTCGAACGCGACGTTCAGCGGGCCGGCGCCAACCGGGACGTCATGCAGGATCTCTCCGCTCTCGGCCTTGACGATCAGCAGGTTGTCGGTCCCCTGCGACGCAACGAAAATCAGGCCATCCTGCGCATCATAGGCGACGCCCGAGGCCGCTTTCACGCCGGGAAGCGGAATGACCTTCACCTCGCCTGTGGTCAGGTCGATGAAGGCGGCTTCCGGGGTGCTGAGGCTGACCGTGACCAGTTTGCCGCCCGGCTCGTCGATGTCGAGCGCCATGGTCGAGAACTCTTCGCCGCGGATCTTCGACTGGATGGTGATGGGCGCGAGTTTCTCGAGCGAGTTGATGTCGAAAACCTCGATATTCGGGGTGCCGGTGGCGCTGGCATAGGCGCGGCCATTGGCCTCGTCCACGATCACGTCGCGGGCATGGGGCACGGCGCCCGGTTCGAACTGCTTGACCAGCGACAGGTCGGACTGCTTATAGACCGCAGCGGTGTCCTGGCGGGTATTCGTCACCCAGACATTGCCATTGGTGTCGTCCACATCGACGCCATAGACGGCGAAAAGGCCGCCATCGCTGCCGTCCTCGCGCGCCGGGGCGGCGGCGGGGACAACTTCGGCCTCAACCTTCAGCGTCTCGGGGTCGAGCCGGACCAGCCTGGCCTCCTTGACAGGCGGACGGCCGACCGCGCTGGTGACAAAGACCCCCTCCTTGCCCGACTTCACCTGATAGAGGCCGCGCGTCACCGGCTCGCTTGCGATGTCGAACCGTTCGGCTCCGGTTATCGCAACCTCGGGCGAGATCTTCAGTTGCAGCACTTCGGCCGCGGCCGGGTTCTCGGCAATCACCACGACGGGCTGCAGGCCGGTCTCGGCCTCGGCATCAATGTCCAGCGTCACGCTGAACTCGCCCTTGTCATCGACGGTGATCGGCTGGGCGTTCAGGACCGTCTCGCCGCGAAGCAGCCGGATGGTCTGGCCAGGGATCAGGTCACTGCCGGCGATCACCGCTGTTCCGCCCTTGTAGATCGGCTGGCCGCCTTCGGCCCCGCTGGCCTGGATGCTGCCGGGGAAATCGGCCAGCGGCCGGGTGAAGGCCGTGTCCGAAATGGCCACGCCGGTCGTGGCGGTCAGGGCGAGGGCCGATGCACAAAGCATCAGGCGCATGCGGGCAATCAGAGGCGTGGTCATGGCTGTTTTCCTTGTCGTCCAGTGGATGCGCGCCCGCACGGTCCCCGGAGGGGCCCGACAGGACATCGAGATTTCAGGGCTGGCATCTGGCTGGCGTGCGACGATTACAATCATCTCGCCCGGTCCTGCGCAAGCGGTCGCGGCGCATCTTTTGTCGCAAGCCCGGGCGCGACCGCAGGAACACGGAAAAGTTGTGGCGACCCGCCGGGTATTCATGCTGCCGGAAAGCCGCGTGATTATTCTGGAATATTTTCAAAAATTTTGATAATCATAAAACACCTCAGAGGAGGCAGATTCATGGCGGATGTTGCGCTGATTATCGATTGCCTTGATAAAATCGCCGCGGCTGGATATCACTCGGTTCACGATGGCCCGCCTCCAAGCCGAAAGACAGGACACCAGCTGTCGTTCGAAACGCTCCAGGGTTCTGCCCGGCAAGTAGCCGCAATACTGCGGCAGAACCCGAATCCCAACGTGGATATGAAAGAAAACATAAGCACGTTGTTCGACGCGATGAACAAGATCGTCAGCTCCTACGTCCAGAAGACGGACGGAACGAGAAACATATTGATCTGGTTCAACGAAGCGAAGGTTGAATGGGGGTTGCTGCTGGCCGGTAAATAGACCTCGGCAATTCACCTTTCCAACGGAAAACTCTCGAAAACAACAAATAAATCCCGCGCCTACCATTGATTTCACAGATTTTCTGCGCGGAACGACTATATCCGCAGAAATTTCTGCATTGGCTGAGGTCGAGCCATCTGCCAGGGATTGAATTCGTTGACAAGCAGAAGGCCGACTGTAGTATTTCAATTGATTCTTCAGTAATTTCGGGTCAATTTTCCGACGACAGCAATCAACGCGACCTCGTCGAGACGCGACCCTTTCTTCTCGTCGCCGATACCTGAGACTCCAGAAACGACAGACCCACCATGACGGACGATTCGCGACGTAGTCGGTTCGGCTAA
>Ga0182739_1002210_pt1 | contig 18497 bp, 12 predicted proteins | sample eDN5th30CBELigBY_FD_128873 | JGI IMG/M metagenome (GOLD analysis project Ga0182739, IMG submission 128873) | Enriched backyard soil microbial communities from Emeryville, California, USA - eDNA 5th pass 30_C BE-Lig BY (version 2) (version 2) | ecosystem: Environmental > Terrestrial > Soil >...
GATCTCGCGCACACCAATGGCAATCCCTTCCTGTTTTTGCTCCAACTCTTCCAGCACGGAAAGTCTGGCTTCTGCGGCACTGCGTCGTTCTCGCATCGTGCGAAGTTGTTGTTCCGTCTCTTCGCGTTGCTGGACGGTTTTCCATTGAGCCCGCTGGGCCTGGGTAAGTTGCGACTGCCGTTCCTGCAAAGCCGCTTCCGCCTCCTGCAACTTGAGAGTTCTGGAACGATACACGTTTTGGCAGGCCGTCAGTTGTTCCTGCAGATTCTGCAGCCGATCACTGGCTTGATGCCGATTCTGGGCCGTTGATTCTGCTTGTGATCGCAACACCAACTGTCGTTCATTCAACTGGTTTTTCCGGTGTTGTTGCGATGAAAGCTCGTGACGCTGTTTTTCAATCTGTCCGCGCTGATTCTGTGCCAGCTCTCGCAAAGATGCGAGTTGCTGTTCACGTTCCGCAATTTGTTGATGAGATTCGAGAAGTCGCGACTCGAAGGATCGCAATTGTTCGGCGGTCAGTTCGAGTTCGACACGGGCGAGTTCGATTTGCCGTGCGAGGGGATGTCGTTGCTGCCGCATCCGTTGCAGGTCCGCATCCAGTTCGTTCCTGCGGGACAGTTGATGGCGGATGGTTGATCCATGTGAGGCGATGGCTTGCCGGGCAGAAGAAATGGCCCGTTCGCGAGTCTGCAGTTGCTCGTCCAGTTCCGCAATCCGGACTTCCGCCTGTTTCTTCTCCGCTTCAACCTGTTCGATTTCCAATTGCATCCGGGACTGCGATGCTGTGATCACATCCAGTTCCGCAATCTGTTTTTCCAGTAATGAGACCCAGATTCGGCAGTCGTCCGCAGCCAGGCCCGTCCAGGCCGCTTTCAGTTCCGCAGAAAGTTCCCGGTACTTGGCCGCTTTGCTGGCTTGTGTGCGAGTGGTGTTGAGTTGCGATTCCACCTGATCGACGAGATCGGTAAGTCGCAACAGATTTTGCGCCACCCGTTCCAGACGCCGTTCGGCATCAACACGACGGGATTTGAATTTGCTGATTCCAGCCGCTTCTTCGAAGACCGCTCTGCGGGCCGTGGGGTTGGCCTGCAAAATCTGATCGACACGCCCCTGCTCGATAATGCTGTAGGCCGCCGTCCCGGCCCCGGTTCCCATAAACAGGTCACGCACATCTTTCAAACGGACGGGAGCCCGATTGAGCAGGTATTCCGAATCACCACTTTGATACAAGCGGCGTCCGATCTGCACTTCTGCAGTATCGATTCCAAACAGACCGTTGACGTTATCGAAGGTGAGTGTGGCTTCGGCAAAGCCACTTCCGCGGCGACCTGCCGAACCATTGAAGATGACGTCCGACATCTCCTTGCCGCGAAGGCTTTTGGCGCTCTGGTCTCCCAGAATCCATTTAATGGCATCGACGACGTTACTTTTTCCACTGCCATTGGGACCGACGACACAAGTAATCCCCGGCGCGAATTCGAACAACGTTCGATCCGCGAAGCTCTTGAATCCAAAGAGTTCGAGGGATTTCAGCACAGTCTTAACAAGTTGGTTAAACTGCCATCCTGCAGGCAGGAGATGCCGGGGAAGCGAAAAACAAGATTAGACCAGTTTGTTCTCTCATGTGCCCGCGTTGAAAGGGTTTCACCTGATGAAAGACTGAATGCCGCGAGGCAAGTCCGCCACAAGATTGACTAAAACGCTCTAAAACATGTATCAGTCTCGTAATGTCGATTTCGTCGGCGCTGCGGGGATTTTCGCGTCCTCGGGAATGGCTTCCACTTCGGGAGGCTTCTCATCAAACAGGTTGGGCAACAAACCCTGGCTGCCGACGGTCACGCTGGGCAGGACCGCCTCGGAACTGAGCGATTTCGGTCTGGGCCCCGTCGCGGCAGGACGCTCATAAACCCGCCCCGGAGCAGGCAGTTCATCAATGGCAATCTGCCCCGGGAGATTGTGTTGACGTTCCGCCTGCACCAGCATCTGAACAATGTCCGGGTACTGGGCTCCCAGGTCACTGGCCCCCTTGATGACATCCATGACTCGCAGAGAGACCTCTTTTTGCCGCATCGGTTCACCGGGAGCAATACGCTTGATCAGGATATGATTTCCCTGTGAAGAATTCTGCAACAGGATCTGATTGCCGGCCCGTAACACCAAAGGAGTCAGGAATTCCTGTTTGTGATCGAAGACCACGATCTCCGCCTGCTTGTAACGAGTGAGGTGAATGAGCGGCCCAGCTGTCGATTCCACTCCATGCAGAGAGAAATTCCCTTCCATGACTTCCCCCTTCACAAATGGATCGTTCGGGGCCATGGTTGAATATGAGCGAAATGCTCCATAGCGGGTCTCCACGCTTTCCTGGCTGGCCAATGCACGTAATGCATCAGAAGCGGCCCCATCACTGATCGTCGATAAAGCTGCCAGAGCAAAAATTCGGAACGCCGGCACATTCTCGGCAGCTTCCTTCAACGCCGGGACCCCGTCCGCATTCCCCAGATAGGCCAGTGCACAACCTGCGTGAAACCGCGCCTCCAGGTCTCCAGAAGCCAGCCCCATTTTCAATGTCGGGATTGCTTCTGGACCAATGGCTTCCAATTGTAAGGAGGCCCGTTCGGCCGTTGGACCAAATTGAATTTCTTCTTCGAGACGCTGCATTCGCATGTGCCGTTCGACAGGTGACTCATTCAGTACGATGGAACGAATACACTGCAGATAACGGGGATAATTGTTGATGTAGCGTTCATGAACAATCAGTTCCAGACGAGAATTCGTCTTGGCGGTCGCCAGCGGACGACGAATCCCATGTTCATTGTAGTCATGAAATCTGCGGCCAATCCGATCTGCGATCTGCCGAGACATCCGCACCGTGGCATATTCACTGCGAATGGAAATGGACAGAGAACGGCTTTCACCCAGATAAGCAGCAGCACCGGGAATGCGCCCGCGACGATGCCCCACGGCCAGGGACGTTTTTGAGGTGTCTCCCGCCAAGGCATCGATCAGAATGGGACCACTCGCCAGGGCCACCTGTCGTCCCTCATGCACTTCACCCTGCATTAAGGCCATTTCTCGCAAATAACAGGGCATCAACCAGCCGCCCGCCAGACTGACAGCCTCGCTGCCGTCGGGCAATGTGACTTCCACATCGATCTTTTCACCCTTCTTGCAGATGGGCGGAACATAGGCCGTGACCACCACCAGGGCAGTATTCGCGGAACTCAGCAGAGTTTGCGGATCTTTGACTTCATTCTTTCGCAAATCTTCCAGCAGCATGGTTCGCAGATGGCTGGCGGGCGGATCTTCACCCGTCCCATCAAGCCGATCGACCAGACCCACGCCCTGCACTTTGATATAGCCGTTATCACCAATCTTGATGTAATCGCCAACCAGGCGGGAATGCCCATTCTCACCACGCAGCGCGTCACGCACATTTTTCTGACGCGCCTTCTCTAACGCCTCTTCCTTGTCTGCAAAGGGCTTCATCAGATTGAATTCGCTGCAGCCAGGACTCACCACGGCGATCAGCAGACAAAGCATGAACAGGCGTCTTGCCAGCATGGGAGGATTCATTCCAGAACAACGGCATCTCGTCCGAATGGACACCGCTCTTCATTCACAAAAAAGGAAAGGGAAACAGGCGGGAAGCAATGATGAGGCCAACATGGATAACACGAATCCGGAACGACTCGCAAGAGGAAATCAGCGATTGGGCCTCTCTCTCGGACGATCCGGAATTGGGCGGCAACTTTCGCCACTCCAAAGGACCAACGGGGAGGTTGGGAAGATGGGAAGATGGGAAGATGGGAAGATGGGAAGATGGGAAGATGGGAAGATGGGGGATGGGAAGATGGGGGATGGGGGATGGGGAGAGAAACAGAAGAACTCCGGGCTTATTCTTATCCCCGCATCTCGTCCAGCACGCTTTGGGGAGCCAAATCATATTTCAGCGGCTGCATCGAATAGGAAGCGCGGCCTTGTGAGAGGCTGCGAACATGTGAGGAGTAACCAAACATTCTGGCGAGTGGCGCTTCTGCTTCCAGGGCAGTCAGATGGCCGCGCGGTTCGCTGGAGAAGATTTTGGCGTGTCGCTGATTCAAGTCTCCCTGAATATTCCCGACAAATTCCGCCGGTGTGACGACTTCCACCTTCATGATCGGTTCCAGCAGCCCGATATCGGCCTGGGTCAAGGCACTCTGGACAGCATGAGAGGCAGCCGCCCGCAAGGCTTCTTCGGTCGTTTCACCCACACGATAGCCCACGGCCAGAATGGTCAGCTTCACATTCAACAATGGATATCCGAGCACTCCGCCAGCCTGTGCGGAGTCGTGGACGGCCTCACGCAGCACCGTTCCCAGTTCCGGAGGCAAAGCCTCGGGCGGAAGGGCGGAAATCACTGTAATCGGTTGTTCCGATTCGAACGGCTCGATTCGGACTTTGACACTGCCGAAAATGGTTTCACCGGCATTTGTCCGCTGAAAAGTCTCCTCTGCTTCAGATTTTCCTTTGACGGTTTCACGATAAGAAACACGGGGGCGATGGACACGGACATTCAGGTTGAAGTCCCGTTGCAGGCGCTCCTTGAGGATTTCGAGGTGCAGTTCTCCCATCCCGCTGATCAGCGTCTGGCCTGTTTCTTCATTGATCTTGGCTTTGAACGTAGGGTCCTGCTTCGACAGACGAACGAGAGCCTCTTGCAACTTCTTACGATCCGCATTCGTTTCCGGTTCCACCGCCATGGAAATTACTGTTTCCGGAAAAGCGATGGGCTCCAGCATCAAGGGACGTGCCTGTTCACACAATGTATCCCCGGTGACCACATCCTTGGGGCCAATCACTCCACAGATATCTCCGGCTTCCACATAATCCGTTTCCATTTTTTCGCGGGAATCGGCCTGGATATGCCAGAGCTGGCTGCAGAATTCTTTTTTTCCTGTTCGGGGGTTCAGCAACCGCGAACCCGATTTTAAAATGCCGGAGTAAACCCGCACGAAGCATAAATCCGAATGCTTATCAGCCACGATCTTAAAAATTAAGACCGCCAGTGGATCATCGTTTTTAGCATGGCAGATGATTTCTGTCGGTTCATTTTTTTTAGGCTTCGGGTTGCAGTTAATGGCCTTCACGGGAGGAATGTCCAGCGGACTGGGAAGATAGCGCGCCACGCCATCCAGGATGGGCTGCACTCCGATATAATCCAACGAAGAGCCTGTCAATGTGGGTTGAATCGCTCCGGCAATAGTCGCTTCCCGCAACAGCCGATGAATGGTCTCTTCCGGCAAATCTCCCTCGGCGAAAAACTGCTCCAGGGCTGCATCATCCCGCTCGGCAATGATGTCAATCAACTTTGCCCGCCACTCAGCAGCCAGCGTCGCATACTCTTCCGGGATCTCTTTTTCTTCGATGTTTTGCCCCATCGAGGCAGCGTCGAAATACAGTGCCTTTCGACGTACCAGATCGATAATCCCCGAGAACCCATGTTCCACACCGATGGGAATAAACAATGGCACCGGATGCGCATTCAGCCGCTTCCGCATCTGCTCCAGGACCCGGTCGAAATTGGCACCAATCCGGTCCATTTTGTTGATGAAACACAGTCGCGGGACATGATACCGATCAGCCTGTCGCCAGACCGTCTCGCTTTGAGCTTCCACTCCTTCCACAGCACTGAAAATGACCACGGCGCCATCCAGCACGCGCAGGCTGCGCTCCACTTCTGCTGTGAAATCGACATGGCCCGGGGTGTCGATCAGATTGATTGTGCAATCCTGCCAACGGCAGGTGACGGCGGCGGAATAAATCGTGATTCCGCGTTTTGCTTCTTCGGGGTCAAAATCTGTTTCCGTTGTTCCGTCATCCACATTTCCCATTTTGTGGATGGCCCCGGTATAAAACAAAATACGCTCTGTGGTGGTCGTTTTGCCGGCGTCGATATGAGCGACAATACCAATGTTTCGTAATTTTTCGATGGGGCCGGGCATAATCAAAGCACTCTGTCTGAGAAGTTGCAGATCTATTATCTATTTTCCCCGTCTGCGCTGTACTGTCTGGCACAACGAAGACCATACCGTGGGGAAATACATGTGCATTGTCAACTTCAGAGTTTAGGGGGAGATCTAGACCAGTTTGGTCTCTCATGTGGCCGCGTCGAGCAGGTTTCACTTGATGAAAGACTGAATGCCGCGAGGCAAGTCCGCGACCAGATTTACAAAAACGCTCTAAATACAAAGTCCGGCAATGGACGGCATTTCGCTATAAAGCATCCCAAAGCTAAGCCGCGACACGGCTCCAGAAACAAGTTTAGCTGCACACTTTATAGAGCATGCAGCTAAACGGTCATTCAAATTCGATCATAGAAATGACGAAGACCCTGTCAATATAAAAACCTTAGACAGCTCGAATCGTCAATCCCGATTGTAAAGGGGACTTCATTCTGCCGATTCATTGCGAAACAGGCAAAAATCAACTTGCTCTCATCTGCTCCCGGGCACTACCAGGCAAAGTGGGCGAAGGCCTTATTGGCGTCTGCCATACGATGCACGTTTTCTCGCTTCGTCATTGCCGTCCCTTCACGCTTATAGGCAGCAATGACTTCTTCGGCGAGCGACTGAGCAGCGGGGCGGCCTTTACGACCACGAACCGCTTCCAGCAGCCAACGGATTGAAAGTGCCTGCTGGCGCTTGTAGTTCACGGGAGTCGGCACCTGATAAGTTGCACCGCCCACGCGCTTAGAACGCACTTCAATATGGGGCTTGATGTTCTCAATGGCCTGATTGAAGACTTCCAGCGGACTAACGTCTGTAATCTTCTTTTCGACAACTTCCATCGCATCATAGAAAACACCAAATGCGACGCTTTTCTTGCCATCATACATCAGGCAATTGACGAATTTGGTGACCAACTTGGAGTCGAATCGTGGGTCCGGCTTCAACTGGGTCTTGCTTGCGGTAAAACTCTTGGCCATCGATTGTACTCAACAACAGAGACATCTTATCGGAATCATACAGGCGACTCTTCGCCTGACTTCACCGGACGAACAACACGCCGGATCAACATTTCAGCACCACACCGCCAGACAACTGACACTGCCAGACAACTGACACTGCCAGCTTACTTGGGACGCTTTGCCCCGTAACGACTGCGAGCCTGACGACGCTTCTGCACACCCAGCGTATCCAGAACCCCGCGAATCACCTTATATCGCACCCCGGGCAAGTCGCGAACACGACCACCACGCACCAGCACAATGGAGTGCTCCTGAAGGTTGTGCCCTTCACCAGGAATATACGCTGTCAGCTCCTTGCCATTCGACAACCGCACGCGGCAGATCTTTCGAAGAGCCGAGTTCGGCTTCTTCGGAGTCATGGTACGAACCTGCAGGCAGACCCCTCGCTTCTGCGGAGATCCCTCCAACAATGGAGTTTTGGTCTTAATTGTCTGCTTTTTCCGAGGTTTGCGGATCAGCTGGTTAATTGTCGGCATGGAACCGTTCGTCGCGTCTGAAAGTCAATACTGTCTGTAACTTGCGTCGATCATCTTTCTCCATGCCAGATCATGGCGGAGAAAGAGAATCGGAAAATGTATCGGAGCCCGAAGAGATGGTCAAGCGAAAGGCAGGGAATCGATACCAAAACGCCAAAATCGCGGGAAATCGGTCTCGGGGACCCAATTGGTGCCTCATCTTTCTCCCAGAGACTAGAGCTTTGTCAATTTAAAAAATTCGGGTAGGGCTTAACGCAAAGTCCGACAACGGAGGACGTTTCGCGATCACGTACCCGAAATCCAAGCCCTGACAGGGCACCAGAGCGTTTTTGTAAATTTGTGTCGCACTTGCCTCGCGGCATTCAGTCTTTCATCAGGCGAAACTCTTTCGACGCGGGCACATGATAGACCAAACTGGTCTAACCCAAAGACAAAGACTGAGAGAAAGCGGACAGACTCTTACTTATTTTGAGCTTGATCCGTGTGATGCAGATCCGCTTTGAGCATCGAGCGCCACCAGGAATTTGATAAACCGCAGGTGTGCCTGAAGGCGGGGATCGGCAACGGGGTGCCGGGAATCAATACGGCGGTATTGTTTTTCCCGCAAGGCCCAGCCAGCCTGAATAGCAGACTTCCGCCGGCGAATCTGCGCGGGTGTCGGATTTCTGCCACGACGATTTTCAGAGCGATTTTCAGAACGATTTTGAGGGAGAGACTTCTGGTTCATTGCGTCCATTCCTGTGAAGATAGGGTTCCATCGAGTGTTGTGTCACGGGGTTCAGTGCTGGGGGCAATCATCGCAAAGTGCCTTCCGTTGTCGGCCCCGATGATTTCGCCCGCCCAGTGTTTCATTCACCCACCAACTATTTAAAATCGACACTGCACTTGGAGGTGCTTTTGAGACCGTCAAAGTCAACTGCAACCTGAAGGTCTTCTTCTCTTTCCTATTTCACAAAAGATGAGAAGTCGGAGAATTCTGATCGTCCGTTTCGAAATTGAAACGTCCATCCGTTAAGATGTATCGACCAGACTGGATTTTCCGTTTTGAACGCGTTCATCTCACACTGCCCGCGCGGCGGAACGCCATGCAGATTTGGGATTGGATGTGTCCTCCATGCCGAAGCAGCCCATCGGCATCACACTCAACGAGATCACAAACCAATGTCTTCCACCCCCGCAGATCTCCTGCCCGCAGTGCTCGGGCAAATTCCCAGTGGACTGTCCATACTGACTGCCCGCAGCCCGGATGGGCAGGAAACCGGCATGCTGGCCAGTTGGCTTCAACAGGCCGCCTTCGAGCCTCCCGCCATCACGATTGCTGTGAACAAATCTCGATACCTGCATGGCTGGCTTGGTCCTGGTACAAGCCTGGCCATCAGTCTGCTGGGAGAGACGCAGAAGCAAATGCTGGGGCACTTTGGCAAAGGGTTTGATCCCGGCACCCCCGCTTTTTCCGGCCTGGCCCTCTCACGGACTCCCGACGGTTTGCCCGTTCTGACAGACTCCACAGGCTGGCTGGAAGGTACGATTTCCGCCATGCTGGACGCGGGCGACCATTCGGTTTTCCTGGTGCAACTTTCCGCAGCAGGAGCCGGATCACGGTCCGGCGAGGAAAAGCCATGGGTGCATCTCCGTAAAAACGGATTGCACTACTAAGAAATCTTATGAGAAATCTTATCAAATTTCTCAGTAACACATGCCGCGAGCTTGTTCGTGGAATGGAGAACTCCCTGACCGAAGAAGTATTAGAGCGTTTTTGTAAATTTTGTCGCGGACTTGCCTCGCGGCATTCAGTCTTTCATCAAGTGAAACCATTTCAACGCGGGCACATGAGAGACCAAACTGGTCTCGTCGCAGCAATTCAAAAGCGCCGTATGTGATCACGCAAGCACACGTCAAGATCATCAGCGAGGTTCGAGATGAAACAGACCGAACGATTTGCAATCAGCACGCCCGTCATCGTTTGCGGGCAAAGCTTCATTTCCGTTGCGCCAATGCGGACCGGAGCAGTTGACTTCCGAGTTCTGATCATGGCTGTCATGTTCTATCTGCTTTGTGCCGTTTGTACGGTGCCGGCCATGTCGGCAGACCTGCCGGTGGAAGATGATTATTATCCCATCACCCGCGGAGAAATTCCCGCCGGTGCGGTGATTGAGCCGGGTGGATTCGATCTGCTGGCAGATGGCCGTCTGGCCCTGGTGACTCGTCGCGGTGAAGTCTGGATCATGAACGATCCCTTTGCAAAAGAGCTGAAAGCGAGCCAATTCACCCGATTCGCACACGGTTTGCACGAACCGCTCAGTCTGGATGAACGTGACGGTTGGCTGTACATCGTGCAACGCCCCGAGGTCAGCCGTCTTCGAGATACAGACGGAGACGGCCGGGCAGATCTGTATGAAGTGATTAGCGATGACTGGGAAATCACCGGCGACTATCATGAATATGCCTTCGGCTCGAAGTTTGATTCTGAAGGAAATCTCTGGGTGACGCTCTGCCTGACAGGCTCGTTTACGAGCGACGCCCCCTATCGTGGCTGGTGTGTACGGGTTTCTGCGGATGGCAAAATGCTTCCCACGACCAGCGGGGTTCGCTCGCCTGGCGGAGTGGGGGCGGGACCGGACGGAACGATTTTTTATGTTGATAATCAGGGTCCCTGGAATGGAACCTGTGGGCTCAAGCCGCTTCGACCGGGGCACTTCGTTGGCAATCCCAGCGGCTTTCGATGGTATGAGTTGGCGGCTCCCGTACTGGGAAAGGCTCCGAAGATGCCGGAATCAGGTAGTCGGCTCCACCTGGAGGCGGACAAGATTCCGGAACTGGATCGTCCCGCCATTCTCTTTCCCTATAAAAAAATGGGGCAGTCGGCGGCTGGAATCACCACGGACATCTCTCAGGGAAAGTTCGGCCCTTTTGCCGGTCAGATGTTTGTGGGAGACCAGACGGTCAGCACGGTCATGCGGGTTGATCTGGAAATGATCAATGGGGTGTATCAGGGAGCAGTCTTCCCTTTTCGGGAGGGGTTTTCCTCTGGAATCGTTGGCCTGGAGATGACTCCGCAAGGAGCCCTCTTTACTGGTGGAACCGCTCGCGGCTGGGGTTCGCGGGGAAACAAGGAATACTCTGTCGAACGTCTCAACTGGACTGGAAAGACTCCCTTCGAAATCAAGACCATGCGGTTGAACCCCGATGGTTTCACATTGACATTCACCTTGCCGGTGGACTTTGAAACTGCAACAAAACCAGAATCCTATTCCCTGGAAACCTATACTTATCTTTATCAGTCCAGTTATGGCAGCCCGGAGGTCGATCAGACAACTCCGAAAATCAAGACCATTCACATCAGCGATGATGGGTTGTGTGCGCAGATGGTGGTGGAAGGACTGCAGCGCGGGCATGTTCATGAACTGCAGGCAACGGGTCTTCGTTCACAAGAAGGCCTGCCGTTACTGCATTCCGCTGCTTATTACACACTCAATGAACTGGCAGAATCCGGAAAATGAAGCAGGTGTTCCACACGCAGGGTTTTTGCTTTTGACAAACATGGTGAGATCCTGGGAAGGCGAAGCCCCCTGTTGAGCTATGAGCAAAATTGCCTTTTCCCTGGTTTGCAGCTCGGCAGGAACCTCGCCCTTCCCACGACAAAATCAAAAAGGCGAAAGCCCTGCTTCCGCACGCGGCTGATGTTGATTTCTGCCGATCGAAGAGTCGTCAACCACGGTAACAGGAAATCGTTCTTTCCTTGAGGTCCGGTCCTCTTTATCTTTCGTATTCAGCGGATACCGTGAATCATGAACATCATTCAGTGAACACCATTCAGTGAACACCATTCAGTGAATATCGTTCATTCAATGAATGCCGCATCCATAAGAATTAGAATACTGTTTCAAATTCAATTTTGAGGTCGCGCTGCCCGGGGCAACGCCTGAAATGAGGCATCCTGTCGAAGGCAGTCAAGACGTATGCGACCTGAAATGAAACCATCACACGGGATTCGTTTTGAGCAGACCCGCTTTTGGATCACTCATCGCCGCCGGGAGTATGGACCGTTCGATTACGACTGGAGTGCCGACCTGAGAGGCATGGAATTGCTTTATCAGGGGGTGAAGTTCGGCGAAATCTGCAGCGTCAACGAAATTTTCGCCGACCTGCATGAATTTCGACTCCCCACACGAGTCGTCGAAGTCGCTTGTGTCGTATTGGGGTGCATTGTACTGGGAGTTTCCTGCGGATTTAATGAGCGAGAACGCTCTGCATTATTGGTCGACACGCTGCATCAGTTTAATTGCCACCAGTTTTTGCCAGAAGGATCGTGATGCCAATCCTTGTCTTTTTGGCAGTGAAGAGGAAGTAAGATTTCTTTCATCTTCAAGTTGGAAACGATGTTCTGTCAAAAAACGAAATATTCGGCCTTGAGACAGAAGTTTAAACTGGTTTAGGATTCTGGCTCAGTGCCAGTCAATTGAGAGCCGCCCCCAGGAAGGGGATGAGAGAGTGGACATGGAACGTTCGACAGAGAATACCAAGCCGGAAGGCCTGCTGACTGGGCTGATCCTCTGTCTGACACGTGTTGTGATTCGCCATCCTGGTGTCACTCTGGCGTTTTCCGTCGCCTTAAGTATTGTCAGTCTGGGGATTACCGCCCGGTTTCTGACGTTTAAAACCAATCGGGCAGACCTGATTGATTCTCAGGCGGATTTTCATCAGCGTTGGTTGCGTTTCGAAAAGCTGTTTGGAGACGATTCGGATGTCGTGGTCGTCGTGGAAGGAGAAGGCGAACAGGCAGTCAAACCGGTCATGGACCGCATCGGCAAGCGTTTGGAAGCCGAACAGGACCTCTTCACCCGCGTTCTCTACAAAGTCGACCCGAGTGCCTTGCAATCGCGAGCGCTGCAATATCTCAGCCCCGCCGAGCTGGAAAAAGCCAATGCTCGACTGGAAATGTATGGCCCCATTCTCGCCGGACACTGGAGTCGGGCCGGACTGGAGTCCTACTGCCGGCGACTGGCCGATTACATCAAATCATGCTCAGCACGTGGCGCGGAAGACGAACTTGCCGGGGCCGTTTCACAGTCTCAGGCATTAATTGCCAGCCTTGCCAATTTCCTCCAGCATCCAGAAAATTTCACTTCTCCCTGGCCGCTGGTTGTTTCGGAAAGTGCTTTTCCAGACCGCGGAAATCTGGAACCACGGTATCAACTCACTCCGAACGGAAAAATGGGCTTTGTGCTGGCCCTGCCGCGTGTGGGAGCAGATAACTTTTCCGGAAACTCGAAATCATTGACCCGGCTGGATCAGATTCTGGCGGAAGTACGGCGCGAATTTCCACACGTTCAAATTGGTGCGACAGGCATTCCAGTCCTGGAAGCCGAGGAGATGTCGCGGTCCCAGTTTGACATGACCGCTTCGTCGATCCTGTCCACCATCGGCGTGGCGCTCATCATGCTGGCGGGTTTCCGAGGGTTGCGTCATCCCATTCTCAGCATGTTCATGCTGGGGATCGGCTTCTCCTGGACACTGGGTTATGTCACGCTAGTTGTCGGCCATCTGAATATTCTCTCCGTCTCCTTCGCAGCCATTCTGATTGGACTGGGATGCGACTATTCCATCCATTACCTGACGCACTATGTGGAGCTAAGACGTTCCGGGAAAAACTTGTATGATGCCATCCTGATCACCGTTCAGGATGTGGGAACCGGTTCTGTCACCGCTGCCATCTCCACGTCGTTGTCGTTCTTTTGTGCTACGTTTACAAACTTTCTCGGCGTGTCCGAGTTGGGAATTATTGCCGGGGGAGGGATTCTACTCTGTTCTCTGGCCACACTGACGGCCCTGCCTGCCATGATTGTCTATTCGGACAAAAACCTGCAGGCCAAGCACATGCCCAGCCCCTTTGAAGGGGTCTTATTACGGAAAGTTATTAATAAATGTCCTCGCCTGGTAACCTGCTTTGCCTTGCTGGTGGTCTTCGGCATCGGCCTGCAGGCTTTCGAATGGAAGGACGGACGCATTCAGTGCAAAGTCAAATACGACTATAACCTGCTGAACCTGCAGGCGCGGGGACTGGAAGCGGTCGATCTCCAAGAGCGGATTTTTGATGAATCCAACGGCTCCTTGTTGTTTGCCGTATCGATTGCGGACTCCCCGCAAAACGCTCGCTTGCTCAAAGAGAAGTTTCTCGAACTGCCCACCGTGTCCCGCGTGGAAGAACTGGCCTCTTATCTGCCTGCGTATCCAGCTTCGGAAACAGGGTTACTTGTCCAGGCGATTCATGCCCGGCTCAGTGGGCTTTCCAATCTTCCGCGCGAGTTTCCTCAACTGAATCCCGCAACTTTGGGACAAGGACTCGAAACACTCTATCAATCGCTTCGCTCGCGTCCGGAACCGGATGCCCAGATGGCAGCCGGGACGCTGAATTCTGTTCTGGACATTCTGGAACAGTTGTCACTGGAACAGCAAATGCAGATTTTCGGCGGATATCAGCAAGGTTTGCTGATGTCGTTGCATCGGCAGTTTCAGATGCTCGCGACCATCTCCGACCCACGCCCCATCTCTCCGCAGGATTTTCCAGAAGCATTGCGATCCCGCTTTGTCTCCAAAACCGGCGAATGGTTGGTACGCGTCTATCCCAGCTCACAAATCTGGGACGAAGTCCCCCTCAGAAACTTTGTTGAAGACGTGCGGACTGTCGACGCGGAAGCCACCGGCACACCGCTGCAAAATTATGAAGCTGCCGGCCAGATGCAGGAAAGCTACATGAACGCCTCCATGTATGCACTCGCAGCGATTTTGCTGGTGCTGCTGATGGATGGACTTGATCTGGGGCCGATGCTGGTCTCGCTGATCTCTCCGCTGATCGTCATTGGTTTGTGGTTCACACTGGCCCGCAACTCAGGAATTGAACTCAAACCGATGTGGCTGCTGGGGCTGTATGTCTGTGTGACATTCACCGTGGCCGCCGTCTTCGATCTTTCCAGCGTTCGCAATACCTTTGTGGCCATGTTGCCACCGGCGCTCGGGCTTTTATTGGTCTTTGGAATTATGGCACTGGCCAATATCGAACTGAACCCGGCGAACCTGATTGTCCTGCCGCTGATTATGGGAATTGGCGTGGATGAAGGGGTCCTGGTGATTCATGATTATCGGATGCAGAAACGGCGGTACGAAGTGGGCGCCAGTACGATCAATTCCGTTACGCTGACATCCGTGACTTCGATTATCGGTTTCGGCAGCATGATGATTGCCTCCCATCAGGGACTGGTCTCGTTGAGTGCCGTCTTGACGCTGGGAGTGGCGACCTGCCTGTTTATCTCCCTGGTGATGCTTCCCGCAATGCTGACCTGGCTCTCTCGCAGTCGCTTCGGACACAAATACGATGACGATGAGAGGAACGACGCTGACCCCGATCAGGATGAAGAAGCCCTTGTCGTCCCGATGATCCCTGCAGCTCCTCTCTCGCTCGCCAATGCGGCATAAATGTGAAAGCCTGCCCGTGTGGAAAACCTGCCCACCAGGTGGTGGAATCCCTGAGGGGTGTGCCAGTTTTGTCAGAGCACGACGCACCGTTTCGTACTGCAGGTCGGAATGCTTCTCCGTTTTGTTAGAGCGGTTTGGTCGATCATGTGCCCGCGTCGAAAGGGTTTCACCTGATGAAAGACTGAATGCCGCGAGGCAAGTTCGCCACAAGATTGACTAAAACGCTCTAGCCCAAGTTCAGAACGCAAAAGAGCCGATCGCAGCACAAATCGACCTTCCGGACAGACTCTCCAAGACGACGCCAGCTTCATCGATCTGCCGAAAGCCTGCAGCCTCAGATGAGAAATAGAAAAACCGAGAATCCTTGAAACGATCTCTTTGATGACGACTTTTCGAGACTGGAGCGTAATGCTAGACTTACCCATGAGCCCACTCCTTTCTAACTTTTTTCAGGATGACAGGATTGGTGTTCATGACCCAAGGGTGTGTCATGTCCAGGGCCAGCTGACTATTCACGGTGACCACTTCGAGTAATCAGTCGCAGCTTGAATTTCGAATAAACATGAGAGCAAGTTGTTCTTGCCCGTGTCCACGGCGGATGTGTTTCGATTGATGAAATACCAAACGCCGTGAGGCAGGACGCGAACAGTGTGGGATGGATGCGTTCTAGTCTTCGAGAGCAGTGAGCTTCATTAACGTGAAGTGAATCTATTCGAAGAGAGAGTGGCGTTATTCTACTTGCGATTATCAACTTTAAAAATGGGGGTAGGTCATCACGCAAAGTCCGACAACGGAGGACGTTTCGTAATCACGTACGCCAAATCCAAGGCCTGACAGGGCACTCGATCAGTTTGGTCAATCATGTGCCCGCGTCAAAGAGGTTCCACTTGGTGAAAGACTGAATACCGCGAGGCAAGTCCGCCACAAGATTTACAAAAACGCTCTAGCTATCCCTCTCCCAGCACGACGAGTCGTCTCACGTATCTCAAATTTTGGTTAGGAAAATATGAAGCGAGCGACAGCGGAGCGGAATTGCGAGAAACCAACCCGAACCCTAAGTTGCGGTGCAATACTCGTCGTCACGCCCCCCAAGGACAGAGTCATCAAGAGTACAAATTCCGCATGATTGATGCGGCCGGTCGCGTAGCTCAGTTGGTTAGAGCATCTGTCTTACACACAGAATGTCGCAGGTTCGAGTCCTGTCGTGACCATCCCCAAATGGGGCATAGAGCGGAACCGAAGCGAATTTGACGGAAAAACACTGGATTTCTGATTGTCCGTGGCTTTTCGATTCGCTTCCGTTCCGCTCGTTTCATGCATGTTCTGCATTGCATAATGCATTGCATCGGTCGCATTCTTGAAATGGTCGTCAGTGACTTGCAGGTAATGCTTGGCAGCAATCGTCGGATTGTTGCCGATCCAGGCGCAGACAACGTGAATCGGGAAAAATTCCGCCAATTCTGTTTCCCGGCTCGCTCTCAGATTGTGGAACACCTTCTTCCAGGGGACCAGACCAGCCGCCCGGATGATCCGATGTAGCTGCGTTCTCAGGTTGGTTTCCGCTTTCCGGTATCGCGTGATGATGAATTCCGCACCGTCTGCCGCTTCGTTGTATGCTTCCTCCAGATAGGGCAGGAGTTCCGGGAAGATCGGAACAATCCGGTTTTCCTTCCCTTCGTGGTGAGCCGTTTTCGGGCTGGTCACGATGATTTTGTTCTGATCCCAAAGAACGTCAGCCCATTTCAGCGACAGATGCTCCGAAGGACACCGCAGACCACCGAATCGGCTGAGAGCGAACAAGAGCCGCCATTCTGCATCCGGGCAGGCTGACAGAACCTTCTCGGCCATCTCCCGCGTGATGAAGCAATCCCGGCTCCTGTTCTCTCTGGTCGTGCGGGGAATCGACTTCTGAGCGAATGGGTTCCGAGTCAGCAGATTCCTTTCGACGGCATCAGCGAAGAACTGAGAAGCCACAGCACACATTTTGCGGACGGTGTTCTCTGACATCCCGGTTCCCAGCAAATGCTGCCGGAAGTCCTTCGCATCCCCTGTTCCGATTGAGGAAAGATCGCAAGTCTCATCGAAGAATGCCCGCAGGTGATTTCGGACGCGATTCCAGACGGTTTTCGTGGATGGCTTCACATCGTTGCGGTTCTTGATGAAGGTATCGACGAACGCTCTCAGGGTGATTTCCTGCAACGCCTCTGCCGGTCGTTCGATCAGTCCATGCTCGAACAACTTTTCCCGCATCGAGATTTCCTGCGCGGAGAGCCATTCCCCGGTTTCATCGCAAACCGCAGTTCTCTGTCGCTTGGCTGATAGCAAATTCTCCAGATGCCTTTTGACTGCTTGAGCATCCCGTTTCGGCATGACACCAGGATAGAACGATTTTCGCTTGCCTGCACTGGTGTACTGAATGAGCCAGCCGCCATGATGTTTGCTGAGTGATGCCACTTCGTTTCCTTCCAGACGTGAGAAAACCCGGTCAGCCTGTAAGGGCTTCCGGGAATTGGTGAATATTGGTGAATGAAGTTGAGAAAAAATAACAGGGAACCGGGACGTTTGCAGCCGTCACCGGTTCCCTGTGGTCCGACATGCTGCAAAACATGCCGGGCAGAACCATGTCAGGCAGTCAGCCGTTGCGGGTTGGTGGCTTCGCTTGTGCAGGCCGTGGGAATTGGGTGGAAGGAAATATCCCTTGCCATGCTGGCAATCGCCTGACGGGCCTGACGGATAGCGTCGGCCTCACTGCTGGCATTCAACACGTGAATATCAATGTCGTCATCAACCCCGTAGGCCGTGACGCAAAAACCCATTCCGGGGCGAGTGTAGAACCGTTCTTCCGGCCAGTCTCCGTTGGCTTCGCTGATGGCATCGGCAGATTGTAGAAACTCGCCAGCAATTAACCGAAGGACTCCAGAAATTCGCGTTCCGAGTTCTTCAAATTCGCCCACGCGGAACATGCTTTTTTGAGACAGGCAACACCTCGAACCGGCAGGATCACCCAGCGAAATTGTCACTTCGCCCGCGAGATGCTTCTTGAGAATGGCCTGAATCTGTTCCAGGCTGATGGGGGGTGGTTCGGATTCTTCTTGCTCCGCTTCGACCCTCGAGGAATCGTAGTGGATGATGGCAAAGAACTTCTCCTCTTCGGATTCCATCAGCCACAATCCCCGGGAGAGAAGCTCCGCTTCAATCCGGCTGCGTTCTTCGTCCGGCAGGGAATACCAGAGTTGATGGCTGATCGTTCGACCGGGAGTCAATTCCTGGAGAGTTTCTACTTGCACTGTGTTCAACATGGTCATATTCTTTCGTTGCTGGCCTTGCCGATAGCCTTCGAAAACTGGACGGCAAGGTTGGTTGATATTTGAAGCCTGCAACTACGGTTGTGGGCTTTTTTACGCTGCTTCTGTTTCTGTTTTGCTGGCCTGTGCTGTCATCAGGGCGTGAACGCCGTCCAGTTGATCGTTGAGTCGCTCGATCCATTCCGGCAGCGTCCGGCAGTCCTTGGAATCACAGCACGACCGGCAGGACAGGACGAC
>Ga0182739_1002212_pt1 | contig 18491 bp, 16 predicted proteins | sample eDN5th30CBELigBY_FD_128873 | JGI IMG/M metagenome (GOLD analysis project Ga0182739, IMG submission 128873) | Enriched backyard soil microbial communities from Emeryville, California, USA - eDNA 5th pass 30_C BE-Lig BY (version 2) (version 2) | ecosystem: Environmental > Terrestrial > Soil >...
CTTCCGCGTCGCTACTCGACCCGCTCGGCGGGGACGCGTCGACGGGGACCGGGACGTCGGGGCCGTACTCGGCGATCAGCACCTCCTCGTCGAGACCGAGCTCCTCGGCCGAGCGCTCCAGCAGCGTCGACAGGTGCAGCTTCTTCTCGTAGACCTGCATCTCCAGGCCGTGCACGTTCTCGTTGAGCCCGGCGAGCCGTTCGCGCAGCGCGCTCTCCGCGGCACGCAGCTCGTTCAGCTCCGTGTTCTGCTTCGCGCGGTCCGCCTCGGCGGCGGCGAGCGCCACCCGCGCCTCCGACACCGACCGGTCGGCGGTGTCGAGCACGGCCGGCAGGGCCTCGAGCACTCGCGAGGCCGCCTCGATCTGGTGCTGGCGCAGCACCGCCAGGCGGGCCGCCTCCTCGGCGGCGGCGCGCTCGGCCTCGAGCTGCTTCTGCAGCGACTCGGCCTGCGCGAGCTGGGCACGCACGCGTTCGCGTGCCGTCTCCAGATCGACCCGGGCCTGCACCTCGCCGGCCCGTGCGGCATCCAGCTCGACGACGAGGGCATCGCGGGCGCTGACGTCGAGGATCGGTCGCGGCGTCGCCGCGTGGGCGTCGCGCTCGGCCTCGGCGTGCTCCACCGCGGTCTCCGCCTCGGCGACCGCTGCACCGAGCGCACGCACCGTCTCGGCCAGGCGCTCGCCCTCGGCAGAGGCGGCCTCGAACGCCACCCGCGACCGGCCGAGCGCTTCGCTGCGCTCCGCGAGCCGGGCGTCGAACTCCTTCAGCGCCGCGGCCGCCTGCGCGGCGTCGATCTGCGCCAGATCCAGCGCCTCGCGCTTCTCGGCCAGCGCGAACTTCCGGCGCTCGATCGAGGTCGTGACCTCGACCAGGCGCTCCTGGGCGGCATCGCGCTCGGCGATGAGCTCCAGCTTGCTGCGCCCTCCCCCGGACCCGCCGCGCAGCACGTGCTCGGTCAGCACGTCGCCGTCGCGGGTGATGACGGTCAACTCGCCGAGCGTGCGCAGCGCGGGCCAGGCCGCGCGGGCCGCGTCGAGATCATCCACGACGACCACCCGGGCCAGCAGCCCGCGGATGCCGTCCGGCGCTGTCACCAGAGCGGCCGCGGACTCCGCCCCCGCCGGAAGGCCGGCCACCGGCGTGCTCGCCTCGGCGTCGGCGACGATGATCTCGACCCGGCCGGCGTCGCCGGTGCGGGCGGAGGCGAGCGCCGCGATCGCGGCGTCCCGGTCATCGGCGAGCACCGCATCCGCCAGGGAACCCAGCGCCGCGGCGATCGCGGCCTCGTACCCCGCGCGGACCTGCATGTGCTCGGCGACCAGGCCGCGGATGCCGCGGGCACCGACGATCGCTCCGGAGCCGTCCTTCTGGTCGACGGCGAGCGACAGGGCCCCGGTGCGGGCGGCGAGGGCATCGCGCTCGCGTTCGTCGGTGTGCAGGTGCTCGCGCAGGGTCTCGACCTCGGCCTGCAGAGCGGTGACGGCGGACTCCGCGGTCTCCAGCGCGCGGGCGAGGGACTCGTCCTCGGCCACGGCGCCCTCCTCGCCCTCCAGCTGCAGCAGTTCCGAGCGCGCGTGCTCACGCCGCTGCTCGGCCTGCTCGAGCGCCGTGCGCGCGCGGTCGAGCTCGGCCTGCGTCGCCGCACGGCGCGATCCGGCCGCGTTGACGAGCCCGTCGAGCCTGCCCTGCTCGAGGTCGTGCTGCGATACCAGGGCGCTCTGCGCGCTGATCTCCTCGTCGAGGGAGTCCAGGCTCGCCTTCGCGGTGACGGTCACGGCGGAGGCCCGTCCGAGCTGCTCCTCGGCCTCGGCGACCCCGGCCGACAGACGCGCGGCCTCCTCACGGGCGTCCTCGACCATGCGCGGCGAGATCGTCGTCGACATCCCCGGCAGCTCGGCCTGCTGACCCAGCAGCGCGAGCCGCTGATTCGCCAGCGTGTACAGCGAACGCAGGTGGTCCTGCACCTGCTCGAGCCCGAAGGCGACCTGACGGGCGCCGTCGACGGCATCGCCCGACATCGTCTGCTCCAGTCGGCCCTGTCGCAGCTTCGCCTGGTCGAGCTGCTCCTGCAGCACGAGGCGTTCCGTCTTGCGCTCGCTCTCGCTGCGGCCGACCTGCTCGATCGCCGAGCGCAGCTCGACGACCTCGTCGGCGAGCAGACGCGCCTTCGCGTCGCGCACGATCGCGGCGATGGTCTGCGCCTCGCGAGCGATCTCGGCCTGCTGACCCAGGGGCTTCAGCTGCCGGCGGATCTCTCCGGCCAGGTCGCTCAGACGGGTCAGGTTGGCCTGCATCGCGTCGAGCTTGCGCAGCGTCTTCTCTTTGCGACGGCGGTGCTTCAGGATCCCCGCGGCCTCCTCGATGAAGCCGCGGCGCTCCTCCGCGCTCGCGTGCAGCACCTGATCCAGCTGACCCTGCCCGACGATGACGTGCATCTCGCGGCCGAGCCCGGAATCGCTCAGCAGCTCCTGGACGTCGAGCAGACGGCACTGTTCGCCGTTGATGGCGTACTCGCTTCCGCCGTTGCGGAACAGCGTGCGCGAGATGGTGACCTCGGTGTACTCGATCGGCAGCGCGCCGTCGGAGTTGTCGATGGTGAGCAGCACCTCCGCCCGGCCGAGCGGGCCGCGCGTGGAGGTCCCGGCGAAGATGACGTCCTCCATCTTGCCGCCGCGCAGGGTCTTCGCGCCCTGCTCGCCCATCACCCAGGCCAGCGCATCGACGACGTTCGACTTGCCGGAGCCGTTCGGGCCCACGACGCAGGTGACCCCCGGTTCGAAGGCGAAAGTGGTCGGCTGGGCGAAGGACTTGAACCCCTTGAGGGTGAGGCTCTTCAGATACACGCCGTCGCCCTTCCATCTCTGCGGGACCGCATCCCAGCGCTCTACGGTACCCGAGCGTTTTGACACCCGGGAACGCGGGACGATACCGTGAAGGCCTCGTATCGACGGAGGAAGCCTCATGCCGCGCGTCCCGGCTGCGCTCCTCGCCGTACCCCTCCTCGCGCTCCTCGCGGGTTGCGTCGGCGACCCGGAGCCCGCACCCACGCCGCTCACCGCTGCGCAGGCCTGTGCCGCGCTCGAGGACGCCGTCACCGAGTTCTACGACATCGCCAGTCCGGGCGGCACGGTGACCGCGATCGACACGTATGCGGTGCCCGAGGTCAAGGGCTTCCGGATGCCGAATCCGACCTGCGCGTTCCGGTTCGCCCCGGACCCCGCGGTGACGCCCGGGGACGTCTTCACCATCGAGGGCTTCTACCTCGACTACGCAGAAGAGATGACCGTCACCCTGCCCACGCGACTGGAGCAGGCCGGGTTCCGGCGCGCGATCCCGACGATCCCGACCTGGTCGGCGACCCGGCTGGGGCGCTCGTACAGCGCGTCGGTGCTGGTCTACCAGCCGGGCGACGGGCAGGCCTACAGCACGGCCGCGGAGCACTTCCGTGTGCTGAACCTCACGATCGGCCAGACCTGACCGTGACCGGATTCGGCATCGAGGAGCTGCCGATCCCCGCGAGCCTCGACGGTGCCGAGGGACGCGACTTCCGCGACGCGATCGACGCCCGCAACGCCGCCGAGGTGGCCGGGTTCGGGACCCTCGAGGCCGCGTACCCGGCCGAGGAGATCTTCCTGCACTGGCAGAACGCCCACGAGCCCAAGCGCTGGTGGGGTGCCCGGGTCGACGGCCGGATCGTGGGGCGCGCCCTACTGGAATGGCAGCTCGAGGACGAGACACGGGCCTCCTGGGTGAAGGTCGAGGTGCATCCCGACCACGCGGCCGGCGACGAGATCGCCGACGCGCTGATGGCCGCGGCCGAGACCGCCGCCCGCGAACAGGGCTTCACCCGGATGCTGACCTACGCGGTCTCGCCGCCCGGCCCGGGCGAACGGCTGGTCCCGCCCACCGGCGCGGGGTCGGTGCCGGCGGACAACCCCGAGGTGCGTTTTCTGCTGCGCCACGGCTGGCGCCTGGAACAGGTCACCCGCGCGAGCCGTTTCCCGCTGCCGGTCGACGTGCCCGCTCTCGAGCGGCTCCGGGACGAGGCGGCCGCGGCCGCCGGCGGCTACCGGGTCCACACCTGGCAGGGCCCGAGCCCGGAGCGCTTCCTGGCGGACCTGGCCGCGCTCTACACCCGGATGAGCACCGACGCCCCCAGTGCCGGGCTCGAGGAGCCGGAAGACGTCTGGACCGCCGAGCGCGTCGCCGAGGAGGACGCGCGCTTCCTCGACAGCCCCAGCCGCATCTTCCACGCCGTCGCCGAGCACATCGCATCGGGCCGTCTCGCCGGCTACACCCAGCTCTCGGCCCCGCGCGACCTCGCCCGCCCGGCCAACCAGGACGACACGCTCGTGCTGCGCGAGCACCGGGGCCACCGGCTGGGGATGCTTCTGAAGGCCGAGAACCTGCTCGCCCTCCAGCGCGAGGCGCCCGGAAATCCCAGCGTGCTGACCTGGAACGCCGAAGAGAACCGGCCCATGCTCGATGTGAACGAAGCCGTGGGCTTCGTCCCGTTCGGCTACGAGGGCGCCTGGCGCAAAGACCTGTAGCGCCGGGCGATCCCGACCCGCGAACCGACCTGCCAGCGACGCAGGATCTCGCCGACGTGCTTCTCGACGGTCTTCACGCTGAGGCCCAGTTCGCTGCCGATCTCGGCGTTCCCCGCGCCGCGCGCGACGCAGGCGGCGACGGCCTCCTGGCGCGGCGTGAGGGCAGCGACCGGTTCGCCCGGCTCCTCCGGAGTTCGGCCACCCGGGCCGCCACGGCGAACCGGGATGCCGCCCCGAACGCCGCCAGCACCCGCGCCACGTGCGCCCGGACGGTGTGCTCCGACAGGTGCAGCTCGGCCGCGATGTCGCGATTGGCCAGCCCCGCGGCGACCATCAGCGCGACATCGCGCTCGCGTGTGGACAGCCCCGCCCACTCGCTGCCCGGCGTCGGGCGCAGGCGCCGCCCGGCCGCCCGCAGTTCGCGCGCCGCGGCCCGCCGGGCCGCCAGGTGTCCGGTGCCGTCGGCCGTCTCGACCAGCGCCTCGAGCCGCGCGCCGGCCTCCGCCGTCGCGGAGGAGGCGATCCGGGCCCGGGCGGCGACGATCTCGCCCTCCGCGGCCTCGACCACACGCCCGTCGGCCCGCGCCGCCGCCGTGGCCAGGTCCGCCCAGCGCACCGCCTCGCCCGGGTCGCCGCGAAGCAGGGCGATCCGGCTGCCGATGCGCTGCACAGCGGGGCGAGCGATCGGACTCTGCAGAAGCGGCTCGGCGCGCGTCCACCACGCGTCGGCGGCGTCGTGGTCGGCCTCGAGGACCGCACCGGCGACGAGCAGCTCGTAGGTCAGCGCGCGGTCGACGGTAGCGAGCCGGGCGAGGGCGGCGTCCCCGCCTGCCTCGAGCGCGAGGCGCGCCGACCTGCTCACATCGCCCACCGCCACCAGCCCGAACGCCGCCAGCAGGTAGCAGCCGGCACTGAGATAGTCGGCCGGCTCGGGCAGCGTGCGTTCGAGCCGGTCGGCGAGCGCACGCACCGCCGAACGCTCCGCCGCGTTGCCGCGCACCAGGATCCGGGTGGCGTCGACGAGCAGGTCCAGCAGCGGGGTCGGCCCGGCCGGGCAGTCGGCGAGCACCTCGGCGGCCGCGGCGACCCGCCCCCGGAACACCATCAGCCGGGCGCGCATCAGCGTCGCCACGACCTCGTACGGGTGATCGAGCGGCACGACGCTCCGGGCGAAGGAGGCGGCGAGATCGAGGCGCCCGGACGCCAGGGCCGCCTCGGCGAACAGATACCGGGTGAACGGGGAGGCCGGTGCGGTCCGCAGCGCCGCCCACCCGTCGGCGAGATGGTCGGGGGCATCCCCGGATGCGGCGGCCGGCTCGCCCGCACCGGCGCCCGCCAGCCCACGCGCCGCCCGTGCCAGTTGCAGGGTCTCCCCCTCACCCGCCGCGGCCAGTGCGGCGTCGGAGGCGGAGTCGGCCACCTCGACGGCGCCACGCGGGTCGCCGGCGATCACCGCATCCAGCACCGCGCGCAGCGTCGCGTTCATGCGCCGCGTCCGAGCCGGATGCGCTGGCAGTGGGCGCAGAAGTGCGATCCGCGGTTCATGAAGCTCTCGCGCACGATCGGGCGGCCGCAGCGCGGGCACGGCAACCCGGTCTGGCCGTAGGCGTTCAGCGAGTGCGAGAAGTAGCCGGACTCGCCGTTGACGTTGAGGTACTGGGTGTCGAAGCTCGTCCCGCCCTCGGCGAGGGCCCTGCCGAGCACCAGGCGGACCTCGGCGAGCAGAGTGGTCGCGCGGACCCTGCTGAGGGTGCGGGTCGGCTGGTCGTAGTGGATGCGCGCGGCCCAGAGCGCCTCATCGGCGTAGATGTTGCCGATGCCGCTGATCAGGCTCTGGTCCAGCAGTGCGCGCTTGATCGTGGTGTTCCTCCTGGCCAGGGCCGCCAGGAACGCCCGGTCCTGGAACAACGGGTCCATCGGATCGCGCGCGATGTGGGCGACCTGCGACGGGATCAGCCTTCCGGGCTCATCGGCGGCGGGGACGAGCGCATCGAGGGCCATCGAACCGAAGATGCGCTGGTCGACGAAGTCGATCCGCAGGCGACCCTGCACCGGATGGGTGATGTCGAGCACGATGCGGGTCAGCTTCTCGACGGCGGCATCCGGAGTGCGCAGCAGCACCTGCCCGCTCATGCCCAGGTGGATCATGAGCGCCTCGCCCGAACCGGCGATCGGCACCCAGACGAACTTGCCGCGCCGCTGCGGCTCGTCGAACACGGCACCGGTCAGCCGGGCGACGAAGTCCTCCGAGGGTCCGTCGTGCCGGCGCAGCGAGCGCTCCTCGAGCACGCGGACGGCGTCGACCCGGGCGCCGGTCGCGGCCGGGGCGAGTCCCGCGCGGACCACCTCGACCTCAGGCAGCTCTGGCATCGCCGGGTCAGCGCTTGGGCTTCTGCAGCAGCGCCCACGCCTCGAGCGCGGCGGCCATCTCGGCCTGCTTCTTGCTGGTGCCGTCGCCCTCGGCGATCGGGCTGCCGCTCAGCAGCACGGTGGCGTGGAAGCGCTTGGAATGGTCCGGTCCGCTGTCGGTCACGGCGTACTGCGGCAGCCCTTTGCCGAGGCGGGTCGACAGCTCTTGCAGGCTGGTCTTCGGGTCCATCGCGGCGCCGAACCGGTCGGGGTCGGCCATCAGCGGGGCGATGAGGCGCATCACGAGCGCGGTCGCAGCCTCGCCGCCCTCGGAGAGGTAGGTCGCGCCGATCAGCGCCTCCACCGCATCCGCCAGAATCGACGCCTTCTCGCGGCCGCCGGTGAGCTCCTCGCCGCGGCCCAGCATGAGGTGGGCGCCGAGGCCGATGTGCACGGCGATCTCGGCCAGCGCGACCGACGACACCAGGCTGGCACGGCGCTTGGCCAGCTCGCCCTCGTCGAGGTCGGGGTTGTCGCGGTAGAGCATGACCGTGACGGCCTGTCCCAGGATCGAATCGCCCAGGAACTCCAGCCGCTCGTTGTGCGCCACCCCGCCGTGCTCGTAGGCGTACGAGCGGTGCGTCAGCGCCAGGCCGAGCAGTGCGGGGTCGATGACCACCCCGAGAGCCTCGCTCAGTGCGGAGCGGTCCTCGGCGGGGTCAGCCATGCGTGCGGTTAGACGTCGGCGACCTTGCGGCCCTTGTACTCCAGGTACAGAGGGGTGCCGGCCGAGTCCTCGACGACCTTCGCGCGGTGCGGGAGGCTGTAGACGGTCTTGCCGTTCTCGACGGTCTTGACCAGCTGCACCGGCGTCGCCTTCCACTGCGAGCGGCGGGCGTGCGTGTTCGCGCGCGACTGCTTGCGCTTGGGAACGGCCATGGTGTCTCTTCTCTGTGCTCGGCGCGCGCGCCGGATGACTACGGGTTGTCGGTCTCTGCTTGGAAGCCTTCGAGCGCCGCCCACCGGGGGTCGAGCACCTCGCGCGCCTTCCGCTCCGGATCGTCTGTCAGCTTCTCCCCCGTGTCGGGGTCGAGGCCCGGGCAATCCGGCCGGCAGACCGGCTGGAACGGCAGTGCCAGCACCACCGCATCCCGCACGACCGATTCGAGATCCACGTGATCGTCTCGAATCTGGAAGTCGAATGCTTCGTCAGGAGAATACGCGAAAAGCTCCTGGAAATCGACTTGGACGGGGATCGTCACGGGGTCGAGGCAGCGCACGCACTCGCCGGTCGCCGAGGTGTCGACCTCGCCGGTGACGAGCACCCCGTCGTGCAATCCCTCCAGCCGCAGGCCGATGCCGAGGGCCGTCCCCGCGGGCACGACGGCGGCACCCACGCCGAACTGCTCGGGCAGGGCGAAGTCGAGGGTGCGCTCGCGCATCTCGCCGGGGCGGTGCATGAGGTCGCGGACGTCGACGTCGAAGGGGTTGGTGGTGGCGGGCACGAGGGGAGAGTTTACGCGTGCCCCACCCGTTGTGCAGGACTTCGCCGTCGTGCAGGAGACTCCGAGCCCGGAGTCGGCGCACCCGGCTCAGAGTTCCTGCACAACGGAGGAGGGGTCAGCTGGCACCGACCGCCGTGAACGCCTCGTCGTAGATCGCGAGCGCCTTCTCGACATCGGCATCGGTGACCGTGCAGGGCGGCACCACGTGGATGCGGTTGTCGGCCGCGAAGGGCAGCAGCCCCCGCGACATCAGCTCGGTCTTCAGCCGGCCGATGGTGGCCGGAGCGACCGGTTCGCGAGTGGCGCGGTCCTGCACGAGGTCGAGCGCCCAGAACACCCCGAGTCCGCGGACCTCGCCGATCATCTCGTGCTTCTCGGCCAGCTTGGCAAGGCCGGGGCCGAGCACGTCCTCGCCGATCCGGCGCGCGTTCTCGATGACGCCCTCGTCCTCCATGGCGTCGATCGACGCCACGATCGAAGCCATCGCCAGCGGGTGGCCCGAGTAGGTCAGACCGCCGGGGAACACCTGGTCCTCGAACGCGTTCGCGATCGACTCCGAGATGATCACCCCGCCGACCGGGACGTAGCCGGAGTTCACGCCCTTGGCGAAGGTCACCAGATCGGGCACCACGCCATCCGGGTTCACCACCGGGTTCTGCCAGGCGAACCAGTCGCCGGTACGGCCGAAGCCCGACATGACCTCGTCGATGATGAGGAAGATGCCGTAGCGGTCCGCGAGCTCGCGCAGGCCGGTGAGGTAGCCGGGCGGCGGAACCAGCACACCGGCGGTGCCCGGAACCCCCTCGACGAGGATCGCCGCGATCGAGGACGGGCCCTCGACCTGGATGATGCGCTCGAGGTGGTGCAGGGCGCGCTCGCTCTCCTGTGCCGGCGAGTCCGACCAGAACTCCGAGCGGTACGGGAACGGGCCGAAGAAGTGCACGTGGCCGCGCGAGTACTCGTTCGGGACCCGGCGCCAGTCGCCGGTGGCGACCACCGCGGCACCCGTGTTGCCGTGATAGCTGCGGTAGTGGGTGAGGATCTTGTCGCGCCCCGAGACGATGCGCGCCATGCGCATCGCGTTCTCGTTCGCGTCGGCGCCTCCGTTGGTGAAGAACACCTTGCCGAAGTGCGCCCCGGCCTTCGCCAGGATGCGCTTGGCGGCCTCCCCACGGGCGAGGTTCCCGTGCGCGGGGGCGATCGTCGGCAGCAACGCGGCCTGGTCCTGGATCGCCTTGACGACCTTCGGGTGCAGGTGCCCGAGGTTGGTGTTCACCAGCTGGCTGGAGAAGTCGAGGTAGCGGGTGCCCTCCTCGTCCCAGACCTCGACGCCTTCGGCGCCGGCGATGATGAAGGGCTTCAGCGAGCCCTGTGCGGACCACGAGTGGAAGACGTGGGCGCGGTCGAGTTCGTAAGCGAGGGACTCGCTCATGGATATCGGTGTGCTTTCTGTGTGTGGTTGCCGGTCGAGTAGCCCGACGGGCGTGTCGAGACCACCGTAGGGGCTCGACACGCCGCGTCGCGGCTACTCGACCGACGGGGTGGTTACTGCCCGCCCTCGGTGAGGACGACGTCGATCGGCGTGTAACTGCCGTCGACGGTGATGCCCTCCTCCTTCAGTTCGGCCAGGGCCTTCTCGATGTAGGTGTTGCTGTACGCCGAGGAGTCCGGTTCGGTGGTGATGAGCTCAAGCCCGTCCTGGTTCTTCGCCGAGAGCGCGCCCGCGACGGTCTTGTCCCAGGCGGCCTCGTCGATGAGACCGAAGTCACCACCGGCCCAGATCAGCTTGTTGACCTCGTTCATCATCCAGGTCTGGTGGACCGGGCCGACCGGGAACGCGGCCTCGGCGTTGGAGGCGATGTCGTACACCGTCGCCGCGGCTTCCTCCGGGTTGTCGCGAGCGTAGATCCAGCCCTTCGTGATGGCCTTCAGGAACCGCACCGCGGCATCCTCGTAGGCGGGGTCGGACAGCCGCTCGGTGTCGGCCCAGATGGCGTCCTGGAGCATCGCACCGTCGGTGTCCTCGTACGACACGACGTCGAAGTCCTCGGGCTGGTACAGCTCGCCCGTCGCCGGGTTCACCACCTCGAGGATCTGCGCCCACTCGTTGTAGGTCATCGCCTGCGCGGCGTCCACGTCCTTGTCGAGCAGGGCGTTCATCGAGAAGTCCTGCGTGGTGATCGACACCGTCGTCGAGTCGAGTCCCTCGGCCGCCATGGCGGCGAAGATCTCCCATTCGTTGCCGAAGCCCCACGACCCGATGCGCTTGCCCTCGAAGTCGGCGGGCGAGGTGATGCCGTCGCCCTTGTACGACACCTGCATGGTGCCCGACTTCTGGAAGACCTGGGCGATGTCGGTCAGCTCGACGCCCTGACCCTCGAGGGTGCCGAGCACCTTCGGGACCCAGGCGATGGCGAAGTCGACGTCACCGGCGACGAGCGCGTCCTGCGGCACGATGTCGCCGCCGGACGGGATGATCTCGACGTCGTCGAAGCCCTCCTCCTGGAAATAGCCCTGCTCCTGCGCGATGTAGTAACCCGCGAACTGCGCCTGCGGCAGCCATTGCAACTGCAGCTTGATCGACGTGATCGGCTCGAAGTCACCGCCGTCGTCGCCGCCTGTGGACGGGGAGGAGCAGGCCGCGAGCGCGATGGCGGCGGTCGCAGCGACGGCCCCGAGGAGGCCGCGCCTGATGCTGTGTCTCATGCTGTTCCTTTCTTCGGTGAAGCGGGGGATGCCGGTCAGACCGGCGACCGCCTCGTCGCCAGCCGCTCCAGCAGCGAGGTGACGAGGAAGAAGACGAGGCCGATGGCGATACCGCCGAACACGTAGGCCCAGGCGAGCGAGGCGCGCCCGGACTTGGCATAGGTGGCGATCGCGGTGCCGATCCCGTCGGCGGGACCGCCGAAGTACTCGGCCACCAGGGCCGAGATGACGGCGAGGGATGCGGCGATCCGCAATCCGGTCATCAGATACGGCAGCGCGGTCGGCAGGGTGAGCACCCGGAAGGTCTGCATCCCGCTCGCGCCTGACGCCCGGAGCAGGTCGCGGTGCACGGGCCGGGTCTGCCGAAGACCCCGGAGCACGTTGACGTAGACCGGCACGAACGCGGCGATCGCGGCGACCGCCTGCCGGCCGAACTGGCTGGAGGCGCCGAACATGGTGTTGAGGATCGGGGTGAGCGCCACGATCGGCACGACGGCGATCGCGGCCACCAGCGGTGCGAGCATCCCGTCGGCGGGCGCGAGGGCGGCGGCGAGCCCGGCGAGAATGATGCCGATCAGCGCCCCCGCGGTGAGGCCGATGAGCGCATTGGTGCCGGTGATGAGCGAGTCCTCGCCGATGATGCCGAGGCGCTTGACGAACTCCTCGCCGATCGCGACGGGACTCGGCAGGGCCTTCGGGGCGGCGTCGAGCACGTCGACGATCACGATCCAGATCGCCAGGATCAGCGCCCCCACCACGACGGGGGCGACGAAACGCAGCCAGGCGGGCAGGCGCGACGCGGTCATCTCTCGTTCGCCCTCTCCACCGGGGTCCCGTGCAGGGCCTCCCGGACGGCGGTGACCTTGTCGAAGTACGCCGTGGACTCCCGCAGGCCCTCGTCGCGTTCGTCGCCGAACCCGGTCTCGACCACCGCGGTGATCCGGCCGGGGCGCGGGCTCATCACGACGACCCGGTCCGAGAGGAACACCGCCTCGGGGATCGAGTGGGTGACGAACACCACGGCAGCCGCGGTCTCGGCGGCGATCCGGGCCAGCTCGGCCTGCAGGTACTCGCGGGTCATCTCATCGAGCGCGCCGAACGGCTCGTCCATGAGCAGCAGGCGGGGGTTCTCGGCGAGCGCGCGGGCGATCGCGACGCGCTGCTGCATCCCGCCGGAGAGCTGATCGGGGTAGCGCTCGACGAACTCGGTGAGACCCACCAGCTCGACCAGCTCCCGCACCCGGGCATCCCGTTCGGGTTTGGCCACCTTGTGCAGTTCGAGCGGCAGCGCGATGTTGCCGGCGACGGTGCGCCAGGGCAGCAGGCCGGCCTGCTGGAACGCGATGCCGTAGTCCTGGTCGATGCGCGCCCGCTCGGGTGTCTTGCCGAAGATCTGCAGGTCGCCCGCCGTCACCTCGTCGAGGTCGGCGATGAGGCGCAGCAGCGTCGACTTGCCGCAGCCGGATGGCCCGATCAGCGAGACGAACTCGCCCGCGGCCACCTCGAGGTCGACGCCGGTGAGCGCGACCACGTCGCCGGCCTGGGTGGGGAAGGTCTTGCCCACCCCGGCGGCGCGGACGGCGGTCTGGGTCTGGGTCATGCCTCACCTCTGCGGTACTTCGACAACACGAATCCGAGCGCGGCGACCGACCCGGCGGCGACGAGTCCCATCGCGACGGCGCCGAAGGTGGGGCCCCACGGCGCGGCGGGGTCGCTCGAGCCCTGCCCGGCGAGCTGGATGAGCATGCGCCCGATGCCGCCGCGCATGCCGATCGACACCTCGGCGACGACGGCGCCGACGACGGCATTGGCGGCCGCGAGGCGCAGCGCCGGCAGCAGGTACGGCACGGCGGCCGGCAGGCGCAGACGCAGCAGCGTCGGCCAGTAGCCGGTGCCGTAGCTGCGCATCAGGTCGAGGTGGATGCGGTCCGGGGCCCCCAGCCCACGGAGCGCCCCGACGGCGACCGGGAAGAACGCCAGGTAGGACGCGATCAGCGCGACCGAGACCCACTCCGGCCACGGGAACCCGCCGCGATCGATCTGCTTGCCGATCGCGTTGACCACGGGCGCGAACGCGATCAGCGGGACGGTCTGGCTCACCACCACCCAGGGGAGGATCCCCCACTCCGCCAGGCGCCAGCGCTGCATCACGAGACCCAGCAACCCGCCCACCGCGACGCCGATGATCCAGCCGGCTGCGGCGATCCCGAGGGTGAGAAGAGCCGCCGAGATCACCGAGACCAGCAGCGGCGGGGTGTCGCCGCCGCTCGTGGGCTGCAGCAGCCGGGAGAACATGTCCCAGATGTGCGGCATCGCGCGATCGTGCGTGCGGGGCAGGATCATCACGCCGGAGCCGGTCTCGCCGGTGGCGCCCAGCACCACGCCCTCGGCGGGGCCGAGGAACTTGTACAGCTCCCAGATCGCACCGACGGCGAGCACGCCGATCACCCCCCAGGTGACCGCGCGTGCTCGTCTCATGACTTCGCCGTGAGGCGGTCGGACAGCGCGGGGATCACGGTCTCGCCGTAGACCCGCAGCGTCTCTTCCTTGTTGTCGTGCTGGAGGTAGCCGGCGAACTGGTCGACCCCGATCGACTTCAGCTCTTCGAGCTTCTCGATGTGCTGCGCCGAGGTGCCGAGCACGCAGAACCGGTCGACGATCTCGTCGGGCACGAAGTCGACGTGGTCGTTGCCGGCCTTCCCGTGCGTGTTGTAGTCGTAGCCCTCCCGGCCCTTGATGTAGTCGGTGAGCGCCTGGGGTACGGCGCCCGACTCTCCGTACTTGGCCACGATGTCGGCCACGTGGTTGCCGACCATTCCCCCGAACCAGCGGCACTGGTCGCGCATGTGCTCCCAGTCGTCACCGATGTACATCGGTGCCGCCACGCAGAACGTGATCTCGTCGGGGTCGCGCCCGGCCTTCTCGGCCGCGTCGCGCACGGTCTTGATCATCCACTTGGCGATGTCGACGTCGGCCAGTTGCAGGATGAACCCGTCCCCGACCTCGCCGGTGAGCTTCAGCGCGAGCGGGCCGTATGCCGCGACCCAGACCTCCAGTTCGCTGCCGACCGACCACGGAAAGCGCAGCTCGGCTCCGTTGTACTCGACGCTGCGCGAGTTGCCCAGCTCGCGGATCACGTGGATCGACTCGCGCAGTTCGGCCAGCGTCGTCGGTTTGCCGTTGGTGACCCGCACCGCCGAGTCGCCGCGGCCGATGCCGACGACGGTGCGGTTGCCGTACATCTCGTTCAGGGTCGCGAAGACGGATGCGGTGACGGTCCAGTCGCGCGTCGCCGGGTTCGTGACGAACGGGCCCACCTTCACGCGCCGGGTCTCGGCGAGGATCTGGCTGTAGATGACGTAGGGCTCTTGCCAGAGCAGGTGCGAATCGAAGGTCCAGACGTGGCTGAACCCGTACTGCTCGGCGAGCTTGGCCAGGTGCACCGTACGGCTCGCCGGGGGGTTGGTCTGAAGAACTGCGCCGAAATCCATGTCTCTCCGGTGATTGAGTAGCGCGAAGCGGGTGTCGAAATCAGATCAAATACTGCGACAGCCCGCGCTTGATGAACTTTCCGTCGCCCTTGGCGCCGAGGTACTCGCCCTTGTCGATGACGACCTTGCCGCGGCTGAGCACCGTGTCGACGTGGCCGTCGATCTCGAAGCCCTCCCAGGCGGAGTGGTCCATGTTCATGTGGTGGGTCGCCTGCGAGATCGTCGTGTGCCCCGCCGGGTCGTAGACGACGACGTCGCCGTCGGCTCCGGGGGCGATGACGCCCTTCTTGCCGTACATGCCGAACATCCGCGCCGGCGTGGTGCTGGTCAGCTCGACCCAGCGCTCGAGCGTGAGCTCTCCGGTGACGACGCCCTGGTACATGAGGTCCATGCGGTGCTCGACCGAGCCGATGCCGTTCGGGATCTTGCGGAACTCGTCCTTGCCGAGCTCCTTCTGCCCCTTCATGCAGAACGGGCAGTGGTCGGTCGAAACCATCTGCAGGTCGTTGGTGCGCAGCGCCTGCCACATGTGGTCCTGGTGGCCCTCCTCGCGGGAACGCAGCGGCGTGGAGCACACCCACTTGGCGCCCTCGAAGTCGCCCCACTCTGTGCTCGACGCGCCGAGCTGCTCTTCGAGGGAGAGGTAGAGGTACTGCGGGCAGGTCTCGCCGAACACGTTCTGACCCTTGTCGCGGGCCCAGGCGAGTTGCTCGACGGCCTGCTTCGCCGACACGTGCACGACGTAGAGGGGGGCGCCGGTCAGGTTGCCGAGCATGATCGCGCGGTGAGTGGCCTCCTCCTCCATCTGCCAGGCGCGGGCGATGCCGTGGTAGTAGGGCGTCGTCTTGCCTGCCTCGACCAGCTGCGCGGCGAGCACATCGATCGCCGGGCCGTTCTCGGCGTGCATCATCGTCAGCAGCCCGAGGTCGGCGGCGACCTGCATGGCCTTGAGGATCTGCCCGTCGTCGGCGTAGAAGACGCCGGGGTAGGCCATGAACATCTTGTAGCTGGTGATGCCCTCGTCGACGAACCCCCTCATCGCCTTCAGCGAGTCGTCGTCGACACCGCCCATGATCTGGTGGAAGCCGTAGTCGATCGCGCAGTTGCCCGCGGCCTTCTCGTGCCACTTCGCCAGGCCGTCCTGCACCTTGGTGCCGGTGGTCTGCACGGCGAAGTCGATGACCGTGGTGGTGCCGCCCCATGCCGCCGCACGGGTACCGGTCTCGAACGTGTCGGACGCCTCGGTGCCGCCGAACGGCAGCTCGAAGTGGGTGTGCGCGTCGATGCCGCCGGGGATCACGTACTTCCCGGTGGCGTCGATGACGGTATCGGCCTGGACGGTGCCGAGCGGCGTGGTGCCGGGGCTGATCAGCGCGACGATCTTCTCGCCGTCGATGAGCACGTCCGCATCGGTGCGGCCGGTCGACGACACGACGGTGCCGCCCGTGATGAGTGTGGTTGCCATGTCAGTCTCTCTCGCTGATTGAGTAGCGCGCAGCGCGTGTCGAAATCAAGGAATCAGGGCTTGGGGATCGACGTGTACGACTCCGGCCGACGGTCGCGATAGAACTGCCAGTCGTCGCGCATCTGCTTCACCATGTCCATGTCGAGGTCGCGGATCAGGATCTCCTCCTTCTCACCCGAGCCACGGTCTCCGACGAAGTTGCCGCGCGGGTCGATGACCTGCGACGTGCCGTAGAAGTCGACGGCGAGCTCGCCGTATTCGTTGTCCTCCTTGCCGACCCGGTTGGGCTGCAGCACGAAGTAGCCATTGGCGACGGCGGCGGCGGGGCCCTCGACCTCCCAGAGGCGGTTGCTCAGGCCGGGCTTCGTGGCGTTCGGGTTGAAGACCATGTGCGCGCCGTTCAGCCCGAGCTCGCGCCAGCCCTCGGGGAAGTGCCGGTCGTAGCAGATGTACATGCCGACCTTGCCGACGGAGGTGTCGAACACCGGGTAGCCCATGTTGCCGGGGCGGAAGTAGAACTTCTCCCAGAACCGGTCGAGGTGCGGGATGTGGTGCTTGCGGTACTTGCCGAGGATGGTGCCGTCGGATTCCACGATCACCGCGGTGTTGTAGTACACGCCGGTGATGTCCTCTTCGTAGATCGGCAGGATCATCACGAGCTTCAGCTCTTTGGCGAGCTTCGCGAACCGCTGCACGATGGGACCGTCGGCCTGCTCGGCGAAGGCGTAGTACTTCTTGTCTTCGGTGATGCCGAAGTAGGGGCCGTAGAACAGCTCCTGGAAGCAGATGATCTGCGCCCCGTCCTTGGCGGCATCCCGCGCGAACTGCTCGTGCTTGTCGAGCATGGACTCTTTGTCACCCGTCCAGGTGGTCTGGGTGATCGCGGCACGGACGACGGTCATGCGGGCTCCTTCAAGGGCTTCCTTCAGCGACATTGCTTTTTGTTATTCTTCGCCGTAAACATTTCTCTGACGTTACGGGGAATGTCGAGGGGCGTTAACCCGAAACCTAGCGAGGGGTGCCGATGAAGTCGATAGCCCTCGCGATCGAGGAGCGCTCGCCGCAGGGCATCGCCGGCGGGATCGCGCGGCTCATCACGACCGGCGAGCTGGCTCCGGGCGACCGGTTGCCGACGGTGCGCGATCTCGCCGCCGACCTGGGGGTCAGTCCGGCCACGGTCAGCCACGCCTGGCAGCGCCTGTCGTCGACGGGTCTGATCACCAGCCGCGGGCGCAGCGGCAGCTTCGTGCGCGCGATGCCCCGCGAGTGGATGCCGCGCCGCTACCGCGGGATGGACGGCTCCCACGACGCCCCCCTCGACCTCTCGCGGGGAACCCCCGACCCCGCGCTGTTGCCCGCCCTGGGGCCTGCCATCTCGCGGATCGGCGCGCGTGCCGACACCTCGAGCTACATGCAGCTTCCCGACATCCCCGAACTGCACGACCTGCTGCGCGACACCTGGCCCTCGCCGGTGGAGTCGATCACGGTGACGAACGGCGCACTCGACGCGATCGACCGGGCCCTGACCTCCCTGGTGCGTTTCGGCGACCGGGTCATCGTCGAGCACCCGACGTTCCCGCCGTTCCTCGATCTGCTCGAGCATCACGGCCTCGACACCGTCGAGGTCCCGGTCGATGCCGAGGGGATGCGTCCCGACGCGCTGGCCGCCGCCCTCCGCAGCAATCCCGCCGTGGTGCTCCTGCAGCCGCGGGCGCACAACCCGACGGGCGCCTCCATCACGCTCGAACGCGCGAAGCAGCTGGCGTTCGTGCTCTACCGCAGCCGCACCGCCGAGAACGCGCTGGTGATCGAGGACGACCACTCCGGTGCGATCAGCATGGCCCCGGAGGTGACACTGGCGACCTGGTTGCCGGAGCGGGTGCTGCACGTGCGCAGCTTCTCGAAGTCGCACGGACCCGACCTGCGCATCGGCGCGCTCGGCGGACCCCGCGCCCTCGTCGACAAGGTCGTCGCGCGACGCCTGCTCGGCCCGGGCTGGACGTCGCGCATGACGCAGGCGCTGCTGTTCGAACTGCTCACCGACCCGGTATCGGTTGCAGAAGTCGACTCGGCCCGCGACACCTACGCGCAGCGGCAGCGCAGCATGGCCACGGCACTGCGGGATCACGGGGTGGATGCGTGGGCCGGCGACGGCATCAACACCTGGCTCGCGGTGGCCGACGAGCGCAGCGCGATCGTGCGCCTGACCGCGGCCGGCATCCGGGTGGCGCCCGGCCGCCCGTTCCTCGTCACCGGGGACGCGCCGGGCGGACACATCCGGGTCACCGTGGGGGTCGCCCGCGACGATCACGCCATGATCGCGCAGGCTCTCGCCGAGGCGGTCCGCGCGTGAACGTCACCGTGCTGGCCGGCGGGGTCGGCGGCGGCAGGTTCCTGCTCGGCATGCGCGCGGCCCTGCGCGA
>Ga0182739_1002214_pt1 | contig 18477 bp, 17 predicted proteins | sample eDN5th30CBELigBY_FD_128873 | JGI IMG/M metagenome (GOLD analysis project Ga0182739, IMG submission 128873) | Enriched backyard soil microbial communities from Emeryville, California, USA - eDNA 5th pass 30_C BE-Lig BY (version 2) (version 2) | ecosystem: Environmental > Terrestrial > Soil >...
CCGGCCGTGTATGCCGAATGGTGCGCCGCTCCCGGCGCCCCGACGGTCCTGGTCTACAGCCACCATGACGTGCGGGAGGTCAAGGAGGAGAACTGGGACCAAACGGCCCCGTTCGATCCTGTGGGGCGCGACGGGCGGTTCTATGGCCGCGGAAGCTCCGACGCAAAGGGGCAGGTCATGGCCCACCTCTGGGGACTTCGCGCCCACCTGCACGCCACCGGACGGGCGGTCCCCGCAGTCAACATCAGGGTGCTGGTCGAAGGGGAGGAAGAAGCCGGTTCTCCCGGGCTGGCGGCACTGCTCCAAGGGAACCGGCCGCGCCTGAACGCGGATGTGGTGGTCTTTTCCGACACCCTGCTCTGGCGCGCCGACCATCCGGCCGTCTGCACCAGCATCCGCGGGATGCTGGGGGCGAGCATCGAGGTGTACGGGCCGCTGACCGACATCCACAGCGGTGCCGTGTCCGGCACCGCTCCCAACCCCGCATTCGAGCTGGGGAGGTTGCTGGGGAAACTCCACGACGACGACGGCAAAATCGCGATCCCCGGGTTCTACGACGACGTCGAGCCGATCCCGGAGCGCCGGCGGGCCGAACTCGCCGCGCTCCCCTTCGACAGCCAGGACTGGCTGGAACGCTCCCACACGCGCAGCATCGGGGGCGAGAAGGGCTACAGCGTCTTCGAACGCCTCTGGGAGCGTCCCGCCGTGGAGGTCATTGCCCTGGCGGCGGGGGATCCCACGGGCGTGCCCCGGGCCGCCGTCCCCTCCATGGCTTCGGCCAAACTCAGCATCCGCACCGTGGCCGGCCAGAAGGTCGAGGCGGTGGGCGAACAGCTGCGCCGCTGGGTCAATGAGAACGTCGGAGAAGGCTACGGCCACAGCCTGTCGCTCTCGAGCGAGACCGCGCAGGAGTTCTACCGCACCCCGGACACGCCCTTCCTTGATGCGCTGGCGCGGTCCATGGCGAAGGGGTTCGGAGTGCGGGAGGCCGGCCGGATGGGCAATGCGGGGGGCGGGCCCGCGGACCTGCTGTCCAAGGCCCTGGGCGTTCCGGTGGTCTTCTTCGGGACGGGCCTGGTGGAGGACAACTGGCATGACAGCGAGGAAAGCGTCCTGGTCGACATGCTGCTTTCCGGCGCCGCGACGCTGGCCTTTCTCTGGGAGGAACTCGGCAAGCCCGCCTGACACACCGCCGGCAAGCGCACCGTGGACACGGTTCGAACGCGGCGCGGGCCGCGTGCTAGGCTCCAGCGCTGTAAACACCCTCCACGGGAGCTCGCACCAGCGAGCTGAGAGGACGGCTAGGGCCGTCGACCGTTGAACCTGACCGGGTAATTCCGGCGTAGGAAGAGATCAGAATGCGCACAAACGACGCTACACCCCTGTCCGCTGTCACCACTGGCCCCATCCAGGACAGCACCAAACGCTACGAGGACGTGCCCGGCTTCCCGGGCATGGGCTACCCCGTGCGGCGCGTTAATCTCAGCAATGGAGAGCACTTCGACCTCTACGACACCTCGGGCCCCTATACGGATCCGCAGGCAAAGATCGACGTCGAAGCGGGATTGGCGAAAACGCGTGACGGGTGGGAACACCCGGAGCCGATCGACGGCGCCGCGACCCAGCTGGCCTGGGCGCGGGCCGGAATCATCACCCCCGAAATGGCGTACGTCGCCGCCCGCGAAGGAGTCGATCCGGAGTTGGTGCGCGACGAAGTCGCCCGCGGCCGGGCCGTCATCCCGGCCAACCACCGCCACCCCGAATCCGAGCCGATGGTCATCGGCAAGGCTTTCGCGGTGAAGATCAACGCGAACATCGGCAACTCGGCCGTCACCTCCTCCATCGAGGAGGAGGTGGAGAAGATGGTGTGGGCCGCCCGCTGGGGCGCCGACACCCTGATGGATCTCTCCACCGGCAGGAACATCCATGAGACCCGCGAATGGATCCTGCGCAATTCCCCCATCCCGGTGGGCACCGTGCCGATCTACCAGGCCCTCGAAAAGGTCAAGGGCGATCCGGCCAGCCTCACCTGGGAAATCTTCCGGGACACCGTGATCGAACAGGCGGAGCAGGGTGTGGACTACATGACGGTGCACGCCGGTGTGCTGCTGCGGTACGTGCCTCTGACGGCCAAGCGCGTCACCGGCATCGTCTCCCGCGGCGGATCGATCATGGCCGCCTGGTGCCTGGCCCACCACCGGGAGAGCTTCCTCTACACCCACTTCGTGGAGCTATGCCAGATCTTCCGGAAGTACGACGTCACCTTCTCGCTCGGCGACGGGCTGCGTCCGGGCTCGATCGCCGACGCCAACGACGAGGCCCAGTTCGCCGAACTGCGCACCCTCGGCGAACTCACGAAGATCGCCAAGTCCCACGGCGTTCAGGTCATGATCGAGGGCCCCGGCCACGTGCCGATGCACAAGATCGTGGAGAACGTGCGGCTCGAGGAGGAACTGTGCGAGGAGGCCCCGTTCTACACGCTCGGCCCGCTCGCCACGGACATCGCCCCGGCGTACGACCACATCACCTCCGCCATCGGCGCGGCGATGATCGCCCAGGCCGGCACTGCCATGCTCTGCTACGTCACCCCCAAGGAACACCTGGGCCTGCCCAACCGCGACGACGTGAAGACCGGGGTGATCACCTACAAGATCGCTGCGCACGCCGCGGACCTGGCCAAACGGCACCCGAGGGCCCAGGAACGCGACGACGCGCTGTCCCGCGCCCGCTTCGAGTTCCGGTGGCGCGACCAGTTCGCCCTCTCGCTGGATCCGGACACCGCCCGCGAGTACCACGACGAAACCCTGCCGGCGGAGCCGGCCAAGACCGCGCACTTCTGCTCGATGTGCGGCCCGAAGTTCTGCTCCATGCGGATCTCCGCCGACGTGCGGACCTATGCCCAAGAGAACGGGCTGGACAGCCCGGAGGCCATCGAGGCGGGGATGGCGGAGAAGTCCGCCGAGTTCACCCGCTTGGGCAACTCCGTCTACCTGCCGGTCCGCGCCGTCTGACCCGCCGCCATGACAACACTTCCCACGCCCCCGGCCCCCATCCCCGCCGGTACGGGCCGGCCGGCCCCCGCACCGGCCGCTCCCCACGGCCACCCCGCCATCCGCGGGGCCATCCTGGGTAACTACGTCGACCAGTTCGACATCTTCCTTCCCGTGATCGCCCTGGCTCCGGCGGCCGCCCACCTGTACGGTACGCAGAACGCCGCGGCCGCGGCAGGGTTCATCTTCATCGCCACCCTGCTCGGACGTCCGGTCGGTGCCGCGGTCTTCGGGCCGCTGGCCGACAGGATCGGGCGCACCCGGACCACCCGGATCAGCATCGTCGGCGTCGCCCTGGCGACCCTGCTGATCGGGGTGGTGCCGGCCGGATTCGGACAGGCCACCCTGCTGGCCATCATCGTGCTGCGCTTCTTCGGCGGGGCGTTCATCGGCGGCGGCTATACCGCCGCGGTGCCGCTGGCCATGGAATGGGCGCCCAACCCCCGCCGGGGACTGGTCAGCGGCCAGATCATGAGCATGTCCCCGTGGGCGAACGCCTCCATCGCGGCCCTGGTCTTTGTGCTGCTGTCCGTCCTGGGCCCGGACGCCTACGCCCAGTGGGCCTGGCGCATCCCGTTCCTGCTCGGCGCGGCCATGACGTTCGCCCTGTACCTCTACTACCGCCGCCGGGTCCGGGACTGCCCGCTGCCCGCCCGTCCCCGCGCGGCGTCGCGGCCCCTGCGCGAGGTCTTCACCGGCCGCGGCGGGCTGGCCCTGGCCCAGCTGTTTGTGCTGATGACCGGCCTGTGGCTGTTCACCAACATGGCGGTGGTCGTGTTGGCCGGACAGCTCAAGGCCACCGCGGGCCTGGACGACAAGGCCATCTCGCTGACCATGTTCTGCGCCACCGTGGTCTCGGCCCTGGCCATGGTGGCCTCCGGCCACCTCTCCACCGGTACCGGCCGGCGGCGCTTCTTCCTCTGGTTCGGCCCCGCCTCCGCGCTCCTGGCTCCCGCCACTTACCTGTGGATCTTCCACGCGGGGCCGCTGGCGGCAGTGATGCTGCTGGTGGGCCTGCTGCAGGTGCTCACCGTCTCCGCCTACGGACCGATCGGCGCCTACCTGACCGAGCGCTTCCCCGCGGGGGCGCGCTCCACCGGATACGGGCTGGCCTACAGCCTCTCGATCGTGCTGCCGGCCCTGTATCCCTACTACCTGCCGCCGCTGCAGCGTGCCTTCGGCGCGGTCCCGGCCGTCGCCGGGCTGCTGGCGCTCGCCGGGCTGTGCGTTGTAGCCGGGGCGCTCGCCGACAGGGCCCCAGGGCTCCCGGAACCGGCCGAACGATAGTGCAAGAGCTGCTGGAATGGACGCCCATTCCAGCAGCTCATGCACGACGGTTCCGGGCAGGCCGGCTATCCGGCCAAACCCGCCCGCCGGCGCCGCCCGGCGGCGAGCGCCATCAGGACCACATGGTTCGCGGTGGCAGCCTGGAGGACGGAAGCCCGGCAGCTGCTAGCCGTTGGGCCCGGGGTTCCGCTTGGCGATGGCGGAGGTCAGGACCTTCGCGAACATCGTCCACGCGGCGTAGGGCAGCAGGCTCGCGCCCAGCCGGCCGTCCTCCCGTGCGGCGCGGCGGGCCAGGTCGATCGTGCTGGCCGCCAGCGCGGCAGCTTCCACGCTGGCCAGCGCGGGATTGCGGACCCGCCAGAAGATCACGCTCCAGCCGGCATTCAGGAGCAGGTTGGCCGTGAGCGCGCGCTGGAATCCGCTCCGGTGGGTCTGGGCCTTGGCCGAACCGCTGCCGGCCTCCATATCGTGGCGGGCCAGCACGGCTGCGGAGGTCACCGCGAGGCCCGTGTACAGGCCGGTCCACACGATGGGGAAGGCGGCCCGGGGCGGCTGCCAGGACGGCAGCGTGAGGGACCGGTACCAGGCGCCGTCCGGATCGGTGGCCAGGGCCCCGACGACGACGGTTGCCACCGTGGCGGCACCGGTCTGGACCAGCCTGGCAGGGAAGGTGGACTTGCTGCGGGAGTGCATAGTGGCCATGGCTCACCGTACAGAACGGCGCTGTGGCGCGTGAAGCCTTTGGTCCCGAAGCCTCTGTGCTTCCTGAATCCCCAGCGCCGCCGGAACGCGCCGGGGCGGCGGATTCCGGCACCCGGCCCACGGTGCGGATAGGGTTTCAGGGTCCACCACTCGCAAAAACATCGGGGGAAACCATGTCCCAGCCCACCCAATACCCGCAGCCCGGCCAGCCGTTCCAGACGCAGAACTCGCCCGAGCACATGCGCGGCCAGCAGTTGGCCCAGACGTCGATGATCCTGGGCATCCTGTCCCTGTTCGTCTTCGGCGTCATCCTGGGCCCGATCGCCATCGTGAAGGCCAAGCAGGCAGAGAAGCTGAACACCGCGGCCACCGTCGGCAAGATCACCGGCTGGATCGGCACGGTTCTCGGTGCGCTCTACATCGTGGGCACCATCCTCCTCTTTGCGCTCGCCGCGATGGCTCCGTCCGGCACGTTCGGTCCGTAACGTATCCCAGGCACTTTCGGGTTAGACGCTGTCCAGCAAGTCCCCCTCAAGCAAGGCCCCGCCCGTCATGGGCGGGGCCTTGTGCGTGCGGTACCAGGCCGATTCCGTGGCCACCCAAATGGTCATCGGCAAGCCGGTGAACCAGCCCGTGTACTCCTTCTCCATGGCCCATTGGGGCGAGCGCTCGAAGTGCCGCCACGATGCCACGTTGCGGTTGTCGATCACGGTGATGGGCGTCCCGCCGGTGGAGAGTGCATAGGTCAGCCGCGAGGCGACAATGCGCTCGCGGATCCCCAGCCTCCGGTAGGCCGGGTGTACGTACATCGCTCCGAGTTCCACGGGAGAGTCGACGCCGGTCGGTACGGTCACCGAAACATGCAGCACGCCCAGGCCCACCGGGGTTCCGGCGTGCAGCGCGGTGACCGTCAGCAGGGCGTGGTCCAATTTCTGGTGCCAGCGCGGCCCGGCGTCGGGGGTGAGCAGCGACAGGGCCTCGCGTCCGGCTGGGGTCGGCGGGGCATAGGAAAGGGCATAGTCGATGACGGGATGCACTGGGAGCGGTCCTCTATGTGGTGCTTAAGAGCGAACGAAAGAAGGGTTCCCGGTGTACGCCGGGCCGTTTCTTTGGCCGGGAGGGGACCGGTGCCGGCGGAGTCCGGCAGCTTCCTTGTAGGGCCCAGTTTTGGCCGCATCGGCGGCAGCCACAGCGAAGATAACGCATCGATTTGCGCCTTGTAAAACGGCGCGCAAAACGGCACCGGCGCGGCGTGCCCGAGCCGCGGATTCCGTCCCCGCGCCGCCGCTCCGGCACCCCGATTTGGCGTCTCGGCCACCCCTCGGCTAACCTTTCAAGGTACGCCCGACGGGCTGACAAGCAAGGTTCTTTAGCTCAGTTGGTTAGAGCGCTCGCTTCACACGCGAGAGGTCGCTGGTTCGAGTCCAGTAAGAACCACCACAGGAAAGGCCCCCGCAGCGCGGGGGCCTTTCGCCGTTCCGGGGGAGCCCGCCCTGTGCGGTGCACGACGCCGGCGCGCGCCGGCGTCGTGCACCCCAGCCCGCGCCGCGGGACGGGGCCCGGAACGGCGGGGCTGGAAATCGGGAATCTAGGAATTGAGCATGTCCAGCACCAGCGGCTTCACCTTGGTGCCGAGCAGTTCGATGCTGCGCATCATGGGGGCGTGCGGCAGGGTCCCCGCGCTGTACTTGATGTCGAAACGGGACAGGCCCAGGCCCTGGGAGATGTGCACGATCTTCCGCGCAACCGTTTCCGGGGACCCGATGACCAGGTTCCCGTTCGGGGATGCCGAGGCCAGGAAACGCTGCCGGGAGGCCGGCGGCCAGCCGCGCTCGGCGCCGAGGCGGTCCATGGTCCGCTTGTAGTGCGGCCAGAGGACCTCCAGGGCCTCCTCGTCCGTGTCCGCGACCAGGCCGTGGGTGTGCGCGCCGATCGGCTGCCCGGCGTGCCCGGCCTGCTCCAGGGTGCGCCGGTACAGGCGGGTGAGGCCCTCGAAGGCGAGCGGGTTGCCGCCGATGATGGCCAGGAACAGCGGCAGGCCGTGCCGTGCTGCCCGGACCACGGACTCGGGGCTGCCGCCCACCCCCACCCAGGCCCGCATGCCCTGCTCGGTGGGCGGGAAGATGCGCTGGTTGCTCAGTGCCGCCCGGGTGCTGCCGGACCAGGTGACGGAGTCCTCCTTGAGCAACTGCGCGAACAGTGCCAGCTTTTCCTCGAACAGGATCTCGTAATCGCTCAGGTCGTAGCCGAACAGCGGGAAGGACTCGATGAAGGAGCCGCGGCCCAGGATCGCCTCGGCGCGCCCGCCGGAGAGGGCATCGACCGTGGAGAAGCGCTGGAAGACCCGCACCGGGTCGTCGGAACTGAGCACGGTGACGGCGGAGCCGAGCCGGATCCGCTCGGTCCGGGCGGCGATCGCGGCCAGCACCACCTCGGGGGAGGACACGGCGTAGTCCTCGCGATGGTGCTCTCCGACGCCGAAGAAGTCCAGTCCGGCCTCTTCCGCGGCAACGCCCTCGGCGACGACGTTGCGCAGCACCGCGGCGTGGTGCATTGGCCGCCCGTCGGCGTCTTCCGTAACGTCGCCGAACGTCTCGACGCCGATCTCAAGCAGGTGGTCCATGGTTCCTCCCGGACGGTAGAAATAGCGGTAGAAAGATGCAATCGCATGCAATAACCGCGGGGCGCGCGCCGCTATTCCCCGCCTCCGTTTTCGGGGCCGCCGCGGGCGGTTCAGCACCCAGAATGCGCCTTCGCTACAGTGGTTCCAAGCACCACACAGAACAGGAGCAGCAGTGTCCACAGGAGAGCCCAGGGACACCGCCCCAGCCCCGGAATCCGCGGGCGGACAACGCCCCGAAAACCCGGGCCCCGCGGCCGATCCGAACCCCCGGGCCCAGGCCCTGCAGCGCGTCGGCAGGCGCAGCCGGCAGCGGCCCGCCCCCGGCCCGGCCCCGGCCGACTTCCCCAGCACCGGCGCACGTCCGATCGTGCCGCCGGGACCCGCCGCCAAGCCGCGGCGCAGCCCGGGCACCGCCGGCCGAGCCGGCGTCGTCCCCGGCAGGTCCGCATCCGGCCGGACTCCTTCCGGCGTTCCCGCTGCGGATGCCGACGGCGCGGCCGGCGGCCGGGATCACGGACGGCGGCTGCTCGGGCGGCTGATGAATTCGGAGTCCCCGCCCACGCAGGCGTTCTCGATCGTGGACCGGCTGGTCGGGAGCCCCTACGCCAATCCCACCATCCAGGTCGGGACGCAGGACGCGAACGCCCGCAAGACCCTCGAGTTCGCCCTGGACCTGGCCGAAGCCATGTTCCGCTACGGCGCCGGCGCCCTGGAAGCCGAAACCAGCATCATCGCGGTCACCGCGTCGCTGGGCCTGCGCAACGTCGAAGTGGACATCACCAACCAGTCCATCCACCTGAACTACGCCCCACACGACGCGGTTCCCATGAGCTTGCTGCGGGTGGTCCGCTCGCGGACCAACAACTACGCCGGCCTGGCCCTGGTCCACCAGTTGGTGACGGACATCGTGGCGGACGGGGTGACCCGGCGCGAGGCGGCCGAACGCCTGCACTCGATCGTCCGGCGCCCCAAGCCCTTCCCGCGCTGGATGGTCACGGCCGCCGGCGGCGCGTTCGCGGCGATGTTCGTGCTCTTCATCGGCGGCACCTGGCAGGGGGCCGTGACGGCGTTCCTGTCTTCGCTGGTGGTCTCGCAGGTCGCGAAGCTCGCCGGGCGCTGGCGCATCCCCGAGTTCTTCGCCACCGCCGCCGGGGCCTTCGTGGTCACCGGGATCGCCCTGCTGCTGTGGGTGCTCTCCGTGCCGATCTCCCCGGCAATGGTGGTGGCCGGCGGCATCATCCTGCTGCTGCCGTCCTCGCGCTTCGTCTCCTCCGTGCAAGACGCCATCAACGGCTTCCCCGTCACCGCCGCGGGCCGGTTCTTCTCCGCCCTGATCATCTACGCGGCCCTGGTCGCCGGCATCATGACCGCGCTGGTGCTCGGCACGCTGGCCGGCGCCCCGGAGCTGAACGTCGCCTCGATCGAGGCCGTGCCCTATCCCGGGTGGCTGCTGACGGTCCTGATGGTGCTGGCGGTCATCTTCGGCGCGGTCTCCGAGCAGACGGCCCGCCGGATGCTGGTCCCCACGGCCGGCGTCGCGCTGCTGGGGTACCTGGTCTACCTCGGCGTGCAGGCTCTCGGGGTCGGGGACCGGTTGGCGCCGGCGCTGGCCGCCGTCGCGATCGGCGCGGCCGGACGCTGGGTGGCCCTGCGCATGGGTGCCCCGCAGCTGGTGGTCGCCGTCCCGGCGATCGTGTTCCTGCTGCCGGGCCTGATGATCTTCCGGGCGATGTACGGGATCGCGATCCAGCCCGAGGACGTGACCACCGGCCTGGTCCAGATGTTCAACGCGTTCTCGATCATCCTGGCCATCGCCGGCGGGGTGGTCTTCGGCGACACGCTGGCCCGCCCGCTCACCCGCGGCTGGCACGGCAACGAACGCCGGCGCATCCGCCGCCGCTAAGGCTGCGGACAGCGCATCCGGCACCGGCCCCTGCGGCCGGTGCCGGTGCCGCTTAAGGCGCCGCCGGCAGGCGCCAGTCCACCGGCGCCGCACCCTGCGCGGCCAGCAGTTCGTTGGTGTGGCTGAACGGGCGGGAACCGAAAAAGCCGCGGCTGGCCGACAGCGGGGAAGGGTGCGCGCTGGTGAGCACCGCGGTTCCTTCGAGCGCCGGGGCCAGGGCCTGCGCGTCGCGGCCCCACAGGATGGAAACCAGCGGCCCGCCCCGGGCCGCCAGGGCCGCGACCGCGGCGTCCGTGACCTTCTGCCAGCCCAGCCCGCGGTGGGATCCGCTCTCGCCCGCGCCGACGGTCAGCACCCTGTTCAGCAGTAGCACCCCCTGGTCGGCCCACGCGGAGAGGTCCCCGTGCGCCGGCGGCTCCACGCCGGCGTCGTCCGCCAGCTCCCGGTAGATGTTCGCCAGGCTGCGCGGCAGGGGGCGCACGTGCGCGTCCACGGCGAAACTCAGCCCCACCGGGTGGCCCGGCGTCGGGTACGGGTCCTGGCCCACGATCAGCACCTTCACCCGCTCCAGCGGTTCGGAAAAGGCGCGCAGGACCCGGTCCGGAGCGGGCAGGATACGCTCGCCGGCGGCGCGCCGGGCCTCCAGCTCCGCCGCGATGGAGCGCAGCTGTCCGTCCACCGGGGCCAGCCCGGGCGCCCAGCTCGGATGCACCGCGCCGGCCTGGACCGCGGCATCCAGGCCTGCGGCGAAGGGCCACGGCGCGGCATGGGAATTGTCGCCCCCGGAATTGTCGCCGTCCGGCGTACCGTCGAAGTCGAAGAGGGCATCCTGTGCGTCGCTCATGGCGACCATTCTTGCCTGCCCGGCGGGCCTGGCCCATATGACAGCCCGGATTCCGGGCCCGTACCATGGACGAAGGATTCACCGGCGGCAATACGAGGGGAACGTGGTGGCTGCAGCAGCGATCGAGTTGGATTTCGAGTACGACGAATCCAGCGAACTCGACGAACGGGCGCAGTTGATGTTGGCCCTTGAACGGCAGTGGTGGAAGTACGCGGGGGCCAAGGAGCAGGCCATCCGCGAGCTCTTCGGCCTGTCCCCAGCGAATTACTACCAGCTGCTCAATGCGCTGATCGACACGGACGCCGCACTGGCCCACGACCCGATGCTGGTGAAGAGATTGCGTAGACTACGAACAACCAGGCATCGAGCCCGCACGGTCCGACGCTCCGCCCCCGAGGCGTAGCGCCGGGTCCCCGGGTGCCCTTGAGGCGGTGTCCCCGGGGCCACGGGTTCCGGGGATTTCGACGGCGGGGCGCAGGTCGAAAGGGCTTAGTTCGGAGGGCTTTGTCCTGAGGTCCGCGTCTGGGCATGCACTACGGGCATGCACTCTGGGAATGGACCACGAGCAAGGACAGGTATGAGCAAGTACCCGCGCGACGAATTCGACAGGACTCCCGAGTTCACCGACCGCAAAGGCGTGCATCGCGAGCAGCCCGCCGTGAAGGGCGGAGGCTCCGGGCTCGGGCTGCTGATGTGCGTGGGTATCCTGGCGCTGGTCGTGGGGCTGGTTTCCTTCCTGGTCCTGCCCCGCGTCCTGGGCACCGACGCCACCGCCGTGGCCGCGCAGGCGACGGCGTCCGCTTCCGGCTCCAGCGAGCCGGCCGAGTCCGAAGCCGCCGGATCGGTGCCCGCGGCATCCGAACCCGCCGAATCCGATTCCGCGGAATCGGAGCCCGCAGAATCCGAATCCGCGGACGCCTCCGAGCCCGTGGCCGCCGAATCCCCGAGCGCAACCGCGACGCCGAGCGCGGCGGCGACGAAGGTAGCCGCCGCCGCCGTCAACTACGCGGCCGCGGTGGGTGTCTACAACGGGTCGAGCATCAGCGGCCTGGCCGGCAGCGGGCTCGCCAAGCTGCAGGGGAACGGATTCAGCTCCCTGACGGCCGGCAACTGGACCAAGAAGGTCGACGCCTCGGTGGTCTACTACAAGAGCGACGCCTCCCGCGCCACGGCGCTGGAGACCGCCCGCGTCCTGGGCATCGCCACCGTGTACCAGACGGCCAACATTCCGGTCGAGATCTCGGTGGTGCTGGGCCGCAGCTACGGGTGACGCGGTTCGCCCCCGGCGGAAACCATGGCTTGCACTCCTTGGCCTAGAGTGCCAATAATTGGTGTTAGCACTCACGTGCCCCGACTGCTAACCCCCGGTGGGGAGGCCGTCGCTGCGGCACGGCGGGTGACCCCCGGACCTGGCGCAGCGAGGGCCCGCGGGCGGCGTGCCGAACACGCCGTTCCGGACCCGTCCGTCGCGGGCGCTGCCGTGGTCCACGCAACGCATGACCGTCCCGAAAGGACTACAAGCCGCTATGGCCAAGATCATTGCATTTGACGAGGAAGCACGCCGCGGTCTCGAGCGCGGCCTCAACACCCTGGCCGACGCCGTGAAGGTGACGCTGGGCCCGCGCGGCCGCAACGTCGTCCTGGAGAAGAAGTGGGGCGCCCCCACGATCACCAACGACGGTGTCTCCATCGCCAAGGAGATCGAGCTCGAGGACCCGTATGAGAAGATCGGCGCCGAGCTGGTCAAGGAAGTTGCCAAGAAGACGGACGACGTCGCCGGCGACGGCACCACCACCGCCACCGTGCTGGCCCAGGCCCTGGTCAAGGAAGGCCTGCGCAACGTTGCCGCCGGCGCCGACCCGCTGTCCCTGAAGCGCGGCATCGAGAAGGCCGTCGAGGCCGTCACCTCCGAGCTGCTGGCCGCCGCCAAGGAAATCGAGACCAAGGAAGAGATCGCGGCCACCGCCTCCATCTCCGCCGGCGATCCGCAGATCGGCGAGCTCATCGCCGAGGCCCTGGACAAGGTGGGCAAGGAAGGCGTCATCACCGTCGAGGAGTCCAACACCTTCGGGCTGGACCTCGAGCTGACCGAGGGCATGCGTTTCGACAAGGGCTACATCTCCGCCTACTTCGTCACCGACGCCGAGCGCCAGGAGACGGTCCTCGAGGACCCGTACATCCTGATTGTCAACTCCAAGATCTCCAACGTGAAGGACCTGGTTGCCGTCCTGGAGAAGGTCATGCAGTCCGGCAAGCCGCTGCTGATCATCGCCGAGGACATCGAGGGCGAGGCCCTGGCCACCCTGGTCGTCAACAAGATCCGCGGCACCTTCAAGTCCGTCGCCGTCAAGGCCCCGGGCTTCGGAGACCGCCGCAAGGCCATGCTGGCCGACATCGCCATCCTCACCGGCGGCCAGGTCATCGCCGAAGAGGTCGGCCTGAAGCTGGAGAACGCCACCCTCGACCTGCTGGGCCAGGCCCGCAAGGTCGTCGTCACCAAGGACGAGACCACCATCGTCGAAGGTGCCGGCGACGCCGAGGAGATCGCCGGCCGCGTCAACCAGATCCGCGCCGAGATCGAGAACTCCGATTCCGACTACGACCGCGAGAAGCTGCAGGAGCGCCTGGCGAAGCTGGCCGGCGGCGTGGCCGTCATCAAGGCCGGTGCCGCCACCGAGGTCGAGCTCAAGGAGCGCAAGCACCGCATCGAGGACGCCGTGCGCAACGCCAAGGCTGCCGTGGAAGAGGGCATCGTCGCCGGCGGTGGCGTGGCCCTGATCCAGGCCGGTGCCAAGGCCTTCGCAAACCTCGAGCTGGTTGGCGACGAGGCCACCGGTGCCAACATCGTCAAGGTTGCCATCGAGGCTCCGCTGAAGCAGATCGCCTTCAACGCCGGCCAGGAGCCGGGCGTTGTTGCCGACAAGGTCAAGGGCCTGCCGTCCGGCCACGGCCTCAACGCCGCCACCGGCGTCTACGAGGACCTGCTGGCCGCCGGCGTCAACGACCCGGTGAAGGTCACCCGCTCCGCACTGCAGAATGCGGCGTCCATCGCGGGCCTGTTCCTGACCACCGAGGCCGTCGTTGCCGACAAGCCGGAGAAGGGCGGCCCCGCCATGCCGGGCGCCGACGAGATGGGTGGCATGGGCGGCTTCTAAGCCTCCCGAGCCCCCAACGCACCACGAGGCCGCGGTCCCCTTTCCCGGGGGCCGCGGCCTTGCGCGTTGGGCGGGCCCTACCTCCCGCCCAGCGACTCCAGTTCGCTGGCGAGGTTTTCCCGGGCCCGTTCCTGCCACAGCCGCCGGGCGGTGGCGGTCCCGTAGAGCGGATCCAGGGCCAGCAACGCCCGCAATACCCCGGCCCGTCCGGCGGCGAAGGCCGGTTCGGGCACGTGGGCGTAGTCACGGCGCACTGCCTGGGCGTAGCGCAGGTAGTCGGCGGGGGAGCGTCCCAGCACCTCCAGGTCCGCGTCGCACAGGAGCAGTCCCGCGGGATCATCGGCGCCGGGGGCGTGCCCGGCCGTCAGCAGCACCAGCCGGACCGTTCCGTCGATCTCTGCGGTGCGGAACCGGGCGGCGGACAGCAGCCGGACGGCCAGTTCGGCCGATTCCTCCTCGTCCCGTCCGGCCTCGCCCCGGTACACGGCGTCGTGGAACCACGCCGCCAGCCACGGGACCCTGGGCTCGTCCCCGGGGTCTTCGCGGTGCCGGCCGGCCAGCAGGTCCAGGGCGCGGATGACGGCGAGCAGGTGGGTCCGGTCGTGGTAGTGGCGGTGGGGCTCCGACCACCGTTCGATCAGGTCCGCGCCGATCCGGCCGTGCCCGGGGGCCAGGCGTTCCCACGCGGCGGCGAGGATCCCGTCCAGCTTCTCGGGACGCTGCCGGGCCGGGACCCGCAGTCCGCTGCGCAGCAGCCGGCGGACCAGTTCGGTGGCCTGCACGGGCACCGCCCCGCGGGCGACGAGGTCCCCGTAGCGGCGCTCCGGCACGTCGTAGTGGTCGCGGTCGAACGCCCGCTCGGGCAGGTCCGCGGCCCGGGCGAACGCGTGCAACTCCTCCAGCGAGGTGTCGGAGACCAGGTGGGAGAACACGGTCCCGTGGGCCGGCCAGAACGGGGGGTCGATGAGAATTGCCACGCCGCCAGCGTAGCCCCGCCCCCCGGGCAGCGGCGGAAGGCGCCGGTTCAGTACGTGAACATGGCGGTGTTGGCCTGTTCGGCGTCCTCATAGTGCTGGGTGGCGCGGGCCAGGGCCGTGTTGATGGCCGCCAGGGATTCCTCGACGCGAAGCTGGGTGGCCCGCCAGTCGGCGACCACGGTCTGGAAGCTGCCTGCCGCGGCACCCTGCCAGGTGGCTTCGAGCTCGCGCAGGCCGGACTGCATGGCGTTCACCTCCGCCCGCACGCGTTCGATGGTTCCCTGCACGGCGAGGCCCTTGTTGCGCATCTCGACGGTGTTGGTGCTGAAGGTGCTCATGGCGTCCCCTCGGATGGTCGTTGGTCGCGTGGTCCGGACGTTGGCCACGTCCGGAAGCGGCCGGGTGGCGGTTGCGCGGCACCGGGCGGCGCCGTGGATCCGAGCCTAGGCACGGGCCGGGCCGTGGTGACCGGCGGCCCCGGCGGTTGTGGACAACCCGCGGGAAACTAGTCTTCGACCGGTTCGGGGGAGGGCGGGTCGAACGGAACCATCGGCAGGTGGACCGCCATCGTCGCACCGCCGCCGGGGGTCTCGGTGAGGCGCACGGATCCCTCGTGCTGGGCGGCGATGGCCGCAACGATCGCCAAGCCCAGTCCGGTGCCTCCGGTCTCGCGCTGCCGCGAGCTGTCCGCCCGGTAGAAACGCTCGAACACGCGGGCGGCGTCGTCCCCGGAGATGCCGGGGCCGTGGTCGCGCACCTCCAGCACCGCATCGGACTGCCCGTCGACGGTGGGCAGCACGCCCACCGCGATCTCGATCGGGCTCCCGGCGGGGGTGTAGCGCAGCGCGTTGGTCATCAGGTTGGCGACCACCTGCCGCAGCCGGGCCTCGTCGCCGCTGGTCGGCGCGTTCCGCGGCGGGCCGTCGTCGAGCCCGACCAGGCGCACCTTGCGCTCGGGGGCGTTCACGCGGGCATCGCCGACGGCATCCATGGCCAGCAGCATCAGGTCCAGCGGACGCTTGTCCAGTGGGCGCTGCTCGTCCAGCCGGGCCAGCGTCAGCAGGTCCTCCACCAGTTGGCCCATCCGCTTGGCCTCGCCCTCGATGCGGCTCATGGCGGTGGACACCTGCTCCGGTTCGGACAGGCCGCCGTGCCGGTACAGCTCCGAATACCCCTGGATCGTCACCAGCGGGGTGCGCAGTTCGTGGGAAGCGTCCTGGACAAACCTGCGCATTTTCCGTTCCGAGGCGGCCCGGGCCCGGAAGGCGTGCTCGATGTGGGCGAGCATCGCGTTCAGCGACCTGGACAGCCGGCCCACTTCCGTCTCCGGCGGGTATTCCTCCACGCGCCGGGACAGGTCTCCGGCGGCGATGGCCGCAGCGGTCCGCTCCACCCGCTGAAGCGGGCGCAGCGCGCGGCTGGTGATGCCGTAGGCGACCATGGACATCACCAGGGTCGCCAGCATGCCGGTGGACATGATCAGCGCGGCGGCCCGCGCGGTGATCGCGTTCACCGCCTTCAGGGGCAGGGCGATGGTGATGTAGCCGGTGCCGTTCTTCAGCGCCACCATGCGCACCCGCCACCCGCTGGAGCCCAACTGCGTCCCGGGCACGTCGAAGGCCCGCCCGTTTTCGTCGCGGACCTCGTCAAGGGTCGGTTGGGGCAGGACCGGGGCGTCGGGCCCGGAGGTGCTGGGCAGGACGTACAGGTTGTTGCCGTCGGCGTCGCGCAGCGTTCCATGGAAACGCAGCAGGTCGATGTTGGACAGGCCGCCGGAGGTGCCCGCGTTGGAGTATTCGGTGTACATGATGTCCGCCAGGGCTCCGCTGTTGCCCGCGAGGTCGGCGTCGGTCTGGGCGACCAGCGTCAGCCGCAGCGACTGCGAGGTGCCGATCGCGGTGGCCACGATGGCGCAGGTCATCAGCAGTCCCATGAGGGCCACCAGCTTCGAGCGCAGCGAGACCTGTCGGAGGAGCCGGGCCAGTCGGTGCACCGAGGCGCCCTCCTAGCGGCGGTCCGCGGAACGCAGCAGGTAGCCCACCCCGCGCTTGGTCTGGATCATGGCGGGCCAGTCCTCGCGCGAGTCGATCTTGCGGCGCAGGTAGGAGATGTAGGACTCCACGATGGACGCGTCCCCGTTGAAGTCGTACTCCCACACGTGGTCGAGGATCTGTGCCTTGGAGAGGACCCGGTTGGGATTCATCATCAGGTAGCGCAGCAGCTTGAACTCGGTGGGGGACAGGTCCACCACCTCGCCGGCGCGGCGGACCTCGTGGGCGTCGTCGTCGAGTTCCAGGTCGTCGACGCGGATCACGGCGTCGTTCTCGCCCACCGGCTGGGTGCGGCGCAGCACGGCGCGGATCCGCGCCACGACCTCGTCGAGGCTGAAGGGCTTGGTCACGTAGTCGTCGCCGCCGACGGTCAGGCCGGTGACCTTGTCCTCGGTGTCGTCACGGGCGGTCAGGAAAAGGACCGGGAAGTGCCGGCCGGCGGCCCTCAGGCGTCGGGTCACGGTGAATCCGTCCATGTCCGGCAGCATGACGTCGAGCACCGCGAGGTCGGGCTGTTCGGTTTCCGCGGCCGCGAGGGCCTCGCGCCCGTTGGCGGCCGCGACCACCTCGAACCCGGCAAAGCGCAGGGAGGTGGACAGCAGCTCGCGGATGTTCGGTTCGTCGTCGACGACCAGGAGCTTGGCTTCCGGAACTTTGGGATTCATCTGTCCAGTGTGCGACCGTACGCTGTGAATTAGCTGGACGTTTCGTGAGTGGGCTGCGGCGGCCGGGTCAGGCGCGGCGGCGCTCCCGCCACGACAGCGCCAGCAGGACGAAAAGCAGGACGAAGGCGAGCGGAAGCCCCCACAGGCCCACGGCGAACAGCCCGGTCCACGGTGTCGCGCCGGCGGCGTAGAATCCCAGGATCGCCGCCAGGCTGAGCAGCGACGCGAGGGCCACCGCCGCGGTGGAAACCAGGACGATCCGGCGCAGCGGGCTTGATTCCTTGGACGCATTCACGCCTCCAAAACTAACAGCGGACGCGCACCGCACCAAAGTCCTGCGCGGCAAGGCCATGTCGTACCCTAGAGGAACAGACTTCCCCGGCGTCCGCGTCCGGCCGGCCCACGCGCGGACGGCTTCGGAGCGCCGGGAACCCGGCCGGCAGGGGGACCCCTCCCGCGCCGCAGCGACGTAAGAGCGAGGTAATCGAAGTGCCATTGGGCAAGGTCAAGTTTTTCGACTCCGGCAAGGGGTTCGGTTTTCTGGTCACCGACGACGGGCAGCAGGTCTACCTGCCCGGATCCGTGCTGCCCAAGGGCGTGACCGAGGTCCGGGCCGGCACCCGCATGGAGTTCGGCATTGCCGAAGGCCGCAAGGGCGCGCAGGCCCTCAACGCCCGCATCGTCGAGGCGGCTCCGTCCGTGGCCCGCGCCAAGCGCACCCCGGCGGAGGAGAACGCGGTGATCATCCAGGACCTGGCCACGGTCCTTGAGGGAATTTCCGCCGGACTGCGCAAGGGCCGCTACCCGGAGAAGGCCCAGGGAGCCCGCATTGCCGCGGCGCTGCGCCGCGTAGCGGACGATCTGGAAGCCTGACCATGGCCCGCAAACCCAAGCTGGATGCGATGCTCGCCGCAGCGGTCGATGCCGCCCGCGCCGCGGTGCTGGAGATCGCCCCGGCCGAGGCCGTCGGCGGCCATGCCGGTGCGTTTGCCGACGGCGACCGCCTGGTCACCCACCGTTTCGCGGCCAACGTGGTCGGCTACGCCGGCTGGGAGTGGTACGCCACGCTTTCGCGCATCCCGCGCGGCAAGGAGGCCTCCGTGTGCGAGGTCGGCATCCTGCCGGGAGCGGGCGCGCTGCTCGCCCCCGAGTGGGTTCCGTGGGCCGACCGCGTGAAGCCGGAGGAACTGGCCGAACAGCGGGCCGCCGAGCAGGCCGAA
>Ga0182739_1002215_pt1 | contig 18471 bp, 14 predicted proteins | sample eDN5th30CBELigBY_FD_128873 | JGI IMG/M metagenome (GOLD analysis project Ga0182739, IMG submission 128873) | Enriched backyard soil microbial communities from Emeryville, California, USA - eDNA 5th pass 30_C BE-Lig BY (version 2) (version 2) | ecosystem: Environmental > Terrestrial > Soil >...
ACATCGAGAACGACCATGGCGAGACGCTGCGCTACCGCAAGCACGCCAACGGCCGCGGCCTCATCGCGAACGGGGCCAAGGTGCATCCGAGCGCGCTCGTGGAGGCCGGCGCCTACGTCGAGCCCGGCGTGCAGATCGCCGCGGGGGCACGCGTAGGCCGCGGGGTCTGGATCGAACCGGATGCCGTCATCGGCCCGGACGCGCAGATCGCACCGCACGCGCACATCGGCCCGGGGGCGGCGATCGGACCGCGAGCCCGCATCGGGGTACGCGCCTTCGTCGGCGCGGGAGCCCACGTCGCGGGAGGATCGCTCATCGGCGATGACGAGTCCATCGGTGACGGCGAGGCCGTCGCGACCGACCGTCGAGGTCTGCACCTCGCCGCCTGAGCCACCCGCTCGTCCTCGGCCCGGTCTCGCCGTCCGCGGTCGCAACTCAGGCATTCGCGTGCCGCAGCCGCCCATCCGGTCCGGTTCAGGCCATCTGGCCTGAGTTGCGCACACCGGCGACGCGTCAGCTGCGCTCGCCGGGCCGCCTCCGCGGGCCCGGCGGACGGCGCCCGCCGCCTGGGCGGCACCGGCCGGATTCGGATCACAACTCAGGCAGACCGGCCCTGCGGCGGCGCGCCCGAGCCCGTGCCGGCCGCCGTGCCTGAGTTGCGTACGGCGGCGAGGCGGCGCGAGGTCGCCGGCGGCGGGTAGGGTTCGCGTGTGAAGCGGATGCCGGCGGTGCTCCTCGTGCTGGCGGTGGTCTGCGTCGGAGTGTGGCTCCTGCTCGGGGCCCCGATGCCGGGGGCGCCGGAACCAGCGGCTCCGACGTGGGGAGATCCCTCGTCGGGGCGCCCCGCGACGGGCCAGCCGGGACAGGGCGAAGCGGCCCGCCCGGCCGACGCGTTCGAGCTGGTGGTCGACCACGTCTACGACGGCGACACGATCCGGGCCACGGTTCTGAGCCCCAACGACGTCGTGCCGACCACCGACCCGGTCCGCGTACGCCTGATCGGGATCGACACTCCCGAAGGCACGCCGACCGTCGAGTGCTGGGCGGACGAGGCCCGCGCGCACCTGTCCGAGCTGCTGCCCGACGGGTCGCGCGTCTGGGCCGCCGTCGATCGCGACCCGCAGGACCGCTACGGCCGGTACCTCTTCTACCTGTGGACCGACGACGGCGTCTTCGTCAATCACGAGCTCGTCGCCTCGGGCGATGCCGTGGCCATCCGCGTCGCCCCGAACGACGCCCACATCGATCTGCTGCGCGCCGCCCAGCGACAGGCAGAACGCGACGGCCTCGGCCAGTGGGGCGCCTGCTGACCCGACCCGAGGCGGGATCCGAGGACGTCAGGCGAAGAGGAACAGTACGAAGCCGATGGCCGGCAGCGTGCCCTGGATGACAGCCGGACGCAGGTACTTCGCCCCGGAGGTCGTCAGCACGAGCGCGGCGGCGAGCATCGAGCCGAGGCTGAACAGCACGAGTGTGCGCCCGGCCACCGCCGCGACCGACTCCGGACCACCCGCCCAGAACAGCGAGAGCCCGATGATCGCGCCGACGGCGAGGAACAGGTTGTAGAAGCCCTGGTTGTAGGCCATCGGCCTGGTGATGTCGGCGGCGGCCTGATCGGCGACGCCGAAGCGCCGCCAGATCTTGGGCTGCGTCCACTGGATGCTCTCCATGACGAAGATGTAGACGTGCAGCAGGGCGGCCAGCGCCGCCACGATCGTCGCGATGATCGGCATCATGCCCCGACGATAGCGCGACTACGCTGGCTGCATGGCGACCGGACGCGGATCGAAGGGCGGACGTCGCGCCACCCCGCCCCGGCGCACGCGCCCCGCGCCGAAGCCACCAGCCGCGCGTCGCGCCGCGCCCGAAGCGCCCTCCGTCCCCGGGCCGTTCCGGCTCGGCGCGGTCGCCGGCACGACTCCGGGGAAGTGGATCGGCATCTGGCGTGAGCGGATGCCGGATGTGCCTCTGGAGCTCGTGCCGCTCTCGGCCGCGGGCCAGCGCGAAGCGGTGGTGACGGCCGCCGTCGACGCCGCGCTCGTGCGGCTGCCGATCGATCGCGACGGGCTGCACGTCATCCCGCTCTATGACGAGGTTCCCGTCGTGGTCTGCGCGGCCGAATCGCACCTGACGGCGGCCGACGAGCTGAGCATCGCCGACCTGTCGGGCGAGGTGCTGATCGTGCCTGAGGATGCCGTGCTCGACATCGAGGTCCCGGGCGCCGTCGCGCCCTCCTTCGACCCGCCGCCGACGACCGAGGAGGCGATCGCGACGGTGGCTGCGGGCGTCGGGATCGTCGTCGTCCCGATGTCGCTGGCGCGCCTTCATCACCGCAAGGATGCCGAACACCGACCGCTGACCGACGGCCCCTCTTCGACGGTGGCCCTCGTGTGGCCCGCCGATGATCCGTCTGCGCTGGTCGACGCCTTCATCGGGATCGTGCGCGGCCGCACCGCCAACTCGTCGCGGAGCTGACCGCGGGCGCGGCGAGGGGCCGGCGGTGCCCCCCGACTCCGCCGGCCCGAAGATCCGGGCTCCCCAGCCGCCGGTCTTCATGAACGACGAAACGCTGACCCCCACGGGAGTGGCGTCTGCATCCCCATGCGGGCGCCGTGTGTGTCGTTCACAGATGAGGAGCACGCGCCCCGGCGCCTGATACATCGGCCGGGAAAAAGTTCGCCCGCGTGCGGGGAGGGGATCCGGATCGTCAGAACCCCGCGCCGTGGCACTGGAACGGGGCGACGACGCCCGTGCGCGTCTGCGCCGCGGCGAGCGCGGCCGCAGGCGAGAGCCCGGCAGCGAGCTCGGTGTGCACCGCCCCGAGCAGCTCGCACGCGTCGTCGTCGGCGACCACGACCGGCGCCGCGATGACGCAGTCGGCCCCCGCGTGCAGCCACGCCCGCGTCATCCCGAGCGCCTCCTCACCCCACCGCACGGAGGAGCGGCCGACCTCGCACGCCGACAGGATGACGGTGCGGGGAACGGGACTGATCCGATCGATGTCGTAGCCGAAGAGGATGCCGTCGGCCAGTTCCAGGCCGGAGAACAGCGGGTTGTCGGCGGCGTGACGGCCGTGCGACGCGAGGTGCAGCAGATCCACCCGGCCCGCCAGCTCCGAGACGGCGTCGACCGTGGCGCTGTCCCCTCCGAGCCGCTCGGCATCCGCCCACACGCGCGCGGCGGTGGCCACCTCCTCCGCGCCGCGGGCGACGCGCGGGCCGTGCGCGAAGCCGGCCGATCGCGTGGGCGCGAGGGTCGTGCGCGCCCAGCGCGACACCGACCCGGCGAGGGTGAACGGGCGTCCCGCGATGCCGGGGAGCATGCTCCAGGGCACCCCCGCGAGGATCCCCGGCGCCGTCAGCACGACGCGCCGCTCCCCCGCGTGCCGGAGCGGCGCCGCCACGAGCGCCTGCGCCAGCTCCGCCAGGCGCGCGTCGAGCGAGCGGCGGACGACGTCGGCCATCGGCCCCGTCCGGATGGTGGCGGCCATGTCGAGGTCCGCACGCAGGCCCGGCAGCGCCGCCTGTGCGCGCGGCCATTGCGGAAGATCGACGTACTGCGCCCCCTCCGAGGTCGCGACGAGGCACAGGAGCCCGTCCGAGCCGAACACGAACGAGAGGACCGCCGTGTCTGCCGCGAGGCTCTCGGTGACGTCGGCGAGCTCGAGACGCTCCTCGAGCTCGGCGGCGCCCGTGGCGATCCACTGGCGCTGGCGCACCCGGTCTCCGAGCGCGACGGCGCGAGGGTCGGACATCCAGTCGGCGCCCGTGAGGTCGGCGCGCAGCATGCGCAGCTCGGCGAGCTCCGCCGCGAGCTCCGGATCGGGCGGCGGACGCAGGGGCAGCACCTGCTGGCTGAGCAGCCGTGCGCGCTCGGACCACGCGAAGATGCGGTCGGCTCGGCCGGATCGCACGGCCGAGTCGATGCCGGCCAGCAGCAGGCCGTGACCGTGCATCGACAGCGAGGTCTGCAGGTCGAGGCTGCCGTACGACGACCGCCACGACGTGAGCTCGTCCAGGCCCGCGGCCGAGTGACGCTGCGCGGCGGCGGGCCGGTCGGCGGCGGAGGCGCGCAGCGCGCGCACCTCGTGCGCCATGAGCCGCACTTCGAGGGACGCCGTGGGCGAGGGCCGCGGCATCCTCCCGCCCGGGCGGCCGTGCCGTGCGCGCCACAGCTCGCGAGTGAGCCGCAGCGCCGCGGCCTCGTTGCTGAAGCCGGCGCGACCGAGGCCGCGCGCGACCCGGTCGACCTCGGCGTCGTCGACGCGGCGCCGCGCCCCGGATACGACGCGACCGGAGCGGTCCATGACACCGCCGGACAGTCGCGCCCGCAGCCGGATGCCCTCTGCACGGATCGCCCACGACGCCGAGCCGATCCTCGCGAAGCGTCGTGCAGCGGCGCGGGCGACCCGTTCGGCGCGCGCAGGATCGTGGCGCAGGAGGGAGGATGCCAGGTGCAGCTCGGATTCGGCGCGGGCCTGCGGCATCCCCTCCGCCCCGAACGCCTCGGCCACCGACTCCAGCAGCCGCTCCGCCTCGGTCACGAGGCCCGCGTCGCGCAGCACCTCTGCGCGGTCGGAGTCGCTGATGGCCGCGTTCGCGGGCGAGAGCCCCGCCAGCACGGGCCTGGCCGCCGCCATCTCCCGCATCGCGCGGACGAGATCTCCTTCGAGCAGCGCGACGTACCCGAGGTTGTGCTGCGCTTCGGCGAGGTCGGCCGACGAGCCGTGCTCCGCGTACACGTGCAGCGTCGCCTGCAGGTCGGCGGCGCTGGAGGCCAGATCGCGGCGCTGCATGTGGATGAGGCTGCGGTTCAGCCGCAGGTTCGCGACGGCGAGGGGGTCGCCGGGGATGGTGTCGATCGCCCGCCCCAGCCATTCGAGCCCTTCGTCGAGCCGGCCCTGGTTGACGAGCACGCTGCCGAGCTGTCCGGCGAGCACGCCCCGGGTGTGCGGCCCGATGCGATCGTCGGCGAGGGCGGCGCGGCAGATCCGCTCCCCCTCCTCCGAATCGCCCGTCTGCGTGAGGATGAACGCCCGCGTGCCGGTGATGCGCGCCACCAGGTCAGGGTCGTCGGCGGACGCCGCAGCAGCGTCGAGCAGCGCGGCGGCTTCGGCGAACCGCCGTTGGTTGGTCAGCTCGCGCCCGCGCGCATACAGTTCGTCTGCCGGGGGGTTCACCCCTTCAGCATGCCGTGATTTCGCCTCGGTGTGCGACGCTGCCCGCCGCCGCTGTCACGGCAGGTCGGCGAGGACCTCCTTCACCACCGAGAGGGATGCCGAGACGGCTGCCGCATCCGGCGTCGGATCGACCGCCTGCGCACCCAGCCCCGCCGCCACGCGGCCCGCCACCCAGGGAGCGGCGAACGACGTCCCGCTCCACACGGCGAAGCCGCCGCGGAAGTCCTCCGGGCCGATCGTCAGCCGCTCGCGCTCGTACTCGTCGTCCCGCGCCGACGCCTGGATGCCGCCGTAGAAGTCGGGCAGCGTGCTCACGACGGCCGCCCCCGGGGCGAACGTGCGCACCCACGGCCCGACGTTCGAGAAGAGCGCCGTCGTGCGCCGATCGGGATTGAGCGCGCCGACGGAGATGAGCGGAGCCCCGCCGTCGGGCAGGATGCCGTTGTCCGACCCCGGCCAGTCCCACAGCGAGGCGGGGAACGTCGGCCGGTCGATCGCGTCGTTGCCGGCCGAGACGACGACCGTCGTGCCGAGCCCCCGCAGGATCGCGAGCAGGTCGTAGAGGGCGCGCGTGTAGAGGCCGTCCTGCGGCGTCTCGTGGTAGTACCCGAGCGACAGGCTCAGCACGTCGATCGGGCGCCCGCCCTTCCTGCGCGTGCGGTGTCGGTGAACGAGGATCGCGAGGTCCTCCAGCACCGCCAGGAGGTTCGACTCCTCGACCATGCCGAGCGCGTCGGCGACCCGCACCGCGAGGATGTCGGCATCCGGAGCGGTCTGGCGCACGATGCCCGCGATGAACGTGCCGTGACCGGCGACCTCGTCGAGCTGGCCGTCGAGCGGCCCGTACAGGTCGGGGTAGATCTCGGGGTTGGCGTCGTCGTGGAGCCCGACCGGCCGGCCGTCGAGCGTGACATGGCGGTCCACGATGTCGTCGGGCAGCCAGTCGTGGACGCCTGCGCCCGTGTCCAGCACGGCGACCACCGCGCGCCGACGGCCGCGGGCCGGCTTGGTGCGCTGCGGGGCGGCGCCGATCCACGCGACGGGCTGCCGTCCGCCCGCACCCGCATCCCCGTACTCGCCGACCGGATTGGTCTTCATGTAGGGATTGGTCTTCATGTACGGGTTCGTCTTCATGAAGGGGTTCGTCTTCATGAAGGGATTCGTCTTCATGAAGGGGTTGACGCCGATCGGATCGACCGTCAGCACGTGGTCGAGTCCGACGCGATCGGCGCCCGCCGCCCGCAGCGTCGCCACCAGGTCCACCTCGCCCGAGCGTCCCCGCACGGGGCTGTTCTGCAGGGCGTCGCGGCGGACGCGCTGCAGGACGCGCCACGCGTCCGGCAGGGCAGGCGACACGCCGCGCACGAACTCGTCGGGCGTCGTCAGCCGCACGCGCATGACGCGCGGGGCCCCGGGCACCCGTTCCTGCGGCACGGCGCCGTTCTGCAGCTCCGTCCCGTCCAGCAGCTCGGGGACGACATCCCATCCGAACGCCTGCGCGGCCGTGCGCACGCGACCGTACGGGCCGTCGGCGCTCTCCAGGTCGTCATCGCCGGGCGCGAGGCTCACGAGCAGGCGATGCGGCACGTACGCCGTCTGGAACGCCTCGATCGCGTCGAGCGGCTCGGAACCGGGATCGAGGATCTCGGCCGAGATGACCGAGCCTCGGGCGCGGTCGCGCCACGACCACCCCTTCGGCTGGGGGGAGCGGTCGGTGCCTTCGGCGTCGGCCATGCGTCATCCTCTCGTCTGCGCCGCGGGGGAAGCGGCGGATGTGGCTCTGTTCCGGGAGCAGCCCGGCCGGTCAGACCTCGAAGCGGGGCGTCCGAAGCTCGGCGGGGGCACCGGCATCCGTCGCGCCTTCGAGCACGACCCGCAGCTGCGACATCCCGGCGGTCACGCCCTCGAAGGAGAAGCGGCCCTGCTCAGCCACCGTCGTGCGGGTCCGCCCCTCCTGCTCCAGCTCGATCGAGACCGCGGGCGCATCCACCCAGCCGTCGATCCTGCGCGTTTCCGGGCCGCCCGTCCCCGCCGTTCCTGCAGGCACGACGTGCACGAGCACGCTCGTCGTGCCGTCGCTGAACTGCAGCGTCAGCGCGTCGGCCTCGCCGCGGACCGCCGCCAGGCCCGTCTGGGAGACGAGGGTCAGCAGGGCGTACTCGCGGGAGAGGTCGGCCGTGGCGACCACCGCGACCATGCGATCGACGAGGTCGACCGGAACGGGGTCCACGTCCTCCCATGTGCGCCGCAGCGCCCGGAACAGTGCGGCGTCATGCTCCGCGCCCGTGTTCTCCATGCCCGCGCCTTCCGTACCTGCGCCTTCCGTGCTCATGAGGCGTCTCCTGTCCATCCGTCGGCGGTGAGTGCCGTTCGCAGCTTGACGAGGCAGCGCTGCCTGGTCGGTCCGATCGAGCCGATCGGCATCGAGAGGTCCTGCGCGATCTGCGCGTAGTCGGGTCGCTCCTCGAACGCGACGATGCGCAGCAGCCGCCGGCACCGCTCGTCGAGCGCGGCGACGGCGGTCCACAGGCGATGATCGCTGTCGGCGCCCTGGGCCCGCTCCTCCGCCGACACCTCGACCGGAAGGTGCGGCTCGAGATCGACGTCCTCGGAGGGCATCACCCGCTGGTGCGCCTTGCCGACGCGCCAGGCCTCCCGGCGAGCGCACGTGGTCAGCCATCCGGCGACCGCCCTGTCGTCCGCGATGGCGTCATGCCGGCGGACGAGCGTCAGCCAGGTCGTCTGCACGACATCCTCGGCGAGCGAGGTCTCGAGTCCGTAGGCGCGGACGACGTGCCAGAGGACCGGGGTCATGGCGACGACGAGCTCGTCCATCGCGCGCGCGTCGCCGCTTCGCCAGCGCGTGAACGAGGCGGCGGCGCGCTCCCAGATGGAGGCGTCGCCGAGCCGCCGCCCGTCGTCAGGATCGTCTCGCACGTGCGACGGGTCGGCAGCAGTCATACCGACAATTGTGGCCACACTGACAGGAGTCCGGCCAGACCGTCCCTGATACATCGATCGTGAACCGGTTTTCTGGCCCTCTCCGACGTGCCCGCCTAGACTCGCTCCATGCGCCCGCTCGTGTACCTCTGCGTCCGTCCGCAGCAGGGCGCTGCCGCCGCGGAGTACGAGTCGTTCCGCAGCGCCATGCGGGTCGACGAACACGAGCTGGCACGCTGGGACCTCGTGCGCGAGCCGCTCCCGGCCGACGCCGCACAGCGCTGGCGCGGGTTCGTCGTCGGAGGGAGCCCGTTCAACGTCACCGACCCCGAGCCCACCAAGACCGACGTGCAGCTGCGGATCGAGGGCGACCTCGCTCGCCTGGCCCGTCTCGCCGCCGACGGCGAGACGGCGGCCCTGTTCACGTGCTACGGCATCGGCACGGCCACGAGGACGCTCGGCGGCGAGGTGACCCGCGGCTATCCCGAGGACACCGGGCCCACGACCGTCTCGCTGACCCCCGACGCCGCGCACGATCCGCTGTTCGGCGGGCTCGCCGACACCTTCTCCGCGCTCACGGCCCACAAGGAGGGCGTGAGTCGCCTCCCGGCGGATGCCGTGCTGCTGGCCACCAACGAGGCCTGCCCCGTGCAGGCGTACCGCATCGGCGACCGCCTGTACGCGACGCAGTTCCATCCCGAGCCGACCGGCGCGGCCTTCACGGAGCGGATGGCCGTGTACCGCGACGACGGCTACTTCGCCGCCGACGACTACGACACGATCGCCGCCCGCGTGCTCGCGGCGTCCCTCACCGAGCCCACCCGCATCCTGCGCGCCTTCGCGAAGACCTTCTGACGGGTCTCCGCCGCCGTTTCGTCTCGTCGCTGCGCTCCTCGCTCAACGCCCGGAGCTCCCGTTCGTCGCCCGCGCCCGCCCCGGGCGCTGAGCGAGCGCAGCGAGACGAAACGACCACACCCCTCGCACCCCCGGGCGTTGAGCGAGCGCAGCGAGACGAAACGACACCGCCCCGCCCGCCCTGCCCGGGCGTTGAGCGAGCGCAGCGAGACGAAACGGCGCCACCCCCGCACCCCCGGGCGTCCAGCGAGCACAGCGAGACGAAACGACCACACCCCACCGCACCCCCGGGCGTTGAGCGAGCGCAGCGAGACGAAACGACGGCGCCCCCTCCAGGAGCGGTCAGAGGACGGAGGCCGCCTGGCGCGCAGCGCCCAGCGCCACGTACTCGCCCGGGGCGGGCGCCTCGACGGGAACACCGAACACCTCGGGGGCGATGCGTCGGACCGCCTCCGACTGCGCTCCCCCGCCGATCAGCAGCGCGCGGCCGATCGGCACCCCGAGCCCGCGCAGCGCGTCCAGCCCCGCGGCGAGACCCCGCAGCATCCCCTCGACGGCGGCCCGTGCGAGGTTCTCGCGCGTTGTGGATGCGAGGGTCATGCCGGTGAGGGATGCCGTGGCATCCGGCAGGTTGGGCGTGCGCTCTCCCTCGAAGTAGGGCACGAGCGTGAGGCCGCCGGCGCCGGGCCGGGCGGCGAGGGCGAGACGGGACAGCTCGGCGTGATCCACTCCGAGCAGGCCCGAGACGGCGTCGAGGACGCGAGCAGCGTTCAGCGTCACGACGATGGGCAGGAAGGCTCCGCCGGCATCCGCGAATCCCGCGACCGTGCCCGTCTCGTCGCGGACGGGCCGCTCGCTGACGGCGAAGACGGTGCCGCTCGTCCCGATCGACACGACGACGTCCCCCGCGTGCGCCCCGACGCCGAGTGCCGCCGCCGCGTTGTCGCCCGCGCCGGCGCCGACCCGCCGGCCGTCGGCGTCGAGCACATGCTCGCGGGGCCCGAGCACGCGCGGGAGCACCGCGTCGCGGCCGAGGGCGGCCGTGAGCAGCTCGCGGTCGTACCCGTCGTCCGCGGGGTTCCAGTAGCCGGTCCCCGATGCGTCGGAGCGGTCGGTGACCAGCTCGTCCAGTCGTGGCGTGTCGGGTCCGAACCCGCGCAGTCGCCAGGTGAGCCAGTCGTGGGGCAGGGCGACCGCCGCGACGCGGGCAGCGTTCTCCGGCTCGTGGTCGCGCAGCCAGCGCAGCTTCGTGATCGTGAACGAGGCGACGGGGACCAGCCCCGTCCGTCGCGCGAGCTGCTCGGCGCCGAACTCCGCGATGAGGTCGGCCGCCGCTCCCGCCGACCGGGTGTCGTTCCACAGCAGCGCATCGCGGATGACGCGGCCCTGCGCATCCAGCGCGACCATCCCGTGCTGCTGCCCGCCGATCGCCCACGCGTCCACGTCGTCCATGCCGCCGGCCGCGGCGATCGCCTCCTGCAGCGCGGCCCACCAGGCCTCGGGGTCGACGGAGGTCCCCTCCGGATGCCGGGCGCGACCTTCCCGCACGATGTCGCCCGTCGCCGCATCCACGACCACGACCTTGCACGACTGGGTCGAGCTGTCGACCCCCATCACCAGCGTCATACCCGCATCCTCTCTCCTCCGAGCATGTCCCACTTTCGGTCCCCCGCGGGGTATGTCCCACTCTCAGTTGCTTGCGAGCATGTCCCACTTTCGGTCGCCCGCAGGCATGTCCCACTTTCGGTCGCTTGAGGCACCCTAGAACAGCTGAAAGTGGGACATGCGCCACCGAAAGTGGGACATGTGCCGCCGCAAGTGGGACAACGGCGGCGGGGATGCCGGGCGCCGGTGGGTCAGCGGGCGCCGAGGAGGTGCTCGGTCGCGAGCTGCTGCAGGCGGACGAAGCCGAAGCCCCGAGCGCCGAAGTAGCCGTCGGCGTCGAAGTCCTCGTATGCGGAGCGATCCGCCACGAAGGCGTCGTACGTCTCGCCCTCGCCGAAGGTCGGCTCGGACAGCTCGGCCACGCGCGCGGCGGCGAGCGCCTCCTGCACCTCGGGGTCGGCGCGGAAGGCGTCGGCGCGCTCCTTGAGCAGCAGGTAGGTGCGCATGTTGGCCGACGCCGACTCCCACACGCCCGACTCGTCCTCGGTGCGGCTGGGCTTGTAGTCGAAGTGGCGCGGCCCGGTGTACGCGGGGCCGCCGACGGTCCCTGAGCCTGTCGAACCGGTCCCTGAGCCTGTCGAAGGGCCGCCGTGCTCCAGCAGGTCGACGAGGGCGAACGCGTTGTGCAGATCGCCGTGGCCGAACACGAGGTCCTGGTCGTACTTGATGCCGCGCTGACCGTTGAGGTCGATGTGGAAGAGCTTGCCGTGGTACAGCGCCTGAGCGATGCCCGCGGCGAAGTTCAGCCCCGCCATCTGCTCGTGCCCGACCTCGGGGTTCAGCCCCACCATCTCGGGCCGCTCCAGCGACTCGATGAAGGCCAGGGCGTGGCCGACGGTCGGCAGCAGGATGTCGCCGCGCGGCTCGTTGGGCTTCGGCTCGATCGCGAACCGCATGTCGTAGCCCCTGTCGACGACGTAGTCGCCGAGGAAGTTCACGGCCTCGCGGTAGCGCTCCAGGGCCGCCTGGACGTCCTTGGCGGAGTCGTACTCGGCGCCTTCCCGCCCGCCCCACATGACGAAGGTCTGCGCGCCGAGCTCCGCGCCGAGGTCGATCTGGCGCAGCGTCTTGCGGATGGCGAAGCGCCGCACGTCCCGGTCATTGGAGGTGAACCCGCCGTCCTTGAACACCGGCGCGCTGAAGAGATTGGTGGTGACCATGGGCACTTTCATGCCCGTGTCGTCGAGCGCCGCCTTCAGGCGGTCGATCTGGCGCTGGCGCTCTGCCTCCGACGATCCGAACGCGAACAGGTCGTCGTCGTGGAAGGTCAGGCCGTAGGCGCCCAGCTCGGCGAGCTTCTCGACCGCGTGCACCACGTCCAGTGCCGGACGCGTCGGTCCGCCGAACGGATCGGTGCCGTTGTAGCCGATGGTCCAGAGGCCGAACGTGAAGCGATCGGCCGGAGTGGGGAGGGACATGAGCGCTCCTTCGCGTAAATGTTGTTGACGACAACCTATACCGCCGTGCCGCAAACTTCCAGTACGGAGTTTCGCGAAAGTTCCGCTACATTTGTCGCAACCATCGACTGCACGCGAAAGGATGCCGTGGCCGATCGCATCACGCTCGCGGAGATCGCCGCCGAGGCCGGCGTCGCGCTGTCCACCGTCTCCAAAGTCCTCAACGGGAGAAGCGACGTGTCGGCGGCAACGCGGGCACGACTCGAAGGGGAGCTGTCCCGTCACGGCTATCAGCGCCGCGGCAGCACGCGGCGCAGCGAACTGATCGAGCTCGTCTTCCCCGAGCTGGAGAGCGCCTGGTCGATGGAGGTCATCGAAGGCGTGCGGTCGGTGGCCACCGCCGCCGGGCTAGCGCTCGTGCTGACCGTCAGCGGCAACAGGCACGAGCCTGCAGCGGACTGGGTCGACGGCGCGCTCCGGCGCCGACCCGTCGGCGTCGTGACCGTGTTCTCCGACGTCTCGGCGCAGGGCAGGGAGAAGCTCCGCTCCCGCGGCATCCCGCTCGCGATCGTCGATCCCGCCGGCGACCCGCCCGCCGACGTGCCCTCGATCGGCTCGGCGAACTGGACGGGCGGCCTCGTCGCGACGCGCCATCTCATCGAGCTAGGGCACCGGCGCATCGCCGCGATCACCGGTCCCGACGACATGATGTGCTCGCTCGCGCGGATCGACGGCTACCGCTCCGCGATGAACGCCGCCGGCCTGCCGATCGACCCCGCGTGGGTGCGATACGGCGACTTCCACACGACCGGCGGTGAGACGCACACGCGCGAGCTGCTCGCCCTTCCCGAGCCGCCGACCGCGATCTTCGCGGGCAGCGATCTGCAGGCCCTCGGGGCGCTGGCCGCCGCCACCCAGGCGGGCCTGACGGTGCCGCGCGACCTGTCGATCGTCGGCTACGACGACATCCCGATCGTGCAGCACACGACACCGCAGATCACGACCGTCCACCAGCCGCTGCGGCGCATGGGCGAAGAGGCCACCCGCCTCGTGCTGCGCATGGCCGACGGCGAGCAGCCCGACACGCTCCACGTCGATCTCGCGACGCACCTCGTGGTCCGGGCCAGCACCGCCCCACCCCCTGACCACGGCACGGCGTGACGAATACAGGCCGGATCTGCCCACAAGGCGCCATCCCGGCCCACTGAGGCCGGTTCAGCCTGTATTCCGCACGCCTCAGACCGCTCTCACGACACCACCGCCTCCGCCACGAGCGCGCGGGTGTGGTCGACGACGCGGGTCGGACCGGTCACACGGACCGTCGCGGACGACGCCAGGTCGCCGCTGGACCTGCCGGCGCTGAGCACCAGCTCGCCCGCGTCGACGATACGGTCGCCCGCACGCCCCGTGTACGCGGCGAGGTCGGCGTGCACCCGGAAGCGCACCCCCGCCGTCTGTCCCGGGTCGACGGCGACCCGCGCGTACCCGATGAGCCGCTGCACCGGGCGCGCCACCTCGGCGACCGGATCGTGGAGGTAGAGCTGCACGACGTCGGCTCCGGGACGGTCGCCCGTGTTGGTCACCTGCAGCGCGAGCTCGACGGCGCCGTCTGTCGCCACCTCGCCTGCGGACAGGATCGCGGGCGTCCACTCGAACGTCGTGTACGAGAGCCCGTGCCCGAAGGGGAACGCCGCGGAGGGATCGATGTTCGAGACCTCGGTGCGCTGCGCCAGAGGGGAGGCGAGATACGTCGTCGGCTGGGCTCCGGCATCGGCCGGGATGCTGACCGGCAGTCGCCCCGAGGGATCGACGCGTCCGCTGAGCACGCCCACGATGGCGTCCGCCCCCTCCTCGCCCGCGAAGAAGGCCTCGACGATGCCTGCCGCCTCCTCCACCGCGCGGCCGAGGGCGTAGGGCCTGCCCGCGAGCAGCACGAGCACGACGGGCGTCCCGGTGTCGAGCACCGCGTCGACGAGCTCCTGCTGCGCACCCGGTAGCGACAGCGACGCGGCATCGCAGCCCTCGCCGCTCGTGCCGCGACCGAAGAGCCCCGCCCGGTCGCCGAGCGCGAGCACGACCACCTCCGCCGACGCGGCCAGGGCCACGGCCTCGGCGATCCCGTCGGTCTCCCCGCCGTCGACGCTCGTGCCCCGCGCGTGGGCGATCGACGACGCGGGGAACTCCGCGCGCAGCGCCTCCCAGAGCGTCGGGATGCCGATCCCGAGCTCGACGCCCGGATGCTGCGACACGACGTGCGTGGGGAACGAGTAGCAGCCGAGCATCGCGTACGGGTCGTCGGCGTTGGGCCCGATCACGGCGATCGACGCCGGCGCCGACAGCGGCAGCGTCCCGTCGTTGCGGACGAGCACGACCGCCTGTTCGGCCACGCGCCGGGCGAGGGCGCGGTTGCGCGGCGGGTCGAGGTCGATCGCGCCCCGCACCGCGTCGGGATCCGACAGGTCGACGCCGGCGAGCGCCGGCGGAATCGGCGACCAGCCGTCGTCCAGCAGTCCCAGATCCTCCTTCTGCCGCAGCACGCGGCGCAGCGCCGTGTCGATCAGCTCGATCGGCACGACGCCCTCCTCGACGGCGCGGCGGAGGGGCTCGCCGAACGTCTTCACGGTCGGAAGCTCCACGTCGATCCCCGCCGAGAGCGCCTGCGCCGCCGCATCCGCCCAGGTGTCGGCCACCCCGTGCAGGAGCTTCAGGAACGCGACCGAGAAGTAGTCGGCCACGACCGTGCCGTCGAAGCCCCACGTCTCGCGCAGGAGTCCGGTCAGCAGCGAACGGTCGACGGCGGTCGGGACGCCGTCGAGGTCGGTGTACGAGTTCATGACGCTGCGGGCGCCACCGTCGCGCACCGCCATCTCGAAGGGCGTCAGCATGACGTCGGCGAGCTCCCGCCGCCCCATCGAGACCGGCGCGAGGTTGCGTCCCGCCCGGGAGGCGGAGTAGCCGACGAAGTGCTTGAGGGTCGCGACCACTCCCGCCGACTCGATGCCCTGCACATAGGCGGTCGCGATCGTCCCGACCAGGATCGGATCCTCGCCGATGGTCTCCTCGACCCGCCCCCACCGCGCGTCGCGCACGACGTCGAGCACGGGGGCGAGCCCCTGATGCACGCCGACCGAGCGCATGTCCTCGCCGATCCGGCGGCCGACCTCGCGCACGAGCTCCGGATCGAAGGTGGCGCCCCACGAGAGCGGGACGGGATACGCCGTCGCGCCCCACGCGGCGAAGCCCGCGAGGCACTCCTCGTGCGCGAGGGCCGGGATGCCCCAGCGCGACGCGGAACGGATGCGCTCCTGCGTCGTGGCCAGCGACAGCGCCGCCGTCGCGGCATCCACGGGTCTCGTGCCGAACGAGCGCGTCAGCTGCCCGAGCCCCGACGGCAGGAGGGCGTCGAGGTCGACGACCTCCTCGATGTCGTGCTGGTGCGGCGCGACGTCGCCGCCGCTGTCGGACGCGCCCACCCAGACGCCGTACAGCTGGGCGATCTTCTCCTCGACGGTCATCGCCGCGATGAGCTCGTCGACGCGCGTCGTGCCGACGACCGGACGGATCTCGATGCCGGTCATCCCTTCACCGCCCCCGTGAGGCCGCCGACGATGCGCTTCTCGGCGAACAGGAAGAACGCGAGGGCGGGCAGCATCGCGAGAGAGGTGTAGGCGAGCACGGAGCCGGTGTCGGCCGAGTACTGCGTCGAGAACTGCTGCACGCCCAGCGGCAGCGTCCACAGGTCCTGCGGCATGCCGCCGGCGGCCATGACCAGCAGCGGCAGCAGGTAGGCGTTCCAGCTGCCGACGAAGGCGAGCACCCCGACCGTCACGAGCCCCGGCATCGACAGCGGCAGGATGATCCGCCAGAAGAAGCCGATGCGACTGGCCCCGTCGATGGCGGCGGCTTCCTCCAACTCGCCGGGGATGGCTCGCAGGAACGGCACGAGGATGATGATCGTGGTCGGCAGGGCGAAGGCGATCTGCGGGATGATGACGCCGAGGAACGAGCCCTGCAGTCCCAGGTCCCGCAGCAGGATCGTCAGCGGCAGCGCCGCGACCGTCAGGGGGAACATGAGCCCCGCGGCGAAGAGCGAGTAGAGCACCCCTCGTCCGCGGAAGTCGTAGCGGGCGATGACGAAGGCGGCCATGACCCCGAGGAGCACGACGCCGAGCGTCGTCCCGATGCCGACGACCGACGACGAGAACAGGGACCCCCAGAATCTGCTCGACCCGAGCACGCGCACGTAGTTGTCGAAGATCCAAGGGCTCGGCCATCCCGCCGGGTCGGCGTTGATGTCGGGCGTCGACCGGAACCCGCCGATCCAGACGTACGCGACGGGCACGATCGACACGATCACGATCATGAGCGCCACGAGGTAGACGAACGGCTGACCCCAGTCGACGCCCGTGCCGGCGGTGCGGTCGTGGCGCCGCAGGCGACGGGAGGAGGGGACGGTGACGGCGGCGGTGGCGGTCATCAGCGGACTCCGCTCGTGGTCGCTCCGGCGAGGTCGCGCCGGAGGGCGAAGCGCTGGTAGACGAGCGCGACGGCCAGGGAGATGACGAAGAGGATGACGGCGACGGCGCTGCCGAAGCCGGGCTGGGTCTGGCCGTACTGGATCATGTAGACGGCCATCGTGTTGGTGGCGCCGACGGGGCCGCCGCGCGTGGTCACCCACACCATGTCGAACAGCTGCAGCGAGCCGATCATCGACAGGAACACCCAGATGCGGATGGTGGGCGCGATCAGCGGGAGCGTGATGTGCCACTGGATGCGCCACCAGCTCGCCCCGTCCAGCTGAGCGGCCTCGGTGAGCTCAGCCGGCACGCCCTGCAGTCCCGCCAGCATGAGCAGGATCGCGAAGCCGACGTACTTCCATGTGAGGATGCCGAACATCACCCACAGCGCGATGTCGGGGTTCGCGAGCCACGGCTGGGCGAGGTCGCCGAGCCCGAGGGACTCCAGCACGGCGTTGACTCCGCCGCGCGGCGACAGCAGCAGCTTCCAGGAGAGTCCGGCGACGACCTCGGCGAGGACGTACGGGACGAAGATCAGTGCGCGGATGAGCCCGCGGCCGCGCATCCGCCGGTTCAGCAGCAGCGCGATCCCGATCGCGATCGGCCCCTGCACGAGGATCGATGCGAACAGGATCGTGAAGTTGTTGCCGATCCCCTTGAGGAAGAGCGGATCGGAGAGAGCGCGCACGTAGTTGTCGATGCCGACGAACCGCTCGAGCGGAGTGAGTCCGTTCCAGTTGAAGAGGCTGTAGACGGCGGCGAGCACGACGGGGAGGATCACGAAGCCGAGGAAGACGACGAGGGCGGGGCCCGCGAACAGCCCGACCTCGAGCCACATCCGCCCGCGACCGGAGCGACGGCGGATGCGGGGGGCGGGAGCGGGGGCCGGGCCCGCGATGTCCGCGGGCCCGGCCTGGACGACACTGGTGGTCATGGACGGTTACAGCGAAGCCGCCGTGTCCTCCAGCGTCTTGACGATGTCCTCCGGGGTTCCCTGACCGCCCATGAGGTTGACGACCGCCTGGTTCAGCGGCGTCCCGAACTCCGGTCCGAGCGCGCTGTCGAGCCACAGCTGCACGAAGGAGGACTCGGCGAGGCCTTCGGCGATCGCCTTGAGGTTCGGGTCGGTCACGGCGGAGGCCGCCTCGGGGTGGGTCGGGATGCCGGCGCCGGTCGCGGCGAAGCGCTTCTGGACGTCCGCGCTGAGGATGTACTTCAGCAGCTCGACGGTCTGCTCGGGCGCATCCTTGTAGATGCCGTATCCGTCGCCGCCGCCCATCGTGATGGTGGGGTCGCCCGCCGTGCCCGGCACGCTCGGGAACGGGAACCATCCGAGGAACGAGGGCACCTGCCCGTCGGCGGTGAGCGAGCCGATCGTGCCGGCGTTCCAGTGGCCCATGAGCTCCATGGCGGCGTTGCCGTTGGCGATCAGTCCGGCCGAGCTGTCGGCTCCCTGCTGACCGGATGCGGCGAGGAATCCGGACTGGAACGGCTCGGTCGCGACGAAGTCCTGCAGCAGCTCGCCCGCCTCGACCCAGCACGGGTCGGAGAAGTCGAGCGCAGGGATGGCGGTCTGGAGCGTCTCGGTCGAGCAGGCAGCCAGGGCGAACTGGTACCACCAGTGACCCGCGGGCCACAGGTCGCCCGCGCCGACGGCGATCGGGTCGGCCCCGGCATCCTTGAGCTTGGCGACCGCGTCGTTGAGCTCCGGGAGGGTCTGGGGGACGCCGTCGATGCCCGCCTGGGCGAACAGGTCGGTGTTGTACCACATGCCCTCGATGCCGAAGGTGTAGGGCAGGGCGTACTGCTTGCCGTCGACCTCCCAGGGCTTGACGGTGCCTCCGAGCTCGGCGATCGTGTCGGCGGCGACGTCGGTGAGGTCCATGAGGTGGCCGGCCTCGGCCTGCGCGCGTACCTC
>Ga0182739_1002216_pt1 | contig 18468 bp, 15 predicted proteins | sample eDN5th30CBELigBY_FD_128873 | JGI IMG/M metagenome (GOLD analysis project Ga0182739, IMG submission 128873) | Enriched backyard soil microbial communities from Emeryville, California, USA - eDNA 5th pass 30_C BE-Lig BY (version 2) (version 2) | ecosystem: Environmental > Terrestrial > Soil >...
AACAAGGCCATGGGGCCGATTCACCTTTCGGTCAATCGCAACAAGAAGAGCGTCATGCTGGACCTGCGCACGCCCGCCGGACGCGAGGTGTTGCTGCGCCTGCTGCGCGATGCCGACGTGCTGGTCCACTCCATGCGCCCCGCCGCCATGGAAAGGTTGGGATTGGGCTACGCGCAAGTCCAGCAACACAACGCCAACATCATCTACTGCGGCGCGTATGGCTTCGGCACGGATGGTCCCTATGCGGACGACCCCGCTTATGACGACATCATCCAGGGGCTCTGCGGCCTGACGTCGATCAACGCACAGCTTGCGGGCGAGCCACGCTTCACCCCCACCATCATCGGCGACAAGGTGGCCGGACTTGCCATCGCCCACAGCGTGCTGGCGGCGCTGTTTCACAAGGCCCGCACCGGTGAAGGTCAAAGCATCGAAGTACCCATGCTCGAAACCTTGACGTCCTTCATGTTGGTGGAGCACCTGGGCGGACGTGTCTTCGACATCGAGCAAGGCACACCCGGCTACGAGCGCGTGCTGAGCCAATTGCGCAAGCCGCATCGCACGAAAGACGGCTACGTGTGCGTGCTGCCGTACACCGACAAGAACTGGCAGGATTTCTTCGAGCAGGCCGGACGGCCCGAGATCGCCCAAGATCCGCGCTACGCCACGGCTTCCAGCCGCAGCGGCAACTACGAGACGCTATATAAAGTCCTGGGCGACATCATGGCCGAGCAAAGCACGGACGAGTGGCTCAACCGGTTGAAGCCGCTCAGCATCCCCATCGCCCGCGTCAACAGCCTGGATGACCTGTTCACGGATCCTCACCTGAACGCGGTGGGCATGTTCTGCCAAAAAGAACACGACAGCGAAGGCACGTTGACGCAGGTTCGCCCACCGGTCAAGTTCGACAAGACCCCTTGCGACATCCACAGCCTGGCGCCCCGGCTGGGGCAGCACAGCCGCGAAGTGCTCGCCGCAGCGGGCTACTCGGACCAGGACATCGACACGTTGATTGCCGACGGCGTGACTTGCTGACTTTTGCTTATCCTTGCCAGGCTCGGCAGCATCTGCCGGCCCGGCAAAGCCGGAGAACTCCATGGTGTCAACCTCACATTTCCTTTCCACGCCGTCCAGCCCCCGGAAAGTCGCCCATACGCGGACCATACAGCTCGAGGCCTATGAGCGCGACGACGGGTTGATGGACCTCGAGGCCTTGCTGGAAGATAGCAAGCCCGACAGCTTCACCACGCTGACGCGTGACTTTCCCTGCGGCGTACCCATACATTTGATTGCCATTCGGCTTACCGTCAACAAAGCCATGGACATCGTCGGCGCGGAAGCGCAGATGCCTCGCACGCCTTTGCCGCAGACGTGCCCGGATGCGGCACTCAATATCGAGCGCCTGATTGGGGCGAACTTGCTGCAGGGCTTCCGTAAGGAAGTGTCCAAGCGCCTGCCCGCATCACTTCGTTGCTCTCATGTGTCCGAGATGGCCGCCCTGCTGCCCACCCTGGCCATACAGTCCATGATGAAGGAACAGGCCGCCAAGGAATTGAACGGAGCCGCCGGCGACACCCGGCCCCTGAAGATAGGCGGCTGTCACGCGTGGCGGGAAGATGGCCCCGTCGTCCTGAAGTATTACCCGCAGTGGTACGTGAAACCGAACGCGGAAGCCGGGCAGCCCTAAGGCGCCCTCTGCGACATGCGCGTCCTCGTCGCGCATGTCTGCCCCGAAGACACATGTCTTTAGAACATCCATCCACGGTCGCCGATCATGGCTCTCACGCACCCCAATCAACCCGAAGGAATCACTTATGTCGCCCGTTCTCCCGGACAACACGCAAGACGACGCTTTGGTCTTACTGGAGAAGTCCAATGGCCTTGCGGTATTGACACTCAACCGCCCCGACAAGCTCAACGCCATGTCGGCCAAGATGCGCGAAGCTTTTGAAACGCATCTGAGGGACGTCGAACGGGATCCCGACATCCACGTGGTCCTCGTGCAGGCCGAGGGCCGCTCCTTCTGTGCAGGTGCCGATACCAGCGACCTGCCGGACTCGCCGCTGGCATGGCGCAAGCGTGTCATGACCGCCCAAGCCCATCACACCACCCTGGCAAAAATGGACAAGATCGTCATCGCGGCGGTGCAGGGCGCCGTGGCGGGCGGCGGCGTATCACTGGCGTTGGCGGCCGACATACTTGTCATGGCCGACGATGCCGTCCTTCACTTTCCGTTTGTGCGGCTGGGCCTGATTCCCGATGGCGGCTGCTCGTTCCTGCTGCAGTCCAAGCTGGGTGTGGCGGTCGCGCTCGACCTCATGCTGACAGCCGGGAAGATGGATGCGGAGGAAGCGCGACAACGCGGACTGACGCGCCGCGTCGTTCCGGCAGCATCGCTCAATGATGCAAGCCGGCAGTTGGTCCGGGACCTGCTGTCCTTGCCCCACGAGGCCCTGATGCTGACCAAAGCCGTCAGCCGCCGGACCTGGACCAGCGCGATGGATGCATCCTTGTCCCACGAGGCCGAGGCCTTCGCGCTGGCCTCCACGCTGCCCGGGCACCAGAAAGCCTTGGCATCGATACGGGCGAAGCAACGGTAATCAAAAGCAGACTCCGCGGAAAGCTGCTTTGGCATGGACTTTGCGTATTGACTGTCTGAATGTCCCGTTGCGTCGACACGGACGCATTCTTCAGATTCATGCAATACGTAAACCACAAAGGAGAGACAGGTATGCCAGATACCTTGGTAGCGACCGAAAGAGACGGAGCCGTCCTGATCGTCAAGCTCGTCAATGCGGCGAGCCGCAATTCGCTGACGATGGAAATGCGCCAGCAGCTTGGCGCCGCGGTGAAGCAGGCCGAGGCAGACGCCGCAGTGCGCTCTGTTTTTCTCACTGGAGACGGTCCGACCTTCTGCTCGGGTGGCGACCTGCATCATCTCAAGACCGCATGCGATCCATGGCCGGTGCACCGGCGCTTTCGCAACCTAAGCCGCTGGCTGACTCCCCTGATCACGCTGGACAAGCCCGTCGTGATCGGCGTCAACGGACACGCGGTGGGAGGCGGCATGGGTCTGGCCTTGACCGGCGACATCGTGCTTGCCGGAGAGAGTGCCAGCTTCATATCGGGCTTCTTTCGCCTTGGCGCCATTCCCGATATCTCCATCATGTATCACCTGCCCCGCCTGATAGGCATGGCGCGAGCCAAGAAATTCCTGTTTGAAGGGCAGAGCTTTTCCGCGCAGCAGGCGGCCGATCTCGGACTCGTCTCGCGCGTGGTGCCGGACGCGGAGCTCTATGCCGCCGGCCTGAAGGAGGCCAAGCGGCTGGCTGACGGTCCCGCCGAAGTGATGGGACTGGCCAAAACCTTGATGGCGCGCAGTTTTGAAACTTCGCTGCACGACATGATGTCGTTCGAAGGCTTTGGGCAAGCGCTGGCCATGTCGAATCCGGAATTTCGCGAAGGGCTCGATGCCTTGATCGAGCGCCGCCCCGCCGACTTCATCGGCGCCGCTAGCGCTTCGACACAAGCTTCGAACGGGAGCGCCGAATGAGCCACGATCTGCCACGCCCCATCGTCAACGCCGATTCCCAACCGTATTGGGACGGCGCCCGCGAAAGCAAGCTATTGATCAGAAAGTGCAAGGCGTGCAGCGCGTTCCATTTCATGCCGCGCCACGTGTGCCCGGACTGTTGGTCGACCGATCTGGAATGGGTCGAGAGCGCAGGCAAAGGATCGGTGCACAGCTTCTCGATCATTCGACGCGCCTCGCTGGATGCATACAGCGCGCGGACGCCCTACGTCACCGCACTGATCGACCTTGATGAGGGCCCTCGCATGGTCACCAATATCGTAGGAGACGACGCCTTGTCGGTCGCCATCGGCGATCGCGTCACCGTGGTCTTCGAAGATCGTGGCGACGGCGCCCTACTTCCACAGTTCCAACGTGCAGCAGCAGGAGCCTGAAACCATGACAGTATCTTCAACCTTGAAGAACAAGGTCGCCATCGTCGGCGTCGGCGAATCCGACATCGGACGCGTGCCCAACATGACGGGACTCGGCCTCAATGCACAGGCCGCCAAGCGCGCCATCGAAGATGCAGGGCTGAACGTCTCGGATATCGACGGCGTCATGACGGCCTACTCCTTCACAGAACCGTACTTCATGCTCGGTTCCGTGTTGTGCGAATACCTGGGCATCAAGCCGCGCTTGAATGCATCCATGGTCGTCGGCGGGGCGAGCCCCGCTGTCATGCTGCACCATGCGGCAATGGCCATCGCCGCGGGGCAAGCCAACACCATCCTGATCTGCGCCGGCGAGAACCGCGCCACCGGGCAAAGCCGCGATGCTGCGATTGCTTCCCTGACCGCGGTGGGCCATCCCTACTTCGAACAGCCCTACGGCACGTCCATTCCCGGCTTCTACGCCATGATCGCCCTCCGTCACATGCACGAGTACGGCACCACACGCGAGCAGCTCGCCCATGTGTCGGTCAACACAAGGGCCCATGCACTGCTGCACCCGAACGCGCATATGAAAAAGCCGCTCACGCTGGACGATGTGATTGCGGCCAAGCCGATTGCCGATCCTTTGGGCATGCTGGACTGCTGCCTGATTTCCGACGCTGGCGGGGCCTTCATCGTCACGTCCGCGGAACGCGCCCGCGACCTGGCCTCCAAACCTGTTTTCCTCCAAGGCATCGGCGAACACCACACGCACGAGCACCTGATGTGCGCCCCCAGCCTCACCCAATTCGGCGCCGCTGAATCAGGACGTCAGGCCTATGACATGGCAGGCCTCGGACCCAAAGACATACACGTCGCAGAGCTCTACGACTGCTTCTCCATCGTTCCCATCATCGAACTGGAAGAGCTGGGTTTCTGCGAACCGGGCGAAGGCGGCCAGTTCTTCGAAGAAGGCCATGCCCGCATCGGCGGCAAGCTTCCCGTGAACACGCATGGCGGCATGCTGTCGCACGCGCACGCCGGCGCCGCAGGCGGCCTGTTCGGTTTCATCGAGGCGGTGCGCCAGTTGCGCGGCGGCCTGGGTGCTCGGCAAGTCGAAGGAGCCGAAGTCGCACTCGTCCATAACGAAGGCGGGATTCTTTCTTCTCACTGCACGGCAATTCTGGCCAATGACAAGGGCTGACCTTTCATCGGCGGGCACATTCAAGATCAAGACAACACTGGAGGCAACACAATGACAACCACGCCACGCGCACGCGGCAAGTATTTTGAAGACTTTGAAATCGACCAGGTGCTCATCAGCCCGGCCCGAACGGTGACCTCCACGGACATCGTGAACTTCGCCTGCCTGTCAGGCGACTTCAACGAAGTCCACACCAACTTCGAATACTGCAAGACCACCCAGTTCGGCGAACCCATTGCACATGGTCCGCTGATTTACGCAATCATGGGCGGACTTCAGTACGCGAGCGGCATCAACGATGGCACCCTGCTGGCGCTGCTGCAGATCGACAGCTGGAAGATGCTGAATCCCGTCATGCACGGCGACACGATCCGGCTGCATTCCCGCGTTGTCGCCAAAAAAGAGACCAGCAAGGCAGATCGGGGCGTCGTGACTTTCCAGCGGCAGTGCGTAAAGCAGGACGGCACCGTCGCGCAGGAAATGACCGCAACGCTGCTCTATCGTCGCCGCGGTCACTAAGACGTTCGGGCGTCGGCCATGTTCGCCGCAAGGGGCGAACTGGCCGCGTCAGGGAATCACTTGGGGCGGGCCAGGCCGGCCCTAGCCATTGAAGAGAGTAAGCTCATGAAGAAGAAATTGTTGGTTGGTGCCGTGATGGCCACGATACTTTCATTCGGCCACGCAAGCGCTACAGACAAACCACTGAGAATCATCGTTCCGTTCCAGGCGGGATCGGCCACCGACGCCGCCGCCCGCATCATCGGCGAGCATCTTGGAAAAGCGGCACAGCGCAGCGTTGTGGTCGACAACAAGCCCGGCGCCGAAGGGCTGATCGCAGCACGCGAGGTGATCAGGAGCAGTCCTTCCGGGGACGTTCTATTGTTCTCCACGAACACGGCCATCACCGCCGTCAACACCTTGAACGCAAAGCCATTCTTCGATCCGCTGACAGACCTGTCGCCGATCGCGCAAGTCGCCGAGTTTCCGTTCTTGTTGGTCAGCCGTCCCGAGCTGCCCTTCAACAGCGCGGAAAGCTTCGTCAGTTATGCCAAGAAGAATCCCGGCAAACTCACTTACGCTGCCGGCAGCTCGTCGTCGCTCATCGCCATGGTTCAAATGATGAACATGTCCGGCCTGGAGATGCATCACATTCCCTACAACAGTGAACCGCCAGCGGTGGTGGACCTGATCGGCGAACGCATTGATGTGATGTTTGCCACACCTACCACCACCATGGGTTTTCTTCGGGAAGGCAAGCTGAAAGCCTATCTGACCACCCATAAAACGCGCCTGGAGAATTTCCCGGAAGTACCCACCATGCGCGACATCGGGCTCACCGACTTTCCCCTGATTGCCTGGGGCGGCTTCTTCGGCCCCGGAAAAATGTCCGACGCCGCGAAGGAGCAGTTGGGCAAGCAAATCAACACCGTCCTTGCCGATCGGGAAGTCGTCGCGGCCCTAGCGAAACACAACATCGTGGTGTCGGCATCGGGGCCGAAGGAGTTCTCTGCGTTTGTGAAGGAACAGCTCGAACTGACCGCCAAGGTCGTCGAGAAAAATAATTTGAAGCGCCCCTGAAATCAACGTTCACGGCACCACGCCAACGAACAGAATTCAATCAAATGAGACTGGAGTTCAACAATGAAAAAATTCACTAAATCGATCGCCGCCATGGCCACTGCGCTCGTGGGCCTGATGGCCGCCCAACCCTCGCAGGCCGCCTACCCCGACCGCCCCATACGCTTGATCATGCCTTACGCCGCAGGCGGGCTCAGCGACATCCTGGCCAGGGCTCTCGCCCAGGAACTGTCCGACGAGCTCGGTCAGTCCGTCGTCGTGGAAAACAAAACCGGCGCCGGCGGCGTCATCGGCACCGATATCGTCGCCAAGGCCAAAGCCGACGGCTATACAATCGGCGTCATCAGCCAAGGGCTGGCCAGCGTCAACACCTCGCTGTACAAGAATCTTCCCTACAACACGCTGCGCGATCTGAAGCCGGTGTCCATCGTGTCCACGTTCCCGCTGGTGCTGGTGACGTCGCCCGAGAAGCCCTACAAAACCGCGAAGGATTTCATCGCGGCCGCGAAGACGCCCTCCAGCGCGATGAACTATGGCTCCGCGGGCAATACATCGACCTCGCACCTGACCATGGAGATGCTGAAAAACCGGACGGGGATGGACATCATGCACGTCCCCTACAAGGGGGAATCCCAAGCCTTTACGGAACTGCTCGGCGGCCGGATTGACGGCATATTCGCCACCGTTGGCGGCGCATTGACGCTCATCAACACCGACAAAATGCGTCCTCTGGCCGTGGCCAGCAAGGAACGTATCTCGTTGCTGCCCAATGTACCAACGCTGAAGGAATCCGGCATCGCCGATTTCGACGTATTCGGCTGGTATCTCGTTGTGGCACCGGCCGGCATTCCGGACGACGTCACGACGCGTCTGAGCCAGGCGATCATGAAAATCGGCAAGAGCGCCAAGTTCCAGGAGGCCATGAAGAATCGCGGCATGGAAGCCGTGGGCAGCACCGTGGAACAAGCCACGAAGCAGGTCAAGGACGAAGAGCAGCGCTGGGCCGTGATCATCAAGGAAGCCGGAATCACGGTCGACTGATCTATCGCATTCCCACGGCGGCATGGCTGAACAGCCGCCGCCGACGCAAAGCATTCGGGCGCCTGGATTTTGTCAGTTCCAGGCGCCCGATTTTTTTCTGTTCATGCACGTCGAGAGCGAGCGCGTGCGCGGATCCCGTCCGCGCCCGGCTTCGCCTTGAACGGTCCCAGCTTGCTTTACAAGCCTAGCTCGCGTGCGATCAAGCCCTTCTGAATCTGCGACGTGCCGCCGCCCACGGTGGCGTTACGCGCATCGCGCCAATGCATCTGCATGGCATGATCGGTCGTGTAGGCATGGCCACCCAGTATCTGCATGCCCGCATTCGTGATGCGCTGGAGCGCTTCCGACACGTAAAGCTTGGCCATGCTGGCTTCTTTGCGGCAAGGCAGTTTATTGTCGTAGCGCCATGCGGCGACCGCAGTCATCCAGCGAGCGCACTCCACTTCCGTCGCCATCTCGGCCAACATGTGGGAAAGGGCCTGGAACTGGCCTATCGGCTTCCCGAACTGCTTGCGGTCCTTGGCGTACTCAACGGCATCATTCAGCGCGCTTGTGGCCGAGCCCAGATAGTTCGCTGCCAACGTAATGCGCTCGCGTTCGAGGTGTCGGCCGATGTATTCCCAGCCCTTGCCTGCTTCGCCGAGTAGATATTCGTTCGGCACCCGGACATCATCGAAGAAGATCTCCGACAAGCCAAGGATACGGCGCCCGACGATGTCCAGACGTCGTATCGTGATGCCGGGCAAATCATTGGGAACGAGGAACAGCGATATCCCATCCTGACGCTTCTCGCCCTTTTCCGTGCGCACAGCCAGGATGATCTTGTTGTCGGGTGCATCGGCTCCGCTGGAAAACACCTTCTGTCCGTTGATCAGCCAGTCGCCGCCATCGCGGCGAGCGCTGGTCGCCAAGGAAGCCGCATCCGAGCCCGAGCCCGGCTCCGTCAAGCTAAAGGACAGTTTGACCTGGCCATTGGCCACCTTGGGCAGGATTTCCTGCTTCAATTCTTCGCTGGCTACACTGGCAAGGATAGACGTACCCCAAGCCTGCAATCCGACGCGGGTGGCAAAGTCAACCGCCGGCTTGGCGACCTCTTCGAAAAGAATGATGCAGTCGGACATCGGACTGCCCATGCCACCGTATTCCGACGGCACGACCATGGAAATGAAACCGGCGTCCACCATCGCGGCGTACACCTCTTCCGGAAAATGTCCGTCGCTGTCCCACTTCCGCACGCGCTCGCGCGTGCACTCGGTTTGAACGAGCCGCTCGATTGCTGCACGCAGCATGACCTGGTCATCACTTGGCGCGAAGTTCAATTATTTGCCTCCTTGAAAATGGTGATGTGAACACGGGCCTTGGCCGCTAAGTTCACGTCGTTTATGGCCTCAATTCTCCCTGAACACCGCCGTGCGCAACGCAAGGATCGGTGTGAAAAGGACAAGGCTAACTACGCAAGGAGTGTGCCAAGTCTGCGGTGCATACCTTGGCATTGCGGTGAGTGCTATCGCGTCGGGGGGAGGGGGGGTAAGAAAATGACTGGAGACGTGCGCGGGCACGAAAGTGTATTCGTGTAGTCGGGACGCACACACAGACTCCATACCTTTGGATGGGACGGCGCTTGCGTCGGCACCTGAGGCGTGCGGCCTCAATGACTTGCTTGAGGAACACGCCGCGAGGATAAAGCCGGCACCAACGTCATTGAGGCTGCACACCCGCCTTGCTGAACAACGTCTTTCTAGGCTGCCCTGCGGCCATCCACATACGGCGCCAGAACCTGCGTGGCGAAGGTATTGGCGGGTACAGGCACGCCACTTTCTTGCGCCAACGATACGACGCCCCCGCTTAGCCAGGGCAACTCCAGCCGGTTGCCCTTTTCAAGATCGTGATACATCGACGCCGTCATGGAATACGCGACATCGTCTGCAAGCTTCATGCATTGTTTTGCGTAGTCCTCGGGCAGGTTCACGCCACGCGCACGACCCACAGCAACGACCTCGTTGAATAGCGTTTGCAGAAGCGCACGACTCTCTTCATGTTCCCGCACGGGGCCAATGGTCAGATGCGTCAGGCAAGTCATCGCGGACAGACCGACGAGAAATGAGTATTTTTCCCAAAGCACGCGCTCAATGTCATCGACCAACTCTGCATCGACTCCCGTAGAGGCAAAGGCGCTGACAAGCTCCTGAGCACGGGTTGAGGTCCGTCCGCCGTATTCGCCTACGCGGATGCGCTGCATGGGGCCTACTTGCTTGATGACACCCGGGCGACCAATGGATGTCGCCACATAAGCCACGCCGCCCATGACGGCGCTTTCGTCGAAATGACGCTTCAGATAGATGTCCTTGATCACGCCATTCTGAAGAGACAGGATCGCCGTATCCGGTCCCGCAATCTTCTTTAATTCCGTGGCGATGGCCTCGAGATCCCACATCTTCACCGCAATAATGATCAGGTCGGGCCGCTGAACGCTGAGCAAATCATCAGTCACTTTTACGCTTGAAAGCGACTCCACAATACCGGTCTCGTTCTCGATATGCAGGCCCGATTCCCGCATCGCCTTCAGATGCGCGCCTCGAGCAATGAACGTGACGTCGTGCCCAGCACGTACGAGTTTGAGCCCATAAAAGCCGCCTACGCCTCCAGAACCGACCACGACAACTCTCATTCGATTTCCCTTTAAATTGGTTGAAAACCACGCACAATGGTCCGATTATGGTAGGACCACATGGCGCTGTCAATGATATTTAGGGATGAATGGAGGCTATCCCGCCTGCTATAGAGGGGACGTTATGCGCGAAGGCCTCGTTCTTTCTAAACAACTTTAAGGAAAGCGGCGATGACATATTCCAAGTGTCGTCGTGCCGCCGCAGCGGCCCCTTCCGAGTCACGATTGCGAACCGCCTTTAAAATCTCGTCGTGTTCCCGGCGAGATTCAACGCGGCGCTCTTCGGTCAGAAAGCGCTGGCGCAACCCGCCCCATTCCGCGGCAGAGGTCGCTTCCGTGAACGCCTGATAAGCGCTGATGACCACCGGATTGTGGGTCGCTGCCGCGAGAGCCACATGGAAGTTCCGGTCAGCGACCTCGTAGGCGTCGAAGTGATTGGCACTATGATAGGCCTTGGCGCATTCTGCGAGCCGCTCCATGTCTTGCTTCCGGCCGTTCATCGCAGCAAGACCCGCGATATTGGGCTCGAACGCAACACGTGCCTCGATGATCTGACGGGGCGTAGCGTCCAGCAACGGGCTCATCCGCGACGAATGGATACCCCCGGTGGCAGCCATATAGGTCCCGCTGCCTACTTTTCGCACCACAACGCCTTCCGCCTCCATGACGGAAAGCGCTTCCCGAACCGCGCTGCGGCTCAGTCCCAGCGTCTGCGCCAAGACCCGTTCGGTCGGCAATTTCTCGCCCGCCTTCGCGTCCAGATCGAATAAATGCCGCCGCACGGTTCGCAGGCTGGGGCTATCGCTCATGGCTTCTCCTTTACTCCGGATCGTCTATCGGCCGCTCGAGTGAAACGACATCATAGCGAGAATTGAAATGGTCCTACCATTATAGCCGTTATAGGCAAATTGGTTTTATCGGAGTACCATGCAGACTCCACCCATTACAGAGGTTCCCATGCAAGCGTCACCGGCTCCGTCTACCATGCCAGGGCTACACATTGCTGGCATCACGCTTCGTTTCGTCAAACCCCCGATGCAATTCCCACTCGGTACAAGCGCGGCGGTGGTTACTGCGGCGCCACTGCTACTCGTGGACCTGCAAACTCGAGAAGGCGTCGTTGGCCGAAGTTATCTGTTCTGCTATCGCGACAGCGGGGCAAAGGCAATCGCCGGCGTGCTGCAGGAAGCCGTCGAACTCGTCCGGGACCACGCCGTCGTACCGCTCGAAGTGGGCGATTTGCTCGCCAGGCGCTATGCCCTGCTGGGCGTGACCGGCATTGTCCGCATGGCACTCGCTGCCCTCGACATCGCGTTATGGGATGCACTGGCGGTGGCGGCCAATATGCCGCTGGCAAGATTTTTGGGCGCACCCTTGCGTCCCATTCCGGCGTACAACAGCGATGGACTTGGCCTGATGTCCGCTCAGGCGGCTGCGTCCGAAGCCCAGAAGCTGATCGAACCTGGCTATCACGCGGTCAAACTTCGATTGGGTCACCCCGACGCCCGCAAGGACCTGGAGGTCGCCCGCGCGGTGCGAGAAGCGATCGGCAGCGATTGCGCCCTTATGGTCGACTACAACCAGGCGCTCACCGTGCCAGACGCCATTCAACGTGCGCATGAACTGGAGGATCTGGATATCTATTGGCTGGAAGAGCAGATTCCTCATGCCAACGTGGCAGGTTACGCGCAGATTGCCCGCAGCCTGGCCACGCCGATACAACTGGGTGAGAATCTGGATGGCCCGGAATCGGTGCATCGCGTGTTGGCCGAGAACGCGACAGACTATTTGATGCTCGATGTCGCCCGTATAGGCGGTGTGACCGGTTGGCTACGCGCGGCCGGCATGGCGGCGGTCCACGGCACACCCGTCTCGTCGCACCTCTTTCCAGAAATCAGCATTCACCTATTGGCTGCTACGCCGAATGCCCATTGGCTCGAGGACGTTAGTTGGGCGGATCCATTGTTAAAGGAACCGCTAGTCGCCGTGGATGGCGTCGTGACGCCCCCCGAACGGCCAGGTTTAGGCTTGGAGTGGTCCGAGCTAGAGGTGAAGCGCTGGACGGTTGAGTAAGACGGCAATCGCAGGGCTGTACGCAGCTGGCTCTGACCCTACGCCTTTATCTGCAAGGCAGCCAACTTGTACGACCTGATGTGAGCTTAGATCGGCTACTTCGCCACCACGTTAGTCGCTGCATACTGCATAGCATGATAGATATATATCAGCGTTGAGATTAGCCCGGCATGTCCGCTTTCGGCACGAAACCGAAGTTCAGTTGGCGCAGTCCTATGTCTGCTTAGCAGCGGCATCAAAAGGTATGAAGCGAAGGTCCGCCTGTGTCTTGATGCCCCGATCTTTCAGCTGTGCCGCAAATGCCGGGCTGCATTTGTCGACAGGCTATAGCGGGCACGGATTCGGCATCGGCCTGGGTGCCGGGCGACTGACGGCGGACCGGGTCAATAACGACACGCCAATAGTCGAATCGGCCCCTTTTCGATACAGCCGCTTTTTCGGTGGCACACCGTTGAAAGCGACCGAGGCCGATGTAGCCGTTCGTTCTCGACCCTGTAGTGAGGACTTGTTACTCCGGCTGTATACCGATGGAGCGGGCGATCCGCGCGCCTGTTTCGACATCTCGCCGGATCACTTCGCCGAATTCTTGCGGCGACGTATGCACTACTTCCATTGCTTGTTCGGCGAACTTGGTTCGGACAGCGGGGATGGCGAGCACCTGGTCTAGCGTCTCCGCAAGTTTCGACACGACATCGTCCGGCGTCCCAGCGGGAGCAAGCAACCCAAACCAAGTGGAAACGTTGAATCCTGGTTCGTCCAATGCTTCGGCTATCGTAGGCACATCAGGCAATGCAGGCGAACGAACATCGCTGGTGACAGCAAGCGGACGTAGTTTATTCGCCTTGATGTGCGGCAGGATGGGCGTGATCGAAAGGATGGAGTAATCGACATGCCCGCCCAGTAAATCCGTCAAGGATGGCGCATCTCCCTTATACGGCACATGCGTAGCGGAAATTCCGGAAATTTGTTTTAGCCATTCTCCCGCAAGATGCGTCAAGACCCCGACGCCGGTGGACGAATAATTAGGGTTCGCATCAGCCTTCATAACCTTCACGAGGTCGGCAAGCGTCCGTGCTGGTGAGGAAGACTTTACGACCACGGCATAGCCGCTCCGGCACACCATGCCGATAGGTTCGAAATCCTTGATGAGGTCATAGCGCATTGTCTTGTGAAGATTCGGTAAAACTGTATGTCCGCCCGCCGCCATGAAGAGCGTGTAGCCATTGGGCGGCGACGATGCCACATATTCGGCGCCGATCATCCCTCCTGCGCCCGCCTTGTTCTCAACGATGATTGACTGCCCTAGTAAGCGGCTCATTTCCTCTGCCACGACGCGCGCAGCACCGTCATTAGTGCCCCCTGCCGGAAAAGCGACGACGATCGTAATTGACCTTTCCGGGAATGCGGCAAACGCGGGGATGCTCAGTAACAACAATCCCGCCGCAGCGATGTTTTTCAGTATGCGTTTCATAAAGGCTCCTCAACCCGTTAGACAGTTGTTTGTTCACCAGCTCATAGTCGCATCTGGCATTGCGTGCGTTCTGTAGCATGGGACACGAGCATATATCCTGGGGCGTCGCCCGTCAAGCTAACGCCGAGCCCAACATCTTTAACACCACCTAACTAACTGAAATGTATGCATCAATTAGAAGATTATTCGCTTCTATAGGGAGTATCCCTAGGAAAAGAAAATTCGAAAACAGCTCATATTGTGTCTATACTGTCTCGTATCGTGGAACACCAAGGAAGGGCAAATATGGACGCCATCGAACACCTTATAGACTTCGGCTTAGGCACCTCGTATAGCGATTTACCCGTGTCTGTGATCGAGCGCACCCGACTGGCGACGCTGGATACGATGGGCGCGATGCTCGCCGGCACAAACGCTGAGGGCATCCAAGCGTTAACCGAATTGGTGCAGGAGTGGGGAGGCGTTCCGCAGTCCACCATGATCACTACGGGGCAACGTGTCCCGATGCCTGCCGCTGCACTGGTCAACGGAATGGCGGCACGAGCATGGGACCTCGACGATGTGCACGAACAAAACACATGTCACGTTTTTGCGAGCATTATCCCGGCGCTCTTGGCGATCGCCGACGCACGGGGACCCGTGAACGGCCAAGAAGCCATTACGGCGGCGGCGATAGCGGCGGAGGCGGTATGTCGGCTGTCTTCAGCACCGCGTGCCACCTTCAGCGAGACTGGAAGTTCGCTTACCTACCAATGTGCACAATACGGGGTCGCGCTGATGGCAGCGCGATTAATGGGCCTGACTCGAACTCAGACGCGGAATGCGTTAGGAATCGCACATGCCAAGCTTGCTGGCAACCAACAAGGTTTTTTAGCGGGCGCGATGACCGTCCGGCTGATGCAGGGAGTCGCTGCTGAATCCGGCATCGTATCCGCGTTAATGGCCGAAAGAGGCATCACCGGCTCAGCGGAAATTCTCGAAGGTAAGTTCGGGTATTACCACGTCTTTCATCGCGGCCGCTATGAACGCGCAGATATTGTCAATGATCTCGGTACGAGATGGGAAATGTTGCAGACATCGATTAAGCCGGCTAGCCCGTGCTGCAAATATACCCACGCACCAATTGCAGCGGCCATACAACTACGTGATGTTGTCGGTGCCGACACTGACGCGATTAAACAGATCCGAATCCGAGTTACCAATCGCGAGGTATATGACCTTGTCTGTTTGCCGAAAGAGACGAAATGGAATCCGGGCACCTTGACCGCGGCACAGTTCAGTCTACCGTTCACAGTGGCTCATGCCTTGATGTACGGTCGCGTCGACTTGGCAACCTTTACTCCTGAGGGTCGTCATGACGCCAATGTGCGCGCCCTGATGCAACGCATCGAAGTCGATCCACAATTTGATCAGCAAGGATCCTCGCGCGGCCAGTTTCCGATGCCGGGTCATATCACCGCACACCTGCACGATGGCCGGACCGAAGTGGCAGAACTGACTTACGTGAAGGGCCACCCGAACAACCCAATGAACTTCGATGATGTCACCGCAAAATTCCGCGCCTGTGTTGGTTTCGTTGGCCCCGCGTGCACAGATGCAGATGGACTCATAAAAGCTGTGGAAGAGCTCCACCATCTACCCGACGTCGCTCAGCTGATGAGCTATTGCGACGTGGGTCTCGTCTCTTGAACCGCCTAGATTGCTCAACAACATTTAAGGAACCCGTATGCACTACACGCTTATTGGCGCTGGAAGTATCGGCCGTGCACTACTGTCTGATGTCATCAACGAAGACCCCCAAGCGAAATTTTCCGTTTTCGATATCGACGTACATGCTTTAGACCTAGCGAAGCGCTTGAATCCAAATAGAATCCAGACAGGTACTGTAGACGAGCCGACAAGCAGGCACTTCGCGCAACTTATCAAGGGCTCCGACTTGGTGATTAACTGCACCGCGGGTGCTCAATGCGTTGAAATACTACAAGCGGCGATCGCCACAGGTGTGCGTTATCTGGATGTCCACGGAACGTTGCTTCTAAAAGAGCGGCTGGCATTGCACGCTGAAGCCAAGTCCGCCGGTATCACTGCAATGATAGGAGTCGGCGTCAGCCCCGGCATGACCAATATGCTCGGCGCCTACATCGCACGTCAAACCGATGAGCCGGTGGATATAGATTGCGAATATGCCACGATGCGCCCGTTGAACCCGACGCCGGGTTTACTCGAAACTGCGCTACGGCAAATGCGTAACGGCGTAATGTCTACCGTCTACGAGAACGGGCAAACCACTTACCACCCACCGTTTAGCGGCACATGGCAAACGCGTTTTCATGGGCTCGATGAGCACTTTGAACTGGTTTACACCCCTCACTCTGAGCCAGTCACAATTCCGATATTCGTATCTAACGCTCGTAGAGTGACAGTGCGAGGAACCTACGATCCGCGTATACAGACGCTTTTGAAGTCTCTATACGAATTTGGCTTGCTTGATCCTGGCCTAAAAGTCTCCGTGGACGGGAAGGCTGTGGACTTCCAGCCGCTGCTCCGCGACGCGCTAATGGGTGACGGTACGCTGAAACCAGCCGACCTTGAAGCCCGTTATGTCATGCGTGTAAGAGTCACCACTCCAGCGGGGGAGCGCAGTTTAACCCTCGGACACCCGCCAGGTTGGGACCCGTTGCCGCAAGGCCGAATGACCGCCCTTCCAGCGGCATATCTTTCTCAGATCTTGGCCCGGGGCGATATTGACTATCAAGGGGTGTGCAGTCCGGAAGTCATGTCGGATAGTCAGGTGGAAGCGTGTCTGGCCTATCTTAAGAAGCGAGGTCTGACCGTGCATGAATCGCACCGACAGGCGGAGCAAACCGATATGGCGCCCAGTAATTAATTTCGAGGTAGATAGAGAATGAACTCACGACTTCAAGCCTTGCAAATCGGCACGGATATCGGCGGCACATTTACTGATTTTGTGGCACTGGATGCTGCAACGGGGCGCGTCTGGTTGGAAAAAACGCTGACGACGCCTCGCGAACCCTCGCAAGGCATCATGAATGGATTGGATAGCTTAGCGACAACTCACGGCGTGCCGGTGCAGGACTGTGTGACGTTTGTGCACGGTACTACGCTGGTAATCAATGCGCTGATCGAACGCAAAGGCGAGAAGACGGGCTTGATCACCACCGCGGGCTTTCGCGATGTGCTCGAAATGCGTAACGGCTTGCGCTACGACGTTTATGACTTGCAGCTAGAATTTCCACAGCCCTTAGTGCCCCGTTATCTGCGCCATGAAATTAACGAGCGGACCCTGGCCGACGGCGCGGTGTCAGTGCTGCCAGATATAGAACAGCTTCACGCAATCGTACAAGCATTTCGCGACGAGGGCGTCAAATCGATCGCCGTATGTCTATTGAACGCGCATGCCAACGATAGCAATGAGCGCGTGATTGAACAGCAGCTCTCGAAGATCGCCCCGGACATCACGGTGTCTCTCTCTAGCGAGATTCTTCCCCAGATCCGCGAATATGAACGCACGAGCACCACGACTGCGAATGCTTACGTCAAACCTGTGGTTCGCGCGTATCTGGATCGCCTCACAGATGGTCTGGAGCAGCGCCGGTTCGGTGGCTCATTTTTTGTCATGCAATCCGGTGGCGGCGTCGTCGGCAAGGAGTCTGCGCGTCAGCATCCTATTCGTATGTTGGAGTCTGGCCCTGCGGCCGGTGTCGCTGCCGCCAAATGGTGGGGTCTACGCAGTGGTGAGCAGGACCTTCTGTGTTTCGACATGGGCGGGACGACGGCGAAATTGTGCACGGTCATTGACGGTGAGGCGATGGTCACCGACGAATACGAGGCGGCCCGCCTGCATCACTTCAAACGTGGATCAGGGCTCGCTATTAACGTTCCCGTTCTGGATCTGCTCGAAATTGGTACCGGAGGGGGCAGCATCGGGCATATCGACAAACTAGGCTTGCTCGGCGTCGGCCCGCAAAGCGCCGGCGCGGCGCCTGGCCCTGCTTGCTACGGCGCAGGCGGCGAGCGCGCGACCGTCACTGATGCGGACGTCGTGCTGGGCTTTCTCGACCCTGCCAACTTCCTGGGCGGTAAGCTGGCGTTGGACGTTGAGGCGGCAGAAAAGGCCATTGACCGGGATGTCGGGCACCCGCTCGGGATGATCACGAAGGATGCCGCGTATCGCATCCACGATTTGGCAAATGAGGACATGGCCGCCGCAGCTCGGTTGCATTTGGCAGAGCGCGGTGAAAGCGCCAACAAGCTCACCATGGTTGCCTATGGGGGCGCGGGCCCCGTGCACGCCTATGGTCTGGCGCACAAGCTTGGCATACGGAAGCTGATCGTTCCACCGGGTGCCGGGGTCATGTCGGCGTTCGGCATGTTGGTTGAGGACCTTGCAGCGAATCAGGTGCGCAGCTACCGAAGATCCCTGGATTCTCTAGACCTCAAAGAAATGCAGCAACTGCTTCAAAGGAT
>Ga0182739_1002217_pt1 | contig 18467 bp, 16 predicted proteins | sample eDN5th30CBELigBY_FD_128873 | JGI IMG/M metagenome (GOLD analysis project Ga0182739, IMG submission 128873) | Enriched backyard soil microbial communities from Emeryville, California, USA - eDNA 5th pass 30_C BE-Lig BY (version 2) (version 2) | ecosystem: Environmental > Terrestrial > Soil >...
AAGCCGCGAACTCGTTGTCCGGGCATGGACACGGTTGTTCCATCGCCGCCCATGACCAAGCCATGGTAGCCGCAGACGAGGTTGCCATCCTCGACATAGCCCAATGACAGAGGTGCACCGCGGTGCGGGCAAAAATCTTCCACCGCAGTGACCCGCTGCTCATGTCCACGATAGAAAACAATTTTTTCTCCGCAGATCTGCCGTCCGAGAGGTTTGTCGGCAATTTCATCCGGCGTACAGGCGACATACCACGCGTTCTTGGGATACATATTGATTCTCCTGCCGAGTGTTGTTGTTCTTGAACGAGCGGGCGATCAAGAACGACTCAAAGTACGATGCGGGTCGATGACAAATTTCTTCGGTACCCCAGCATCGAACTCTCCGTAGCCTCGAGGCGCTTCGTCCAGATTGATGACTTGGACTCCAACCACTTCGGCAATGTTAATTCGGTCCCACATGATGGCTTGCATCAGTTGGCGGTTGTACTTCATGACTGGGGTCTGACCAGTATGGAAGCTATGGGACTTTGCCCAGCCCAGACCGAAGCGAATGCTCAGGCTACCCATTTTTGCGGCTGCATCGACGGCCCCTGGATCTTCGGTAACGTACAAGCCTGGGATGCCGATCTTGCCGGCCACACGAACTACCCCCATCAGTGAATTCAGTACCGTCGCTGGTGCTTCTGCCTTCACCCCGGAATGTCCGTGGCCGCGGGCTTCGAAGCCGACGGCGTCCACGGCGCAATCCACTTCAGGCTCACCCAGCAGGGTGGCAATCTGTTCGTGCAGGGGCACGTCCTTGGATAGATCAGCAACCTCGAAGCCTTGTGCTTTGGCATGAGCCAGGCGGATTGGGTTGACGTCACCAACAATCACCACCGCGGCACCAAGCAGCCGTGCGGAGGCCGCCGCGGCCAAGCCAACCGGGCCTGCACCAGCGACATAGACGGTGCTGCCCGGCCCAACCCCTGCGGTCACTGCGCCGTGATAGCCAGTGGGCAAGATGTCTGACAGACAGGTCAGGTCGCGGATTTTTTCCATGGCACGGTCTCGATCCGGCAGCTTGAGCAAGTTGAAGTCGGCGTAGGGCACCATCACGTACTCTGCTTGGCCTCCGGTCCAATCTCCCATGTCGACATAGCCGTAAGCACCACCAGGGCGTCCCGGATTGACGCTCAGGCACACGCCCGTGTGCATTTCTTTGCAGGAGCGGCATCGACCGCAGGCCACGTTGAAGGGCACCGATACCAAGTCGCCGATTTTCAGATTCTCGACGTCACGGCCTTTTTCGATGATCTCGCCGGTAATTTCGTGGCCGAGCACCAACCCTACCTGCGCAGTGGTGCGCCCACGGACCATGTGCTGGTCTGAACCGCAGATGTTGGTAGTAACCACTTTCAGGATCACCGCGTGTTCGATCTTGCGCCCACGCGGATCCTGCATCTTCGGATAATCAATGGACTGCACTTCAACTTTGCCGGCGCCAAGATAAACTACACCACGATTCTCTAACATGATTCATTGCCTCTATGTTGTTGCCGACGAATCTCGGATTAAATGCATGCAACGTATGTCATACAAGGTTGTAAGTTGAAATAATGTGTGACCCTGTTGGTTAGCTCGCAGGGTCGGCCGGAAGTGTTTACTTACTAGCAACGCCCGTGTTTAGTGCCTAAATTCATTAATGGTGGTATGTGCAAGGCAACGATATCGGCGTCCTCGCTACCATAAATTGGGTAGTGCTGCCGAACTAACGGATCATGGCCTGGAATGACATGATCCGGGCTAGGAACCAGATTCAACAACGTTCGGTAGCCGTCCAACATTTCACCGACGTTCAATACGATGGGGAAGGGCGAGTCCTGTTCCAGGTTGGCGTAGTAATGGCTTGCATCGGAGGCCAGCACGATCCAGCCCCGGTCCGTATGGACGCGCACTACTTGCAGCCCAGCGGTATGCCCGCCGACCTTTACCAGTTCGATGCCCGGATACAATTCACTGTTACCGTCATGAAAGACCACCCGTTGCTGGTATACGCCTCTGACGATATTCACCACGTCTTCGACATTGAAAGAATGTCGCAGCGGTGGATAGAGCATGTATCGACCTGTTGCGAAACTTATCTCGGCTGACTGCACATGGAATCGAGCCGAGGGAAGTAGGTCAATATTTCCCGCATGGTCATAGTGCATGTGAGTAATAATGACGTCTTGCAACTGCTCGGCCTGGATCTCTAGTCCTTCAAGGGCCCCAATTGGACAGCGCAGCAACTGCCGTTGCCGTTTATCCGCTGTCAGCTGATTGAAACCAGTATCGACCAGCACGCACTTCCCATTCCCACGAATCAACCACACGAAATAATCCATCGGCATAGGGCCGTCGTGAGGGTCCGTCGACGAAATAAAGTTTTCGTGGCGCTTGCGCGCCACTGTGGCGTAGCGGATGGCAAAGACTTCGTAGCAGGGAAGGGCGCTCATTTGCTCGTTTCCTGAACATTCCAAGGCGTCACCAAACCGCGGATGACGCCAATGGGAGTTGACTGGTGGTTCGTCAGTCTTTGGCCGCGGCGGCGTCGTACGCAGCGATGGCGTCGCTTGCAACGCGGAAAGCTGCAAGCGCCGCCGGCACACCACAGTAGATCGCGGTTTGCATCAACACGGCGCGAATCTCTTCCCGGCTGACGCCATTGGTGAGGGCTCCTTTGACATGCACACCCAGTTCGTGGGACTGGTTGAGAGCAGTCAACATGGCCAGGTTGATGATGCTGCGGGTCTTGAACGGCAGCGTTTCATCACCCCAGACTTCTCCCCAGCAATACTCAGTGACCAGGGCTTGCATCGGCTTATTGAAGTCATCGGCGGCGGCCCAAGACTTTTCTACGTGAGCACTGCCCAACACTGCTTTGCGATTGTTGAAGCCCTTTTCGAACAGCTGCTTATCAGTCATTTGTATTCTTCCTGGTTGGTATCTCGATACCTGCCCATTGTTCGATCAGGCAGGCGATACGGGTGAAGTCGGCGTCTGGACCAAACGCTGCGTTGGTCATATTCAATACCTGGCGGACGGCACTCCCGACAGGCATTGGAACGCCCATCGCCTCGGCCTCGTCGAGGCACAAGCGTGTGTCCTTGAGCGACAAGGCCGTGGTAAAGCCGAAGTCGAAGGTGCGAGGCAGCACTGCACGAGGCAGCTTGTCGACAGTCGCGCTGTTGCGACCGCTGCCGGCGTTGAACACTTCAAGCATGACCTGGGGATCGAGGCCTGCTTTTACCCCCATCACTAAGGCCTCGCTGGAAACAGCCAGGGCCGTGACGGAAACGAGGTTGTTGACCAGTTTCATCGTCTGGCCCAGACCAGCGAGTTCACCGCATGAGATGACTTTGCCCAGCGTTTGCAGCATGGGTTGGACCAGCTGTACAGCTTGAACGGGGCCAGCGACCATCAAGGCTAACGTGCCTTTGGCAGCGCCGGCGGCACCACCACTGACGGGCGAGTCAATGGCAATGATGTCAGCCGCCGCCAAGCTTTCACTGACGTGTTTAGCCATCCGCGGGCCTGTGGTCGACAGGTCGACGAAGACTTTAACCTTCTCGCCATGAATGATTCCGTCTGGATCGAGCGCAACCTTTTCCACCACATTTGGCGTAGGTAGGCTGACAAACACAACTTCCGCTATGTTGCTGACATCCAGCGCGCTGGTGCAAGCAGAAGCACCAAGTGCGACCAGGCGCTCGACCGCGGCAGTGTTGAGATCAAACACATGCAGGTGTTGGCCTGACGCCAGTAGACGGGTGGCCATGGGTTCACCCATGGTGCCCAGGCCTACAAAACCAATAGTCGTTTGTGACACAGCATTTGCTCCTTGAGGAACCAGAAAACAGAACCCAATCCTTGGCACCCAACCAACCGTGCCGGCAAGGATTGGTCACGGTTAGGGTGCGGATGTACCGTTCATCAACGTGGATAGCAGCCCGCGGCCCAGTAAGATTTCTTCGTCATTGACCAGGTGAGCCATCCCCGGAAATGCGCGTAGGGTCAGATCGGCCTGCATGGTTCCGAAGACAAAGGCTGTTTGCAGAGTCCTGGACAACGGAACCCACTCATCGGCATCACTGTTGGCCAATACAACTGGCGTACCCTGCAAGCGCTCTGTGGTGGTCCAATCGATGTCAGAGGGGCCGATCAGCCCTCCCGTGTAGGCGATTAATCCGCCCCAGCGAGCAGGACGGCGGTAGAAGTATTCGCAGGCGAGGCAGGCACCCTGGGAGAACCCGAGGAGCACGATGTTGCGCCGGTCGACACCTAACGCGATCAATCTCTCTACTTCTAGGTCGAGACGTTGAATGGCTTCGCCCAGAGACGTCGCGTTGATCTCTTCCTGGTCCATGAACTTACCGGGGTACCAAGATTTTTCATGCGCTTGCAGAGCGATGTAGGCCATGTCAGGCAGGTTGATCCGCTCAGCAATCTCAAACATGTCAGTCGGCGATTGAGTGCGGCCATGCAACAGAATGGTCACCGCGCTATTGGGCTTGATTGGTGCGCCGAAGGAGAGCGATGGCAGGTCGAGGTGACAGTTGCTGTTCATATCGGCCACTCAGTACTTCAGCGGTTCGAGGTACGCCGAGATTTCCTCTGCCTTGTCACCCAACTGGGGAGGAATCTGGATGGTCTGACCGAGTGATTCGTAGGGTTCGTCTACCAGGAAGCCTTGTGGCTTGGAGACGGTGGCCTCAAACAGCGCGCCACCTGGGGTGCGCACGTAAATCGAATCGAAATACCCGCGGTCTTTGCGATCGGACACGTCGGTGTAGCCCATCCCTTCCAGATGGTACTTCACGCTCTTCTGAACGCTGAGGTCACTGACCTCGAAAGCGCAATGGTGGACCGTGCCCTCGCCGTATGCCCAGGTGCCCTGCTCAAGCTGAGGTTCGTGTTGGAAATCGATGATGGTGCCGCTGCCACCTTTACCGACATGGAAGCGAGTGAAGGCACCATCGGTGTTCGCCAGCTTTCCGCTCCAACCGTAGTGCATGAACTCCGCAGAATTTTCCATATCGCGCACGGAAACCGTGATCCCGTGGGTGCCGCGAATGCCGAACCCTTCTGGGATGACCCCATTGGAGTACGGTTTGCGATCGTCATCGGCGATGCCCACCAACTCGTATTCGATGCCGCAAGGGTGCGCGAAGTGCAGCAGCTGCTCACCAAATCGTTCAAGCAGCTCAGGTTTGAACCCATTGTTGGTGAGATGCGTAGCCCAAAAGCCCAGAGACGACACCGGCACAGACAACGCCAGGGTCTTGACTTGGCCTGTGCCACGCTTGGCCTTGCGCCCGGACTGGCGCATGGGGAAACACGTCACCAACGTGCTTTCTTCACCCATGTCATTGCCATAGTACAGGTGATAAATTGGCTCGGCACCATCGTACAGGCCGGTCTTCTTCACGCTTTTGAGCCCCAGCACTTTGGTGTGGAAGTCGTAATCTTCCTGGGCACCGCCGACGTTGAGGGTGATGTGGTGGTGGCGTTGAATGTGCGGGTTGAGTTCCATGACGGCCTCTTTTTTATGGTTGTTAAGGTTGCTGAGGTCAGTGAAATTCTGGTTGGCGGATTACGGACGGTTGCCAACTAGTGCGTTGGTCAGCAATTCCTGGATACCCTCTGCTTCAATCGGTCGTGGGCTCCAATAGGGTGTTGCGCACGCCAATTCCGTCGCTCGATCAATGTCCGCGGCCGTCATTCCCAGTTCCGCCAAGGTCATAGGAGCACCCGACTGTTTGGCGAGATCGAACAAACCACGAGCCGCATCTTGCGTCCCAAGTGCGCGGGCAATCATTGCCATCGCCTCGGGAGCTGCGGCTCTGTTGTAGGCAACTGCATGGGGCAGAATTACAGCGTGAGTGGGCGCGTGTGGAAGGTTGAAGCTTCCTCCCAGGGTATGGCAGAGCTTGTGGTGAATGGACATCCCTACCGCTCCCAGACACGTGCCACACGTCCACGCGCCAAACAGCGCATCGGCGCGCGCGTCAATGTCGTTCGGATCGCGGTGGATGGCGGGCAATGCTCGGCTGATCGCTGCAATGCCTTCCTGTGCCAGCATTGAAATCAGCGGGTTGGCATCTTTGGAGTAGAGCGCTTCCACCGCGTGAGCAATGGCATTGAGTCCACTGGTTACGGTCATGTCGGCAGGCAGCGACAACGTCAAATCGACGTCGTAGATGATGACCTCCGGCAGCACTTTCAGCGTGCGCTGAGTTGTCTTCAATCCATCTTCGGTTTGCCCGATGATTGGTGTAGCTTCCGAGCCAGCGTAGGTAGTGGGGATCGCAATTTGGGGCAGGTCGGTTCGCAATGCCAACGCTTTACTCAAACCGATGGTGGAGCCTCCACCAATGGCTACGAGGCAATCTGCACTGCTTTGCACAACAACCTGCAAGGCTTCTTCAGTCACGTCGATAGGGGTGTGCATGGTGGCATTGTTGAAAGCACCGACCGCCAAATCGCCAAGCAGATGGCACAGTCGTTGTCCCAAATCTTTCTGCGGTTCAGTGGTCAGCACAAAGGCGCGGGAACATCCTAGGGCTCTAACTTCATCCGCTAGCTGGGCTAACGTGCCTTGGCCGAAAATGACCCTTGAGGGCAGGGCGTTGTAGACAAATGTTTGCATACCGCTTCTCCGGTGAGGCGTTCTCTGTTCTTGTTCCTAGAGCTTCTCGCACCGCCGGCCACTGAACATCCTGTCAAAAGATAGTTCTGCAGCCCGTGACTGAACGTAGCTTCGTTGTCCCGCTGTTAGGCCGTCCGCTCACTCAGGAATGCGGCAACTTCATTGCAGGCGGCAGGAGACTCATCCAGTGCAAGATGACCGGCGCCGGGAAAAATTTTGAGGCTTGCGCCCGCGATTAACTGCTGCCAGGCGGCGCCTTGATCTGGCGGGACCAGGCGGTCCTTAATTCCCCAAATCAACAGGGTAGGGCTGCTGATCTTTTGCAGTACCTGCGCCATGTCGGGATGGTTGAGGGTCCCATTGCGCAAAAGGCCAGCGACTGTAGTGCCTTCCTTTTCCCTCATTGCGGCGAACTCGGCATCTTCGCCGTTGGGCAAATAAGGTTGGAGTGTGCGCAAGTCGTGGACCAGGTAGCCGAGGATCTCTTCGGGAGCAATAGTGCTGAGATCAGGCTGAGGATGATCGAGTACCTCCAGCCCAGCAGGCGCGACCAGGACCAGCCGATCGACCCGGTTTGCATGCTTGGCCGCGAAGTGGGCAGCCATCCAACCACCGAGCGAAAAACCAACCAAGTGAAAGCGTGAGAGTCCCAATGCCTCTGCCAACTCCGCGTAGTGGGACACGTAGTGGTCAACGGTCGTGAACTCGGCGCTACCCTGCGAGGGACCGAAACCTGGATGGTATGGAATGATCACCTCGAACTGAGAGGTCCAGCCCCGAGCGAAGTCGAAGCCATGCCAGGTGGCTGCCCCATGCATGAACAGCAGGGGCTGGCCTTGGCCTGCACGATAGACAACCGTGAGGATGCCGTTGATAGAGAGTTCGGTCTTGCTGAAGCCCGTCAGATCGACGCGGCGGTCGTTGAAGAGTTGCGTCATAGGGTGCCTCCATTAATGGTCAAAAACTGCATCCTTGGTGGTAGGGGGATTACCCATCAGTCAGATGCATTCTTTTGAGTAATGAGGATCAGGTCACCTATCAGCAGATAGTGGCGGCCAGTGGGGATGCCGCGTCGGTGCAGGTAGGCAGGTAACAGAACAAGTGCCTGCTACTGATCAATTGATGGGGGAATGGCTAAAGTTGCGCAGCAGTGCCCGAGTGGCATCGACGCCGCCATTTACGCCGAGAAGAAAAAGCTTGCTGCGCTCCCGACGAGGCAGCAAGTTCTCCAAATACCTAACCGAGGGTGAGTGCGGGGTTTGCGGAGATAACGTTCTGAATCAGCATTTGTACTGAGTCATCGCCGATGAAGCCCAGCTGTCGCGCTCCCTCAGCAGCCAACGGTGGTTGCCTGAAGATAGCTTCGACGGCGCTATTACCTTCACACGTAATCAAGCCATGTACATGCTCGCCATAGAACTCCGCCAATGCGTCAATCAAAGCCTGCATCTGGACATACAGCGCGGGCAGGGTCCAGTTGCGCCTGGCTGGTAGCTCACCTGTAAAGCGTGCAGCATGGGCTAGGTTTTCGACACAAGCCTTCACCGACATTACCCAGGTCCCGGCATCAGCAGCCATCGGCAAGATAAATGGCTGATGGGCGCGAGCGGCATAGAACACATCGCTGAGAAACGCCGATAACATGGTTTGTGAGCCCGCAGGGCGGGCGATAATGCCGGGAAGCCGGAGTGCCAGCCCGTCAAGGAACCCTGCGCGGCTGTAGTCATTGATGAGATGCTCACAGACCAATTTATGCGTGGCATAGCTGATGCCTGGATTGGGCAACGTTGCATCGTTGATCTCCACCGGCCAAGGACTGGAGAAGACTGCCGCTGAGCTGGCAAAGACAAACCTAGGGCTGTGGCCTTGTCGGCGAATGCCCTCCAGTAACTCTATGGTGGCATCTAGGTTGGTGGCTTTTCCGAGTGCAAAGTCATCGACCGATTGACGGCCAGCTACGGTTGCCAAATGAAAAACTGTATCGGCGGGATGACTCAGTAGCTGTTCCAGCACCTTTCGCTCGGTCAAACCGCCGACCACGTGCTGCACCCGGGGGTCCACCGGAGCCTGGTGGAACGCGAGGTCCGATGCCAGGATCCGGTCATCTGGACCAGCATCGCGGAGTAAGTGCTCAATGAGCGCACTACCCACGAAACCGCCCGCGCCAGTAATTAATGTAAGCACAGAGTCCCTCCTTTTCGTTTCTTCAAGGATTTGGGATGAATGCGATCGTACGCACTTCCAAGCTCTCGCGAGCCGGTGCATCGGCAGCACTGGTAGGGTCATCAAACGCGCTGTGACCAGCCCATTGCACTGCTTCGGCATCTGAGTCGACTAGTTTGAACAACAGCATTTCATCGGGCTGCATCGCCGGGTAGTAGTACCAGCGTTGCTGCTCGTTGTAGGAAATGTTGAAGCCAAATGCAGGGCTAACACCCGATCGAGTAGCCAATAGTTTGCAGAGGTGTTGGTCGTTTCGGTCGATGGTCGAACCATCCAATACGGTCAGCGGGTGACGCTGTACAGGCTTGATCGGCCGCCAAACGTTGATGATCATCCACCGCCCGTTGAGGAGGCGTTGACGGTCATTTTCCGGCACCAGGTGCTCGGCAATCGCATGCGCGGTGGGAGTGTCGTAATCAACGTGTACGTTCATTGCTGGGGTGCGAACCCTGGCAACTCCGCCCTCGCTGCCACCACGTAATTGCTCGCCAAACACGACGACATGTGTGGCGTTGGTATGCTGCTTGATGACATTGACGACTTCTTCGAAATACACCTGGCGCACATTTTCCAGATCGGTGAAGTCGCTAACAGCACTGGTCATTTTAACCAGCGTGAATGCATTTTTTTCCAGCGTGAAGTCGGCTGCTGAGAGGCGTGCGTTGTGAATTTTAACGGGGTACGGGATGGTTCGAATCTTGGCGTTCCCCTTCACCGCATCGTCCATGTAGGCGAGCTTTTGCGTGGGGTCTGCGAAATTAAGTATTGTTTCAACCGAATCAAACGGGGTAGTCGCAACGGGGGTGTTCATTGGTAACTCCATAACAGTTGGCATGTCGACGCGAGGCAGGACGGTCTCCCATTGGGCGGGAGACCTTGGCAAAGCCAATGATTCAAGTCGGCAAGTTAACGAGAGGAACAACCGCGGTGGCAGCAGCGGTCTTCCAGCGCGGCATAGCCACCGTCAGCAGTCCGATAGATCACCATTGGCTCATTCAATACGGAGGTTTTGAAAAGCCCCTCATCCTCAAGCTCATAATTCCAGGCAACGGTATACCAGCAGTTTTTTATATACATTTTTTGTTGTCCCATGCTGAATGGTTTATTGGACGGCGGAAGCAGCGCTTTGCTGACGCGCCAACGCCTGCTCCACCGATTCGGCGATCTGTTGATGCCGTGCGTAAATGAAGTCGAACAATTCGGGATGGGTGAGTACGTAGAGGTCGCCACGCTTGATTGCGTCGATGACCAAATCACCGGTATAGGCCGGGCTTACCCAGGGAATGTGCACGTCTCTGAAGTGTTCGGTAGATTCAAGGTCCACATCGGCAAGGTGACCCTCGCCGAGGTCCTTCGGTCGATTGCGACTGCTGTTGCCGATGTTGGTCCGCACAGGTCCGGGGCACAGCACACTCACACCAACCTTGGAGTTCTCGATTTCCAACTCTTGTGCCAGAACTTCTGACAGGGCAACCACGCCAAATTTGGCGACGGCATAAGCGCCGAGGGTAGGGGTGACGGCCATACCGGACATCGATGAGGTGTTTACAATGTGCCCCCCATCGGCATTGGACTTAAGCAGCGGCAGGAACGAGTGGATGCCATGAATGACGCCCCACAGATTGACGTCGAGCATCCACTTCCAGTCATTCAGTGTGAGGTCCGAAATTGCCGCCATCGGACCGATGCCAGCGTTGTTGCACAAAATGTCGACTTTGCCATGCAGGCTCAGCACTGCATCAGCCAGGGCTTGTACACTCACGCTGCTGGTCACGTCGGTGCGAATGCCGGTCGCTCCGATCTCCAGGGCAGTAGCCTGTAGACGATCATCGTCGATATCGGCGATAACCACCTGGGCCCCTTGGGCAATCATCCGTTCAGCAATCCCGCGCCCGATGCCGGAAGCGCCTCCGGTGATGACTGCTACTTTGCCCTGCATTGTTTCAATACGGCTCATTGCTTGCTCCTTGAAGTCGCTGCGCATATCAATCGTCGGTGGCGGTAAACAGCGGCATGGAATGCGGCTCACGCACGTCCCGCTCGCTCAATCGGTCGCGCCAATCAGCGCTGTATGGAGTACTGACAAGAGCGAAGAGATTCATCAGGGCGTTGCGCACATAGTTGGGATCGGAGGCCATCTTGCGAAAGCCTTCTTCGTCCTGCGCCCGTTTTACTGGGTCTGCTTCCTGCACCCGGCGTTTATGCTCGATGGCCAGGGGGTTAACGATGTCCAGGAAGATCCGTCTGCGCTCGCCGGCGTAATAATCCAGCACGTCTTCATCGTGGCCGTTAAGCACGAGACCCAAGGCCTCGATCAGGGTAGTGGCGTCCTGAATCCCGGCGGTAAAGCCGAGCCCGCCAATCGGGCTGGTGGCGTGTGCAGCGTCACCCGCCAACAAGACCCGGCCAGCGCGATACGTCGAGGCACAACGCTGATGGACGCGATAGGAACTGGCTCGCTCAAGCTTGTAGCTGGCGCTCTCGGGCAAGAAGTGCTGATATCGCTTTGCGACGTTTGCCTGACGTTCTTCTTCAGACCAGTCGCTACGCTCGCCGTAAGCGACGCGCCAAAGATTGTCGTTATTGATCTTGGAAATCACGGCCCACTCAACGGGGTCGGCGATCATCGTATTCTCGCAATAGCCGTGGGCTGCGAAATCGAAATAGACGTTGGTGGCCATGAACGTATCGGGCCAGGTGAAGCCTTCAAACTCAATGTCCAAGGCCTTGCGAACCGAACTACGGGCGCCGTCGGCGGCGACCAGCCAATCCGCTTCCAGCCGCTGCTCCCCAGCCTGGGTAGAAACTTCAATGGCTACCCGATCAGAATTGTCGAGAACCCGATTGAAGCGCGTGCCCCAGAGGACTGAAGTGTTGGGAAGCTGTAGGAACCGATCGAGGATCAACTTGGCGAGTACATGCTGGCCGAAGTGCAACGTGTAGTAATAGGGGGTATGTTCCTGGAGGACACGGTGATCAAGCTCACCGATATAGCCACTGGCAAAGCGCATGGTGAACGCGTGTCCGCGGGCGCCGACTTTTTCAGCATCTTCAAGCAGCCCAAGATCGTCCAGGGCTTTCAAACTGGATGGCAGATACACCATGGCGCGCGGGGAGTCGTCGAGCGTTGCACGCTCCTCTACCACAGTCACGTGCACCCCTTGTTTTGCCAGACCATAGGCGGTTAACAGCCCAGTCGGGCCAGCGCCGATAACTAGTACGTTTTTTCTTGTTGTCATCCCACACCTCATAAATATTGCAGCAGCATCCGACGGCAGCCCAAACTACAAATCCAGTACCAGGCGTTTGGATTTGGCCCTGGAACAGCAAGGGGTAAATTGATCATTTGCTGCTTGCGCGACCTCATCCAAATAGAGGTCGCGATGATCGGGAATACCGTCCAGCACTCGCGTGATGCACGTGCCGCACACACCTTGGCTGCACGAATACATGATCTCGATGCCTTGTTCTTCCAGCACCTCGACCACGTTGCGCTCTGCCGGGATGGTGTAGACGGCGCCGGTACTGGCAATCTCGACTTCAAAGGCATCGTCGGCGGAGTGATCGACAACTGCTCCGGCGAAATACTCGACGTGTAGTTGCTCCGCAGGCCAGTTGGCGGCCTTGCAGGTACCGAGCACGTAATCAATGAAGCCTTTCGGGCCGCAGACGTACACATGGGTTTGGGGATCGGTATCGGCAATCAGGGCACGCATATCGAGTTTTTGGTCAGGGTCACCGGAATCCAGATGGAGGGAGGCACGGTGATGAAACGGCGATTTAGTAATGCGCTTGTGGAAGGCCATTCGATCTAGCCCGCGTGCGCAATAGTGCAAGGCGAAGTCGGTACCCAGTTGTTGCAGGCGCTCGGCCATGCACAGCATGGGCGTGATGCCGATGCCGCCGGCCATGAGCAGGATTTTTTGCGCATTGACCAGGGGGAAGTGATTTTTTGGGGGACTGATGGTGAGCAGGTCACCTTCGTGAATACCCTCATGCATACCTACCGAGCCACCGCGAGACTGTGGATCCTTGAGGACGCCTATCAGGTAACGCTGGTTTTCGTGAGGGGGGTTGCACAACGAGTACTGGCGAATTAGTCCCGGACGTACTTGAACGTCAATGTGCGCACCAGCACTAAATGACGGCAGCGGCTTACCATCTGGATCGATCAACTCGAAACTACAGATATCTAGCGCTTCTTGCCGCTTACTTTGAACTTTAACTGTTAAGCTGAGTGCTGAACTCATGGGGATGCTCCGATCTTGCGAGGCCCGGGTACGTTATTGTTGTGCCCCGACGTCATTCAATGCGTTCTCAGGGAGAGATAAACCCTATCTGTAGAGAGGAAGTTGATGGCCCGGATCGGACGCGCTAGCGCGTCTCAGGCACGAGCACTGCGGACAGTCACTGTATTTCTCAACTTCCATGTCAGGCGGCGTGCAACTTCAATGGCACGCGAATCCAGCCTAGGATGTTGTTGTTGATCAGCCTTTCGGGAGTGCCAATGAGCTCCACTTTTTTGACGCGTTGTGCCAGGACGCTGAACAAACACTCGAACTCCAGACGCGCCAAAGCTTGGCCGGCACAGCTATGTACACCCACGCCAAAGCCGAGGTGCGGGCCTTTGCGAGTAAGGTCGTATTGATCGGCATTTTCCCAGCGGCGCGGGTCACGCCCGGCGGCACCGAGGAAGACTCCCAGCACGTCGCCTTTCTGTAGGGGCGCGCCTTCCAACTCCAGATCCTGCGTCACCAGCCGCCCCATCATGCGCGCCGGCGGGTCATAGCGGAGCGTCTCTTCCAGCGCATTTTTTGCGAGCAACGGGTTAGCGTGCAGCTTGCTCCATTCTTCTGGGTACTGGCTAAATGCATGCAGAGTGTTGCCTATCGTCACCATGGTGGTGTCGAAGCCTGCGCCGAGAAGGGTCATCACAAGCAAGTTCGCCTCGGCCTCGGTCAAAATCCCTTCATCGGCGAACCCATAAAGACGGCCCGCCAAACCATTGGGGGTGACCGCCTCACGGTTGCAATTGCGTTCGATCCACTCGAATGCCGGCACGGCCTGCACCAGCGAATCCGCAAGAATTTTGTTGCGGGGACCTGCACCGTTGAAGGCTGCCTCGCCGAACTTGAGTACCCGCTCGCGATTCTCTTCCGGCAGGCCGATCGCATCCGGGAATATCTTGAGGATGTAACTGGAGGCTAGGTCCTGAACCCCATCAAGAGTGCCTTGCTGCAGAAAGCGATCCACTACCGCTTCGGCCTGGCGGGTGAACTCTTCGCGCATGGACTTGATGGCCGGTGGCGACAGGAGATGCATGAGTGCATCGCGCGAGCGCGTATGCGCTGGCGGGTCCTCGGTGACCAGAATTTGGGGGACGATCGACTGTTCGTCCTGGAAAGGGCGCCCGGTTGAGGAGAACTCCCGCCAACGGGTCAGGACGGATTGGGCAGGTGCGTGTTGGCCAACAAAGAAACACTTATGCTGACTGAGCCAGACCACCGGGCCAAGCTCGCGAATACGGCTTTCAGAGCTCTTGGCATTACGGATTTCTTCGACGGCCCACGGGTCAGCATCGGTGGTGGGGATTACATTGCGATAAAGGCCGCTCATCATTAGTTCTCACGTTGTTGTTGGATTTCTTGCACGTGAGATCAGCTTAAAGAACGATTCTGCTGGCTATAACCTATCTGTTGATCAGGGGGCAGGCAGGAGCGAAGTAACGCGCGCAGCGCGTTACTTCGCTCCGCTGACTAAAAGATTACGCCGAACTGTCGTGCACGACTTACGGCCTGACTACGGCGCCGAACGCCGATCTTGTCGAATATCTGTTGCATGTACCATTTGACACAACCCTCTGTGATGTTCAATCGTCGCCCAATTTCCTTGTTGCGCAGACCGCCATGAACCAAATGTAATATCTCGATTTCGCGACTGTTGAGAACACCCGAAATGGCATCGGAGGAAAGTGTCGGTAGCTCGTTCGACAATGGCAGGGCCGGGGATGGCAGTTTCGGTTGGCGCTCCAAAACGTGGAACGCCTCTGTGCCGCGACAAAGCACGCTCAGCTCTTCGATAAAGTCATCGACCTGAACGCTGGTCGCGAACGTTACGTGCATGTGGTCCATGCTGCCAAGCAATCCACCTAGCCAGGCCTTCTCATCCACGAATGTGCGCACAATACGCCTACGAGCGGCCGTCTCGAAGCTTTTTTTCAGGCCGCGCTGGGCCCCTTTATCGTTCCCCGAGAGCAGCAGCAGGTGGGCGTGAAGGACTTCCCAGCGCAGACAGTTGTGCACGGCATCTGCTTGATGCAAGAAGCGCTGCCAGACACGGCACAGCTCGATTGCGTCGTTGAGCCGACCTTGCGCCATGGCTACGCGTACACAACAAAAAGCCCGTGCCTCGTCGCGGGTGGTAACCTTGGAGACTGGTCGAACATGTTCGAGCTGGCCGATCAGTCCATTCATGCGGCCGAGCCGGAGTACTTCCTTCTGATCTCCCAATGCGAGCAACAGGCGCATCCGTTCCGCCAGCGCGCAATAGCGCAGGCGCTCGAAGCCGTGCTGCCTGGCGGCCTGATCCGCTTTATCCAGGAGCGCGAATGCCTCTGCATAATTATCGTCATGACACGCAAGCTTGACCGCAGTCAGCCAGCCGGAAATCGTCTGATCGATGAACCCCTCGTACTCCACCAGAGGCAGGTAAGTGGCCAGCAACTCGCGCGCTTCCATCAATTCGTTTCGCTCGTAGTGCACCTCGGCCAGCGGCAGGGCCAGGATTGTGGCGTATGGTGAGCCGACGCCGGTTATACCCTCAGCAGCCTTGAGGGCACTACGCAAGTCGTTGATTACTTGTTGCGTTTGTCCAGCCATAAACCGTGCTGGACCGATGATAGCAGCGTGCACAATGATTGATAGCTTGCTGTCCCCACGCCTGAGCTGCTCTTCGGCAAGGTGGCCTAAGTGCTCGATTTCATCCAGTTTGAAGCGTTCCCGATGGGCGTACAGCAACGCGTTATAGACGCTACCACGCATGATCGGGTGGGCCTCGCTGTACTTGTCGATTAGGTCAAGCGCTTGCGTTTCCAAGAGGTGGGTATCGTCGACCATCATTGAAAACATGGCCTCGCGGTGCAGGAGTTCCTGACGCAGGATGCGCAAGCCGTTGTCACCATAGCGGTGCCGCGCTTCCTCGGTGCCGAGGTACTCGCGGGCGATCCGCAGCAACTCTTTGGCTGTCTCAAACTTCCACAGGTGTAGCATGGACCAGGCTTGGCCAAGCAAGATTCGCGGGTAGCGATTCAGTACGTGGCGGGGCAATTGTTCAACCAGGCGCCAAGCTGGGTCATCGCTGGCTTCGAAAAACATCACGATATTGTCGTCCACGATTTTCGCAGCGTGCTCAGCATCGTTCGATTGCAAGGCGTGGTTGTAGGCTTTGAATAATTGGTTGTGGTGGAGAAAGTGCTCACTGGCGCTCAGGTGCAGACTCTTCAAGGTGTGCTGCGAAGATTCGTGCAGCTGTTGGGCCAGGAACTTGCGAAAGAGCGGATGCAACCGATAACTGTTGGGGTATCTTGCGTCCTGGCTGAGGAACAGATCGTTGGCAGCGCAATAGCGGAGCAAAGCGGCACTGCCTTCAGTCTTGCGCAGGGCGTCACACGCGGCAAAATCGATTTGTTCTAGTACCGAACAGCTCAACAGCAACTCTTGAATAGCCGTTGTTTGTGCGTCGAAGACCTCTTCCCTAAAGAAGTCTTCATACCAACTGGCTTCCTCCCATGGCGCGGGGTGGGTGGGTTCATCCCGGGATCGCCAGCACTGCATCGCGAGGTTCATCCCCCCTGGCCAGCCATCGGTCAATCGCAGCAGCTTGCTGACGCCCTCTCCGTCTGTTGCAACTGCATAGCGTTGCAAAAACTGGGAATTTTCCGCAGCCGTGAATGCCAGATGCTTACTGCTCATCTCCATAAGCTCACCGCGCAACCTGTACTGAGCCAGATTGATAGGCGAGCTTCCGCGGCTGGACACGATGAACTGCACACCCGACGGCGCCGACTCCAATAGCAGGGCCAACAGGCGGGAGCTGTCGCCAGGCTGCAGCTTGTGCGCATCATCGATCAAAATATAGGCGCGGGCCGATATCTCCGTGTTGTTCTGAGCTGCACGCCACTGAGCATGGTTATCGCCATCTTGAAAATGCTCGTAGAGAGTACCGAGCTGATGTACAGCCCGCTCAAGGTTGCTGCACGCTACCCATACAAGTGTGGCACCCTGCGCTTTCAAATGCTGGTAATGCTGCGCCAGTAACGTCGTACGACCATAACCCGCGGGCGTGTGAATGAGTGCAATTCGTGAGAAACAGCTCCTCAGTTGTTGATGGAGTAGCTCGCGCGGCAGGGCATCTTTAGCAGGTGCAGCAGGTTGATCAACAGAAAATATACTAGGCAACCAGGTATTGAATGATTCGCGTTCAGTAATAGGTACTGATGTTTTATGATGCATCGCATCACCTCCTATAGGGCGGTAGGTAACCTCTTATTGCATCTCAGCTCTTGCGTCATACGGTGCTACGCAGGCGATGCCTGCTAATTAAGCCTGCGCTAATCGGGCAATGCAACGACCACTGCTCGGCTTAGATCGTGCTGCCGAAAGATGCCCGTGCCACCGAGCGCTGAAGGGCTCGTCTCTGCACCATAACTCATTCTTCTGATTCCACTTCCTATCGAAAGATAGGCTCGTATCGCCAGGCGCGATGACTCGCTGTGTGTGCCGCTCCACTGTCCATCAGATAGGTGATGGGAGTTGGGATGCTCGGTATTACTACCACTCAGAAAGGGCTTGCAGTTAAGCCAAACGTGCGCAATCGCGAATTTTTAACTCGCTGTTGTGGTGGGGTACGTCGATGACGGCCGCGTTATCAACGTTAAAGAGGAGTACTAAATGACCAAGCAGGCGATGGGACTAGTTCCGGAACGTCTAGCACAGATCAAGCGTGCCATTGAAGAAGATGTCAGCAAGGGCGTTTATTTTGGTGCTGTGATTCGGGTGACTCGCAATGGTGAAGCCGGTCTGGAAGAAGCAATCGGCTGGGAGGATGAGACTCGTCAAAAAGCACTTTCCACAAACTCGGTCTTCAGCATTTTTTCATTAACAAAAGCTTTCGTTAATATCTTGACCTTGGCGGCAATCGAGCGGGGACAGTTCGCGCTGACCACGAAAGTCGCTGATGTGATTCCCGAGTTTCGCGGCGCCCCACGCGATGGGGTTACGGTGAAGCATCTGCTGACCCATACCACCGGCATGCCGGGGGTTTGGGTGCCAAAACCAGATATGTATCAAGACCGGCTGGATGAAATGCTCGACGCCATTTGCGAGAACGTTCATGGCGCTGTACTGCCCGGGGAGCGCTGTGATTATGCACCAGCGGTCAACCATATCCTGCTGGGCGAATTGCTCCGCAAAACCGACCCTCAAGGGCGCGACCTGCGCACGCTGATTCACCAGGACCTGTTTGAGCCGTTGGGCATGACAGATACCTGGATGGGTGTGCGTCCCGATTTGCGTGAG
>Ga0182739_1002218_pt1 | contig 18465 bp, 15 predicted proteins | sample eDN5th30CBELigBY_FD_128873 | JGI IMG/M metagenome (GOLD analysis project Ga0182739, IMG submission 128873) | Enriched backyard soil microbial communities from Emeryville, California, USA - eDNA 5th pass 30_C BE-Lig BY (version 2) (version 2) | ecosystem: Environmental > Terrestrial > Soil >...
GAACGCATCGGCGTCGGTGACCGCCAGGACCTCGTCCGGAACGGAGGGGTCGTAGTTGGCCGGCCACATGTCCTCGCCGACGCCCTCGACGAAGTACGGGCGGCCGGTGCCGCCGGAGTAGACGGAGCCGGCCGGGTCCGCGCCGATGATGCGGACGGGTCCGGAGGCACGGTCCTTGGAGACGTCCTTGAGGTAGCGGCCGGTGCCGGTAATCGTGCCGCCGGTGCCGGCGCCGATGACCACGTGGGTCACCGTGCCGTCGGTGTCCTCCCAGATCTCCGGGCCGGTGGATTCATAGTGGCTGTCCGGGGCGGCCGGGTTGGAGAACTGGTCCGGCTTGTAGGCGCCGGGGATCTCGGTGACCAGGCGGTCGGAGACGCCGTAGTAGGACTCGGGGCTGTCCGGGGCGACGGCGGTGGGGGTGACCACCACCTCGGCGCCGTAGGCGCGCAGCACGTCGCGCTTCTCCTCGCCCACCTTGTCCGGGGTGACGAAGATCGTCTTGTAGCCCTTGATCTGGCCCACCAGGGCCAGGCCGACGCCGGTGTTGCCGGAGGTCGGCTCAACGATCGTGCCCCCGGGCTTGAGCTCTCCGGACGCCTCGGCGTTCTCCACCATCTTCAGCGCGATGCGGTCCTTGATGGACCCGCCCGGATTCAGGTACTCGAGCTTCACCAGGACGGTGGCGCGCACCCCCTCGGTCACCCTGTTGAGTTTCACCAGGGGCGTGTGGCCGATCAGGTCCAAAACGGAATTGGCGTATTTCATGTGCCCGACTCTACCGGCGCCCGGTCCGGGGACGCAGCGCAAATGACGCCGCGGGAAGGACGGCGCGGGCCTCCGGAGCCGCCCACCCATGCCGTCCGCGCGGCGGGAGCGGCCGTGGGACCATGGGAGCGTGCCCAGCAGCGTTCCCCCTTCCCCCCTCCGCGCCGGCGGCGACTCCGGAACGGTCCCGGCGGCCACGTCGGTGTGGACCATCGAGGGTCCGTATTCCCTGGAGTCGACGCTTTCCGTGCTGCAGCGCGGCACCCACGATCCCTGCACGCGGGTGGGCCGCGGCGAGGCGTGGCTGTGCTTTTCCACCGCGGAGGGGCCGGCGTCGTTGCGGCTGAGCCAGCCCGCCGCGGGCCCGGACACTGCCGGATCGGCGGCCCGCCCCTCCCCCGGTTCCCCTTCCCCGTGCCTCCCCTCCGAGATAAGGATCCGCGCCTGGGGTCCGGGTGCGCGGGCGGCCGTGGACGGCGTGCCGCGGCTGCTGGGCGCCGGGGACGACTGGTCCGGCTTCGACGAACCCGCGTTCCGGGCCACGCTTCCGCGCGCCGTGGACGAGGCCCGGCGGCGCAACCCCGGGCTGCGCCTGCCCGCCACCGGGCGCGTCTTCGACGCCCTGGTCCCGGCCATCCTGGAACAGAAGGTCACCGTCATCGAGGCCCGCTACGCCTGGCGCTACCTGGTGCGCCGCTTCGGTTCCCCCGCCCCCGGGCCGGTTCCCGAAGGCATGGCGATCGCCCCCGACGCGCACGCCCTGCGCCGCGTCCCCAGCTGGGAATGGCACGCCGCCCGGGTGGACGCCAAACGCTCCACCACGATCCTGCGGGCCGCCGAAGCCGCGGCCGGGCTGGACCGCCTCGGCACCCAGGCGCTCGCCGACGGGGTTTCCGCCAAGCTGCAGACGGTGCCGGGCATCGGGCCGTGGACGGCGGCGGAGGTGCTCCAGCGCACCCATGGCGATCCGGACTCGGTTTCCGTGGGCGACTTCCACCTCGCCGCATGGGTGGGGTACGCGCTGACCGGACGCAAGACGGACGACGCCGGCATGCTGCGCCTGCTCGAGCCGTGGTCCGGGCACCGGCAGCGCTTCGTGCGGATGCTGGGCCTCACCGGGTTCCGCAAGCCGTCGTTCGGTCCCCGCCTGGCGCCGACCGACCACCGCCGCCGCTGACCTGGCGAGGCCACTGACCGCGCGCTGCCCGCCGGGTGCGCGGCGTCACGGCCGCGCGCCCGGCCGCGGTGCTACGTTGGGAGCCACTTTATGCAGGTTCCGACCGCCGGTGCCACGCGGCGCCGGCCCGCCCCGAGGGGAAGCACGCCGATGGCCCACGAGAACGAGCCCGCCCCAACCCCGTCCGCCCCGGTTCCGTCCGATGCAGTCCCGCCCGCGGCAGCCGCGGCCGGAGTCCCGGGGCCGGCCTCCAATGTGGTGACCCTGCGCTTCCTGGCGGCGCCCATGGACCTGGGGCACAGCGGGTCGGTCGACGCCGGCACCATCCTCGAGTGGGTGGACAAGGCGGCCTACGCGGCGGCCGTCGGCTGGGCCAAGGCGTACTGCGTGACCGCGTACGTGGGCAACATCCACTTCGCCGCCCCCGTGGAGGTCGGGGACATGGTGGAGGTGGAGGCGCGGATCGTCCACACCGGCCGCACCTCCATGCACATCCTGACCACCGTCACCTCCGGCGATCCCCGCACCTTCGGCAGTGTCCCGGCGGTGGCCCGGAGCCAGTGCCTGGTGATCTTCGTGGCCGTGGGCGACGACGGGAAGCCGGTGCCGGTGCCGGAATTCGTGCCGGCCACGCCACTGGAGATCCAGCAGCGCGACTACGCCGTGGCCCGGATCAAGGTCCGGGAAGAAATCTCCGAGTCGATGAAGCGGGTGGCGTACACCAGTGCCGGGACCTCCGAGTCGGTGGTGCTGCGGTTCATGGCCGCGCCCTCCGACGTGAACTGGGGCGGCAAGGTCCATGGCGGGATCGTGATGGACTGGATCGACGAGGCGGCCTACGTCTGCGCCACGCGCTACTGCGGGAGGGACACCGTGGCGGTCTTTTCCGGCGGCGTGCGCTTCTACCGGCCGCTGCTGATCGGGCACCTGGTCGAGGTCGAGGCCCGGCTGGTCTACACCGGCAACAAGGGCATGCACGTGGCGGTGAACGTGCGCTCCGGGGATCCGAAGTCGCGGGAGATGGAGCTGACCACCAACTGCATGACGGTGATGGTGACCCGGGACGAGTCGGGAACGGCCGTCCCGGTCCGGCCCTGGGTCCCGGTCTCCGAGGAGGACCGGGCGCTGCATGCCCACGCCCGCGAACTCATCGAGATCCGCGCCAAGGCCCCGGGGAACCGGCTGCCGAACCACCTGCTCGGCAGGGACTAGGCAGGGCCCGGGCGCTTCCGGCGGTCAGTCCGCGCCGAGCGCGGCGGCCTCCGCGGGCACGGTGTGCGGATCGTCCGCGGGCGCCTCGCGCCGGCGCAGCAGCAGCATGCCGGCGGACACCACGCAGCATGCGGCAGCGATCCAGAACGGCGCGGACATGTTGCCGAACCACACCGCCACGTGCCCGACGAGGATCGCCGAGACGGCGCCTCCGAGCCAGCGCAGGAAGTTGTAGCCGGCGCTGTTGACCGGCCGCGGGGCCGTTCCGGAGCTCATCGCACTGCCGGTGAACAGGGTGTTCAGCACGCCCGAAACGATGCCGGAGGAGATCACGCCGGCAACGACCACGGCCTTGACGCCGCTGCCCATGGCCAGCAGGATCGCCGCGTAGACGAGCACCGCCGCGGTGGCCCCGCCGCGCTCGCCCAGCCGGTTGGCGACCTTCGGCGCCAGGAAGACGCCGGAGAAGGCCACGCACAGGCCCCAGCCGAAGAAGACGAAGCCGATGTAGAAGGCACCCTCCTCCAGCACGAACGGCGCCCAGGCGATGATGGCGAAGAAGGCCGCGGTGTAGAAGGCCGAGCCGATGGAGGTCAGCAGCAGGTTGCGGTTGCGCAGCGCCAGCAGCGGATCCACGAGCCGGACCGGGGTCCGGTGCGACCTGTCCTTGTCCTTGGCCAGCAGGGCCGCGCACAGGATGACGCCCACGGCCATCAGGATCGCCGTTCCGGCGAACGGGCCGCGCCAGGAAATGCTGCCCAGCACCGCCCCCAGCAGCGGCCCGACGGCCAGTCCGACGCCGAGCGCCGCCTCATAGAGCAGGATGGCGCCCTGGTGGCTGCCGGCGGCGGCCCCGACGATCACGGACAGCGACGTGGCGATGAAGAAAGCGTTGCCCAGTCCCCAGAGCGCCCGCAGCCAGACCAGGGTCTCGATGTCCCCGGCCAGCGCGCACAGTCCCGCCGCCACCACGATCAGCAGCAGTCCGGTGATCAGGGTGCGTTTGGCGCCGAAGCGGTAGGACATCACGCCGGTGAGTAGCATTGCCACGACCTGCACGCCCAGGTAGGAACCGAAAAGCAGGGTGGTTTGGGAGGGGTCGGCCCCCAGGTCCTCGGTGAGGACATTCAGGATCGGATCCACCAGTCCAATGCCCATGAAAGCGATGACGGCGGCGAAGGCGGTGACCCAGACCGTCTTGGGCTGGCCGCGCAGCGCCTCGGTCAGTTTGGGATGGGATGGCTGCCCGACTGCAGTTTTACTCATGGTTGTCGGCTCCTTCCAGGGCGGTTCAAAGTTCGGTATCGGCCGGATCCTCCGGCGTGATGTCCAGGGCAACCAGGTGCGCCATGGCCGGCACGGCCTCCCGCAGCAGGCGGCGTTCCTCGGCGCTGAGCCTGTCCAGCAGTTCGGCGAAGCGCGTATTGCGCTCGGCCACCAGGTCGCCGATCTGGGCGCTCCCCCGCTTCGTGATTCCCACCAGCACCGCCCGGCGGTCCTGCGGGTCGGCGATGCGCTCCACCAGTTCCAGCTTGACGAGCCGGGCCACCACGCTGGTGGCGGTGGGCATCTGCACGCCCTCGATGGCGGCGAGCTCGCCCATCCGCAGGGGCCCCCGGTCCATCAAGGTGGTCAGCACGGAGGACTGGGCGGCGCTGATGTCCCAGCCGGGGCTGCGCCGGCGGACCATCTGGTACACGCGGGTCAATAGCGGACGCAGCTGGCGCGAAAGCTCCAAGGATCCCTCTGCACTCATACTTAGACATTCTAACTATTAGTGCTTCAAATCAAAAATGGGCAGCGGCCGGCCACGTCTCCGGAAGCGCTTTTGGGCGCGGGAAGGCAACCCCTCCGAGGCGGAGGGGCAGGGAGGAGGCGTTGCGAAGGAAGGGGTCCCGCGGTGCGTGGCGAGCGCCGCGGCCGTGGAGCCGGCGGCGTCGCGGCGCCAAAGAATGGGGCGCGAAAAAGAAAGGACGCTCGCGCCGGACGCGAGCCGGGGCGGGCCGGTTCACGCGCCGGAGCGTGAACTCCGGCTGACCCGGCGGCCGGCCCGGGCCCGCGGGCTACTGGGCGGAGGAGCGCTGCTGCTCGGCGATCTGCGCGTGGACCTCTTCCATGTCGATACCCTTCACGGCTTCGACGAGGTCCTCCAGTTGCGAGGCGGCGAGCGCACCGGGCTGGGAGAAGACCAGCACCTTGTCGCGGAAGGCCATGAGGGTCGGGATCGACGTGATGCCGGCCGCGGCGGCCAGCCCCTGTTCCGCCTCGGTGTCGACCTTGGTGAAGGCGATGTCCGGGAACTTCTCCGACACCTGCTGGTACACCGGGGCGAACTGGCGGCACGGTCCGCACCAGGCCGCCCAGAAGTCGACGAAAACGATCTCGTTCTCCTCGATGGTCTGCGCGAACTGGGCTTCGGTGATGTCAATGGTTGCCATTGCTCCACCGTAGCGGCTGGGTGGGGCGGGTGTCTCCCCTGTGGGCCTTCTGTGGAGGGCCTGGCGGTTATCCACAATCGGGCGCCGGGCCCTGTCCCCCGCCCGGCCGGCACCCTAGCGTCGGAATCCCGACGGGCCGTGACGAAAGGACAAGACCATGCCGCGCAGCACCCTGCTCCTGATCATTGAAGGCCGGCCGCTCCGCGATGCCATCCGGGTGAGCCTCGAACTGGCGGAGGAATACGAAGGCCTCTACCTGGGGTCCGTGGAGACCCTGAAATCCGAACCGTTCGCCTTCGGGGAGGCCGCCCGCATCCAGCAGCGGATGAAGCTGCCGCGCGCGCTGGCGGACCCTGGCTCCAGCGCCACCAGTGCCGGGCCGATCGACGCCATCTGGGCGGCGGGGCTGTGGACCACCCCGGGCACGTGCCCGCCGGCTCCACCCGACTCGAACGGGGCCACCGGCTGGCAGTGGGCGCACTACAACGCGGTCATGGCCGCGGCGCCCCAGGACCACTTCATCCTGTGGGACCTCTACCTGCGGACCCAGGAGGGCCGGATGGCGGCCTAGTGCCGTCCGGCCAAACGGCCCGCCTCAGTCGCCCTTGACGTTGACCAGCTGGCGCAGCCGGTGCCGAACCCGGACCAGGTCGCGGGAATCCTCCATGACCCGGTCGATCGGCTTGTAGGCGGCCGGGATCTCGTCGACGAACGCGTCCGTGTCGCGGAACTCGATGCCCCGCATCGCGTCGCGGAGCTGCTCGCGGGTGAAGGCCTTCCGGGCAGCGTTGCGCGAGTATTCGCGCCCGGCCCCGTGCGGAGCGGAATTGAGCGACCACTGGTTGCCCAGCCCCTCCACCACGTAGGAGGCGGTGCCCATCGACCCCGGGATCAATCCGGCCTCGCCGGCCTCGGTCCGGATGGCTCCCTTGCGGGAAACCCATACCGTTTTCCCGAAATGCGTCTCCTGCTGCGTGAAGTTGTGGTGGCAGTTGATCCGTTCGGCCTCCCGCACGGGCCCGCCCACCCATTCCTCGAACTGGCGCACGACGCGGTCCATCATCTCCTCGCGGTTGAGCAGCGCGAAGTGCTGGGCCCAGCGCAGTTCCCGGATGTACGCATCGAATTCCGCGGTCCCCTCGGTGAGGTACGCCAGGTCGGGGTCGGGCAGGTCGATGCGTTGCTGCCGCGCCAGCAGCCGGGCCTCGGTGATGTGGTGCTGGGCGATCCTGTTGCCGATCCCGCGGGACCCCGAATGCAGGAACAGCCAGACCCTGTCTTCCTCGTCCAGGCACACCTCGATGAAGTGGTTGCCGGATCCGAGCGTGCCCAGTTGCCGCTCCCACGTCGCGGAGTAGCGGCCCGGCTCGAAGCCGGCAGCCAGGGCCATCTCGAGCATTTCAAGCACGCGCGGTTCGGCGGTGGCAGCCACCTTGCGGTTGTACCGGCCGGCGGAGAGCGGGATGGCGCGTTCGATGGCTTCGCGCAGCGGCCGGCGGTCGGCGGGAAGCTCGGCGGCACGGTACTGGGTGAGCACGGCGATCATGCCGCAGCCGATGTCCACGCCGATGGCCGCCGGAATGATGGCCCCGAGAGTGGGAATCACGGACCCGACGGTGGCACCCAGACCCAGGTGGGCATCCGGCATCAGGGCCATGTGCGGGTAGATGAAAGGAAGCGAGGCCGTGCGCAGGGCCTGGTCGCGCGTCTCTTCGCTGAGGATGGACGCCCAATTCAGGAGCCGGGGCGTGATGGTTTCCACGCCTCAAGCTAACAGGAGGGCGCAGCCGCCGCCCACCCGTGCGGGCGATCCGCCGGCTCCTGTTGACCTGGCCCCGCCGCGGGCCCACTGTTGAAGCACCGGCCCCGAACGCGGGGCAGCCGACCGTTGCATGTGCTCTCCCGCCCTCCCCGGCAGGCGGTGCCGCCCCGCGTGGCGACGTGGCTGGGAGATGCGCTCGGGACTGGACGCTCGGGGGCACTCGGGAAGGAGGCCCGGCGTGGGCAAGAAGGACAAAAAGAAGAAGGACGGCACCAAGAAGGACGGCCCCAAGAAGACCGGGCAACAGGAGCCGGCGGCACGGGACTGGGTGCCGGTGGGGGCGCCCTCCGGGGACGGGTCCGGACAGCCGGCCGGGACGAAGCTGGGCCGCAAGGACTACGAGGCGGAACTCGCCCGGCTGCAGGGCGAACTGGTTGCCCTGCAGGAGTGGGTGAAGTCCACCGGAGCAAAGATCTGCATCGTGTTCGAGGGCCGCGACACGGCCGGCAAGGGCGGCACGATCAAGCGCATCGTCGAACGGGTGAGCCCGCGCGTGTTCCGGGTGGTGGCGCTTCCCACCCCCACCGAGCGGGAGAAGTCGCAGATGTACCTCCAGCGCTACATGGCGCATTTCCCGGCGGCCGGCGAGGTGGTCATCTTCGACCGCAGCTGGTACAACCGCGCAGGCGTCGAGCGCGTGATGGGCTTCTGCACCCCGGACCAGACGGCGCAATTCCTCAGGATGACTCCGCTGGTGGAGAAGGCGATGGTCGACTCCGGCATCATCTTGCTCAAGTACTGGCTCGAGGTCAGCGAGGACGAGCAGACGCGCCGGCTCCAGGGCCGCATCAACGATCCGCGCAAGACGTGGAAGCTGTCGCCGATGGACCTGGACTCCTACAGCCGCTGGTACGACTATTCCCGGGCCCGGGACGCGATGTTCGAGGCGACCGACACCGCGTGGGGCCCGTGGTACGTGGCGGACACCGACGACAAGAAACGCGGCCGCCTGAACATCATCACCCACCTGCTCAGCCAGATTCCCTATGAGCCTTTTCCCGAGCCCGCCGTCAAGCTCCCGAAACGCCAGAAAGCCGGCGACTACCGCGAGCCGAGGCTGACGGTGCGGCACATCCCGACCCCGTTCTGACAGGCGCTCCCGCGACGAGGAGGAAGTCATGATCGACAACGCCGGAGCCTCCCCCGGACCGGCCGCCGTGGAGACGGCCTGGTACGCCCTCGCGCCGGACGAGGTGGCGGAGCGGCTGGGGGTGGACCCGGCCCAGGGGCTGAGCGCGGCCGAGGCGCAGCGGAGGCTGCAGCAGTACGGTCCCAACGCCCTGGCCGCCGCCAGGCAGGCATCGGTCTGGAAACGGTTCTTCAAGCACTACCGGGACTACATGCAGGTCGTGCTCGTGGTCGCCGCCGTGGTCAGCCTGCTGATCCACGAGTATGGGACCGCCGTCGGCCTGGCCCTGCTGACGCTGTTCAACGCGTGGCTGGGATACCACCAGGAGGGCAAGGCCGAGGCCGCCGCGGCGGCCCTGGGGCAGATGATGAAGTCGGTGGCCAAGGTGCGCCGGGACGGCACCATCGAGGAGATCCCCGCCGACGGGATCGTTCCCGGCGACATCGTGGTGGTCGATGCCGGCGACCGCGTCCCCGCCGACGGCCGGATCATCCAGGCGGCAACCCTGCAGGTCGAGGAGGGAGCCCTGACCGGCGAAAGCGTTGCCGTGGAGAAGGGCACCGAGGCCATCAGCCAGCCCGACGTGCCCATCGGCGACCGGCTCGGCATGGCGTTCATGAACACCAACGTGACCCGGGGCCACGGCGAAATCCTCGTGACCACCACCGGCATGGGGTCCGAGGTCGGCCACATCGCCCACATGCTGGCCGCGCAGAAGGTGGAGAAGACCCCCCTCACCAGGCAGGTGGACCGGCTCACCATTTTCATCATCGTCGCGGCGCTCTTTGCCTTCGCGGCGATCGTGGTGATGGGGCTGGCGCAGGGGGATTCCTTCACGGTGCTGTTCGGGATCGGCGTGGCCCTGGCCGTCGGATCCATTCCCGATGCGCTGCCCGCCGTCGTCACCACGATCCTGTCCGTGGGCTCGGTGAACATGGCAAGGAAGAACGCCATCATGAAGGTCCTGCCCGCGGTCGAAACGCTGGGATCCACCTCGGCGATCAATTCGGACAAGACCGGCACGCTGACCCTGAACCAGATGACGGTGCGCGAGATCACGACCGTGCGGCACCACTACACCGTCAGCGGCGAGGGCTACAGCTTCAACGGCCAGGTCCAGCTGACGTCCGGCGACGAGGAGCGGAACCTGGACTACGTGATGTTCCCGTGCGCGCTGTGCAACGACTCCGACATCCAGGACGGCGCGGTCGTGGGAGACCCGACCGAGGGCGCCCTGTACGTGCTGGCCCAGAAGGGTGGCGTGGACGTCCGCGCGTTCCGCAAGAACAATCCGCGCGTGGCGTCGGTGCCGTTCGACTCCGACTACAAGTTCATGGCCACCTTCCACCTGATGTCCGGCGCCGGCGGCCGGCCCGTGGTTCGGGCCTACGTGAAGGGCGCGCCCGACGTCGTCCTCGGGCGGTCCTCCTCCGCCAGGATGGAGGGCGGCCGCGCGGAATCCCTCACCGGGGAGATGCGCGCGAAGGTGCTCGCCGAGAACGAGCGCATCGCCACGCAGGGCATGCGCGTGCTCGCCCTGGCCCAGCGCGAGTTCGACCCGGCCACGTTCGACCCCTCGGGCGACCTGATGGCGCTGATGCAGGACCTGGAGATTTCGGCGCTGATCGGGGAGGTCGACCCGCCGCGCGCCGAAGCGGTGGCCGCCATCGCGCAGGCGAAGCGGGCCGGCATCCGGGTCCGGATGATCACCGGCGACCACGCGGCCACGGCGGCCGCGATCGCCGGCGAGCTCGGCATCGAGGGCCGGGCGGTCACCGGCGCCGAGTTCGCCGCGATGGACGACGCGGAGGCGGACGGGCAGGTGGACGGGATCGGGGTGATCGCGCGGGTGGCCCCCGAGCACAAGGTCAGGCTGGTCGAGGTGCTCAGGCGCAAGGGGAACGTCGTCGCCATGACCGGGGACGGGGTGAACGACGCGCCGGCCATCGCCGCCGCGGACATCGGGATCGCCATGGGCATCACGGGCACCGACGTCGCCAAGGGAGCGGCCAAGATGATCCTGGCCGACGACAACTTCGCCACGATCGTGAGCGCGGTCGAACAGGGCCGGCTGGTGTACGACAACCTGCAGAAGTTCCTGCGGATCCAGATCGCCAACCTGTTCATGTTCATCCTGGCGTTCCTGGGCTCGTCGGCGTTCGCGATCGCCGGCACGGCGCTGCTCAGCCCGGCCCAGGTGCTGTGGATCCATATGGCGATCGTCGCCCCGATCGGTGCGGTGATGGGCCTGGACCTCGCGACGCCGGGCATCATGGACCGCAGGCCCCGGCCCTTCAACCAGCCCCTGATCGTCCGGTCGATGATGGTGCGCCTCTTCGTCACCGGCCTGTACATGGCGGCCGCGACGCTGCTCCTGGTGCAGATCGGCAAGACCAGCTACGGCGGCCTGGAAGTGGGCCAGAGCATGGCCGTGGTGGGCTTGGGGCTGATGAACATCTTCGTGGCGCTCAACCTGCGCTACCCCACGGAGAGCGCCTTCGGCCCCTCCACGCTCTCCAACCCGAAGCTGCTGTGGGCCTTCGCCTGGGCCGTCATCGGCTCGATGCTGATCACCCAGATGCGGGTGATGCAGGACCTGTTCGGCACCGTCCCGCTGACAGGCCGGCAGTGGCTGGTCTGCCTGGTCCCGGGCGTGGTGCTGCTGCTCCTGGGCGAACTCGGCAAGCTGGCCTTCAGGGCCCGTCACCGGGAGGGCCGCCCCACTGAGTGACCGCGGAAAACCGAAGGGCCCGTTCCCGGCTGGTGCTGGGAACGGGCCCTTCGGCTGTTCGGTGGCAGATGAGGGATTCGAACCCCCGTAGGCAGTGCCAGCTGATTTACAGTCAGCCCCCTTTGGCCGCTCGGGTAATCTGCCGAACGTTCCTTGTGGAACGAGTAGATACTCTACCCAAGATTTCCCAAAATTCCGAATCGGGGGTTGCCAGCCCCATTTTCCCGCGGAAATCCGCGGCTCCGGTAGGCTGGAGGAAAAGCAAAAACCTACCCCGGGAGGACCCTCATGGCGAGCGATTCCACGTTCGACGTCGTCAGCAAGGTGGACAAGCAGGAAGTGGCCAACGCGCTGAACCAGGCCCAGAAGGAAATCGCCCAGCGCTACGACTTCAAGGGCGTCGGCGCCGAGGTCGATTTCAGCGGCGAAAAGATCCTGATGAAGGCCAACTCCGAGGAGCGCGTCAAGGCCGTCCTCGACGTCCTCCAGTCCAAGCTGGTCAAGCGCAACATCAGCCTCAAGTCCCTGGACGCGGGCGAACCGTTCGCCTCCGGCAAGGAGTACCGCATCGAGGCCTCCATCAAGGAAGGCATCGCGCAGGACATCGCCAAGAAGATCAACAAGCTGATCCGCGACGAGGCCCCCAAGTCGGTCAAGTCCCAGATCCAGGGCGACGAGCTCCGCGTCTCCTCCAAGTCCCGCGACGACCTGCAGGCCACCATGGCCCTGCTGCGCGACTTCGAGGAAGCCGACCTGCAGTTCGTGAACTTCCGCTAGCCGCCGCAACGTAGAGGGCCTCCGCTCCCCCAGGGGAGCGGAGGCCCTCTACGTTCCCGCAGGGCGGAACGGGGGCTGGTCCTCGAAGAGGGCCTGGCCGATGTATCCACCCGGCTGCACGCCGGGAGGCACGGCGAACAGGCCCGATCCGGTGTGCCGCAGGTACTCGGAGAGGGCGTCGTGCTTGGCCATCGCCGTCTGCATCGGCACGTAGTGCGTGCGCGCATCCACCACGAAGGCGATGAAGAACAGGCCCGCGTCCAGCCGGCCCAGCCCGTCGGACCCGTCCGTGTAGTTGAACCCGCGGCGCAGCATCCGCACCCCGTTGTTGTTGGACGGGTGGGCCACCGCCACGTGCGAGTCCGCCGGGACCAGCGGCCCGTCCCGGCCCTGCAGGGCAAAGTCGGGTTCGGTGAATTCCTCGCCGCCGGACAGCGGCGCGCCGGTGCGCTTGGTGCGGCCGATGAAGGCCTCCTGCTCGCGCAGCGGGGACCGGTCCCAGGTTTCGATGTGCATGCGGATGCGCCGGGCCACCAGGTAGGTGCCGCCGTTCATCCATGCCCCGGCCCCGGACGCCCCGGACACCCATACGTGCCGGGCCAGGTCGTCCGTGTCTTGGCTCTTGATGTTGGCCGTACCGTCCTTGAACCCGAAGAGGTTGCGCGGGGTGGCCTGCGCGGCGGAGGTGGAGGAGGTGCGGCCGAAACCGATCTGCGACCAGCGCACGCGGGCGCGCCCAAACGCGATGCGGGCCAGGTTGCGCACGGCATGGACGGCGACCTGCGGATCGTCGGCGCACGCCTGGACCACCAGGTCTCCCCCGCTGCGCGCCTCCTCCAGGGCGTCCCCCGGGAAGTGCGGCAGCTCGATCAGCGCCTCCGGAAGCCGGCCCTCGAGGCCGAAGCGCGCCCCGCCGTCGTCCTGGAACAGCGTGCGTCCGAAGCCGACAGTGACGGTCAGGTGGCTGGCGGTGAGGTCGGAGGCCTCGCCGGTGTCCTCCGGCGGGGCGTCGTAGTTTCCGGAGGTCGCCCCTCCTTCGCCGATCTCCTGCCCCTGGACCATGGCCTCGATGGCGGCGGTCCATTCCTTGAGCAGGGCCACCAGCTCGTCCCGGTCCTGCGTGGTCACGTCGAAGGCCGCGATGTGCATCCGGTCCTGGGCATCGGTGATGATGCCGGCCTGGTGCTCCCCGTGAAACGGGACGACGTCGGCGACCGGCGCGGGTTCCCGCGTCGAGCCGTAGGCCGCGTGGGCCACGGCCCCCGCGGCAAGGCCCAGGCCGCCGGCGCCGGCCGCCGCGAACAGCGACCGGCGCGAAAGGCCCTCCTTCCGGCGTCCGGGCTCTTCCTGCTGGGTGTCGGCGGGCACGGGCCGGCCTCCTCGGGTGCTCATGTGGACTATTTCACGACAGCTGCGGTGAGCTTGGAGAGCGGCTCGGACAGGGCATCGACCGCCGCGCTGAGCTCCTGCACCTGCTCCTGGGTCAGTTCGTCGTAGTACGTGAAGCCGTCCCCGACGCGGTACTGGTCCAGCAGCGCCTGCAGGTCGTCGAAGTTCTTTTCCAGGGACGCGTCCAGCTGGTCATCGACGCCCGCCAGCAGCGGACGCAGGTCCTCGTAGGCGATCCGGGCACCCTCGAGGTTGGCCTGGAAGTCCCACAGGTCGGTGTGGGACCAGATCTCCTCCTCGCCGGTGACCTTGCCGGTGGCGACCTCGTCCAGCAGCTCCTTGGCGCCGTTGGCCAGCTTGTCCGGGGTGAAGGACAGGTCCTGGGTGCGCTCGTAGAGCTCCTTCGTGTTGGCGACCATCCCGTCGGCGATCTCCTGGCGCTCGGCCCCGGTCATCGGCGTGTAGCCGGACTCCGGCTGCCACAGGTCCTTCTCGGCCCGGTGCCAGCCGGTCCACTCCTGCCCTTCCTCGAGGTCCGCCTCGCGGGCGTCCAGGATCGGGTCCAGGTCGCCGAAGGACTCGGCGACCGGCTCGATGCGCTCCCAGTGCATGCGGGTGGCGGCATAGAGTTCGCGGGCCCTGTCCTGGTCGCCGGCGGCGAACGCGGCGGCGAACTCCCCGGTGCCGCGCACCAGGCGCTCGCCCTGGTCCTTGACGTAGGCGGCGTACTGTTCGACGGCGGTGGCCTGCAGTGCGGCGCGGTCCGCGGAAACCTCCTGGCCCTCCGGCGGAGCGGTCACGGTGAAGGCGGCCTGGATGCCGTCGCCGGCCATGCCCGGCTTGCACGCGGTGAAGTACTTGCCCTCGGGGGCGATCACCACCAGGTCGCGGGAAAGGCCCGGACCGATGTTCTCCACTTCGCCGACGATCCGCAGGCCGTCCTCGGCGAGCAGGTAGAACTCGGTGACCTCCGAGCCGTCGTTCTTGACGTTGAACTTCAGCGTGCCGCCGGGGGCGCTGGTGGTGGAGACGGTGCAGGCGTCGGCGGTGCTGACGACGTCGATGGCGCCGTCGCCGGAGGTGGCGGTGGTGTTGTCGGTGCAGCCGGCCAGGGCGACGGAGGCCGCGGCCAGGACGGCTGCGGGCGCAAGGAGGCGTGCTTTCACGGAGTGGTCCTTAGGGGTACGAGGGGAATGGAACCGCGTCAGGCGGCGGCAGCGGCGGCGGACCGCGCCGCCACGGGGGCGTTGCGCCGGATGCGGCGGAAGTAGAGGAACATCACCGGCAGCACGTAGAGGACCCAGGCGGTGGCCTCCAGCCAGGTGGTGGCCGGGGAGAAGTTGAAGACGCCCTTGAGCAGCGTGGCCAGCCACCCGCTGGGCGGGACGGCGGCGGAGACGTCGAAGGCGAGGTGGTGCAGGCCGGGCACGACGCCGGCCTCCTGGAGGTCGTGGATGCCGTAGGCGAGCACTCCGCCGGCCACGACGATCAGGGCGGCGCCGGTCCAGCTGAAGAACCTGGAGAGGTTGATCCGCAAGGCGCCCCGGTGCAGCAGCGCCCCGAAGGCGATGGCGGCCAGGATGCCCAGGAACGCGCCGAGCAGGGGCTGCCAGGTCTCGCCGGTGGCCCGGGCGGCGGCCCAGATGAACAGGGCGGTCTCCAGGCCCTCGCGGCCCACGGCGAGCGCGGCGACCAGGACCAGGCCCCAGGCGGAGCCGTCGGCGACCCTGTCCACCTGGCCCTTCAGGTCCGCGCTGAGCGAGCGGGAGGCCTTGGCCATCCAGAACACCATCCAGGTGACGAACCCGACGGCGATGATGGACAGTCCGCCCCCGATCATTTCCTGGGCCTCGAACGTCAGCCCGCGCGGGCCGTAGGTGAGCAGCGCGCCGAAGCCGAGGGACACGGTGACCGCGAAGGCGATGCCGGCCCAGACGCGCGGCAGCAGGTGCGTGCGGCCGCTCTTCTTGAGATACGCCAGGAGGAGGACGACGATCAGGACCGCTTCGAGTCCTTCGCGCAGCCCGATCAGGAAATTGCCGGTCATCAGTACACCTTCGGATGTCGCGGCCCGGGCCAAGGCAGTCCGGGCGCACGCGTGGGTACCTAAGGCCGTGCTTAGACCATTAGGAAAGCCCCGCCGTGCGCAATAAGGCTAACCTTACCTTGCCCCGCTGGCAAAAGTTACGTGCCGCACCATGGTCCGCGGGCGCCGCGGGAAGGCTCAGGAGCCGAGGGGCCGGCCCGCCATGCGCTCGAGGCGGGCGATGCGGTCGGCCATCGGCGGGTGCGTGGAGAACAGCTTCTGCGCTCCGCCCCTGAACGGGTTGGCGATCATCAGGTGGGAGGCGTTGACCAGGCGCTGGTCGTTGTCCGGCAGCGGGGCGCGGGCCACGCCGGCCTCCAGCCTGTGCAGTGCCGAGGCCAGCGCGAGCGGGTCGCCGGTGAGCCGGGCGCCGTCCTCGTCGGCGTCGTATTCCCTGGTGCGGGAGATGGACAGCTGGATCAGCGAGGCGGCCAGCGGGGCCAGCAGCGACAGCGCGATCAGGGCGATCGGGTTGGCGTTGCGGCGGTCGCCACCGCCGAAGAGGAGCATGAACTGGGCCAGGGAGGTGATCACGCCGGCCACGGCGGCCGCCACCGAGGAGGTGAGGATGTCGCGGTTGTAGACGTGCATCAGCTCGTGTCCCAGCACCCCGCGCAGTTCCCGCTCGCTGAGCAGCTGCAGGATGCCCTCGGTGCAGCAGACCGCGGCATTCTTCGGGTCGCGGCCGGTGGCGAAGGCGTTGGGGGCCATGGTCGGCGAGACGTAGAGCCGGGGCATGGGCTGCCGCGCGGCCGCCGAGAGTTCGCGCACGATCCGGTACATGGCCGGCTGCTCGGCCTCGGTGACCGGGTAGGCGTGCATGGAGCGGATCGCGATCTTGTCGCTGTTCCAGTAGCCGTAGGCGGTGGTGCCCAGGCCAAGCAGCGTGAACAGCCAAAGGAAGGCGGAATTGCCCGTGCCGTTGGCGAGCAGCGCGCCGATCGCCAGGAGCAGGGCGAACATGCCGCCGAGCAGGGCGGCGGTCTTGAGGCCGTTGTTGTGGTTGTGCACTGCTGCCATTCACCCCTTGGTCGCGGGATGTGCCGCACCGTGCGGCTCCCTTATCCACTCTAGTCAACGCACACCCGCCCGCCACTGTTCCCGCACTTCTCCCGGGGCGGGCCGGCACGTCGGCGCCCGCCGTCCACCCGAAGGTAAGGCTTGCTTATCTTGACTTACTCAAAATAAGCGGGTGGAATGGGTCACATGGATTTTTCGACCCGGCTCCGCGACCACGGACTGCGCGTAACCCGCCAGCGCCTGGCCGTACTCGGCGTCGTCGACAGCCATCCCCATTCCTCGGCGGATGCCGTGGCCGAAAAGGTGCGCCACGAGTTGCCGGAGCTGTCGCTCCAGTCCGTCTACAACGTGCTGAACGACCTCACGGCCTTCGACCTGCTGCGGCGCTTCAGCCCGCCCCACTCCCCCGCGCTCTATGAGACCCGGGTCGGAGACAACCACCATCATGCCGTCTGCACACTGTGCGGGCGCGTCGAGGACGTGGACTGCGCGGTGGGGCACGCCCCCTGCCTGACCCCCTCCGACTCCCACGGCATGACCATTCAGATTGCGGATGTCCTCTACCAGGGCATCTGTAAGGACTGCGCGGAGCGTTCGCCCGGCCCCGCCGGCTGACCGCTTCGGCTGCAGACAACCCATCCCGATAGAAGGAGAAAGCCTCTCGTGTCCGAGAACTTCACCACCACCCAGACCGGCGCCCCGGTCGCCAGCGACGAGCACTCGCTGACCGCCGGCGCCAACGGCGCCACCGTCCTTCACGACGTCTACCTGGTCGAGAAGCTGGCCCAGTTCAACCGCGAGCGCCTTCCGGAGCGCATCGTCCACGCCAAGGGTGGCGGCGCGTTCGGCACCTTCACGGTGACCAATGATGTCTCCAAGTACACCCGCGTGGCGGCTTTCCAGCCGGGCTCGGTCGTCAAGACCGCGCTGCGCTTCTCCTCCGTCGCCGGCGAGATGGGCTCCCCGGACACCTGGCGCGACGTGCGCGGCTTCGCCACCCGCTTCTACACCACCGAGGGCAACCTCGACATCGTGGGCAACAACACCCCGGTGTTCTTCATCCGCGACGCCATCAAGTTCCCGGACTTCATCCACTCGCAGAAGCGCCTTCCGGGCTCCGGCCTGCGCGACGCCGACATGCAGTGGGACTTCTGGACCCTCTCCCCGGAGTCCGCGCACCAGGTGACCTACCTGATGGGCAACCGCGGCCTGCCGAAGTCCTGGCGCGAGATGCAGGGCTACGGCTCCCACACCTACATGTGGACCAACGCCGAGGGCGAGCGCTTCTGGGTCAAGTACCACTTCCGCTCCAACCAGGAGCTGGCCGACCTGGGCATCGAGGAGGCCGAGCTCATCGCCGGCGCCGACGCCGACTACTACCGCCGCGACCTGTACCAGGCGATCGAGCGCGGGGACTTCCCGAGCTGGGACCTGCACGTCCAGGTCATGCCGTACGAAGAGGCCAAGACCTACCGCTTCAACCCGTTCGACCTGACCAAGACCTGGTCGCACAAGGACTACCCGCTGATCCCGGTCGGCCGCTTCGAGCTGAACCGCAACCCGGAGAACCACTTCGCCGAGATCGAGCAGATCGCCCTGTCCCCGGCGAACGTCGTCCCGGGCCACGCGATCTCCCCGGACAAGATGCTGATGGCCCGCGTGTTCTCCTACCCGGATGCGCAGCGCTACCGCGTCGGCACCAACTACAACGAGCTGCCGGTCAACCGCCCGGAGGCTCCGGTGAACAACTACTCGCAGGACGGCTCGCTGCGCCACACCTTCAAGCCGGCCTCGGCTCCGGTGTACGCGCCGAACTCCTTCGGCGGCCCGGCGGCCGACCCGGTCCGCGCCGGCGAGGGCTCCTGGGAGTCCGACGGCGAGCTGGTCCGTGCCGCGGCGACCCTGCACTCCGAGGA
>Ga0182739_1002219_pt1 | contig 18460 bp, 20 predicted proteins | sample eDN5th30CBELigBY_FD_128873 | JGI IMG/M metagenome (GOLD analysis project Ga0182739, IMG submission 128873) | Enriched backyard soil microbial communities from Emeryville, California, USA - eDNA 5th pass 30_C BE-Lig BY (version 2) (version 2) | ecosystem: Environmental > Terrestrial > Soil >...
CTCGGCGTCTCCGGCATCAGCGCCGACAGCCGCGACCTCATCGAAAGCGATGCGCCGGAAGCGAAGGACGCGATAGACCTCTTCACCTTTCGCATCGCCGGCGAGATCGCCCGGCTTGCCGCAACGCTCGGCGGCCTCGATGCGCTCGTCTTCACCGCCGGGGTCGGCGAGAACCAGCCGGCGGTGCGGGCCGCTGTCTGCAAGCGGCTCGGCTGGCTCGGCCTCGACCTCGATCTCGCCGTCAATGCCGCGAACGCGACCCGCATCAGCACTCCGGCAAGCCGCATCGCCGCCTTCGTCATCGCCACCGACGAGGAACAGGTGATCGCCGAGGAAACCGTCTCGATCCTGGGGGACACCGCCGGGTGAGCCCCGCCGCCATCAACCGCGCTGCCTCGCTGCGCCAACGCGACAAGGAAACGTGCCCATGGCCGAAACGCCCCCTCGCCACCTTCTTCTTGCAACGGACCTCAGCGCACGCTGCGACAGGGCGCAGGACCGCGCGCTCGACCTCGCGCGGGCATGGAAGGCGAAGCTGACGATCGTGCATGCGCTCGACGTCGTGAGCATGACCGCCGCCGCCTCCACCGTCCTCGCCGCCGCCAGGCGGCGCTCGTCCAACCATCTCGATCGCGAGTTCGCGGATGTCGGCGATATCGCCTGGGATGTCGATATCCGCGACGGAGAGCCGGCCGACGTCATCCTCGCCGTCGCGCGCAAAAGGAAGTGCGACATGATCGTCACCGGCATTGCCGGCAATGACGCGTTGGGGCACATGCTGGTCGGCGGCACGACGGCAAGCGTGGTGCGCCAGGCCGGCCTGCCGGTGCTGGTGGTGAAGAAGCGAGCGCGGCAGGCCTATCGCCGCATCGTGGTGGCCAGCGATCTCTCTGAAGCGTCCGTCGACGCGCTCCAAATGGGCGCCCTGCTCTTCCCGCCGTCGTACATCACGCTTTTCCACGCCTTCGACATGCCGTTCCGCAGTTTTCTCGACGACAAGGATGGTTCCGAGCAAGGCCGAGCGAACCTGGCGCGGAAGGGTGCAAAGACCTTCCTCGCAAGCCATCTGCCGGAAGGAGAAGAGGATGTCGGTATCCAGGTGGCCCATGGCGATCCCGCGACCCTTCTGGCGGAATTCGCGATGAGGGAAGACATCGATCTGCTCCTTTCCGGCACTTACGGGCGCACCGGTCTTCTCGGCGCGCTGATCGGCAGCGTCGCCGAGGCGCTTCTCGACGGGGTGGAGTGCGACGTGATGATCGTCCCCGGCAGAGGCGCGCGATCGGATGGATGACGGGCACAACGGAAAAGGAGGCATGATGGCGAAGGAGAAGGGCATGAGCGCAGTCGATATTCAACCCCGCCCGCAGGCCTGGCACGCCCGCACGAAGGAAGAGACCTGCGCGGCGCTGGCGACGGGCCTCGACGGCATCGACCATGACGAGGCCGGGCGCCGCCTCGGCATCCATGGCCCCAACCAGCTGCCGGCCGCCGCCCGCACGCATCCGGTCCTGCGCTTCCTTGCGCAGTTCAACAACGCACTCATCTATTTCCTCCTGTCAGCCGCGCTCGCCGCCATGCTGCTCGGCCATGTCATCGACGGCGTGGTCATCGTTATCGTCGTGGTGGTCAACGCGGTGGTCGGTTTCATCCAGGAGGGCAAGGCCGAGCGGGCGCTCGACGCAATCCGCGACATGATCGCCCCGCACACCGTCGTCGTGCGCGAAGGCGAACGGTACATCGTCGATGCCCGCGAGATCGTTCCCGGCGACATCGTCGTACTGGAGGCGGGCGACAAGGTGCCGGCCGACATCCGCCTCATCAGGGCGCGCGGGCTCACCGCGGACGAGGCGATCCTGACGGGCGAGTCCGTGCCCGCCGAAAAGCGGGAGGAAGCCGTGCCGCCGGAGACCGTGCTGGGCGACCGGCTGCCGATCCTCCATTCCGGCACGCTGGTCACCACCGGCCAGGGGCACGGCGTGGTGGTAGCGACGGGCAGCCGCACCGAGATCGGCCGCATCTCCGACCTCATCGGCAACGTGCAGACGCTGACGACGCCGCTGCTGCGCCAGATCAACGAATTCGGCCGGCTTTTCACCTGGTTCGCCATCGGCATGGCCGCCGTGGTTTTCCTCTTCGCCGTAATGGCGAGAAGTTATGACTGGGTCGATGCGCTGATGGTGGTGGTGGCGCTCGCCGTCGGCGTGGTGCCGGAGGGGCTGCCCGCTGTTATCACCATCACGCTGGCGATCGGCGTGCGACGGATGGCGGCGCGCAATGCCGTGGTGCGCCGGCTGCCGGCCGTCGAGACGCTCGGCGCCATTTCCGTCATCTGCTCCGACAAGACGGGCACGCTGACGAAGAACGAGATGACCGTGCGCCATGTCGTCACCGCCGCGGGCATGACGGAACTTGCCGGCTCGGGCTATGCGCCGGAAGGCACGCTCGCCGCCGCGGACGGCGGCACCGCGCCGCCGGATCCCGTCCGCGACGAACTGATCCGCGCCGCGCTGCTGTGCAACGACGCCCGCCTCGTCGAACGCGGCGGGCAATGGACGGTTCTCGGCGATCCGATGGAAGGCGCGCTTGTCACGCTCGCCGCGAAGGCCGGACTGCATCCGGAGACCGAGCGCGAAATCTGGGGCCGGCTGGACGAGATTCCGTTTGACGCCCAGCACCGTTTCATGGCGACGCTGCACGACGACCCGGACGGCACGCGCCGCATCTTCGTCAAGGGCGCGCCCGAGCGGGTGCTTGCCATGTGCACCAACCAGGCGGGCGAAGGCGCGACGGGCGCCGTCGACCCCGCCTACTGGCGCCAGCGCATCGACGCCGCCGCCGCCGAGGGCGAGCGCGTGCTCGGTTTTGCGACGGGAAACGTCGGAAGGGATGTCGAGCGGCTGACCTTCGCCATGGTCGAGACCGGCCTCACCTTCCTCGGCGTCGCGGGCTTCATCGATCCGCCGCGCGAGGAGGCGATCGCGGCGGTGGCCGAGTGCCGCTCCGCCGGCATCGCGGTCAAGATGATCACCGGCGATCACAACGGCACGGCCGTCGCCATCGCCCGCAAGCTCGCCATCGCCGACGACCCGAAGGCGCTCGAAGGCAGCGCGCTCGGCGCCATGACGGACGAGGACCTGCGCCGGATCGTCGAGGAGGTCAGCGTCTTTTCCCGCGCCACGCCGGAGCACAAGCTGCGCATCGTGCGGGCGTTGCAGGCGAACGGCCACATCGTTGCCATGACCGGCGACGGCGTCAACGACGCGCCGGCCGTCAAGCAGGCCGATGTCGGCGTCGCCATGGGCCGCAAGGGCACCGAGGCGGCCAAGGAGGCCGCCCAGATGGTGCTGCTCGACGACAATTTCGCCTCCATCGTCGCCGCCGTGCACGAGGGCCGCACGGTCTACGACAATATCCGCAAGGTGATCGGCTGGACGCTGCCCACCAATGGCGGCGAGGTGCTGTGCGTGATCTTCGCGATCCTTCTTGGCCTGACGCTGCCGATGACGCCGGTGCAGATCCTCTGGATCAACATGATCCTCACCGTGACGCTCGGCCTGGTGCTCGCCTTCGAGCCCTCGGAGCCCGGCGTGATGCGCCGCCCGCCGCGCCGGCGCGACGCGCCGATCCTCTCGCGCTTCCTCGTCTGGCGCATCGCCTTCGTCTCCCTTATCTTCATGCTCGGCGTCTTCGGCTTCTTCGAATACGCGCTCTACAGGGGCTATGCCGAGGACGGCGCCCGCACCATGGTGGTCAATACACTGGTGGTGATGGAGATCTTCTATCTGTTCAACGTGCGCTACCTGCACCGGACCTCGTTCAGCCTGGTCGGCGCGATGGGCACGCCGGCTGTCCTCACGGCGATCGCCGTCGTCGCCGCCGCGCAGCTTCTCTTCACCTTCGCTCCGTTCATGCACGCTCTCTTCGGCAGTGCTCCGCTTTCCCTTGCTGACGGCTTGCTTATCCTGATTGCCGGCGTGCTGACGATGACCATCCTGGAAATTGAGAAACTGGTCATGAGAAGGGTCACACCGGGGAAATTCGGGTGAGCCGCCCTTCGGTTCACCTCCCTTGCCGTGCGTCAATGAACCGCCGACGAAATAGGAAGAAACTTTCAGCCAAGCGGAAATGGATCGTCGGCCTCCACCCGTCGCCGGCGGCGTCACAAGGGAGGTTTCGTGATGATGATCCGGGAAATGACGCACAACCAATGCACGGCAATGATTGCCGAAAACCGCGTGGCGAGATTGGCCTGCGCGGAAAACGGCAACCCTTATGTCGTCCCGATTTCCTATGCGCATTCGGGGAACCGTCTCTATGCCTTCTCGATGCCTGGAAAGAAACTGGCCATCCTTCATGCCAATCCCCGGGCCTGCCTGCTTATCGAATCTTTCGAGAGCAAGCAGCACTGGAAAAGCGTGGTGATCGACGTCGCCTTTCGCGAGCTGCCGGATACCAATGAATTTCACGAGGAACGGCTGAAAGCCTGGTCGCTTCTTGCGGAGGATTTTGACTGGTGGGAGCCAGGGGCACTCAAGCCCCAGCCGCAATCAACGGTCACTGCATCGCCTCATGTCTTCTTCGAGTTCGAAATCGTCGAGATCAGTGGCCGTGAGGCATCGGCGGAAACAGGATGAGCGGCATCTAGCGGAGCGCCCTCAAGGCATTGAGGATCACCGCGACGTCGATCGCCTCCTGGAGGATCGCACCCTCCACGGGCTCAAGATATCCGCATGCCGCCGCAATCATCGCCGCGATCGACAGCGTAATGCCCGCAGCCACACTCTGAAGGGCGATCCGGCGGCTTCGACGCGCAATTGAGATCGCCTTGGCAAGTGGCGCAAGCTCGTCGACAAGGACCACGACGCCTGCGGCTTCAGAAGACGAGGCCGTGCCGCGGGCGCCCATGGCGACGCCGATATCGGCCGCCGCCAGCGCCGGCGCGTCGTTGACGCCGTCCCCTACCATCATCACCGGGCCGTTTCCGATCTCCTTTCTGACCGCATCGACCTTGGCTTCCGGTGTCAGGTCGCCGAAGACAGCATCCATGCCAAGCGCTTTGCCAACAACATGCGCGATCTCCGTGCGATCGCCAGACGCCAGCACGAGCCTGCGGATGCCTGCCGCCCGAAGATCCGCCAGAACCGACGACGCATCTGCGCGCACCTGGTCCTTGAGAACGATCATGCCCGCGAGCGCTCCATCGATGGCGACGGCCACAGTCATGGAAGCCCGCATCTCGGGCGTGATCAGGTCATGCGGATCCTCGCAGCCAGACGCGCGCTGCACAAAGCCACTCCCGCCGACAACAATCCGTCGTCCCTCGACATAGCCCTCTATGCCAGTGCCAGGCACTTCCCACACACTCTCCGGCTTCGACAGAGACAGGCCCTTTTCGGCCGCCGCACGGATCAGGGCAGCGGCAACGACATGGCCGGAAGCTTGATCCAGGCTAGCGGCTGCCCTTAGCACCGTTTCCGCCGTAAAGGGCGTTGCCGTCCTGATGTCGACCACCGCCGCCTGACCATGGGTGAGCGTGCCGGTCTTGTCGAGAACCGCGGTCTGCGCCCGCCCCAGCATTTCGAGCATGCCGCCGTTCTTTACGAGAACGCCGATGCCCGCCGCCTTCGACATACCGGAAATAATGGCGACCGGGACCGCGAGGATCAGGGGACAGGGTGTTGCGACGACAAGGATGGCGAGCGCACGGATGGGATCCTGCGAAAAATACCAGGCGCCACCCGCGATGATGAGGGTCAGAACCAGGAAGCCCATCGCAAAACGGTCGGCCATGCGGACCATCGGCGCCTTGCTCGCTTGCGCGGCCTCGACCAACCGGACGATCCCAGCATAGGTGCTTTCGGCGGCAGTCCGGCTGGCGACAAGATCGAAGGACGCCCCTACGCAGGTCGAACCGCTCAACGCTTCGGATCCAGGCGGCACCGGCTGCGGCAGCGGCTCTCCCGTCAAGGCCGCCATATCGAGCGCCGCACCTTCGCCGGAAACGATCCCATCTACCGGCAGCACTTCGCCTTGACGGATCAGCAACCGGTCGCCGGGCTGTATCCGGGGAATCGCGATCTCCTCAAGCCCGCCTGCGCCATGGCGCATGGCAAAATGCGAGATGCGCCCCATCAGGGCGGTCATCTCCCGCCGCGCGCGCCCTTCGGCGAAAGATTCGAGGAGCTGGCCGCCCGCATACATCAGGCCGACGACGTTTCCGGCAAGCGGCTCGCCGAACACAATCGCGGCCGACATGGAAAGCGCCGCAACGATATCGAGCCCGACATCTCCCCGGCGCAAGGCGCTGAGAACCTGCAGAAGGAGACTGGCAAGGACGGCCAACGTCGCTGCGCTCCATACAAAATGAGCGTAGCGGGCGACCTGCCACGACAAGGCCAGACCGATCACCAGCCCCCCGGCGGCGATCCCGACCAGGACGATGCTCGACCGTGGCTGCCAGATGCCTTTGTTCGCTTGCAGCACGTTGCCCTCCCTATCGACAGGATGCGAGATGAATAAGCCCGCAAACGGCCGCGCCCACCTTGCGCAAGATCAATTCCGGAAGCGGCGTTTCCTCTAGAATGTGGGTGAACACTGCCGCACCTCGCGCTGACCGGGTCTTTGCCGATGGCTCTTTCAATGGACACACTCATAGCCAGATTGGGTATCGCGCTATCGATCGGCCTTCTGGTCGGGCTTGAACGCGGCTGGCAGGAGCGCGATGCCCCCGAAGGCAGCAGAACCGCCGGTATACGAACCTTCGGGATATCGGGGCTTCTTGGCGGCGTGCTGGCGGCGGTTGCTCGTGCCCTTGGTTATCCGATGGTGTTTCCAATCACTTTTCTGGGCTTCGCCGCCACGCTAGCTGTGTTCAAGCTGCGCGAAGCGCGTTCGGATTCAGACTACAGCGTGACCACTGTTATGGCGGGTCTTGGCGTTTTCGCGCTCGGTGGCCTGGCTGTCGCCGGCGATGCGCAGGCCGCGGCGGCGGGAGGGGCAGCGCTCGCGGCCACGCTTGCAAGCCGCAACGTCCTGCATCGCTTCCTGAAGCGCTTGACCTGGATAGAACTGCGCTCCGCAATGATGCTGGCCGTCATGACGGCGGTGATCCTTCCGATCCTGCCGAACGAAACCATCGATCCCTGGGGAGGGCTCAATCCGTGGAAGGTTTGGTTCTTCACCGTCCTGACCGCAAGTCTTTCGTTCCTCGGCTACATCGCCGTCAGGATCTTCGGAGCGAGCAAGGGCTTCATGCTGAGCGCGATTGCCGGCTCCCTCGTCTCGTCCACCGCGGTCACCATGGTTCTGGCGCGAACCGCAAAACGCTCCGCCGATCCATTTCCGCTTGCCGGCGCTGCGGCGCTCGGTGCGGCGGTGTCTATCCTGCGCGTGATGGGGTTGATCCTGCTGATCGACCCGGCAGCGATCATTCCCGCCGGTCCGGCCGCCGCCGCGGCCGCCGTCGTCTTCGCCGGTTCCGGGTTCGCGCTGTTCTACTGGCCGCAAGACAGACCCTTCGCGGACGTGCCCACCAGCAATCCCTTCGAGATAGGCCCGCTGCTGGTCTTCGCGGCGATTTTCGCGGCGGCCACGATAGCCAGCGCGGTTCTCGTCTCCCATTTCGGCAGCGCCGGACTTTTGGCCACGACCGCGTTGACGGGCATCGTCGACGTGGATGTCGCCGTGCTGGCCGCCCTGCAAGCGGGCCGGGATGTCTTGCCACTCGACGTCATCGGAAAGGCACTCCTTGTCGCCATGGCAACGAATGCCCTGTGCCGCGCCGTCATTGCCATCCTGCTTGGGCCGCCCTCTTTCAGCATGCCGTTTGCCGTCCTCACGGTCGCCGCCGGCGTCACGGCCTTTGCTGTGCACAGCGTTCTTCCCACGCTATGACGAACGCTTTCACCGGCATTTCGGGGGCAGGATGGAGAACGATCAACCGACCGTCATCCGCCGAAGCACATTCGTCTTCCAATAGAATTGGTGCGCCAGCGCCCCGAGGACGTGAAGCCCGACAACCGCCCACAGAACGGCTTTGAGAACGTCGGCATGGAGGTCGCCTGCGACCTCGTATCCGAGATAATAGGCGGCGGCGCCGGTGAGCGGCATCACGAGCAGGAGGAGATAGAGCGTCCATTCGGAAATCTTGGCTACCGACCTGAATATCGCTGGCTCGGCCGCGGGCGCAGCCGGCACGCCCTGGACGTGCCGGAGCATAAGGCGAACGGCGACGAGAACAAGGATCGCGATGCCGGCATAGGCATGAATATTGGCACTTGTAACCTGTTCGGCGCTCGCCGCGCCGGTTTGCTTCATGCTCCTGTTCCAGGCATTCATGCCGTCCGGGAGCAACAGGTTGAAGAAGACGAGCCCCGCTGTGAGCCAGTGCAAGATGCGCTGCGGAAGGGAAAACGAGAGCGATGCGGTCGTAGCCATGGACGTGGTTCGCCTTCTTTCGTGTGATGGCATCCCGAAGGATGCGGTTACTTCGTCACCGTCAGCATGGCGTGCATTCCCGCCTCGTAGTGGCCCTTGATATTGCAGAGCAGGAGATAGGAACCAGGAGCAAGCTTCGCCTTCAGCTCGCCGTCTGTGCCCGGTTTCAGATCCGCCACTTCGCCGAGACTCTTCAATTTTTTCTCGTCCACCCGATGTTTGGAGGCGACGACATCGATCTTTTGATCGGCCGACTTCAGCTTGACCAGAACCATTTCGTGCTCTTCCGTAACCGCATCGTTGTGCACAACAAAGGTCGTCTCTCCTGCCTTTATCGTGGGATGATCGAGCGTGAGCGTCATCGGACCACCGCCTTCGCCACTTTCGATGACCTTGACGGTATTCGCTGCCCATGCAGGCGAGGTGATTGCAACGATAGCAAGTGCGGCGAAGATATTGCGACGGATGTTCATATCGGCTTCCTTTTACTGGAAATGCATCCAGCAATAAGGTGCCATCCTGACAAATGCCTGAATGGTACGGGATCAAGGATACGCCCCGATGCGATATGAGCATTGGGGCGCTCCAGGTCTCACCGCACCATGAAGACAGGCACGTCGCAGGCCTCGAGGATCGAAGCGGTGACGCCCCCGAAAACGCGCTCGCGCAGACGTGAATGGCCATAGGCCCCCATGACGATCAAGTCGCAGCCGAGTTCGAGCGCATGTTGGCGGATCACGTCCTCAGTCGATCTTTGGCCGCTCGCGATCTGCTCAACCACGACCTTTGCACCGTGACGCGACAGGAAGGCCGCCATGTCAGCGCCCGGCTCTCCACCATTCTCGAAGTAAGACGAATCCGGATCGATGACGACGAGGCGAACGGTATCGGCGCCTTTCAGCATCTCGATAGCTGCCTTTGCGGCGCTGGCTGCTTGGGGACGCGAATTCCACGCCAGAAGGACGTTTTTCGGCTTGAGGGTGGCGCGGCCTGTTTTCGGCACCAAGAGCAGAGGCGTACCGGCATTGAACGCCGTCGCCCCGATCGCAGCCTTGCGAAGCTCGGTGTCTGAGCGGACACCTTCACCGGCGACGACCACGTCCGCATACATTGCCCGCGTGCCGATGTTGCTCTCGATAATGAAGCGATCGTCGTAGATATGGTCGACATCGAAAGATACGCCACCTTTCCTGCAGCGTTCATCAGCAATGCGTCGAGCATCGACTACCTCGTCGATCTCCCTTTGGCGCTCGTTCAGCCATGCGGCCGCAGCCGGGTAGTCGGCCCCGAACGGCGTTATCGCCGTTCTCAGCGCAATGACGGAAAGATGCGCGTCGATTTCTGCTGCCAGTGCTACGGCCTTATCGATATCCGCCTCGGTGTTTGTCGTGCCGATGAGTGAAAGTATGGTCCTGAACGACATCTCTGAGCTCCTTCATCAGAATGGTCATGCGATGAAGGAAAGCTTGCTCCCGGCACCTGCATACCGCGATGATCTGCGTCAAAAGAGGAGCCTGAACTGGCCCCGTTTGACCGGTGTCAACGCGCATTGCGCACCCGGAATTAGTCTCATGGTATTCCAACCGTCCGCGGAGGTGAGAGCCGTGAGCTATCGTACCATTCTCCTGAACTTGGACATCGATCGACCAGTCAAGCCGATTGCACATGCTGCGGTCGAGCTGGCATCGCAAGTAGGCGCACGGGTGATTGGTCTGTGCGCTGCCCAGCCCCTCCTCTCTCCGTTCGCCATGCAAGCGACCAGCTTCGCAGCAACGAGCGCCATGCAGCAAATGTACAGGGACCTTGAAGATCGCATGGAGCAGGTTCATCAAGAGTTTCGTGCCGCGGCGGCCGGTAGGGTCGAACTCGAATGGCGTGCGGAGATTAGCGCGCCCACCGAGGCAATTGTTGAAGCTGCCCGCGCCGCCGACCTGATTTTCATGACTGCAGCAGAAGGTGCGCATTCAGGGGATTCATATAGTACCGCTGATCCAGCCGGCGTCACACTGCGCGCCGGCCGTCCTGTGCTGGTAGCGCGCCGCGCCGCAGAACCGATAGCGTCAGGCAAGATCGTGGTCTGCTGGAAGGACACACGCGAGGCGCGGCGTGCCGTGGCCGATGCCATTCCTTTGCTTTCCTTGGCCCAGGACGTGATCGTCGTTTCGGTCAGCTCCGAGCCCGACGCTTCGCTGCGAAAGAGCAATGCGGACGTCGTCTCGTACCTCGCCCGCCACAACGTGAGAGCCAGATCCCATATCTCTAAAAGCGCGGATGAGACGATCGGCCTGCTGCAATTTGTCGATCAGAGCGGTGCGGATCTCATAGTGTCGGGCGCATATGGACATAGTCGCCTCAGAGAGTTGGTATTTGGCGGGATCACCCGCTTTCTTCTCGATGAAAGCAGCCGAAGCCGGTTCATGTCGTGCTAGAAGGTATGGACGGAACCAGCCTGTTGCCGTACCGCTCCCGGCCACATGAAGAAGACCGCCGGGCTCCACGCCTCAACCCGCCGCCATGCGACCCGGTCTGGGTCAAATAGACTGGTCGCCCTCGACAACCCGACAGGCTATTCCGAAGTAACGATGCGGGCGAAATGAGCCGCATCTCCGAGCACATCCGGGGCCGGCGCGCCGTCTCGCCGTTCCGCGAGCCCGGCGGATGAGGGCGCCTCACTGCCGCAGAACAGCTCAAACAGCAATCCCATAACCGCCTCGGCACGGCCATCGGCGATGGAATAGTAGATCTGACGCGATTCCCGGCGTGTCTTGACAAGGCCGGCCTGCCGAAGCTCCGCCAATTGCTGGGACAGCGCCGGCTGCTTGATGCCGAGCGCCTCTTGAATGTCACTGACCGAGCTTTCCTCGCGTGCGATCTGACATAGCAGCATGAGACGATTGGCGTTGCTGAACTGGCGCATGAAATCTGCCGCTTCCGGCGCCTTGGCGATCATCGTTTCCAGCGAAACGCTCGCTGCCCCACTCATGCCCGCTTCTCCCGATAATACCAGGCCTCGCCCGCACGCAGAGCGCCATCGTCCTCGTTGGCAAGGGGTACCTGCTCGAGAAGAGTCTCGCCTGGTCGCCACCCTTCGGGCGTCGAGGCCTCCTCGCGCTCGGCCGTTTGCAGGGCCGCAACGAGGCGCAGAAGCTCATCGACCGAGCGCCCGACATTCATCGGATACCAGACGATCGCGCGCACGATGCCGTCCGGGTCGATGACATAGGTCGCCCTGACGGTCGCGCTGCTTTGTGCGGTCCCGTCGATCATGCCGTAGGCCTGCGCGATCACCATGGCGCTATCCTCGACGAGTGGGAACGTGACCTTCACGCCGAAGCGTCCCTCGATGTCGCGTAGCCAGGCGATGTGGGAATAAAGGCTATCCACGGAAAGGCCGAGCAGAGCGCAGTCGAGCTTCTCGAATTCCGGTGTCGCGCGCGCGAGTGCGATGAATTCGCTGGTGCAAACCGGCGTGAAATCCGCCGGGTGCGAGAAGAACACCAGCCAGCGCCCACGGAAGGCCGACAGCGTAACAGGACCTGCGGTGGACCGCGCGGCGAATCCGGGCGCAGCCTCGTCGATACGCGGTGGGCGGGCTGAGTGGGTGTTCGTTTCCGTCATGATCGCATTCCTGGGTGCAGGCCGGGCGTCCGTGATAACGGCTGTCGGTTTCGATTTCCACAAAATACATACTTGCATAATTACTGTAAATATATATCTATTAATCACCCTCTACGGAGAACCCGAGCCATGCCAAGCACCGTTTCAGATTTCCCCCTCGATCACGCCCGCGCCATGGCCGCAGCGGGCCTTGCAAATCCGACAAAACACCCTGTTGTAAAATCGTTCTTCGATAAGCAGACCTTCACGATCAGCCATGTCGTGCGCGACCCGCAGTCCAATGCCTGCGCCATCATCGACAGCGTGCTCGACTACGATCCGGCCTCGGGCCGCACCACGAGCGCTTCCGCCCAGGCGCTCATCGATTACATAAAATCCGAAAGTCTCGAAGTGCACTGGCTGCTCGAGACCCACGCCCATGCAGATCACCTTTCCGCCGCGCCGCTGCTGCAGGCCGAACTCGGCGGCCAACTTGCCATCGGGCGCGAAATCGTTCGCGTGCAGCAGGTCTTCGGAAAGATCTTCAACGCCGGCACCGAATTCCAGCGGGACGGCAGCCAGTTCGACCAGCTTTTCAACGACGGCGACCGCTTTTCGATCGGCAGTCTGGAGGCGACCGTGCTTCACGTCCCTGGCCACACCCCCGCCTGTCTGGCCTATGTCATCGGTGATGCCGTCTTCCCCGGCGACACGCTGTTCATGCCGGACTACGGTACAGCGCGCTGCGATTTCCCCGGCGGCGACGCACGCCAGCTCTACCGTTCGATCCGGCGCCTCATGAAGCTTCCAGATGAAGCACGCATGTTCCTGTGCCACGACTACAAGGCGCCCGGCCGCGATCACTACGCCTGGGAGACCACCGTCGGCGCAGAACGGACCGGCAATGTCCATGTCCACGAGGGCGTGAGCGAGGACGACTTCTACACGATGCGTACCGAGCGCGACGCGACGCTCGCCATGCCGAAGCTGATCCTACCGTCCGTGCAGGTCAATATGCGCGGCGGCCAGCTTCCGCCCGCCGAAGACAATGGCGTGCAGTATCTCAAGATCCCTCTCAACGTCCTGTGACCTCATGACCGACCTCAACATCCTCTGGCCGCTTTCCGGCGGCCTGCTGATCGGCCTTTCGGCCGGCCTCTATCTGCTGACGACCGGCCGCATCGCTGGGATTTCGGGCCTTGCGGCATCGGCCGCCGGCCTCACGGGCACCGGCATCAGCACACTGGGCCTTGGCTTCCTCGGCGGCATTCTGGCTGGCACGGCACTTGCCTCGACCTTCCTCCGGCAAGCCGAGATCGCCCTCCCCGCGTCGGCGCCGCTGCTCATTGTCGCCGGTCTTCTCGTCGGCTTCGGTACGCGCCTCGGCTCCGGCTGTACGAGCGGTCACGGCGTCTGCGGCCTCGCACGCCTGTCGAAGCGCTCGCTGGTCGCCACATCGGTCTTCATGACCGTCGCCGCCCTCACGGTTTTCGCCGTCCGCCATGTCTTGGGAGGCATCGTCTGATGTTCGCCAGAACCCTTGCTGCGATCCTGAGCGGCCTCCTCTTCGGCGCGGGGCTCGTCATGTCGGACATGATCAATCCCGCCCGCGTCCTCGCTTTCCTTGATGTCACCGGCGATTGGGACCCTTCGCTCGCCTTTGTCATGGGCGGCGCACTGATCCCTTCCTCCTTCGCCTACCTGATCCGGAAGCGGCGAAATGCGCCGGCATTCGACGATCGGTTCTACGTTCCAGAACATGGCCGCGTGGATCGGGCGCTGATCGGCGGCGCGGTGATGTTCGGACTTGGCTGGGGACTGGTCGGCCTTTGCCCCGGCCCCGCCATTGCGGCCCTGACGACGGGGCGCTGGGAGGCTGCCCTGTTCGTCGCAGCCATGCTTGCCGGCATGATCCTCTATCGCTTGACGCTCGGCCGCCCCGCAGCGGTGATCCGATAATCCGCAAAGAAGGTCATCGCCTTGCACACTTTTCGACCACACCGAACCAAGGCCGCCTGAACGCGCGGCGAAAGGTGCGGCATGCTTCTGGAACCCATTCAATACGGCCTCGGCGGGCTGTCTGGCGGACTTGTCGGCTTTACCCTCGGCCTGTTCGGCGGCGGCGGCTCCATTCTCGCCGTGCCCCTTATGGTCTATATGGTCGGCGTTCCCAACCCGCATCTCGCCATCGGCACCAGCGCCTTCGCAGTCGCGGTCAACGCGTTTGCCAACCTTCTCGGGCATGCCCGCTTCGGCAACGTCAAATGGCGCTGCGCGGGTCTCTACAGCCTCGCTGGGATCGCGGGCGCGCTTGTCGGCTCCTCCATCGGCAAGATGATCGATGGGCAGCACCTGCTGATCCTTTTCGCCCTACTGATGCTCGTCGTCGGTGCGCTGATGTTCAAAAGGCGCGGCGCGGAGGGTGACCCAAATGCGCAGTGCTCCCGCGAGAACGCCCCGAAGGTGATCGCTTTCGGCGGACTGACCGGCGCCTTTTCCGGCTTCTTCGGTATCGGCGGCGGCTTCCTCATCGTGCCTGGCCTTATCACCGCGACCGGCATGCCCATCCTCTCCGCCGTCGGCTCCTCGCTCCTCGCTGTCACCGCCTTCGGCCTGACGACTTCCCTCAACTATGCCTATTCAGGCCTGGTTGACTGGGGACTCGCCATCGTCTTTATCGGTGGCGGCGTTGTCGGCGGCTTGCTGGGCGCCTTCGCCGCGCGAAAACTCGCCGCTAGAAAGGGCGCACTCAACACCGTCTTCGCCCTGCTCATCTTCGTCGTCGCAGGATACATGCTCTCGAAAGCCTTCGAGCAACTGGCCATCTGACCGGCGCCGCTTTTCCGCACGTGCGACCAGAAGAGTTTTGACAGGCAATGGCGCAGGACAAAATCCGTCGACGACACGCACTTGAATCAAGGTCCGCGGGCTATGGTCGACAATGGACAGAGCACACGACACCCGGCCTGAAGACACTCAGGGGACCTGGGCCACATTGTCGTCCCTATCCGCTCACCCCATTTTAATATCGGAAAAGCTTCCAGCATTTACTGGAAGCGCAGGAACCACACTTGGTTGACAATTTTAACGCATCCGTTATTCTGGATGTATGGATAATATTGCAGCAATAGCGGCGCTCGGCGCCTTGGCACAGACCACACGACTGGAGACCTTCCGCCTCCTCGTTCGGCGCGAGCCTGATGGCATACCGGCCGGCGAGTTGGCCCGCCTCATCGACGTGCCGCAAAACACCATGTCGGCGCATCTCGCGACGCTTTCGCGGGCAGGCTTGGTTACGAGCGAGCGGCAGAGCCGGTCGATCATCTACCGGGCAGACCTCAATGGCTTGCGCGAGTTGACGCTGTTCCTGCTCAAAGACTGCTGCGGTGGATCGACGGAGCTTTGCGCTCCGCTCATCGCCGAGTTGACACCCTGCTGCACCACAGAGGCGAAGCTGTCATGAGCGCGATCACGTTGGAGCGAATTGAGGGCAACGACGCTGGCCTCAAGGCAGCCTTGACGGAAGCGCATCTGCCAACGGATGACATCGAGGATCAGGGGCGTACCTTCTACAGGGCGCAGTCATCGGATGGCCGGGCTATCGGTTTCCTCGGTGTCGAGCGCTGCGGTGATGACTTTTTCCTCCGTTCGGTTGTCGTGCTTCCCTATTATCGGGGGCAAGGACTGGGCAGCGTTTTGGTCGAGCGGGCGATGGCGGGTCTCGACCATGCCGGCGACGTCTTCCTTGCCACGACGAGTGCAGCACCGTTCTTCACGCGCATCGGATTTTCTGAAATCCAGCGGGACAGCGTTCCCGCAGCCGTGCTGGCGACCCGCCAGCTTTCCTCCATTTGCCCATCGTCAGCGACCATCATGAGGCTTACCCGGCCGCCGACCTAACCACGGACCACGACCATGACCGATAAGACCTACAACGTGCTGTTCCTCTGCACGGGCAATTCCGCTCGTTCTATTCTCGCCGAATCCATTCTCAACAAGGAGGGCGGCGGACGATTTAAAGCCTTCTCCGCCGGCAGCCAGCCGAAGGGCGAAGTCAATCCGCATGCCCTGAAGGAGCTGGAAGCGTTGGGCTATTTATCGACGGGTTTCTCGTCGAAGAGCTGGGACGTATTCGCAGAACCCGGCGCGCCGCAGATGGATTTCATCTTCACCGTCTGCGACAGCGCCGCCGGCGAAGCTTGCCCAGTCTGGATCGGCCATCCGATGACCGCCCATTGGGGCGTCGAGGACCCTGCTGCCGCTGTAGGCTCGGAAGTCGAGATCCAGCGTGCCTTCGCTCAGGCAGCCCGTTTCCTCAAGAATCGGATCGCGGCGTTCGTCAGTCTGCCGCTAACGTCCATCGATCACATGGCGCTCGAAACGAAGCTTCGCCAGATCGGTGCGATGGAGGGTACGACCAGCCCCGAAGGAAAGTCCGCCTGATGTCCACGTTCGAGCGCTATCTGACTATCTGGGTGTTCCTGTGCATTATCGCCGGTATTGCCCTCGGCCATGTCATGCCCGGTCTCTTTCAGATCATCGGCGCGGCCGAGGTCGCCAAGGTGAACATCCCCGTGGCGATCCTGATCTGGCTGATGATCATTCCGATGCTGCTCAAGATCGATTTCCGGTCTCTGGCGCAGGTCGGCACCTATTGGCGCGGCATCGGCGTGACCTTGTTCATCAACTGGGCTGTCAAGCCGTTCTCTATGGCCGTCCTCGGTTGGCTGTTCATCGGCTGGTTGTTCCGCCCCTACCTGCCTGCAGACCAGATCGACTCCTACATCGCCGGCCTGATCATTCTCGCCGCGGCTCCCTGCACGGCTATGGTGTTCGTCTGGAGCAACCTGACACGCGGGGAGCCATTGTTCACGCTGTCACAGGTCGCGTTGAATGATGCCATTATGGTCGTCGCCTTTGCTCCGATCATTGGCCTGCTGCTCGGCCTATCCGCCATCACCGTGCCATGGGATACGCTCGTTCTCTCCGTCGCTCTCTATATCGTCGTGCCCGTCATTATCGCACAGGTCATCCGCCGCCGGCTGACCGCTGAAGGAACGACGCGGGCACTGGATGGCGTGCTGGCAAGGTTGCAGCCTATTTCACTAGTGGCGCTGCTCGCGACGCTGGTTCTGCTCTTCGCTTTTCAGGGAGAACAGATCATCGCGCAGCCCGCCGTCATCGGTCTGCTCGCCGTGCCGATCCTGATCCAAGTCTATCTGAACTCCGGGCTCGCTTATCTGCTCAATCGGATGGCCGGCGAGCGGCACTGCGTTGCCGGCCCGTCAGCCCTGATCGGCGCTAGCAATTTCTTCGAACTTGCGGTCGCCGCCGCCATCAGCCTGTTCGGCTTCCAGTCCGGCGCGGCGCTCGCCACCGTGGTGGGGGTTCTCATCGAAGTGCCGGTCATGCTGTCGGTCGTCTGGATCGTGAACCGCTCGAAGAATTGGTACGAGGCCGCCCCTGCCGTTTCCCGAACTGCCGTCACCGAAAGGCACTGACCATGGACGTTACCATCTACCATAACCCCGCCTGCGGAACGTCCCGCAACACGCTGGGACTGATCCGTGCTGCCAGGATGGATCCCGTCGTCATCGAGTATCTACAGCATCCGCCGACCCGTGAGCAGCTTGAGACGATGATCGCAGATGCCGGCCTGACTGTCCGAGAAGCCATTCGCGAGAAAGGCACGCCCTATGCCGAGCTCGGCCTCGACAACCCGAACCTAACCGATAACCAGTTGCTCGACGCGATGGTCGCGACACCGATCCTGATCAATCGCCCCTTCGTCGTGACACCGCTCGGCACCCGGCTCGCGCGTCCGTCCGAGGTCGCCCTCGACATCCTGCCAGATACCTTCAAGGGGCCGTTCTTCAAGGAGGACGGTGAACCGGTTCTCGATCAGGAAGGAAAGCGCATTGCCTGATACATTCCCAGCATTGCAAGGCGATCACCTGCGCCCGACCGATCTCGGCGCCCTGCGTCCCACAGTCTCGATGCACAGGCCGCGCATCCTGATCCTCTATGGTTCACTGCGCGAGGTATCCTATAGTCGCCTGCTCGCATTCGAGGCCCACCGGCTGCTAGAAAGGCTCGGATGTGAGGTTCGCATGTTTGATCCAAGGGGTCTGCCGCTGCCTGACGAAGCGCCGGTGAGCCATCCGAAGGTGCAAGAATTGCGCGATCTTTCGCAATGGTCGGAGGGGCAGGTCTGGGTGAGCCCCGAACGCCACGGCGCGATGACCGGCATCATGAAATCTCAGATCGACTGGATTCCGCTTTCTGTCGGATCGGTCCGACCGACGCAGGGCAAAACGCTTGCCGTTATGGAGGTCTCGGGCGGCAGCCAGTTCTTCAATGCCGTGAACCAGATGCGCATTCTCGGCCGCTGGATGCGGATGATCACCATCCCGAACCAATCCTC
>Ga0182739_1002220_pt1 | contig 18459 bp, 19 predicted proteins | sample eDN5th30CBELigBY_FD_128873 | JGI IMG/M metagenome (GOLD analysis project Ga0182739, IMG submission 128873) | Enriched backyard soil microbial communities from Emeryville, California, USA - eDNA 5th pass 30_C BE-Lig BY (version 2) (version 2) | ecosystem: Environmental > Terrestrial > Soil >...
AGCACCTCGTAGGTCGGCGACACGGCACCGAGCACCATCGCGACGACGAACACGCCGAGCACCACGATCATCAGCGGCTTGCGCGGGAAGCGGGTCGTGACCGAGGTGAGCGGCACCGCGGTCACCACGACCGTGACGGCGAAGATCGTGACCAGGAGCCCGATCTGCGACTGCGAGACGCCGAGTTCCGCGGCCATCTCGGGCAGCAGTCCGGTCGGCAGGAACTCGCTGGTGACGACCACGAAGATCGCGCCGGAGATCACCAGCAGACGCCAGAACGGGAAGGGCGGTGCAGCGGTCGGGGCGGTCATCGTCTTCACGATAACGTGAGCGGGTGAGCGCGGATTCCACGCACTGGATCCTGACGCTGGTCTGCCCGGACCGGCCGGGGATCGTGCACGCGGTGAGCGGCGCGATCGTCGAAGCCGAGGGCAACATCACCGAGTCGCAGCAGTTCTCCAGCGACGACACCGGGACCTTCTTCATGCGGCTGCAGGTCGAGACCGCCGCCGACCGGGAGCGCTTCGAGGCGGCGCTGCAGCCCGTCACCGAGAGGTACGGCATGACCTGGCAGCTCGACATCGTCGGGCGTCCGCTGCGCACGCTCGTCCTGGTGTCGAAGGCGGCGCACTGCCTCAACGATCTGCTGTTCCGCCAGCGTGCGGGGCAGGTGCCGGTGGAGATCCCGCTGGTGCTCGCCAACCACCCCGACCTCGCCGAGCTGGCTGCGTTCTACGGGGTGCCGTTCGAGGCCCACCCGGTCACCGGTGCCGAGCAGAAGGCGGCGTTCGAGCGCCGCGTTCTCGACGCTGTCGACGAGCACGAGATCGAGCTCGTCGTGCTCGCCCGGTACATGCAGATCCTCTCGCCGGGGCTGTGCGAGGCGCTCGCGGGGCGCATCATCAACATCCACCACTCGTTCCTGCCCGGGTTCAAGGGCGCCAATCCCTACAAGCAGGCCCACGCCCGCGGGGTGAAGATCATCGGGGCCACCGCGCACTTCGTCACGACCGACCTCGACGAGGGCCCCATCATCGAGCAGAACATCGTGCGGGTCGACCACACCCGCACCCCGGCCGAGCTCATGTCGATCGGCCAGGACGAGGAGTCGCGCACGCTCACCCAGGCGGTCCGCTGGTTCGCAGAAGACCGGGTGCTGCTCGACGGAGCGAGGACGATCATCTTCACATGACCACGACCCTGCTGCACGGAGCCACCGCGATCGACGAGCGCGGCGAGATCCCGGATGCCTGGGTGCTGTTCCGCGGGGACGTCATCGAGGCGGCGGGCTCGGGCTCGGCCCCGGATGCGGACGAGACCATCGACCTGCACGGCGCGACGATCGCGCCCGGCTTCCTCGACCTCCACGGACACGGTGCCGGCGGCCACGGGTACGACGACGGCGGCGACGAGCTCGCCGCCGCGCTGGCGACCCACCGGGCTCACGGCACCACGCGAGCGGTGGTCAGCATCGTCACCAACCCGCTGGCCGAACAGCGCGAACGCCTCGCCGAGGTGGCCGAGCTGACCCGTCGCGACCCGCTCGTGCTCGGCTCGCACCTCGAGGGGCCGTTCCTCTCGCACGGCAAGCGCGGCGCCCACGACCCCGCGCTGCTGCGCGACCCCGACCCGCTCGACCTCGACGAGTTGCTCGCCGCGGCGGCGGGCACGATGCGCCAGATCACCATCGCCCCCGAGCTGACCGGAGGGCTCGACGCCATCCGCACGCTCACCGACGCCGGGGTCGTCGTCGCGGTCGGTCACACCGAGGCGGGTCTCGAGCTGACGCGCGAGGCCTTCGATTCCGGCGCGCGCATCCTCACCCATGCCTTCAACGGCATGAACGGCATCCATCACCGCGAGCCGGGTCCCGTGGTGGCGGCGCTCGACGACCCGCGCATCACGCTCGAACTCGTGCTCGACGGCCACCACGTGCATCCGGATGTCGCCGAGGTGCTGTTCCGCGCCGCCCCCGACCGCATCGCCCTGATCACCGACTCGATGGCGGCGGCCGCGGCCCGGGACGGCGACTACCGGGTCGGCGGACTCAACGTGACCGTGCGCGACGGCCTCGCGGTGCTGTCGGGGACCTCGACGATCGCAGGGTCGACCCTCACCCAGGACGCGGCACTGCGGATGGCGGTGAACCGGGTCGGAGTCCCGGTCACGCAGGCGATCGCGTCGCTGACCTCGATCCCGGCGCGCGCGCTCGGACTCGGCGACCGGTTCGGGCTGCTCGCCGCAGGGTACGCGGCCGACGTCGTCGTGCTCGACGAGACCCTGCACGTGCAGGCGGTCTGGGCCGCGGGCGCCCCGCTGGTCGCCTAGCGCTGCACCGGTGGTCGAGTAGCGCCGCAGGCGCGTGTCGAGACCCCCCGCAGATCTCGACACGCCCGCTCCGCGGGCTACTCGATCGGCTCACCAGGAGAGCTGGTCGGTAGCGACCGCAGATCTCGACACGCCCGCTGCGCGGGCTACTCGATCGGCTCAGTCGGGAGAGCTGGTCGAGTAGCGACCGCAGGTCGCGTGTCGAGACCCCCCGCAGATCTCGACACGCCCGCTGCGCGGGCTACTCGATCGGCTCAGTCGCGAGAGCCGGTCGAGTAGCGACCGCAGGTCGCGTGTCGAGACCCCCCGCAGATCTCGACACGCCCGCTGCGCGGGCTACTCGATCGGCTCAGTACCGCTCAGCGCTCGAACTCGAGGCGCTCGTCCCAGGCGAAACGGTAGTACTCCGCGTACGCCAGCCTCGACGCCGCGGCCTCGTCGACGATCACCGTGACCAGGGGATGCAACTGGATCGCCGACCCCGGAAGCGACGCGCTCACCGGGCCCTCGACCGCTCCCGCGACCGCCTCGGCCTTCGCCTCGCCGAACGCCAGCAGCACCAGATGCCGCGCATCGAGGATCGTCCCCAGCCCCTGAGTCAGACAGTGCCGGGGCACATCGTCGAGCGAGTCGAAGAACCGCGCGTTGTCGGCGCGGGTCTGCTCGGTGAGCGACTTCACGCGGGTGCGCGACACCAGCGAGGACCCGGGTTCGTTGAACCCGATGTGGCCGGTGCGGCCGATGCCGAGCACCTGCAGGTCGACCCCGCCGGCGGCGGCGATGTCCCGCTCGTACCGCTCCCCGGCCCCCTCGGTCGGCCCGCCGTCGTCCCCCGGCACCCGGACCAGCGCCGGGTCGAGCCCGAGTGGCTCGACGACCTCGCGTGTGATGACGGCGCGATAGCTCTCGGGATGCCCGGCGGGCAGGCCGATGTACTCATCGAGCGCGAAGCCGCGCACCCGCCCCAGGTCGAGCGAGCGCGCGACCAGCGCCTTCCACACGGGAAGCGGGGTGGATCCAGTGGCCAGTCCCAGCACGGCATCCGGTTTGCGGGCGACGAGACGCGCGATCTGCTCCGCGGCGATCTCGCCCCCGGCGTCGGCGTTCTCGACGATCACGACCTCGGCCATCAGGAAGTCTCCACTCGGGTCTCGACAGGCTCGACCACCGATACTCCCACGAGCGCGGCACCCACGGCGGCGGCATGGGCGCCGGCCGGGACGAGGTCGACACGATCCGGCAGTTCGAGCGACATCAGGAACTCCGAGCCGTCGGCCCAGCGCCCGAGCACGGCCCGGACCTCGCCCAGCAGCACCTCGCCGAGGGAGGACAACCCTCCGCCGATCACGACATCGTCGACGTCGACGGTGAGCACGAGCAGACGCACCGCTGCGGCGATGTTGTCGATCAGCCGGGAACGCACCGCGACGGCGAGCGGATCCCCCGCATCCGCCGCCGCGAACAGCGCACGGACCGGCTTGGGCTGGCCGGTCGGCCATTGCCGGGCGATCGCCGAACCCGACGCCATGAGTTCGAGGCAACCGCGTTGCCCGCACGGGCAGAGCGGCCCGGCCGGGTCGACCGGGATGTGCCCGATCTCGCCCGCGACCCCGCGCGAGCCCCGCCAGAGCCGGCCGCCCAGCACGAGCCCGGCCGCCAGGCCGGTCCCGAGGTTGAGGTAGGCCATCGACTGGCCGGCCTGCAGCCCGAGGCTTGCGAAGGCTCCGAGGGCCGCGGCGTTGACATCGTTCTCGACCCGCACGGGACGCCCGAGCCGCCGGCTCAGCTCACCGCCGAGGTCGAGTCCGGTCAGCCCGAGGTTCACGGCGTGCTCGACCCGCCCGGTGGAGACGTCGACCGCCCCGGGCACCCCGACGCCGATCGAGGTGAACCCGCGGTCGCCGGCCGCCTCGGCGAGGCCCTCGACCGCAGCCACCGCCGACGCCAGCACCGCGGCGTCGCCGAAGCCGGTCGCGAGGTGCACCTGGTGCACGACCCGCCCGGCATCGTCGATCGCGACGGCATCGGTCTTGGTGCCGCCGATGTCGATCCCCACCCGCAGCGCCGTCATCGGGTGCGTCCCATCAGGCGCAGGAGCGCTTCGCCGGCATACCGCGACGCCCCGAAGGTGGCGATGTCGGCGTAGGCGCGGTCGGGCGAGGGCCAGCCCATGTCGACGACGACCACCGACGGGTTCTGTTCACGGGCGCGGTCGATGGCGGCGCGGGTCCACTCGTGCAGATGGTTGGCCTTGCCGACGATCACCGCGGAGACCCCGGTGACCTCGATCTCGTCGGGCGCGAACACCGGAGTCGTCGCCGCTCCGGCGGCGGCGGGACCCCACGGCGAGTCGCCGACGGCGATGTTGGCCGCCGTCTCGAGGGTCAGGATGACGGCGTCGGGCTCGAGCACGACGTCATCCGCGACGTCGAACGCGGCGATCGCGCGATCGAGGTCGAACGACGGCACCTCGGCCGCATCGAGCGGCGTGGGAGCCGCGAGCCCCTCGGCGAGCACCCGGTTGCGGGCGACGGCATCAGCGAGCCGCTCTGCGGGAAGCACACCCGCCGAGACGGCGTCGCCGAGCGCGGCCATGATCTGCCCGACCTGCTCGTCGGTGTTCCGGGTACCGATGCAGAGCAGGTCGCACCCCGCCCCGATGGCGCGAACCGCGGCAGCGGGGATGCCGATCTCACCGCTCGCGCCGACCATGTCGAGGGCGTCCGACACGATCACCCCGTCGAACCCGAGCTCACCGCGCAGCACCCCCTGCAGGATCGCCGGGGAGAACGTCGCGGGCCGGTCGGCGTCGAGCTGCGGCAGCAGCACGTGCGAGGTCATGATGGTGCGCGCGCCGGCCTGGCTCGCGGCGACGAACGGTCGGAGCTCCCGCTCGTGCAGCGCGCCCGAGGGCAGGTTGACCACGGGGAGGGCGAGGTGCGAGTCCTGCGCCGTGTCACCGTGCCCGGGGAAGTGCTTGGCGCTCACCGCGACGCCCTCGCGCTCGTGCGCCGCGGTCCAGGTGGCGACGTGAGCCGCGACGCGTTCGGCGTCGGTGCCGAAGCTGCGCACCCCGATGACCGGGTTGTCGGGGTTGGAGTTGATGTCCGCATCCGGCGCGAAGTTGAGGTTGACACCGACCGCGCGCAGTTCCCGCGCGACCGTCCGGCCGACCAGCGCGGTCAGGTCGTGGTCGTCGATGCGCCCGAGCAGGGCGTTGCCCGGGTAGGGCGAACCGGTGCGGTCGTGCAGGCGGGTGACGTCGCCGCCCTCCTCGTCGATGGCGATGAGGGCGAGGGGGTTGGCGGCCCGGATCGCATCGGTCATGGCGCGCACCTGGGCCGGGCTCTCGATGTTCTCGCCGAACAGGCAGACGCCGCCGAGCCCGTCGCGCAAGCGCGCCTCGAGCCATGCGGGCAGGGTGGTGCCCACGAATCCGGGCATGAGCACCGCGGCGGGCTCGGTCATCCCTTCACCGCCCCCGCCGCGACGCCCGAGGCCATCCGCCCCTGCACGACCAGGAAGAAGATGATCACCGGGATCGCCATCAGGGTCGACCCGGCCATGATCGCCGCCCAGTCGGTGGCCTTCGTGGCCTGCACGAAGGCGTTCAGCCAGACCGGCAACGTGCGGGTGTCGGGCTTGTTCATGATGACCAGCGCGAACGTGAACTCGTTCCAGGCCTGGATGAACGCGAACACGCCGGTCGCGGTCAGCCCCGGACCGAGCAGCGGCAGAGTGACCCGGAAGAACGCGCCCATCCGCGAGCAGCCGTCGACCATCGCCGCCTCCTCGAGCTCGATCGGGATGCCGTGGACGAATCCGCGCAGCGTCCAGATCGTGAACGGCAGCACGGTGGCCAGGTAGACGAGGGTCAGCCCGACCACGGTGTTGATCAGCGCCCAGCCGTCGAGCACCCGGAAGATCGACACGATCATCGCCTCGGCCGGGATCATCTGGGCCACCAGCAACAGCACCACGAGAGTCCGGCGGCTGCGGAACCGGAACCGCGTCAGCGCGAGCGCGGCGAAGAAGGCGAACAGCAGAGCCAGCACCACCGTGCTGAGGGTCACCAGCAACGAGGTGCCGAGTGCCGGCAGGAACTCGATGCTGCCGGAGGGCTCGGTGATGACGGTGATGAAGTTCTTCAGGGTGAACTCGTCTGGCCAGAAGTGCGGGGTCGAGTCGCGCACGGCGCTCGTCGGCAGCAGCGCCGAGTTCAGCATCCAGTAGACGGGAAATACCGAGAAGACGAACACGACGATGGCGAACGCGCCGAACAGGATCCGCAACGGAAGGGGGGTGCGCGCGGTCATGCCTCGTCCTGCCTGATCGTGCTGCGGATGTAGTAGGCCGACAGGATCATCATCACCACGACGAGGATCACGGCGATCGCGCCGCCCACTCCGAGATTGCCGCCGGCGATCGACACCGAGTAGATGTACGGGCCGATGGTGTTGGTGTCGGCCGCGATGCCGCCGATCGTCTGCAGCGCCTTGATCTGCGGGAAGACCCGCATGTCCCAGATGATCTGCAGCAGCAACAGCACCAGCAGCACCGGGCGGATGAACGGGAAGGTCACGAACCGGAAGCGCTGGAACCCGGTGGAGCCGTCGAGCTGCGCGGCCTCGAGCACCTCGGTGGGCACCTGGGTCAGCCCGGCGTACACCGTGAACGCCACGAAGGGCACCGATTGCCAGGTGATGATCACGGTGGCGACGAAGAAGAAGCTGAGGGGCTGGATCAGCCAGCTGTGGCCGGCGAAGTCCAGGCCGAGGAACGTGGTCAGCACGTAGTTGACGACCCCGGAGTCGGTGTCGAACAGCCAGCCCCACACCACGGTGGCGGTGATCGGGGGCATCGCCCACGCCAGGAGCAGCCCGACCGAGACCAGGAGCTTGAACGCGCGGCCCAGGCGCGTCATCAGCAGCGCGATGAGGATGCCGATCAGCATGGTCGTGACGACATTGACCAGGGCGAACAGGATGCTGCGGCCGAGCACCACCCAGAAGGTCTTGTCGCCGAGGACCTCTGCGTAGTTCTCGAACCAGATCCAGTCGGGTGCTGCACCGAAGATCTGGGCCCGGCCGAACTCCTGCATCGACATGACGAGCAGCTGGATCAGCGGCCACGCGGTGAGCGCGAGGACGACGATCGCGGCGGGGATCAGCAGCAGGAACGGCAGCAGTTCCTCACGCCGTCTGCTGCCGCGGCGAGGCCTGCGCAACACGAGAGTCATCGAAGGTCTCCGAGTAGAGTGCGAATCGTGCCCCGGAGTCTTCCTAGGGCGACGGGCGCCAGGTGGCTGGGCGGTGCGAATCAGACTCGCACCGCCCAGCCCGCTCCGGCTGGACGGTCAGCCGTTCAGGATGTCCTCGATCTTGGTGTCGAGCTCCCCCGCCAGCGACGCGGCGTCTCCGCCGTTGGCCAGCTGGACGAAGAAGTCCTGCAGAACACGCGAGGCCTCGACGTCGGCCCACTTCGGGCTGGCCGGGGTCAGCTTCGCATTGGCGGCCGCCTCCGCGATGACCTTCGCCAGCTCGGGCGTGGCCGCGGCGACCTTGTCACCGAGCGAGGTCAGCGCCGGCACCAGGCCCGCGCCGGCCAGGATCTCCTGGTACTCCGGGCTCTCGATGATGGCGAGCGCCTTGGTGGCCAGGGTCGGGTGCGCCGACTTGGCCGAGACGGCGATGTTGGAGCCACCGGCGAACACCTGGGCGGCGCCGCCGTCCTTGCCCGGGAGGGCGAAGGTGCCGAGGGTGCTGGTGAGCGCGGTCTCGGCCTGGTCCTCGTCCGCGACGATCGACCAGTACGCCCAGCTCGGAGCCGAGATGGTGGCCGCCTTCTCTTCACGGAAGGGCACCCACAGTTCGGTCTCGTCGCCGTCCTTCGGCGCCGTCGAGCTCTCCATCAGGGCCTGCACCTGCTCGAGTCCCGCGAGGGATTCGGGGCTCGAGAACTGCGCATCCCACGTTCCGTCGTCACCCTGCACCGCGATCTCGCCACCGTTCTCCCAGATGAAGGGGAGCGCGTTGTACCAGTCCTGGCCGGGGTACCAGACGCCCGCGACGCCCGGGAGCGCCGAGGCGAGCGCGCCGGCGTTGTCGACGTACTCGTCGAGGGTGGTCGGCACCGCGACACCCGCCTTCTCGTACTGCGTGGTGTTGTAGAAGACGATGCGGGCTCCCGAGTAGTACGGGGCCGCGTAGAACTTGCCGTCGTAGCTGCCCGCCTCGACGAACCCGGGCAGCAGGTCGTCGCCGCCGAGTGCGTCGTACTGGTCGGTGAGGTCCAGGAACGCACCGGCGGAGGTGAACGCGGCGGCCTGGGTGTTGCCGACCTCGACCACGTCGGGGCTGTCGTTGCTCGACAGGCTCGTGGTCAGCAGGTCGACGAGGCCCGTCCACTGCTGCTCTTCGATGGTGAGGGTCGAACCGGGGTTCTCGTCCTCGAACGTGGTCTTCAGGTAGTCGCGCGCTTCCTGGGGGGTGTCCGTCCCCACCAGCCAGACGCGGATGTCACCGGTCTCGTCTTCGGCCGGGCTCCCCGTCGAGCATCCGGCGAGGACGATCGCGGTCGCGACGCCGATGGCGCCGACCAGTGCGAGTTTCCTCATTGCTGTTTCCTTTCCTAGGGCGACGGTGTCAGCGTTGCGCTGGCACCCCGTGTGTGGTGCAGGGATGGGGTCACGAGACCCCGAGTTGCCCGGACAGCACCATGGCGGCGGCGCCGCGCATCACGATGTCCTGACCGAGGGCGGTCATCCGCACCATGAGATCGCCGTGGAATGCGGCCATCGTCCGGGTGCGGAGGGTGTCGATGGCGGCCTCTGTCAGAGGACCATCGAGCAGGTCGGCGGGGCCGCTCAGGACGAGCTCCGCCAGATCGAGGGCGCCGACGACCGGCGCGAGGGCGATGCCGAGCCGTTCGCCGGCCTCGGTGAGGATCTCGGTGCGCCGGCGCTCGGTCGGTGCCGCCGCCAGGGCGGCCTCCAGGCGCGGGATGGCGAGCCAGGTCTCCAGGCATCCGACCTTCCCGCACGCGCAGGGGGCGCCCCCGTCGGTTCCGACGACGACGTGCCCGAGCTCGCCGGCGGCGAACCGGTTCCCGAACAGCGGGGTGCCGCCGAGCAGCAGGCCGGCACCGACACCGTGCCCGATCTTGACGAGCATGGTGTCGCTCAGCGCGCCCCCGAAGCTGTGCTCGGCGAGGACCGCGGCGTTGGCGTCGTTGGCGACGAGCACGGGAAGCCCGGTGGCCTCGGCGAGCAGCGCCTGCAGGGGCAGGTCGGTCCACCCCAGGTTCGGGGCGCTCAGCACGGTGCCGCCGAGGTCGACGACGCCCGGCGAGCCGACGCCGATGCCGAGGATGGGGGCGGTCGCGGCCGCGATCAGCTCGCGGGTGAGCGCGATCACCTTCTCGACGCAGATGTCGCCGGTCGCGTTCTCGAGGGCGACCTCGCGGTGTTCCAGCACCGCCCCGTCGAGGTCGAGCACTCCGCCGCGGAACAGCGCGTGGTCGCTGAGGTCGAGCCCGAGGATCTGGAAACCGGTGCGGTTGATGTCGAGCAGGGTCGCCGGCTTGCCGGGACGCGCAGCGCCGTTCGGGGATGCGGTGCGCTGGCCGAGTTCGACGACGAGGTCCTCGGTGATGAGTTGCGCGACGAGGTCGGAGATGGTGACGCGGGTGAGCCCGGTGGCACGGGCGAGATCGGCGCGGCTGACCCCGCCGGAGCGGTACAGGGTCTGCAGCACGAGCGCGCGGTTGTGGCTTCGCGAGTGCTCGGGCAGCGACTTCGCACTCGGGCGCAGAGCGCGACCGGTGGCGTAACCCGCGGGGGACGGCGTCGTCATGATTTTGTTAGTAAAGCGTACGAACAATCAGAATGCAAGAGGTGAACCCGCGCGCACTCCGCCTCGTAGTACAGGTGTGCCTGCCATGCTGGGCGCACCCACACCGACGAGGAGACACCATGCCCCGCCAGACCGACCGCGCCATCGCCCTCACCTTCGCCGGCCTCGGCATCATGGGGGCCCTGGCCGCCTGCGCCCCGGGAACCGGAGGCGGAAGCGGCGGCACCGACGGCGGCCCCGCGGCCGACGAGAGCTACACCGACGGCACCTACAACGCCGACGGCAGCTACCAGGCCCCGAGCGGCACCGAGAGCATCACCGTCGAACTGACGCTCGCCGACGACGTCATCACCGACATCACCGTCACCCCGCACGCGACCGATCCGACGGCGTCGGGCATGCAGGCCAGCTTCGCGAGCGGAATCGCCGAGCAGGTCGTCGGGCAGGACATCGACAAGCTCAACGTCACCCGCGTCTCCGGCTCGTCGCTGACCAGCGGCGGGTTCACGATCGCCATCGCGGCGATCAAGGAACAGGCGCTGGCCTCCTGAGCGAACCGGCGGTCGCCCGCCTCGCGCAGGTCTGGGAGTTCGAGGCGATCGGTGCGCCGTGGCGCATCGAGACGGCGGATGCCCTGACCCCCTCCCAGCGCGAGGCCGTGACCGCGCGCGTGGCGGCCTTCGACTCCGCGTGGTCGCGCTTCCGCGACGACTCCCTCGTCACGCGGATCTCCCGGTCGCCCGGCCGGCACCGGCTGCCCGCCGACGCCGGACCGCTGCTGGAGTGGTACCGCGAGCTGTACACCGGCACCGCCGGCCGGGTCTCGCCTCTCGTGGGCCGCACGCTCGAGAGCCTCGGCTACGACGCCGCCTACCGGCTCACCCCGGCCGCCGAGCCCGTCGCCGTCCCGCCCTGGGACGCCGCGGTGTCCTGGGACGGCACCCACCTCGAGACCGTGCGCCCGGTGCTTCTCGATGTCGGGGCGGCCGGTAAGGGGTACCTCGTCGACCTGGTGGCGGGTGAGCTCCAGCGGCACGGGGTGACGACGCTCGTCGTGGACGCGAGCGGGGACCTGGTGGCGCGCGGGGCGACGTCCGAGCGGATCGCGCTGGAGCATCCGGGCGATGCCTCGAGGGCGATCGGGGTGGTGCCGCTGCACGACGGCGCGCTCGCCGCGAGCGCCGCGAACCGGCGGGCGTGGGGGCCGGGGCTGCACCACGTCATCGATGCCGTCACCGGTCTGCCGACCTCGGGGGTGATCGCCACCTGGGCGCTCGCGCCCGACGCGCTGCACGCCGACGGCCTCGCCACCGCGCTGTTCTTCGACCCGTCGCCCGAGCTCCTCGCGCGCGACGGGGTGTCGTACGTCAGAATGTTCGCCGACGGCCGGGTGCAGAGCTCGCCGTCCTTCCCGGGAGAGCTGTTCCTATGACCGCTTGGCTTGATCGCCTGCTCGGACGGGTCACGATGTACGTGCTCGTCATCATCGCGCTCTGCGCCCTGATCCTCGTCGCCGCGGTGCTCGGCCTGCTCGGCTGGTTCGGATTCGGCCCCGCGGAGATCGTGGTCAGCGCGCTCGTGCTGCTGGTGGCCACGTACGGCTCGAACCGGCTCTTCGCCGGCATCCTGCGGGTTCGGCCGCAGACCGCGTCGAGCATCATCACGGCGCTGCTGCTGCTGGTCATCTTCCCGCCGAGCCTGGCGCCCGGCTATCTCGGCATCCTCGCGCTCTCCGGGGTGATCGCGAGCGCGTCGAAGTATCTGCTCGCGGTGCGGCGCCGCCATGTCGTCAACCCGGCCGCCGTCGGGGCGATGGTGATCAGCGTGCTGCCGCTGTCGGCGCAGCAGGGGGTGTACGCGCTCTGGTGGCTCGGCACCCCGATCATGCTGCCGTTCGTCGCGGTGGCCGCGTTCGCGATCCTGTTCCGCACCCGGAAGCTCTGGCTCGGCGGCATCTTCCTGGTCGTCGCGACCGCCGCGATCACGACGTACTCGGCCGTGGCGGGACTGCCGGTCGCCGATGCGCTGGCGAGTGCGCTGCTCAGTTCGCCGATCGTGTTCTTCGCCGGGTTCATGCTGAGCGAGCCGCTCACCCTCCCGCCGCGCCGCTGGCAGCAGGCCGTCGAGGCGGTGCTCGTCGGGGCGCTGTTCACGCCCGGCATCAGCGTTTTCGGGCTGTTCTTCTCGAGCCCGCAGTTCGCGCTGCTGGTGGGCAACCTCTTCGGGTTCGCCTTCGGGCAGCGTCGCGGGATCCGGCTGAGCTACGTCGGCAGGACGCAGCTCACCCCGACCAGCTGGGAGTTCGAGTTCACGCCCGACGCACCGGTGCGCTTCACGCCGGGCCAGTTCATGGAACTCACCCTCCCCCACGCCAAGACCGACGCGCGCGGCTGGCGCCGGGTCTTCAGCATCGCGTCGGCGCCCGGCGGCACCGTGCGCTTCGGCGTGCGCCTGCCCGAGCGCTCGAGCACTTTCAAGAAGGCGCTGCTCGCGCTCGAACCCGGCACCCGGGTGTCGGCGACCTCGGTCGGGGGCGACTTCGTGCTGCCGGCCGGCGACGTCCCGGTGCTGCTCGTGGCGGGCGGCATCGGCATCACGCCCTACATCAGCCAGCTCGAGGCCGGCGGGTCGCGCGACGTCGCGCTGGTGTACGCGATCTCGACCCCCGACGACCTGGCGTACGCCGGGATGCTGGCGAAGGCCGGCTGCAGCAGCGTCACGGTGGTGTCGGCGGCGAAGCCCGCCAAGCTGCCCAGGGGCTGGACGTGGGTCGAGTCGGCGCGGCTCACCGGGGACCAGCTGCTCGAGGCCGTGCCGGATGCGAAGACCCGGCACACCTACCTCTCGGGGACGCCCGCGATGGTGGGCGCCCTGAAGCGCGCCTTGCGCCGGGCGGGGGCGCGCCGCATCCACACCGACGTGTTCGTGGGGTACTGACCGCCTGTTCGCCGTGCGCGAAGATCGCTGGCACTCGCCATGGTCGAGTGCTAACTTTTTCGTAGTTGAGTCATACAGACTCAAGTTCTGAAGGAGACAGACCATGGCGATGTATCTCGATTCGCGACCGGCTCCGCGGCTCATGCCGATGGACCTGTCCAAGACCGGCGACGGCTACGTGCTGAACGCCGACCTGCCCGGCATCGACCCGTCGAGCGTCGACATCGACGTCGACGGCCGCCTGCTCAGCATCCGCGCCGAGCGTCCCACCCCGAGCACCGAGGGCGTCACCTACCTGACCCGCGAGCGCCGCACCGGCACCTTCGTGCGCCGCTTCACCCTCGGCCAGGACGTCGACACCGCCGGCATCACCGCCGGCTACGACAACGGCGTGCTCACTGTCACGGTGCCGGTCGCAGAGAAGGCCAAGCCCCGCAAGATCGAGGTCGGCGTGGCCCCGGCCGCGAAGAAGTCCGCCAAGACGGTTCAGGCCGTCGCCTAGCGGCACAGATCCGAACCGGGCCCTCGAACGCACCACGCGCTCGGGGGCCCGTTCTCGTCGGAACTGTGCAAGCGTGAGCGGGTGACCATCGGCGAAGACGAACCCGACGCCCGCGGACGCCGCGACCTGCACCTCACCGGTCGCGACCTCGACCGCAACCCGGATGTGCGCATCCTCGATGTCGAACTCGTCGCCGCCGCCTGGCACGTCCTGCGCCGCACCGTCTTCGAACAGCGCGACGCCGCCGGCACCTGGGTGCGCAAGAGCGCCGAGACCTACGACCGCGGCAACGGCGCGGTCATCCTTCTCTACGACCTCGCGCGGCGCACCGTGCTGCTCACCCGGCAGTTCCGCTACCCGGTGTACGTCAACGGCCACCCCGACGGCATGATGATCGAGGCCGCAGCTGGGCTGCTCGACGACGAGGCACCCGAGGCGGCGATCCGGCGCGAGGCGATCGAAGAGACCGGGCACGAGGTGGGCGGACTCGAGCACGTCTTCGATGTCTACATGAGCCCCGGATCGGTCACCGAACGGCTGCACTTCTACGCCGCCCCCTATTCGGCCGACACCGTCCGGCACGCGGGCGGAGGCCTCGCCGACGAGGGCGAGCAGATCGAGGTCGTCGAACTCGGCATCGACGAGGCGCTGGCCGGCATCGGCAGCACCATCGTCGATGCCAAGACCATCATGCTGCTGCAGTGGGCAGCGCTGCGCGGGCCGTTCGCGCCCTGACCGCGCCGGAGGTCGCCCCTAGGCTCGGGGCATGGTCGCCTTCGCCGACAAACCGCTGTTGCACTTCTCGACGACGCAGGCCTGGCGCGCCTTCCTGGAATCCGACCCGCCCGACAGCGGGGTGCGCCTGAAACTCGTCAAGAAGGACACCGTCGGCGAGGGCATCACCTGGCAGCAGGCCCTCGACGAGGCCCTCTGCTTCGGCTGGATCGACGGGCAGGCCGGCGCCGCCGTCGACGGCTACCGCGTGGTGTCGTTCAGCCCGCGACGCAAGAACTCCCCGTGGTCGCAGATCAACTGCGGTCACGTCGAACGGCTCGTCGCCGAGGGACGCATGACCCCCGCCGGGCAGGCGGAGATCGACCGCGCGAAGGCCGACGGCCGGTGGGACGCGGCCTACCGGGTGAAGGATGCGATGCCCTCACCCGAGTTCCGTGCGGCGCTCGACGCGAGCCCCACGGCATCCGCCGCATTCGATGCGATGACCAAACAGAACCGGTTCGCGATGATCTTCCGGCTCGGTCAGCTCAAGCGTGCGGAGAGCCGCACGAAGCGCATCGCCGAGTACATCGCCATGCTCGAACGCGGCGAGACGATCTACTAGCCGCATTCGCGCCCCCGTTTTAGGGTGAAGGCGGGGGTGTGATGCACGATCGGGGAGAGCCGAAACCGATCCGGCCGCTCGTGCGGCCCAGGTCGACGGTCTCCGGCGTGACGAGGGCGCTGGTGCGCGCCTGGCTCTCGTCGAAGGAGTCGGAGCTCGAGGCGACGCCTCGCCCGGCGAACAGCGCCGACCAGCGCCTGCCCGGTCCCAACCCGATGGACATCCTGGTCGTGGGCGGTGGCGCCGCCGCCGGCTGGGGAGTCAGCACGCACGAGCTGGGATTCACCGGAGCGCTCGCGCGGCGCCTGCGCGGGGCCACCCAGCGCGGCGTGCACGTCCGCACCGCCATCGACGTCGGCGTCTCGATCGCCGATGCGCCGGATCTGGTGCGCGCCTCACGCGGCCGCTTCGACGAGCTGCGGGTCGTCGTGCTCGGCGTCACGGAGACGTTCCGCATGGTCGAGCCGGCGGCGTGGCGCGACGACATCGAGCGGGTCCTCGACGCCCTCGAGCCGTCGGCAGAGCACCCGGCCGTCCTGGTCGGCATCCAGCCGATCAGCTCGATCCCGGTCTACCACGGCGGGCTGTCGCACTGGCTCGACCGGCACGCTGCCGCGCTCAACCGGCAGACCGCCGCCGCCGCAGCGCGGCCGCACGTCGCGTTCGCGCCGCTGCCCGCCCCGCCGCGGGTGAGCATCTCGCGCTATCGCGGCCCTGCGGATTACGACTTCTGGGCCACTCGGGTGGTCGACGCCGCGGAGGGCATGCTGCACGCACCGCGGGAACGCACCGCACCGGCGTCCTACGATCCCGCGACCGAGCAACGCCGCGCTCAGGAACTGGCCCGGCTCGGCATCGTCGACGAGCGCGCGAACCTCGCCGTCGACAGCCTTGTGCGCTTCACGCGGGCGGTCTTCGACATGGGCGGCGCCGACCTGGTGCTGCTCGGACCGGACCGCGCCTGGTCGGTCTCCTCGGTCTCGCTGAACGGGCCCGATCGACCCGACCATGACCGCGACCGGTCATTCACGTCCTACGCCATCGAGTCCCGTGGCGCCTGCATCGTCCCGGACGCTCACGAGGACCCGCGCTTTCAGACTCACGACGGAGTCGTCGGCGAGCCCGGCATCCGATTCTTCGCCGGGTACCCCGTCGAAGGCCCGACCGGGGAACGCATCGGGGTGCTCGCGATGTACGACACCGTGCCGCGCGAGTTCGACGAGGCGTCGCAGGAACTGCTGCACGCCCTGGCACGCCAGGTGGAACAGGCCCTCCGGAACCGGCTCTAGCCGAGTCGCGCCTGCAGGTTCTCGTCGAGCGAGGCCAGGAAGTCCTCGGTGGTCTGCCAGGGCGCGTCGTCCGAGATCAGCAGGGCGAGGTCCTTGGTCATCTTGCCGCTCTCGACGGTCTTGATCACCACATCCTCGAGGGTCTCGCTGAAGTCGATGAGCGCCTGGTTGCCGTCGAGCTTGCCGCGGTGCGCGAGACCGCGCGTCCAGGCGTAGATCGAGGCGATCGGGTTCGTCGAGGTGGGCTTGCCCTGCTGGTGCTGGCGGTAGTGCCGCGTGACGGTACCGTGCGCCGCCTCGGCCTCGACGATCTTGCCGTCGGGCGTGGTGAGCACCGAGGTCATCAGGCCGAGCGAGCCGAATCCCTGCGCGACGGTGTCGGACTGCACGTCGCCGTCGTAGTTCTTGGTGGCCCAGACGTAGCCGCCCTCCCACTTCAGGGCGGAGGCGACCATGTCGTCGATCAGGCGGTGCTCGTAGGTGAGGCCGGCCTTCTCGAACTGCGCCTTGAACTCGGCGTCGTAGACCTCCTGGAAGAGGTCCTTGAAGCGGCCGTCGTAGGCCTTGAGGATCGTGTTCTTGGTCGAGAGGTACACCGGGTAGTTGCGCGCGAGGCCGTAGTTGAGCGAGGCGCGCGCGAAGTCGCGGATCGACTCGTCGAGGTTGTACATGCCCATCGCGATCCCGGAGCCGGGAGCCTGGAACACCTCGAACGTGCGCGGCTCGCTGCCGTCGGCCGGAGCGAAGGACATCGTGAGCGTGCCCGGCCCGTCGAAGGTGAAGTCGGTGGCCCGGTACTGGTCGCCGAATGCGTGGCGGCCGACGATGATCGGCTTGTTCCAGCCGGGAACCAGGCGCGGGATGTTGCTGATGATGATCGGCTCGCGGAAGATCACGCCGCCGAGGATGTTGCGGATCGTGCCGTTCGGGCTCTTCCACATCTTCTTCAGGCCGAACTCCTCGACGCGGGCCTCGTCGGGGGTGATCGTCGCGCACTTGACGCCGACGCCGTGCTTCTGGATCGCGTGGGCTGCGTCGATCGTGACCTGGTCGTCGGTCGCGTCGCGGTGCTCGATCCCGAGGTCGTAATAGTCGAGCGTGATGTCGAGGTACGGGTGGATGAGGCGGTCCTTGATGAACTGCCAGATGATGCGGGTCATCTCGTCGCCGTCGAGTTCGACGACCGTTCCCTCGACCTTGATCTTGTCCACGGGAGCCTCTCGTTTCGTTGCCTGGTGAGCCGCGGAACACTCTACCGGCTTTCGGCTTTATCTCGACATCGAGATAAATCTCCCGTTGCCGGTCGAGCAGGTTAGCCTGGTCCTCATGGCGGAGCTGAGACTGGAAGAGCTGGGTGCCGAGACGGCTGCCGCGGCGAACAACCTGACCCTCAAGCCCGGGCAAGAGGCATTCCTCGAGCCCGAGACCTACGAACATCTCGAGCAGATGCTCGATCCCGCCAACTCCTGGCCCCGGGTGATCCGCGACGGCGACGAGGTCGTGGGCTACATCATGGGCAACTTCGACCCCGACGCCGCCGAGGACTTCCTGCGGGCCGCGATCTGGCGCATCGACGTCGCCGCGACCGCGCAGGGCAGGGGCGTCGGCCGGTTCGCCGTGCAGGCATTCGCCGATGAGGCACGCGCTCGCGGGTTCGACCGGGCCACCGTGGTGTGGGCTCCGGGCGAGGCCGGGCCCGGCCGGTTCTTCGAGGCCGTGGGCTTCCAGGTCGTCGGGCAGACCCCGTACGGCGAGGTGCTCGGCGCGCTCTCGCTCTGAGGCGATGCCGCAGCCGAACCCCGAGTTCGCCGAGGCGGTGCTGGATGTCGTGGCCGGCATCCCCGAGGGCCTCGCGATGGCCTACGGCGACATCGCCGCGGCGATCGGGTCGCGCGCCCCGCGCGCCGTGGGGGCGGTGATGGCCTACTACGGCGGCGATGTGCCGTGGTGGCGGGTGGTGCGGGCCTCGGGTCACCCGGTCAGAGACCACGAGCAGCGCGCCCTCGAGCACTACCGGGCGGAGGGCACGCCCCTGGTGTGGTCGGCCGACCGCTCCAGCTACCGCGTCGACCTGCGCGTGGCGCGCTACGACCCCCCGCTGGTCGAGTAGCGCGCAGCGCTCCCCGCTGGTCGAGTAGCGCGCAGCGCGTGTCGAGACCTATCCGAACAACTCGCTGATCACGATCTTCTGCTGCTTCAGCATCGCCTGCA
>Ga0182739_1002222_pt1 | contig 18445 bp, 13 predicted proteins | sample eDN5th30CBELigBY_FD_128873 | JGI IMG/M metagenome (GOLD analysis project Ga0182739, IMG submission 128873) | Enriched backyard soil microbial communities from Emeryville, California, USA - eDNA 5th pass 30_C BE-Lig BY (version 2) (version 2) | ecosystem: Environmental > Terrestrial > Soil >...
AAGGCGTCGGCCACGCCCTCCTCCAGCGCCATCTGGCGGATGTTGTTGCCGTAATCGACGGTCGGCACGCCAAGCTTGTGGAACTCCAGCATGGCGCGCACGTGACCGGCCATCGACTGCTTGGCAGCCTTCGCAACGCCCGTCGGATCGCTGGCCCGCTTGGTTTCCCAGTCGGCCAGGGTCCAGCCCTTGGGCAGGTAGCCGTTGACCGGATCGTGGGCCGAGGTCTGGTCGGTCACGCAATCGGGCCGCACGCCGCGCCGCAGCAGTTCGGGAAGCACGTCGGCGGCGTTGCCCAGCAGGCCGACCGAGACCGCCTTCTTCTCCGCCACCGCCTTGGCGATGATCTGCAACGCATCGTCGAGGTCCTTCGCCTGGACATCGAGATAGCCGGTGCGCAGGCGGAACTCGATGCTGCTGGGGCGGCATTCGATCGCGAGGCAAGAGGCGCCGGCCATCGTGGCGGCCAAAGTCTGCGCGCCGCCCATCCCGCCCAGGCCCGCGGTCAGGATCCAGCGACCGGCGAGGCTGCCGCCGTAATGCTGGCGCGCCATCTCGACAAAGGTCTCGTAGGTGCCCTGAACGATGCCCTGGCTGCCGATGTAGATCCACGAGCCGGCCGTCATCTGGCCGTACATCATGAGGCCCTTGCGATCGAGCTCGTTGAAATGCTCCCAGGTCGCCCAGCGCGGCACGAGGTTGGAGTTGGCGATCAGCACGCGCGGCGCATCGGGGTGGGTGCGGAACACGCCGACCGGCTTGCCCGACTGGACCAGCAGCGTCTCGTCGGCTTCGAGCTTGCGCAGCGCCGCCACGATGCGATCGAAGCTCTCCCAGTCGCGCGCGGCGCGGCCGATGCCGCCATAGACGACCAGCTCGCCCGGCTTCTCGGCGACGTCGGGATCGACGTTGTTCATCAGCATGCGCAGCGGCGCCTCGGTCAGCCAGCTCTTGGCCGTGAGCTCCGTGCCGTGTGGAGCCCGGATGGTACGGGCATTGTCGATGCGGTTCATGGTGTCTCCTGAAGGGCGGGCAGGAAGCCGGGGCCGACGGTTGCGACAAGGGTGCCACTGGCGACGAGAGAAGTGGCCTTCTCCATGTCGGGATGGAAATGACGGTCGTCCTCGAGATGCGGCACGTCGCGGCGCAGCAAGGTGCGTACCGCTTCGAGCGGCGGGCTGGAGGCGAGCGGCCGGTGGAAGTCGCAGCCCTGCGCCGCCGCCAGCAGCTCGATGCCGATGACGGACGAGACGTTGGCCGCCATGTCGAGCAGGCGTCGCGCACCGTGCGCGGCCATCGAGACATGGTCTTCCTGGTTGGCCGAGGTTGGGATCGAATCGACGCTGGCGGGATAGGCGCGCTGCTTGTTCTCGGAGACCAACGCCGCCGCCGTCACCTGCGGGATCATGAAGCCCGAGTTGAGGCCCGGCCGCGGCGTCAGGAAGGCCGGCAAGCCCGACAGGGCCGGATCGACCAGCATGGCGATGCGGCGCTCGGCCAGCGAGCCGATCTCGCACAGCGCCAGCGCGATGATGTCGGCGGCGAAGGCCACCGGCTCGGCGTGGAAGTTGCCGCCGGACAGCGCCTCGTCGGGATCGGTGAAGATCAGCGGATTGTCCGTGACGCCGTTGGCTTCGGTCGCCAGCGTCGTCGCCGCCTGGCGCAGGATGTCGAGCACGGCGCCCATGACCTGCGGCTGGCAGCGCAGGCAATAGGGATCCTGCACCCGCTCGTCGCCGACCAGATGCGAGGCGCGGATCGCCGACCCCGCCATCAGACGGCGCAGCGCTTCCGCCGTCGCGGTCTGGCCCGCGTGGCGACGTAATAAGTGGATGCGCGGATCGAACGGCGCGTCCGAGCCGCGCGCGGCATCGGTCGAGAGGGCGCCGGTCACCAGCGCCGCGCCGTGCAGGTTCTCGGCCTCGAACAGGCCCGCCAGCGCATAGGCGGTCGAGAACTGCGTGCCGTTCAGCAGTGCGAGCCCTTCCTTGGCGCCCAGCACCAGCGGCTTCAGTCCAAGATCACCCAGCGCCTTGGCGGCCGGCATGACTTCGCCCTCGACGATGAACGAGCCGACGCCGATCATGGCCGCGCTCATATGGGCGAGCGGCGCCAGATCGCCCGAGGCACCGACCGAGCCCTGGCAGGGCACGACCGGGGTCAGCCCTTCGGCGAGCATCGTCTCGAGCAGCCGCACCGTCGCGGGCTGCACCCCCGACGCGCCCTGCGCCAGGCTGCCGAGCTTCAGCGCCATCATCAGCCGCACCACCGGCACCGGCATCGGTGCGCCGACACCGGCGGCGTGGCTGAGCACGATGTTGCGTTGCAGGGTTTCGAGATCGGCGGCCTCGATGCGGACGCTGGCCAGCTTTCCGAAGCCGGTGTTGATTCCGTAGACCGGCTGCCCCTTGGCGAGGATCGACGACACCGCCTTTGCCGACCTCTCGATGGCCTCATAGGCGGCGGGATCGAGGCTCACCGCAGCGCCGCGATAGATTTCGCGCCAGTTCGAAAGAGGAACCGTTCCCGGTGTGATGACGACCGCCTTCATCTGCCCCTCCACACCCGCGCGTGCAGCGGATTGAAACCCATGCGGTAGGCCAGCTCGGCCGGGCGCTCGATGTCCCAGAGGGCGAGATCGCACCATTTGCCCGCTTCGAGCGTGCCGACACTGTCGAGACAGCCCAGCGCCCGCGCCGCCTCGCGCGTGACACCGGCCAGGCACTCGTCGACCTTGAGCCGGAACAGCGTCGCGCCCATGTTCATCGCCAGCAGCAGCGAGGTGAGCGGCGAGGTGCCGGGATTGCTATCGGAGGCGAGGGCGATCCTGACGCCGTGTTGCCGCAGCAAGTCGACGGGCGGCTTGTGCGTCTCGCGCACGAAATAGAAGGCACCCGGCAGCAGCACGGCGACGGTGCCGGCGGCCGCGAGCGCCTTCACACCCGGCTCATCGACATGCTCCAGGTGATCGGCCGACAGCGCGCCGTAGCGCGCCGCGAGGCTTGCCCCGTGCAGGTTGGAGAGTTGCTCGGCATGCAGCTTGACGTGCAGGCCCTTTGACTTGGCCGCCTCGAACACGCGCTCGACCTGTTGCGGCGTGAAGGCGATGCCTTCGCAGAACGCATCGACCGCATCAGCCAGTCCGGCCCTGGCGACGGCCGGCAGCATCTCGTCGCAGACCGCGGCGATGTAGGCATCCTTGTCGCCGTTCGCTTCCGGCGGCAGCGCATGTGCACCGAGGAACGTCGTCGTCACCGAGAGCGGCCGCACCTCGCCGATGCGGCGCGCGGCCCGCAGAGACTTCAGTTCGCTGGCGAGGTCGAGCCCGTAGCCCGACTTGATCTCCATCGTCGTGACGCCTTCGCCGATCAGTGCATCGACCCGCGGCAGCGCACTGGCGACCAGCGCCTCCTCCGTCGCCGCACGGGTCGCCCGCATGGTCGAGACGATGCCGCCACCGGCGCGCGCGATCTCCTCGTAGCTGGCGCCGGCCAGGCGCAGCTCGAACTCATGCGCGCGGTTGCCGCCATAGACGATGTGGGTGTGGCAATCGACCAGGCCCGGCGTGATCCAGCGGCCGGCGCAATCGATCGTCTCGGCGGCGTCGATCGGCGGCGCATCGGCCGCCGCACCGACAAAGACGATGCGGCCGTCGCGCGCGGCCACGAGCCCATCCTCGACGAGGCCCAGCCCGTTGCCGGCCAGGGTCGCGAGACGTGCGTTCTTCCAGAGGCGGTCACATTGCATGCGGCCTTTATTATGACTATACATAATAATATGTCCAGAACTGCCCTCTGGTTCCGCTCCCTGCTCCTGCCCGACGGCTGGGCCGACGGTGTGCGCCTCGTCATCGTCAACGGCCGGATTGAAACCTTGATGAAGGACGCTCCCGCCGAGGCCGAGGACGAGCGCCACGAGATCGGACTGCCGGGCCTGCCCAACCTGCACAGCCACGCCTTCCAGCGCGGCATGGCGGGCCTCACCGAGCGGCGCGGGCCCACGCAGGACAGCTTCTGGACGTGGCGCGAGGCGATGTATCGCTTCGTCGACCATATGGGGCCCGAGGAAGTCGAGGCGATCGCGGCGCAGGCCTTCCTGGAGATGCTCGAAGGCGGTTTCACCCGCGTCGGCGAATTCCACTACGTGCATCACGACGCGAGCGGCGCGCCCTATGCCGACATCGCGGAACTGGCGACGCGGATTGCCGCCGCCGCGGGCGCAACCGGCATCGCGCTGACCCTTCTCCCCGTCTTCTATCGGCATGCCGGATTCGGCGGCCTCCCTGCCGCCCCCGGTCAGCGCCGCTTCGTCAACGACGTCGATCGTTACTCAAAGCTGATCGAGGCCAGTCGCAAGGCGGCGGCCTCCCTGCCGGGTGCGGTCGTCGGCATCGCCCCTCATAGCTTGCGCGCGGCCACGCCCGAACAGATCGCGGCCATCCTGCCACTGGCAGAAGGCGGCCCCGTCCACATCCATGTCGCCGAGCAGACGAAGGAGGTCGAGGATTGTCTCGCCTGGTCGGGCAAGCGACCGGTCGAACTTCTGCTCGACTGTCTGCCGGTCGATGAACGCTGGTGCCTCGTGCATGCGACGCATGTCACCGACGCCGAGACCGATGGAATCGCGGCACGCGGCGCCGTGGTCGGCCTGTGCCCGATCACCGAAGCCAATCTCGGCGACGGTCTCTTTCCCGCCCAATCCTTCCCGGAACGCGGCGGCCGGTTCGGCGTCGGCTCCGATTCCAACGTCCTGATCGACGCCGCCGAGGAACTGCGTCTTCTGGAGTATGGCCAGCGCCTCTCCCTGCGCACACGCAACGCGCTGGCGCGGGCCGCAACACCTTCGGTCGGCCGCAGCCTGTTCGACACGGCCCTGACCGGCGGCGCGCAGGCGCTCGGCGCGCCGCCGGGCATTGCCGTCGGTCAACCGGCCGACCTTGTGAGCCTGAAGGCCGACGACAATGCGCTCGCCCATCGCCACGGCGATCAGTGGCTCGACGCCTGGATATTCGCTGGCGGGCGCCGGACTATCGACTGTGTCTGGCGGGCCGGCACCAAGCTGGTGAACGATGGCGTCCATATCCATCGTGAGGCGATCGGTCGGCGCTACCGGCAGGCCCTTGAAAAGGTACTGCACCCATCGTGACCGCTGCGCCGACCTCCCTGCACCAGAAAATCCTCGGCGACCTGCAGGGCAAGATCCTGTCGGGCAAGCTGGCGCCGGGCGCACGCATCGCCACCGAGCACGAGCTGGCCGAGACCTACGACTGTTCGCGCATGACGGTGAGCAACGTGCTGGCCAAGCTGGCGCGCGCCGGCCTGGTCGAGCGCCGCCGCAAGGCTGGCACCTTCGTCACGCGGCCGCAATCGCAGGCGGCGGTCCTCGAGATCCACGACATCAAGGCGGAAGTGCTGGCGCTCGGCCAGGCCTATCGCTTCGAACTGGTCTCCCGCGACTCTCGGCGAAGCACCGCAGCAGATCGCGAACGCCTGGGCAGCGGCTCTGCCGGCCGCGTCGTCGAACTCGTCGTCCGCCATTTCGCCGGCGACAGGGTCTTCTGCCTGGAAGAGCGCCTGATCAATACGGAGGCAGTGCCCGCGGCAGCCCAGGAGCGCTTCCATGACATCGCGCCGGGGCGATGGCTGCTCGACAGCGTGCCCTGGACCGCCGCGGAGCACCGCATCGGCGCCAGCAGCGCCGGCACGGAGCGCGCTGCACTCCTGTCGGTGCCCGCGACGACGGCCTGCTTGATCGTCGAACGCCGCACCTGGCGGGCCGCTTTGCCCGTCACCCATGTCCGGCTCACCTATCCCGGCGATTCGCACCAGCTGGTCGCGCGTTTCACGCCTACGTCCGTCTAACGCCGGCGGGAAATGGCCCGTATCCTGCTCCGGCGGCGCCAGGGAGCGTGACATATGTCAAAAAGCGGTTGGCAGGTCGGGATCGACATCGGGGGAACCTTCACCGATCTGGTGGCTCTGCTGCCGTCGACCGGCGACGTGCGCTCGATCAAGGTTCCGACCCAGCGCAACGATCCCGTCGCCAGCATCCGCGCCGCCCTTGCGGCGGCCGACCTGTCCGCCGAGCGCGTGGACGATCTCGTCCATGGCACCACACTGGTCACCAATGCGATCGTCGAGGATCGGGTCGAGCCCGTCGCCCTGGTGGCGACCGCGGGCTTCGAGGATGTGCTCGATATCGGCCGCGCCGGCCGCCAGCATCTCTATCGGCTCGACCTGCTGCCGCGACGCGAGGCGCAGGTGCCGCCCGAGCACCGCATCGCGCTGGCCGAGCGCGTCGATTTTACCGGTGCTGCCGTCCTGACGCCCGATACCGCCGCGATCGAAGAGGTGGTGATGCAGGCAAAGGCGATGGGCGTCGAGAGCATCGCGGTGTCGCTGCTCCACGCCTATGCCAATGCCGACCATGAACGCTCGGTCGGAGCGGCCCTGGCCAAGGCCTTTCCGTTCGTCTCCCTCTCCCACGAGGTCAATCCGGAGACGCGCGAGTTCGAGCGCACGGCGACCACGGTCCTCAACGCCTCTGTCATGCCGATCGCGGCGCGCTATCTCGATCGCCTGCAACGCGAAGTGAAAGGCGCCCGCCTGCACGTCATGCATTCGGCAGGCGGCATGGCCTCGCCCGAGGCCGCAGCGAAGCGGCCGCTGTCGATGGCGCTGTCCGGTCCGGCCGCCGGTATCTCGGCGGCAGCCAGCGTCGCGGCGTCACTCGGCCTGGAGAAGGTGCTGACCTTCGACATGGGCGGCACGACGACCGATGTCTGCCTGATCCTCGGCGGCACGGCTGAGATCTCGACCGATTCCAAGCTCGCGGGACGGCCGGTGCGGCAACCGATGGTCGCCGTCGAATCGATCGGCGCGGGTGGCGGCTCGCTGGTGACCTTGGGGACCGGCGGCCTGTCGATCGGTCCGCAGAGCGCGGGCGCGGAGCCAGGCCCCGCCGCCTATGGGCGTGGCGGCACGCTGCCGACCGTTACTGACGCCAATGCGGTCCTCGGCTATCTCGATCCGACGAAGCGCCTGGGCGGCGCCATCTCGCTCGACGTCGCCGCGGCCGAAACCGCCCTCGCGCCGCTGGCCGCACGGCTCGGTGTCGGCATCGTCGAGCTGGCGCTCGGTGTGCAGAGGGTCGCCAACGCCGCCATGGTACGGGCGCTGGCACGCGTTACCGTGGAGCGTGGTGTCGATGGACGCCAATGTACGCTGCTTGCTTTTGGTGGCGCCGGCCCGATGCATGCCGCACGGCTGGCGCGCGAGTTCGGCATCGCCGAGATCGTCGTGCCGCGCTTCTCCTCCGGCTTCTCCGCGCTGGGCTGCATCGTGGCCGACATGAGCTACACGCAGCAGCAGGCGGTACGGCTGCTCAGCGCACAGTGGGATGCCGCCCGTTTCGCCACGCTGCACGATGGCATGCTCGCAACGCTGACGGCGCCGCTGCACAGCCATGGGCATGGTGCAGACGAGATCACCGTCGAACGCACCGCCCTCGTCCGCTATGTCGGCCAGAGCTATGCCGTCGAGGTCCCTTTCAGCCCACCGCTCGATCTCGAACGGCTGGGCGACGACTTCCGCAAACGCCATCACGAAATCTACGGCTACGCGACCGACGAGCATTGGGAAATGCAGAGCCTTCGCATGCGCGCCCTGGTGGCGCGACGCACCACGTTCGAGCCGCTCGGTGTCGCCGGTGAGAGCGCAGTCCCGACCTCCGTGACTCCGTGCTGGTTCGAGCCCACGGCGCCGCATCCCACGCCGCGCTATGACCGCGACCGGCTGCCGGCTGGTGCGCGCATCGCCGGTCCGGCGATCGTCGAGGACGCCTGGTCGACCATCGTGGTGCCGCCCGGCTACACGCTGAGCTCGGATGCGATGGGTCATCTCTGGATTCGCGAGGATGCACGATGAGGAACAGCGTCGATCCGTTCACCGTCGAGGTGATCCGTCATGCCCTGACGGCGGCGGCGGAAGAGATGTCGTTCGTGGTCATGCGCTCGGCCCGCTCGCCGCTCCTGCGCGAGGCGGGCGATCTGTCGTCCGCGCTCACCGACCACAAGGGCGACCTGATCGCCCAGGGCCGCGACATCCCGATCCATCTCGGCGTCATGAGCTTCACCGTGAAGAAGTTCCTGGAGCGCGTTCCGGCCGAGCGTTTGAAGCCGGGCGACGTCTGGTTTCTCAACCTGCCCGAGGTTGGCGGCAATCATCTGCCCGACGTGAAGGCGATCCGGCCGATCTTCCTCGAAGGTCGCCTGTTCGCCTTTGCCGTCAGTCTCGCCCATTGGGGCGATATCGGCGGCGCCTGGGCCGGCAGCTATTTCGCCGCCGCGACCGAGACCTGGCAGGAGGGCGTGCGTATCCCGCCGCTGCGCCTGTTCACCGCCGACGGCATCGACGAGGAGAAGCGCGACTTCCTGCTGGCCAACCTGCGCGGGCCCGCCGAACGCGAAGGCGACCTGATGGCCCAGATGGCCTCGACCCGCGCCGCCGAAGGCCGGCTGCTGCGGCTGGGCGAGGAGCATGGCGCGCCCACCCTGCGCGCCGCGCTCGACCGGCTCGACGATCTTTCGGAGGCGCAGATGCGCGAGGCGATCGCCGGCCTGCCCGACGGTGTCTACGAGGGCGAGGACTTTCTCGACGACGATGGACCGGGCGGCCGGCCCGCAGCCATTCGCGTGCGCGTGGAGATCGCGGGCGACACCGCAAAGTTCGATTTCTCCGGCACCGACGACGCCGTCGCCGGCCCCCTCAACACCACGCCTTTCGTGGCGATGGCCGCAGTCTACTACGCCATCAAGGCGGTGGCCGGACCGGAGATCCAGCCCAATGGCGGCTGCTATCGCCCGCTGGAGATCCGCACGCGGCCCGGCTCGATCCTGGAACCCGGCATCGACAGGCCGGTCGTCGGCGGCAACCACGAGACCTCGCAGCGCGCGGTCGACGCCATCATGCGCGCCTTCGAGAAGGCGGTGCCCGAGCGCCTCACGGCCGGCGGCTCGACCACCGCAGGCCTCCTGATCTTCGGCGGCACGCGGCGTGACGGCGCCATCGGCACCTTCTATGAAACGCATGGCGGTGGCGAAGGCGCGCGCGCGGACCGCGACGGCGCCCCGGTCGTGCGTGTCCATCTGACCAACACGATGAACACGCCGGCCGAGATCGTCGAGGCGGAGTACATGATCCGGGTCGACGAACAGAAGCTGCGGCGGGGCTCCGGCGGCACGGGCCGCCATCGCGGCGGCGACGGCATGCGCCGCGCCTATACCGTCATGGCCGACGGGCTCTCGCTCACCACCATGTTCGAACGCAGGGTGATCGCCCCCTATGGGCTGCAGGGCGGCGCCGACGGCGCGCCGTTCCGGGTGACCCTGCATCGCGCCGCGGGCGGCAGCCGCGAACTGTCGGGCAAGGAGAACCTGACGTTGGCAAAGGGCGATCGCGTCGTCATGGAGACATCGGGCGGCGGCGGCTACGGCGTGGCAGAACAAGGGAGATCGTCATGAGTCCTGCATCGAACGAGCCGTTGCTGCGCCGCGTCGGCGCCTGCCCCGTCTCGCGCATCTCGCCGGGCGACACCAACAAGTTCGTGATGCTGGTCGATCCGCTGCGGGACAAAACGCCGTTCGTCTCGGCCGTCGAGATCTTCGACGTTGGTGGCAAGACACCGCCGCATCACCACGCGCAGGCGCATGAAATGTTCTATGTGCTGAACGGCAACGGCCGTGCCCATTGCGGCGGCAAGACCTACGAGATCGCCCAGGGCGACTCGCTGGTGCTGCCGCCCGGCCTCGAACACGTGATCGAGAACACCGGAGAGGAACGACTCTATTGCCTCACCGTGATGGTACCCAACGAAGGCTTCGCCGAGATGATCCGCGACGGCCAGCCGATGACTCTCGACCAGGCCGACCGCGCCATCGTGATCGGCGCCTCGGACTCTTAGAGTCCTCCCGTCTCAAATTTACCTGGCAACCGCACAACCTCATCCTGAGGAGGCCCGAAGGGCCGTCTCGAAGGATGGGCAACAAACGTGGTGCTCGTCCCCATGCTTCGAGACGCGCTCCTGCGGAGCGCTCCTCAGCATGAGGTGGGGTGACGTGATTCCATTGGGTCCAAGAACTCTACGCTCTCGTCAGCCGGCTCCGGTCCAGTTCGACCTGCTTGACGTCGTAGGCCAGCAGCGATGCCCAGTGCCGCTGCAGGTCGCCCGCGAACAGGCCGCGCGTCACGCCGGCCGCGACCTTCGGCACGGCCGCGGTCATGGCGTTGATGCTGCTGCCCGACGGGCCGAAGCTCAGGGTCGAGCCGATGCCGAAGACATGGATGTCGGCGAGCCACGGCGCCTCGCCCGGCACACGCTCGAGCAGGCAATAGTCGGGACCGAGATAGGGATAGGCCGCGAGCAGCGAATCCTCTTCGCCGGGCGGCGGCGTGTAGCGGTCCCGCCACAGCGCGATCTTGTCGGCGAACGAGGCGAGTTCCGGGCGCCGCGCCACATCCTGGCGGATCCCGGTGCCGCAGATCGCATAGTCGGCCAGGAACGGCCCGCGCGGCGTGTCGATGCGGATACGGTCGCCCTCCATCCGCGCATCGGTCCATGGCCGGTCGACCTGCATCGTGAAGTCGGGAAAGGCGATGACCCGCTTGTAGGTGTCGGTCGGAAAGCCTTCGCGGGCGTTGAGGATGTTGCCCATGATCCGCCAGCGCCATTCGTCCGGCATCTCGCCGATATGCTTCAGGAAGCCCGCGAAGGTGAGCCAACGATAGCGTTGCACCACCGACGGCTCGGCGCGGCGGCAGAAGAGATGCACCGTGGCGCCGTGCTCCAGCGCCACGGCGGCATTGTCCATGGCCGAGGCGCCGGCACCCAACACCGCGACCGTGCGGCCGCGCAGGCGCTCGAAGTCGATCATCTCGCAGCTATGGGCGCGGCGGTCCTGCGGCAGGGCCCGCACGAAGTCGGGCATCCACCATTCGCCCGTCCCGTCCTGGCCGGTCGCCAGCACCAGCTTGCGCGCCGCCAGCACTTCGCCTGTCGACAGCGTCACCAGCAGGCAACTGCCACCATCGTCGAGCCGGCCGGGCGCGATCGCCATGGCGGCCACGTCGTTGCGCACGGGAATGTCGAGCACGCGGCGATACCATTGCAGGTAGTCATGCCAGGCCTTGCTCGGAATGAGGTGCAGGCCGGCGAAGCTGCCGGGACCCTGGACCGCATCGTACCAGGCCTCGAAGGTGAGGCTCGCCATGCCGAGGTCGGGACCGGTCTGGTCCTTGGGGCTGCGCAGGGTCGGCATGCGGGCGAAGGTGACCCACGGCCCCTCCCGGCCCGCCGGCGCGCGATCGATCAGGAGGATGTTGCGCACCCGGTCGCGCATCAGCGCGAAGCCGATGCAGAGCCCCGATTGACCGGCACCGACGATCAACACGTCGAGCGCCGGCTTGCCTTGATACAGGCGCGGCACCATCCAGTCGGTGCGCGGATGTGCCGTCATTTCGAGGTCCCGCTTTACCCGGGCCTCTAGGGAAGAGAGATCGCCTGCCGTCATGACATCAAGCCGTTCTCAAAAGCTCTGTGCGCTGCGGATCGAAGTAGGGCACGGCGTCGAGCAGCGTGCGCGTGTAGGACGCCTGAGGCCGCTGGAACACCTCCTGGCTGCGTCCCGCCTCCACGACCTGTCCGGCCTGCAGCACGACGAGATCGTCACACAGCATGCGCACGACGTTGAGGTCATGGCTGACGAACAGCAGGCCGATCCCGTCCTCTCGCCGCAGCCGGTCGAGCAGTTGCAGGATCACCGCCTGGACCGACACGTCGAGTGCCGCCGTCGGCTCGTCCAGCACAAGCAGGCGTGGTCGCGGCGCGACAGCGCGCGCAATGCCGACCCGCGCCTTCTGGCCGCCCGAAAGCTGGTGCGGGAAGCGCTGCAACAGGTCCATCGGCAGGCCCGCCCGGGCGGCGGCCTCCCGTACACGCGTCTGCAGCGCCGCCCCGTCACGCAGCCCTTCGAGCCGGCGCAGCGGATAGGCGATGCTGTCGAACGCCGTGTGCCGCGGGTTGAGACTGTCGTTGGGATCCTGGAACACGATCTGGATGTCGCGACGCCGCGGCGACCGATGGAATTCGCGGGCGGGCACGCGCGCGATCGATTCGCCGTCGAACACGATGTCGCCGTCGTCCGGATCGATCAGGCGGCAGATCAGGCGCGACAGCGTGCTCTTGCCCGACCCCGATTCCCCGACCAGCCCCAGCGCGCCGCCCTGCGGGATCTTGAAGGACACGTCGTCGACGGCGCGCGTCGGCCCGCCGAACGACTTCACAACGTTCACCAGTTCGAGGAGCGGCGGCGTGCCCGGCCCCTGCTCGCGCGGCACCGTGACGACCGGCGCCGCGTCACGCGCCAGACCGGGCGGTGCCAGGTCGGCCAGGGTCGAGCGCCGGGTCGGCGAGGCCGCCACCAGCCGCCTCGTATAGGGATGGGCCGGCGCCTCGAACAGGGCCACGGTCTCGCCCTGCTCGACCACGCGGCCCGCCTCCATCACCGCGATGCGGTCGCACCAGCGCGCGGCCAGCCCGAGATCGTGGGTGATGAGGATCATGGCCATGCCGCGCTCCGCCTGGATGCGGGCCAGCAGCTCCATCACCGTCTGCTGCGTGGTGACGTCGAGGCCCGTCGTCGGTTCGTCGGCGATCAAAAGCACCGGCTCACAGGCGATGGCCATGGCGATCATGATCCGCTGGCACATGCCGCCCGACAGTTCGTGTGGATAGGCGCCGAGCCTTGCCTCGGGATCGCGGATCAGCACGGCGCGCAGCAGGTCGAGCGCCTGCGCCCGCGCATTGGCGCGCGACAGCTTGCCGTGAGCGGCCAGCACGTCGACGATCTGCTGCTCCACCGTGCGGATCGGGTTCAGCGCCGCGCGCGGGTTCTGGAAGATCATCGACAGGGCCGAGCCGCGCAGCCGCCGCAGATCGGCGTGCCCGGCATGGGTGATGTCGCGGCCCTCGAAGAGCACGCGCCCCCCCGTGATCTTGCCGGCCCGATCGAGCAGCCGCATGACGGCGAGCGAGGTCACGGACTTGCCCGAGCCGCTTTCGCCCACGATGCCCAGCGTCTCGCCCGCCGCCAGAGCGATGTCGATCCCGTGCAGCGCGGTGACGGTGCCGTGGCGGGTCGAGAAGGCAACCTGCAGCTTCTCGACCTGCAGCAGCTGCGCGGTCATGTACGCATCCGCGGATCGAGAATGTCGCGCAGCCCGTCGCCCAGCAGGTTGAAGCACAGAACCGTCAGCATCAGGGCGAGGCCCGGCATGGCGACCAGCCACCACTTGCCCGTGGTGATGAAGCGCGCGCCTTCGGCGACCATGATCCCCCACTCCGGCGTCGGCGCCGTCACGCCCAGCCCGATGAAGGAGAGGCCGGCCGCATTGAGGATCGCCCAGCCCAGGTTGAGCGAGATCTGCACGGCCATGGCCGGCAGGACATTGGGCAGCAGGACACGCAGCACGACCGAGAGATGGCTGTCGCCGCAGGCGCGCGCCGCCTCGACCCAGCCGGCATTGCGCCGCACGTTCACCTCGGCGCGGGCGAAGCGGATATAGAAAGGCAGGTTGATGACGGCGGTGGCGATGACGATGTTCTCCACCCGGTTGCCCAGCGCAGCGACCATGGCCATCGCCAGCACGAACAGGGGAAAGGCCATCAGCACGTCGACGAAGCGGCCGACCCAGCGGTCGAGCCGACCGCCGCGATAGCCGCAGAAGCCGCCGATGACGGCACCGGTGACGAACGACAGGCTGACGGCGGAGATCGCTATCATCAGGTCGATGCGGGCCGCCCAGATGATGCGGCTCAGGATGTCGCGGCCGAGCTGGTCGGTCCCGGCGAGGTGCGCCCATGAGGGCGGCTGCAGCGCCTGCGGCACGTTGGAGGCGACGGGATCGTAAGGTGCCAGGACCGGTGCGAGGATCGCGATCAGGACCAGCAGCAGCGTGCCCGCGGCCGCCAGCGCCGTGACGGGGTTCGAGCGCAACACGTAGACGATGTGGCGGCCGGTCGAGGAGCCATTGAGGGCGAGGTCGCTCATGCGACGGAGACCCGCGGATCGGCGATGCCGTAGAGCACGTCGATCGTGACGTTCACCATCACGAAGATCATCGCCATCAGCAGCACGAAGGCCTGCACCGGTGCGTAGTCGGAGGCGAGCAGCGCGTCGAGCGCATAGGAGGCGACGCCGGGCCAGGAGAAGACCTTCTCGACCAGCACGTTGGCGCCCAGCATGGTCGAGAACACGATGCCGGTGATGGTCAGCACCGGCAGCAGCGCGTTGCGCAGGGCGTAGGCCACGATGATGCGCAGGCGCGACAGACCCATCGCATGGGCGGTGCGGATGAAGTCGCTGCCCAGCACCGCCAGCATCGAGGCCCGCGTCATGCGCGCCAGTGGCGCCAGGACGAACAGCGCCATGGTGCAGGCCGGCAGCAGGAGCTGCGAGAAGGCCGCCCACCATCCTTCCCAATCGCCCTTCAGGGCGAAGTCGATCAGGAAGAAGCCGGTGATGTCGGGCGGCGCCCCGGCGAAGATGTCGATGCGCCCGGTGGGATCGGGCGCCCAGCCCAGCAGGTAGTAGAAGGCGTAGATCAGCAGCAGCCCGGACACGAAGGTTGGCACGCAGACTCCCAGCGTACAGAGCATGCGCACGATATGGTCGATCGCCGTGCCCGGTCTCAGCGCCGCCGCGACACCCATCGGCACCGAGAACAGAAGCGCAATGAAAAGGGCCGTGCAGGTGAGTTCGAGCGAGGCCGGCAGGCGGCGGGTCATGTCCACCACGACGGGCTGCCCCGTGGTCATCGAGCGACCGAGATTGCCGGTGGCGACCTCTCCCAGATAGCGCACGAGCTGGACGGGGATCGGTCGGTCGAGCCCCATGCTGCGGCGCAGTTCCTCGATCTCCTCCTTGCCGGCCGAGGGGCCGGAGGAGAAGAACACTGCCGGGTCGCCCGGCAGCACGCGCATCAGCACGAAGGTGACCACCACCACCCCGAACAGGGCCGGAATCGACGCCAGCAGGCGTCGACCGACCCGGCGCAGGATCGCCGCAAGCACGGTGTCAGACCCGCTTGAGGTCGCGGAAGTCGGCCTGACGGTAGAACTGATAGGTGTAGCCGTCGACCGACTTGGCCATCACGGCGTCATGGTTGGGCTGCCACAGCATGATCAACGGCGTCTCGGCGTTGAACAGCTCGATCATCTGCTTGCAGCCCTCTTCATACTTGGCCTTGTCGGTCTGGTAGCGGGCCTCGAGCGTCAGATCCTCCATCTTCTTGCTCTTGAAGCTCGCGAAGTTCCAACGCTGGTCGCGCGTGAAGTAGAGATAGAAGAAGTAATAGGTGTAGGGCAGCCAGGCAGTCGCGCCGTCGGTGAAGAGCGGCATCTTCTTCTCCGACTCGAGCGTGTTGAATTCGGCGTCGGGCTTCTTCTGGATCTCGACCTGGATGCCGATCTTGCCCAGGGCTTCCTTGACCAGCGCCGCCATCGGCTCCGCCGTCGCGGTCTGGCCCGCGGTGAAGGCGAAGGTGGTGGAGAAGCCGTTGGGATGGCCCGCCTCGGCCAGCAGGGCCTTGGCCTTCGCGAGATCGGTCTTGTTGGGAATCGCCTGCGGGAAGCTCGCATCCGGCGGCACAGTGGCCCAGGTGCCGCCGTAGAGCTTGGTGCCGCGGCTGAAGATCGCCGCCTTGAACATGTCCTCGTAGGGCAGCGCCATGGCAACGGCCTGGCGTACCTTGAGATTGTCGAACGGCGCCATCTGCGTGTTCATCGAGATGTGCGTGAAGCCGTTGGTCTGCGGGATCGACACGACCTTGGACTTGGCCGACTTCTCGATGGTCGGCAGATCGCTGGCCGCGAGGTCGATGGAGAGGTCGGCATCGCCGCGCTCGATCAGGTTGGCGCGGGTCGCCGGCTCCGGCACGGTCTGGATGATGATGCGCTTGAAGAAGGGCAGCGCGCCGCCGGCACCGCCGCTCCACTTCTCGTTACGGCGCAGCACGGTGCTCTCACCCGGCTTGTGGCTGTCGATGATGTAGGCGCCGCTGGCCGCCGTGTTCGTCTTCATCCACTCCATCGCCCACGGATCGTCGGCCGTGGCGTGCTTCTTGGCCAGCTTGCTGTTGATCATGATGGCATAGCAGACGCACAGGTTGGCCAGGGCCAGCCGGTCGGGCTTCTCGAGCGTCACCGTCACGGTCTGCGGATCGACGATCTTGAACTGGGCGGCGCTGGTGAGCGAGCCGGTGGTGAACTGCGGTGCCGCCAGCGACTTCGCCGTGACGTGCCTGTCGAGCGACCACTTCACGTCCTCCGCCGTCACGGGCGTACCGTCGTGCCAGGTCGCATCCGGGCGCAGGGTGATGGTGATCAGCTTGCTGTCCGGGCTGATGCTGTAGGACTTGGCAAGTTCGCCGCGGATCGTGTCGGGATCGAATGCCCAGTTCTCGCCCACCTTCTTGCGGCCGAAGCTGAAGAGACGGTCGTAGACGTTCATGCTGAGACCGAACGCCTCGCGCGTGGCGCCCGGCATCGTCGTATCGAGCGTGTTGATGGTCGCGCCGGTCACGTATCTCAGCGTCTCCGCGCGGCTCTGTGCCGACGCGGGCAATGCCCCACCCGCCAGAAACGCTGCACCCGCCGCACCTTGCAGAAGAACTCGCCGCTTCATGTCGCCACCATTCGCCGGATGAAAGGACGCCGCCCGCTTGTTCACGTCATCAGCCGACTCCGCCACACGCGGCCTCGACGATGACTGCACCCCCATGCCGGCCCGTGTTTACGGGCCGTGAAACGCGAACAGTCTTTGCGAAATCAACGCAAATCCCATGCCACCGGTGACGCGAAGAGGTCCTAACGATTTGCCCGCGTGACGGCGGCGTTGAGGAGCAGGTTGGCGCCCGGCACCGAGCGCGTGAGTTCGATCGCCTCGTTCACGTTGTGGCTGATGCCCTCGAAGCAGGGCGTGAAGATCATCGCGGTCGGCACCAGCGTCGCCACCGCATAGGCGTCATGCCCGGCCTGGCTCCGCATCTCGCGATAGGGAAGTCCGAGCTCGTTCGCCGTCGACTTCAGCAGCTCGATGCATTCCGGGGCAAACAGCTCGCTGCCCCAGCTCCAGCCCTCAGTGACTTCGATCTCGACATTCGCCTTCGTCCCCGCGGCGGCGATCGCGGCATCGACTTCGGCACGCATCGACTTGAAGCGCTCGGCATCGATATGGCGGAAGTCGATGGTGAGCTTGACCTGCTCGGCATAGGTGCCCGCCAGGTTGGGGAAACTCTCGATGCGGGTCGTCGTGGTGCGGCCCTCGTCGGCGGCATGGGAGAGGCCGATGTCGTTGACCGCCGCGATGACATAGCCGGCGCCGACCAGCGCGTTTCGCCGCTGCGCCATCGGCGTGCCGCCGGCATGCCCGGTATCGCCGTTGATCGTGAGGCGCAGCGCCTGGGTCTTGTAGCCGCCGACCACGATGCCGACATCGCAGCCCTCACGGTCCAGCACCGGCGCCTGTTCGATGTGCAGCTCCAGATAGGAATCGAATTCACGGCCCACGGGGGCAACGCCGGCATAACCGATCTCATCCAGTGCCTGTTCGACCGTGATGCCGGCATCGTCGGTGGTGGCCAGCACACTCTCCAGGGTGATCACCTTGGCGAAGGCCATCGACCCCATCATCGGCGGATTGAAGCGCGCGCCTTCCTCGTTGGTCCAGCAGATCACCTCGATGCCGCGCTTGGTCTGCAGGCCGCGATCGTTCAGGGTCCGCACGATTTCGAGGCCGCAGAGCACGCCCAGGATGCCGTCATAACGACCGCCGCAGATCTGCGTGTCGAGATGACTCCCGATCGCCACCGGCGGCAGCGACGGGTCGGTGCCCGGCCGGCGCGCGAAGATGTTGCCGAGCCGGTCGATCTCGACGGTGCAGCCCGCTGCCTTCGCCCACTCGACGAACAGGTCGCGCATCTGCTTGTCTTCGGCCGACAGGGCCAGGCGGCGCAGGCCGACGTCGCGGAAGCGACCGATCTCCGCCGACCGTTCGAGACTCTCCCACAGGCGTTCGGGATTGACCTCCAGGACGTTTGCGACCATGCGGCGCTCCTTTTGCGTGCGGCTTTCTGAACGGACGGTGGCATTCTAACCAAGAAGCGTGCCAGCGACTGAAGGCCAGGAAACGATCATGGACGACGATTACGACTACATCATCATCGGCGGCGGCTCGGCCGGTGCGACCCTCGCCGCCCGGCTGAGCGAGGATCCGGCGATCCGGGTCCTGCTGCTCGAAGCCGGCCGCGACTTCCGCACGGCCGAGACGCCGCACCATCTGCGCATTCCCAATCCGCTGCGCGCCATCGGCGACGACAATTACCGTTACCCG
>Ga0182739_1002223_pt1 | contig 18434 bp, 18 predicted proteins | sample eDN5th30CBELigBY_FD_128873 | JGI IMG/M metagenome (GOLD analysis project Ga0182739, IMG submission 128873) | Enriched backyard soil microbial communities from Emeryville, California, USA - eDNA 5th pass 30_C BE-Lig BY (version 2) (version 2) | ecosystem: Environmental > Terrestrial > Soil >...
CCGGGGGTCGTGGTGGTCGCCGGACGCCGCGGGGTCGCCATGCTCGCTCAACGGCTGGGCCGGGTCAGGCGTCGGGCGCGCGCAGCGGGTCGTCGGCGACCCACAGCTCGTCGTCCGCGCGCAGCGTCTGCCACGCGGCGTAGATCACGCCCGCCGCGGCGGCGACGCCGAGGATGATCGCCAGGACGCCGCCGGCGCCGATCCCCTTCTTCGCCGGCTCCGCGACGACGAGCCGCTTCGCGGCGCTCTTGCCGTACTTCTCGGCGTTCTTCTGGAGCTTCGCGACGTCGATCGAACCGAAGCCGCGACCGGCCGCGAGGGCCTCGCGCTTCTCGTTGGCGGCGTCCCACACCGACAGGGCCGAGCCGATGACGGCGCCGGCGGCAGGAGCGAGCCGCTCGTTGTAGACCTTCGCCGACGTGCGCAGTCCTTGCGTGACGTAGGGTGCGGCGTACTTCTCATACCCGTGCTGGACCGTGGGCACGACGTGCTCGCGGTTGTAGTGTCCCAGCTGACGGCCCGCTTCGCGCGCGACCTCGCCTGCTTCGCCCAGCAGCACCTGCTGCGACTCCCAGAGGGTGTTCGCGTTCTTCTGGAGCTTGCGGAGTTCCTTCTTGCGCTTGCGGCTGAGGCTCACGGGGCCCTCCCTTGTCTGCGTGCCTGGCTCGTCTGAGCGGCCTTCCCCCATCTTGCCAGACCACGCCGGACGCACCAGGGGTTGACAGGTGTGAGAATGGTGGGCATGCCGATTCACACCGCAGTCGCGACGATCCACACGAACCACGGCGACATCGTCGTCAACCTCTTCGGAGACCACGCACCGCGCACGGTGCAGAACTTCACGGGCCTCGCCGACGGCTCGCAGGCCTGGACGGACCCGGCCACCGGTCAGCCGGGCGAGGGTCCGCTGTACACGGACGTCATCTTCCACCGCATCATCCCGAACTTCATGATCCAGGGCGGCGACCCGCTCGGTCAGGGCGTGGGCGGCCCCGGCTACAACTTCAACGACGAGATCCACCCCGAGCTGAACTTCGGCGCGCCGTACATCCTCGCGATGGCCAACGCGGGTCTTCGCCGCAACGCGATCACGGGCCAGGTCGAGGGGACCAACGGCTCGCAGTTCTTCATCACGACGGATCCGACGCCGTGGCTCAACGGCAAGCACACGATCTTCGGCGAGGTCGCCGATGACGCGTCGCGCGCCGTGGTCGACGCGATCGGGTCGGTTCCCACGGGTGCCGCCGACCGCCCCGTCGAGCCCGTCGTGATCTCGTCGATCGACGTCGTCGCCGCCTGACCCCACCGCGTGACGACGTCGGACTTCCGGACCAATCCGGACAACTTCTGCTACCGGCATCCGGAACGCCAGAGCTTCGTGCTCTGCCAGCGGTGCACCCGCACCATCTGCCCGGAGTGCCAGACGCAGATGCCGGTCGGCGTGATCTGCCCCGAGTGTCTGCAGAACCAGCAGCAGGCGGCGAAGGCCACGCGGCCTCCGCGCCGGCAGCGGGTCGTGCGGGCCATGCGCCGGTCGGATGAGCGTCCGCTCGTCACCTACTCGATCGTCGCGGTCACCTCGTTCGTCTATCTGCTCAGTCTCATCCCTGGGTTCGGCGCGCAGATCGACTGGTGGCTCGCGTTCAACAGCGCGTTCCTGTTCCCCGGTCCGAACTTCCAGCCGTGGCGGCTGCTGACGGTGACGCTCGTGCATGCGAGCCCGTGGCACATCGTGCTGAACATGCTGGCGCTGTGGGCGCTGGGCCGGAGTCTCGAACCCCTGCTGGGCAGGTGGCGGTTCGCGGTCCTGTACGTGCTGAGCGCGATCGGAGGATCGGTGCTGGTCGCGCTGCTGGCCCCCGGAACCTGGGTCGTCGGGGCGTCGGGCGCCGTGTGGGGTCTGCTGGGAGCGATGTTCATCATCGGCCGGCACATCGGGGCGAACGTGACGGCGATCGCGGTCCTGCTCGGCCTGAACCTCGTCATCACGTTCCTGCCGGGGTCGAACATCTCGTGGCAGGCGCACATCGGCGGCGGCCTCGTGGGCGTTCTCGTGGGCTTCATCTACGCGCGCACGCGGGCGATCGGTCAGCAGCGCACGCAGAAGCTGCTGCTCGCGGCGGTCGGCGTCGGCCTGCTCGCGCTGCTGGCGATCCCGGTCATCGTCTACGGCTGAGCGTCCGGCGTCCGGCGCGACCGGCATCCACAGGTCATCCCCACCTGTGAATTACACCGGTGTCATTCATCCCCATCTGTGGATACGGCTGTGGATAACTCCGGATCGCACCGACCCGCGGGCACAGCAAAAGCCCGCCGCACGCATCGGCGCACGGCGGGCGGGAGACGATCTCAGCGCCAGCGAGTGGTCATGAGGAACCCGACGAAGGCGATGCCGAAGCCGATCACCAGGTTCCAGGCGTCGATGCCGGGGATCGGGAAGCGCGAGCCGCTCAAGTAGTAGACGATCACCCACACGAGGCCGATGATCATCAGCCCCAGCATGATGGGCTTGAACCAGACCGGGTTGGGAGCCGGCTCACCGTCGTGCTGCTCGACGATCGGGTCTTCGTCGTTGCCTGAACGTGCCATCCTCCGATCCTATCGTCAGGCGACGTTCAGCACGTGGTGTGGGAGAATCTTGCGTTGTGGGGGACAACATCGAGGCGTCTTCGCGCTCGGATGACGGGCGTTCCGTGCGGCCGCGCCGTCGCACGTCCTTCGTCGGCGTGCTGGGAGAGCTCCTCATCACGGCGGGCGTCATCGCGCTCCTCTACGTCTCGTGGCAGATGTGGATCGGCGACTGGATCATCGGCTCGCAGAAGCAGGCGGAAGCCGCCGAGCTGACGCAGTCCTGGGCCCAGGAGTACGAGACCGCACCGCCGCCGGCTCCGACGGAAGAGCCCGAGGATCCGTCCGATACGACCATCCCGGTGCTCGATCAGCCCGGCCACGGCGACGTCTTCGGCGTCATGCGGGTGCCGCGCTTCGGGGCGGACTGGAAGTTCAAGATCGCGGGCGGCGTGACCCGCCCCGACATTCTCGATCAGGGGGAGATCGGCCACTACCCCGACACCGCGATGCCGGGAGAGATCGGCAACACCGTGTACGCCGCGCACCGCTGGACGTCAGGAGAGCCCTTCGACCCGATCGATCAGCTCGTGGCAGGCGACGCCATCGTGGTCGAGACGAAGGCGGGCTGGTACACGTACCGGTTCCGCAACCTCGAGTACGTGCAGGACACGCAGGTCGAGGTGCTGCTGCCCGTGCCGCAGCAGGTCGGGGTCGCCGCCGACGGACGCTACCTGACGCTCACGAGCTGCGCCCCGAAGCTGAACATGCTCGAGCGCATCATCGCGTACGCGCTGTTCGAGGACTTCACGCCGCGCGCCGACGGGCCGCCGGCATCCCTCTCGGAAGGAGTGATCGCCTGATGTACGCCGCGCTCTGGCGAATCCTGCCGGGACCGGCCTGGGTACGCGTCCTGATCCTGCTCGCGCTGCTGGCCGCCGTCCTCTACGGGCTCTTCTGGTACGCGTTCCCCTGGGTGTCGCATTTCATCACTCCGCAGGAGTCCACGATCGGTGGCTAGCGACGTCCGCGTGCTCGTCGTGGACAACCACGACAGCTTCGTGCACACCCTCGTCGGCTACCTGCACGAGCTCGGCGCACGCACGTCGATGATCGAGGCGGATGCGGTGACCGACGCCGCAGCCGCGATCGACGGCTTCTCCGGCATCCTCGTCTCTCCCGGTCCCGGCGCGCCGGCGGACGCGGGAGCGTCGATCGGGATCGTGCGGGCTGCCGCGGACGTCCGGATGCCGCTGCTCGGCGTCTGCCTGGGCCACCAGGCGCTCGCCGAGGCGTTCGGTGCGACCGTCACGCATGCGCCGGAGCTGCTGCACGGGATCACCTCGCCGGTCCACCACGACGGGAGCGCGCTGTTCGCGGGTCTCGGCGATCCGTTCGCGGCGACGCGCTACCACTCGCTCGCGGTCGTGCGCGACACGCTACCGCCCGAGCTGGCGGTGACCGCCGAGACCGAGTCGGGCGTCGTCATGGGGCTCGCGCACACGACCCTCCCGCTGTGGGGCGTGCAGTTCCACCCCGAGAGCGTGCTCACCGAGGGCGGCCACCGCCTTCTGGGCAACTGGCTGGAGCAGCTCGGCCTGACAGGCGCCGCCGTTCGCGGCTCCGCCCTCAGCCCGCACCGCGTCGTCTGACCCGCGGCGGCGGGGTGCTCATCCGTCCGCTTCCGCGCCCAAACCGCCGCATCCGTGCGGTAACGGACGGATGAGCCCGCGGCGACGGGGTTCATCCGGCCGGAACCGGGGTCAGCGCGGTGGATCCGTGCGGAAGCGGACGGATGAGGGTGAAGGAGGCGGGCGGGGGCTAGGAGCCGGTGCAGACCACGAGCTCGATCGTGGAGTGGATCGGGACGTCGCCGATCGCCGACTGGGACTTCACGATGGGGTTCTCCGGATCGCCGACGCAGTTGGCATCCTCCACGACGTTCGGCGTGAGCTTGAGGTCGTCGGCCTCGAGGGTGCGCTCCGCCGCGTCGACGCGGTAGCCGGCCATGTCCACGACGGTCACCCTGCCGCTGGCGACCACGAGGTTCACGCTCGTGCCGACCGCGACCTCGGCGCCCTCGTCCTGGCTCGCCGAGATGACCGTCCCCTCGGACAGATCCGGGTCGTTGCGGCTCGTGACCGTGCCGAGGCGCAGGTCGGCATCCTTGAGCGCGTCCGTCGCCTCGCTGCGAGACAGCGACTCGAGGCGGGGAACGGTCGCGAGCTCCTGCCCCGTGGACACGTAGACGTCGATCTCCTCGCCCGGGTTGACCGTCGTGCCGGCGACGGGGTCGGTGCGGATGACGTTGCCGGCGGCGATCGTGTCGCTGCTCTCGTCGAGCTGCACGCCCTGCAGGTTGTTGGCGGCGAGCTCCTCGTTCGCACGCTCCCACGACATGTCCACGATGTCGGGGACCTGTCGCGCGTTGTTGGGGATCTCTGCGCTGGGGCGGCTGATGAGCACCCAGATGAACACCGAGATCAGGAGCGCCGCGAGCACGACGACGCCCGTCCAGATCCACGCGACGGGAGGCCCCGTCTGCGTGCGGCGCATCGTGGTGTCGGTGCTCAGCTGACGCAGCGACCGCGCCGTCTCCGCGGCCTGACGCGGATTCGCGCCGTACAGCTCGCTGTGGAGCGCGCCCACCTGACGCTTGCTGGGCGTCTTCCCGTCGACGGTCGCATCGAGGGTCTCGCGGAACGAGGCCGCGTCGGCGAAGCGCTGGAACGGGTCCTTCGCGAGGGCGCGCAGCACGACGGCGTCGAGCGAGCGCGGCACCGACCCGACGAGCTCGGAAGGGGGGACGGGCGCCTCGCTCACGTGCTGGTAGGCGACGGCGACGGGCGTGTCGCCGCGGAACGGGGTGCGTCCGGTCAGCAGCTCGTAGAGCACGACGCCGGCGGAGTACAGGTCGGCGCGCGCGTCGACGGGCTCGCCCTTGGCCTGCTCGGGCGAGAAGTAGGAGGCCGTGCCGATGATGGCGGTCGTCTCGGCGACCGTGGAGGAGGAGTCCGAGACGGCGCGGGCGATGCCGAAGTCCATGACCTTGACCTGGCCGCGCTCTGTCACCATGACGTTGCCCGGCTTGATGTCACGGTGGACGACGCCGGCGCGGTGGGAGTACTCCAGGGCTTCGAGGATGCCGTCGACGTACCGCACGGCATCGGGCACCGTCACGGGACCCGCCGCGATGATGTCCTTCAGCAGGCGCCCCTGCACGAGCTCCATGACGATGAACGGCACCGGGTGCTGGCTGCCGTCGCCGTCGACCTCGACATCCTCGCCCGCGTCGTACACGCGGACGATCGCCGGATGCGACATGCGTGACGCGGCCTGCGCCTCGAGCCGGAAGCGCGTGCGGAAGGCGTTGTCTGCGGCCAGCTCGCGCTTGAGGATCTTGATCGCGACCGTGCGGCCGAGCGTCAGATCCTGCCCGCGGTAGACGGTCGCCATGCCGCCGCGCCCGACGAGCTCGTCGACACGGTAGCGGCCGGAAAGCACGCGCGGCTCTGCTGACACTTCACTCCCTGGGCTGAACCACGCCAGCCTAACGGACCGTCGCTGTGACCTTGGTGAATCCTGTGACGGGCGACAGGGCTACGGCGTGGTGTCCTCGCCGGCATCCGCTCCGCCCTCGCCGTCCGGGTTCTCCGGGTCGGTGGGAGCGGCCGGGACGATCGTCGCGGTGGCCTCGCTGGAGACCGGCGAGACGCGCTCGCCGCTGCCGTCGGTCGCCGCGCAGGTCACGGTGTACGTGATCGACAGGACCGCGTCGCCGGTGTCGTCGACGAGGATCTCGGCCGGACGCTGGTTCAGGCTGAACCGGCCGGTGTTCTCGCCGCCGGACACGAAGACGCCGCCCGAGTTGATCGTGAAGTCGTACGACTGCACGGTGGGCGTTCCCGACGGGCAGCTGAAGCTGTCCCACATGACCGTCACGGTGGAGCCGGCCTCGACGGATGCCGCCGGGGCGCCGTCGACGCGGATGCTCGGGGTCGCCGGCTTGTCCATCGGCGTCTCGGCGTCGTAGTACGTGAGCGTCACGCGCTCGGCGAAGTCGACGTTGGCCTGCGGCTCGACGCGGTAGACCTTGTTCACATCGTCCGCCGTGGCCGCCGCGTCGCCGACGACGCAGCGCACGTCGGTGAATCCGGCATCCTCGGCCTTCTGCTTCGCGGCGTCGCACTCCATGCCGACGAGGCCGAGCGTGTCGATGTCGAGGCTCGTCGGCTCCGGCTCGGGAGCGTCGGAGGTCTCCGGCGGGGTCGTCTGCGTGGACGTCGACGGCGGCGGCGAACTGGGATCCGGCTCGCCGCCTCCGCCGTTGAGGAGGGCGAAGACGGTGCCGCCGAGGACGATCAGCAGCAGCACGATGAGGGCGATGAGAGGCCACGTCCAGGGGCTGCGCTTGCGCTTCTCCTCGATGGGCTGCTCCGCGCTGTCGACGACGGTGGTCGCGGGGAGCAGGCGGGTCGTCTGCTCGGTGCCGAGTCCGCCGGCCAGCAGCTGCGTGATGTCGTCCGCAGGCGCCGATCCGGCGATGGCGGGGACGATGGCGGCGGCTCCGGCGATGTCGCCGCGCCGCAGCGCCGTGGCCGCGCGTGCGACGGCCGAGGCGGTTGCGGGGCGGTCCTCGGGCTTCTTCGCGATCATGCTCATCACGAAGTTCTGCACGGGCTCGGAGATCGTGTTGGGCAGCGGCGGCGGGGCGTCGTTGATCTGCGCCATCGCGATCGCGACCTGCGACTCGCCCGTGAACGGACGCTTGCCCGCGAGGCTCTCGTAGGCGACGATGCCGAGCGAGTACGTGTCGGTCGCGGGGGATGCCGCGTGACCGGACGCCTGCTCGGGCGAGAGGTACTGCACGGTACCCATGACCTGGCCGGTGGCCGTCAGCGGCACCTGGTCGGCGATGCGCGCGATGCCGAAGTCGGTGATCTTGACGCGTCCGTCGGGGGTGATGAGGAGGTTCCCCGGCTTGATGTCGCGGTGCACGAGCCCCGCCGCATGGGCGGCCTGCAGGGCGGATGCCGTCTGGGCGACGATGTCGAGGGTCTTGTCGGTCGACAGCGAACCCTCGCGTTCGAGGATGGTCGACAGGGCCTCACCGGGGACGAGCTCCATGACGAGGAAGGCCGAGCCGTTCTCCTCGCCGTAGTCGAACACGCTCGCGATGCCCTCGTGGTTGACGAGTGCCGCGTGCCGTGCCTCGGCGCGGAAGCGCTCCAGGAAGCCCGGATCGCCCATGTACTCGTCCTTGAGGATCTTGATGGCGACCGTGCGCCCGATCACATGGTCGGTGGCCTCCCAGACCTCGCCCATGCCGCCGATCGCGATCCGCGAGTCCAGTTCGTAGCGCCCGCCGAAGCTCACACCCTGCGTCGGTCTCATCTGCTCAGCACCGCCTCAATGACTTTCTTCGCGATGGGGGCCGCGATCCCGTTGCTCGTGCCGTTCTGGCCGAGTCCTCCACCGTCCTGCACCATCACGGCGACGACGACCTCGGGGTCTTCCGCGGGTGCGAACCCGGTGAACCAGAGTGTGTACGGATCGCCGGGATTGTGCTCCGCGGTGCCGGTCTTCCCGGCGACGTCGACGCCGTCTATTCTTGCACCGCTCGCGGCACCGTCACTGACATTCGCGATCATCATGCGGGTCATCGTCTCCGCCTGCTCCGCCGTGAGGGCCCTGCCGAACTCGGTGTTCTCGAACTGCTGCAGCACCGTGAGGTCCGGCGCGACGACCGAGTCGACCAGTCGCGGGTTCATGACGACGCCGTCGTTCGCGATCCCCGCCGACACCATCGCCATCTGCAGGGGATGTGCGCGGACGTCACCCTGGCCGAAGCCGCTCAGGGCGGTCTGCGGTGCGTTCAGCGACGGCGGATAGACCGAGGCGGTCGAGACGAGGGGAAGCTCGAACGACGTGTTGAAGCCGTATTTCTCGGCCTCGGCCCTGATGGCGTCGTCGCCGAGCTCGACGGCCAGCTGCGCCATCGGGATGTTGCAGCTCAGTCGCAGGGCGTCGGCCAGCGTCACCTCGTCGCCGGGGCCGCACGTGCGGCGGTCGAAGTTGTGCAGGACGTTGTCGGTTCCGGGGAGCGTCCACTCCGCGGGGTTGTCGAACGTCGACTCGGGCGTGTAGTTGCCGGAGGCCAGCGCCGCCGACGCGACGACCAGCTTGAAGGTCGAGCCCGGCGGGTCGAGATCTCCGCCGATGGCGCGGTTGTACAGCGGCTTGGTGGGATCGGCGACGAGCTCGTCGTGCACGTCGTTGACGGCACCCGCGTCATGTTCGGCCAGCAGGTTGGTGTCGAAGCTGGGGCTCGTCGCCATCGCGAGGATGCGGCCGGTCGCCGGATCCATCGCGATCACGGCGCCCTGGTACTTCTTGATCGCGTCGAACGCGACCTGCTGCACCTCGGGGTCGATCGTCGTCAGCACGTTCGACCCGCGGGCGGGCTGGCCGCTGACGATGCGCTCGATGCGTGCGAGCAGCTGCGAGCTCCCTGCACCCGACAGCTCCGTGTTCATCGCCTCTTCGAGGCCCGTCCTCGATCCCAGCACCGGGTTCATGTAGCCGGTGATCGGCGCCCACATCTCGGCATCCGGGTAGGTGCGCAGCCAGCTGTAGAAGTCGTCGCTGGGCACGGAGGAGGCGATCACCTCGCGGCCGGCGAAGATCGACCCCCGCTGCACCTCGTACGAGTCGTACAGCGCGCGCTTGTTGTGCGGGTTCGCGAGCAGCTCGTCGGCGGCGACCACCTGGATCCAGCTCGTCGCCCCGAGCAGCCCCAGGAACATGACGAGCATGACGATGCTGAGCCTGCGCAGCTCCTTGGTCATGAGTCCGCCCCCCTCACCCGATCACCACGGGTCATCCGATCACCACGGGTCATCCGATCACCACGCGTCATCCGATCACCACGCGGGGACGGGAGCGGACGGCATCCGAGATCCGCAGCAGGATCGCGACGATCATCCAGTTCGCGACCAGCGATGAGCCGCCCGCCGCGAGGAACGGCGTCGTGAGTCCCGTCAGCGGGATGAGCCGGGTGACGCCGCCGACCATGATGAACACCTGCAGGGCGATCGTGAACGACAGGCCGGTCGCCAGGAGCTTGCCGAAGTCGTCCTGACCGGCGATGCCGATGCGGACGCCGCGGCTGACGAACACCATGTACAGGCACAGGATGGCGAACAGTCCGACCAGGCCCAGCTCCTCGCCGAGGCTCGGGATGATGTAGTCGCTCCAGGCGAGCGGCGTGAGCCCAGGGCGGCCCTGACCGAGGCCCGTGCCGAGCAGGCCGCCGTGCGCCAGCCCGAACACCCCGCTCGCGAGCTGCATGCTCGATCCGTCGATCGTGTCGGGGTTGAACGCGTCGAGCCAGTTGGTGAACCGGGCGTGCACGTACGGGAGGACGCGGGAGGCGAGCAGGGCGCCCGACATCGCGAGCACGAGGCCGATGAGCACCCAGCTCGTCTTGCCGGTGGCGACGTACGTCATCGCGATGAACATGCCGAAGATCAGCAGGCCCGTCCCGAGGTCGCGCTGCAGCACGATGATCCCGAGGGAGACCAGCCAGATCACGAGCACAGGGCCGAGCTCCCTCGCGCGCGGCCACGTCATCCCGAGGAACCGGGTCCCCACCGACGTGAGCGCCTCGCGGGTGCGGACGAGGTAGCCGGCGAAGAAGATCGCGAGGGCGATCTTGGCGAGCTCGCCCGGCTGGAAGGAGAACAGACCCGCGACCGACACCCAGACGTCGGCGCCCGCCTCGACCCCGAGTCCCGGGACGAACGGCAGCAGCAGGAGCAGCAGACCCGTCAGGCCGAACAGGTACGTGTACCGGAAGAGCACGCGGTAGTTCCGCAGCAGCACGACGATCGCGATGGCGGCGGCGATAGCGATGGCCGCCCACGCGAGCTGGCGCGTCGAGTACGCGTCCCAGCCCTCCCAGCGCTTGCCGAGATCGATCCGGTAGATCATCGCGATCCCGAGTCCCGTCAGCAGCGTTGCGATGGGGACGACGAACGGGTCGGCCGCGGGGGCGCGGAACCGCAGCACGATGTGCAGCACGAGCGCGAGGCCCGTGATCCCGCCGCAGTAGTACAGGAACGTCCAGTCGATGTGACCGAGCACCCCGAGCTGCACGAGCGCGGCCGCGCCGCCGTTGATGACGAAGGCGAACAGCAGCAGCCACAGCTCGCGGTTGCGGTGCGTCTGCGGCATCCGGATCTTGCGCAGCGCCTTCATCACCTGCGTGTCGGCCTGGATCGGCTCGGCGGTCACGGGGTCACCTCCGGTCGCAGGTTCTCGACGCGGGCCTGCGCGTCGGCGAGCGAGCGGACCGCGATCGTCTGCTCGACGGAGATGCGCTGATAGGCGCGGAGGTCGGCGAGCAGGATGCCGGTGTCCTCGTAGACGGACGACAGCGGGATCGGGCCGAGATCCTGCGGGATGCCGCGGAAGATCACGACCGAGTCGTCGTCGGCGCCGATGAAGTAGCGCGTCTGCGTCCACTGGTAGGCGCCGAACAGGGCGCCGGCGATCGCCGCGAGGATCACGAGGAAGCCGACGAGCCACCAGATGCGGCGACGGCGCGCACGGCGGCGGTCCTCCTCGATGACCTCCTCCAGGAACTCGGCGGCGGGCTCGAAGTGCGTCGGCTCGTTGGCCGCCTGGCGGCCGGGGTGCAGCCAGCTCGTGCGTCCGGGGCGCGCCGCCGGCACCTCGATGCCCTGCGGGTTGGAGGCCGAGCCGACGATCGTGGGGGTGCCGCTCATGAGCGGATGCATGCCGCCCACGTCGACGAGGACGATCGTGACGTTGTCGGGCGCACCGCCGTCCAGTGCCTGCTTCAGCAGGATGTCGGCGGTGCGGCCGGGGGCCAGTCCCTGACCGAGCGCCTTGGCGGTGTGGGCGTCGTCGACGACGCCCGACAGGCCGTCCGAGCAGATGAGCCAACGATCCCCCGGCTGCGTCTGCATGACGAAGGCGTCGATCTCGGGATCGGGGTCCATGTCGCCGAGCACGCGCATGAGCACCGAGCGGCGCGGGTGGTAGCGCGCCTCCTCCGGGGTGATGCGGCCGGAGTCGACGAGGCGCTGGACGAACGTGTGGTCGGTCGTGATCTGGGTGAGCGCGTCGTCGCGGTACAGGTAGACGCGCGAGTCGCCGATGTGCGCGATCACGGCGTAGTCGTCGACCATCACTATCGCGCTGACGGTCGTCCCCATGCCCGCGAGCTCGGGGCGCACCGCGACGGTGTCGATCAGCTCTGTGGCCGTGTCGGCGATCGCGTCGCGCAGGGCGCGTTCGGCGGCGGCCGGAGACGGGTACGGCTGATCGAGCTCCTTGAGGCGGTGGATCGCGAGGCTCGACGCGACGTCGCCGCCGGCGTGCCCGCCCATGCCGTCGGCGACGGCGAACAGGTTCGCACCGGAGTATCCGGAGTCCTGGTTGTTGGATCGCACCTTCCCCGTGTGGGAGATGGCGACACTCGAGCCCTCGAAGACCATGGAGCGTGCTCGCTACTTCCGCAGCTCGAAGGTCGTGGCGCCCACCTTGATCGTCGCGCCGACGATCACAGGCACCGGCGTCGTGACGCGCTCGCCGTTGTGCCAGGTGCCGTTGGTCGAGTCGAGGTCCTGGATCATCCACTGCTCGCCCCACAGGAGGAGGCGTGCGTGGTGACTCGACGTGTAGTCGTCGCGGATGACGAGTCCCGATTCGCTGGAGCGCCCGATCGTCACCGGCTCGGTCCCCAGCGGCACTTCCAGACCGGCCTTCGGGCCGCTGGAGATGACGATCCGGCTGACGGAGGAGCGCGTGGCCTTCTCGGGACCGCCACGCGGGGGCGTCGGGGAGGCTACAGGAGCGGTGGCGGCGGATGCCGCGACCGACGGCGCAGCCACGGCGGCGGCAGGCGACGGGTCGGGGAGCTTGCGCGCCTTGACGCCGAACAGGTCTGCCCGCAGCGAGTAGACGACGGCGAAGACGAAGAACCAGAGGAGGATGAGGAATCCGACCTGCAGCAGCAGGAGCGTCAGCGGGTTCACGAGGCTCCTCCGAGGTCGAAGGCGCGGGTCGCGTCGTCGGCGGGGGTCGACGGCCGCGGCGGCACCGCCTGCGGCACGACCGTGAACACGATGTCGGTGCGCCCGATCGTGACGACCGAGTCGGGGGTCAGGCCCGCCTCGGTGATCTTCGCTCCATTGAGCTTGGTGCCGTTGGTGGAGTTCATGTCGCGGACCATGGCCCGCTGCCCGTCCCACAGGATCTCGACGTGGCGGCGGCTGGTGCCGGCATCCATGATCGTGATGTCGGCGTCGCTGCCGCGGCCGATCACCGTACGGCTCTTCACGAGCGGATGCCGTCTGCCCTCGACCTCGATGACGCCGCGCCACGCCACCTCGCCGGCAGCGGTGCGCGAGTCGACGCGCAGCGTCCCCGTCGTCAGCTGCGCATCGGAGTTCAGTCGGATCGTGACGGGGCCCGCGAAGCTGTAGCCCTGTGATTTCGCGTGCTTCTCGACGAGGCGCATCAGCTCGTCGTCGAGCGTCGTGCCCAGCGCGCTCAGCCGCTCGAAGTCCGCGGGGGCCAGCCGCACGCCGAACGTGTTCGGGGCGAGGATGCGGTCGCGGCTGACGACGGCAGCCTTGGTGTCGAGCTCGCTGCGGAGCGCGGATGCGATCTCCACAGGCTGGACACCGCTGCGGAAGGTCTTCGCGAACGCGCCGTTCACGGCGCGCTCGATCCCCTTCTCGAAGCTGTCAAGTAGTCCCACGGGGCTCCTCTGGCAGGCGGACCGGTGCTCACATGGTAGTTGCACAGTCTGAGCACTCGCCGCCGGACGGGCCAGCCTCGGCGTTTCTGCGCATCCGCGAGCCCGTGATATCCTCGGGAGGTTGAGTCCGCGGAGACGTGGATTCGCGCGAGTGGCGGAATAGGCAGACGCGCTGGCTTCAGGTGCCAGTGCCCGAAAGGGCGTGGGGGTTCAACTCCCCCCTCGCGCACAGCGAAGTGAAACGGCCGGAGGTTTCTCCGGCCGTTTCGTCGTTCCTGGGAGGTCTGCTGCGGCGGGGTCTATAGGCAGAAGAGTCTGAATGGGCCCGCGCGTATCAGTGGTCGCCGATCCAGCCTGATTTGGTCCAGAGTCCTTCGTTGACGTCGAATCCTGTTCCGTAGAGTCGCCGATGACCGGCGGCGCGGCGGCTTCGGTCCTTGTCGGGAGATCAGGATGCCGCGACCTGTTGCCAGGGCCGGGCGAACTCGTCGACTGTCTCAACGAGGTGCTCGAGGCGTCGCCGCCCCTCCCGCGCAAGTTCGGCAGCTGCATCGCCCGAGGCCAGCGAAGGACGCCACACAGCACGTCCGGCAAGCAGTCCCGAGGCTCCCCCACGGCAGGCGGCCGCTACCGCGTCGGGGAACCGCTCAGGGGCAACGCCCTTCGAGAGCACAACCCACGGCACACCGACTGCGTCGCTGACCCGTCGAGCCTGTCGCTCGATCTGGGCGTCTGCGTTTCGAGCGTACGTAGGCATCTGGGTCTTGTACACATCCGGGCGGGTTGACCCGAACTCCTCTGCGGCTCGCACCAGGGCGTCGTCGAACCCGTCCTCGCCGGGTGCCAGGGTGACGACTCCCTCGACCAGCGAGATCACGCCGAGCTCCCGGCACCGTTCTACGAACCGCCGGGCATCATCGATGCGCGCATGCACCTGGGCGTCGGGGCGCCAGAAGAGGTAGAGCTTCAGCGCGTCAACGCCGCCGAGGGCGACCGCGCGATCCATGGCACGCTTGTCCAGTCGTGACTCATGCAACGGACCGAAGCGGTCTTCGTCGAAGGAATCGACCGCGATGATGAGGCCGGTCGACGGATGCCGCTTCCGCATGACATCGATTGCTTCCTCACCGTATGAGAGGTCGCACAGTACCGCAGAGGGAAGATCGCCCAGTTCGCTCGCTACCGTCTGCTTGAAGGCCCGGACGTCGTCGTCGTCATGCGCACAGCCGGCGTCGCGCATGATGGCTCGCATGGACTCGCGCGCATCGACGGCCACCATGGCCAGACCACCCGAGGGTCGCGAGATCGCATCGAGAGCTGTTGGAGCGGCGGGGAGAGTCATTGGATCCCATCTTTGATTCCTGCAGGTGCGTCACTCGACATAATGTCAGAACATATGCAACTATGTCCTTACATGGGACCACACGACATGCATCACCGCAATCGCGACCCATTCCATCAAAGGAGATTGGTATGAAGAGAGGCAACGCTCGCCCCAGGTTCCGGTGGTTCTCCGCGCTCGTGATCGGCGCCGCCGTTGCGCTGACCGCCGCCTGCGCCGCGCCGGCCGATCCCGGCGGCGGCGATGACGGCGGGACCGGAATCGAGGAACCGCAGGCCGGCATCGAGAACCCGCACGTCGGCATCATCGGCTACAGCGCCGCCGACGCGACTCTGAACAAGACGGCCGAGCAGGTCGTCTCGCTCGCCGAAGCGGAGGGTTGGAAGACCGACTACCAGGCCGCCAACCCCGCGGGCGACTCCGCGAGCGCCAACTCGATCATGCAGGTCATGATCCAGAAGGGCGTCAACGTCATCATCACGATGGCCTTCGACACGGCGACGCTGGGCGCGGGCATGGCCGCCGCCGAGGAGGCCGGCATCCCCGTCCTCGCCATGAGCGAGGCAGATCTCGGCCCGGGCGTCATCTGGGCCAACAACGTCGGCTACGTCCCCGAGATGGGCGACCAGATCAAGAACGACTTCGCGGACTACGAGAAGGTCGAGGTGCTGAACCTGCAGTACCTGCTCGCGACGCCGGGCCAGGGCCGCAACCAGCTGATCAAGGACGTCGCCGAGGAGGACCCCAAGTTCAACCTTGTCGACAAGGAGGTCCCGATCCCGGGTGCGATCCAGGGCGGGCGCGACTTCACGGCAGCGTGGCTCGCGGCGAACCCGCCGAAGGACGGCGTCGGTCTCGCGATCTACGCGGTGTTCGACCAGCCCGCCGAGGGCGCCGTGGCGGCCCTCAAGCAGGCCGGCCGCACGGACGTGAAGATCTACAGCTACGACGCGACCCCCGCCGGTCTCGAGCTGGTCAAGGCGGGCTACATCGTGGCCAACGTCCAGAACGGACGCGCGGCTCAGGCGGAGCAGGTCATCGAGGCGGTCGGACGCGTCGCGTCCGGCGAGCTCACGATGGACAACCCGGAGTTCGTGCCTGCGGCGTTCTTCATCGTCACCACGGACAACGTCGAGCAGTACGAGAAGGACTTCCCGGCGGCATTCACAGAGGAAGGCGTCTAGGTCCGAAACCCCGGTGCCCGGGGCCGGTTCGTCGGCCCCGGGCATCACCCTGCAGCAGGAGCATCATGTCAAGCACCAGCACCGATACCCGAGCGACAGAGGCCGCCATCGTGCGACGGTCGCGCCCCTTCCACCTCCAGGCCCTGTCATTTGGCGGCAGGTACGGGACGATCATCGTCCTGGTCGGCATGACCGCGGCGTTCCTGATCGCTGCCCCCGACACGTTCGGTAGCACGGGAAATCTTCTCGCCGTGCTCACCAACCTGGCGCCCGGCGCGATCGTCGCGCTCGGTCTCACCATCTGTCTCGTCGCGGGCGACTTCGACCTCAGCATCGGCTACCAGGCTTCGATCGCCGGCGTCTTTGTCGTCGGCCTGCTCAGTGGCCTCGGCCTCATCGGAGTCGGGGGCCCACAGGGCATCGGCCTCCCGATGTGGATTGCGATCCCCATCGTCCTCGTCTTCGGCCTCGTCTTCGGGCTGATCAACGGGCTAGTGGTCACCAAGCTCGGCGTCAACGCGCTCATCGCGACCCTCGGCACCGGAACCATCCTGTTCGCCGTCAACCTGCTCTACGGCCAGGGCGTCACCTACGGCGTCCGCGACGACGGTTCGTTCCTGCGCCTCGCGATCGGCAAGGCGTTCGGCATCATCCCCTGGCCGATCATCATCCTCGTCGTCTTCACGGCCGGCATGTGGCTGCTCCTCAACCAGACCAAGCTGGGACAGCACATCAAGGCCGTGGGCGATGACCCGGAGGCCGCGCGCCGCCTTGGCATCAACGTATCCCGCACCAGGATTTACGCGTTCATGATCACCGGATTCTGCGCGACCGCGGGTGGCGTGATGCTCGCCGCCTCACTCGGCTCGGGCGATGCGAACGCGGGCGATGTCTACCTGCTCCAGGGCTTCGCGGCCGCGTTCCTCGGCTCCGCCGCGCTGCGCGACGGCGAGTTCCACATCATCGGCACGATCCTCGGCTGCCTCACGGTGGCCGTCGGCTTCAACGGCCTCGCGATCTTCAGCGCACCGCCGTTCACCCAGTACCTGTTCGCCGGAGGCCTGCTCGTCATCGCGGTGGCGCTCAGCACCCTGAGCCGAAAGTACGTGTCCGACCTGTGAGCGCCACGAAGGAGAACACCATGTCCACCGAGACGGAGACGCGGACCGACCTGCTCGAGTTCCGCAGCATCCACAAGTGGTTCGGCGGGCTGCACGCGTTGGACGACATCTCGTTCACGATCCAGCCCGGCGAGGCCGTCGGGCTCGTGGGCGACAACGGCGCCGGCAAGTCGACACTGCTCAAGACGATCTCGGGCGTCCACGAGCCCGAGGACGGTCAGATCCTCGTCGAGGGCCACCAGATCGTGCTGAAGAGCCCCGCCGATGCGCGGAAGAACGGCATCGAGACGGTCTACCAGGACCTCGCTCTCGTCGGCCGCTTCAGTATCTGGGAGAACTTCTTCCTCGGCCGCGAGCTGCGTCGGTTCGGCTTGCTGCGCAAGCGCGACATGCGCCGCCAGACGGACGAGGCGCTCGCCAGGCTCGACGTGCGCGTGCCCTTCAAGAACCGCAAGGTCTCGAAGATGTCCGGCGGTCAGCGCCAGGCGGTCGCGATCGCCCGCGGTGCGTACTGGGGCAAGAAGATGCTCCTGCTCGACGAGCCCACCGCAGCACTCGGCGTGCGCGAGTCGGCGGAGGTGCTCCGGCTCCTTGACGGCCTCAAGGAACAGGGCCTCACGATGGTTCTGGTCACGCACAACATCGACCACCTGTGGCACGTCTGCGACCGCATCCTCGTCATGCGCCGCGGCCGGCTCGTCGCCGACCTCGCGAAGGCGGATGTCACGCCCGCCGAGGTCGTCGCCCACATTACTGGCGCCAACGAGGCGACGATCACGGCTGCCACCTCCGAGGTTGCGGACCTGACGTCGGCCGGGGCGACGACGGCGACCACGCGGGCGGTCGCGACCGCCGCGAATAAGGCGCCGGCGAAGAAGCCGTCGTCCACCGGAGAGACGTCATGACCGCGGCCGCCTACGACGGCACCGGCAGCCGCAGCAGCCAGTGGTGGCCCTCGCGCTACGGTGCCGACGACGAGTCGGGCTCGCTCAACGAGGTGACGCCCGAGCGCACCATGGCGGCGCTCGCGCTGCCGCGCACGGGACGGATCATCGAGCTCGCCCCGGTGCTGGAGCCCGACATGCCGGGCCCCGCGAACCGGGACTGGCGGCAGATCATCCTGGCGGAGAGCGCCCTCCCCGGGATGGTGACCGATTCATCGGAGTGGACCGGGTTCGAGGAGTACACGATGAGCTCGGCCCATGTCGGCTGCCACGTGGACGGCCTGGCGCACAACGGCATCGCAGGCCGCGGATACAACGGCATCCATTACACCGAGTTCCTGGCGCGTGACGGCCTGAAGCGCCTCGGCGCCGAGAACATGAGCTCGTGGATCACGCGCGGCGTGTGCCTCGACATCGCGGCAGTCCGCGGGGTCGAGATCATGGAGCCCGGCGACCTCATCACCGTCGCCGATGTCGAGGCCG
>Ga0182739_1002225_pt1 | contig 18430 bp, 16 predicted proteins | sample eDN5th30CBELigBY_FD_128873 | JGI IMG/M metagenome (GOLD analysis project Ga0182739, IMG submission 128873) | Enriched backyard soil microbial communities from Emeryville, California, USA - eDNA 5th pass 30_C BE-Lig BY (version 2) (version 2) | ecosystem: Environmental > Terrestrial > Soil >...
AGGTGCGCGCGGTGCATAGCCAACTGCATAGTATTGCCTCACGTCGCCGGGACGTTCCGCTTCCAGCCACGGATGGCCGATCGATATTCGGTTGGCGTCTGCCAGTGCATCCGCCGCGGTGACATAGGTGATAAGCTGGAACGACCAGCTGCCCTTCGGCGGACTGACAACAAAGGCATCGAACGTCGCGTTGCCGATGACCCGGGCGATGAACTGTTTCACGCCACCGACGCTTCCCACCACAAAAAAGCTACCCCAGTTCTTGCCACCATCCGCAAATTGAGTACCTGGGTCTGGCTTGAGATTGCCAGAGTGCTCCTTGTCGTCGACCAATCGAGCGCCGTCCGGGCCATACAGGCTGATGAAGGGCAGATCGACAGTGCCCTGAAACGTCACGGGCCTGCCGAAAATGATCGGGAAGTATAGGGGCCCCCTCATTAGAATCGGGGTATACGGCGGCGCGCTCGGACCGGCGGGAAGCGTGTACGTGCCCTTCCAGATCCCGCTCGACGTTCTTCCCACGGCAGCATCATCGGGAACAAGCGACGAGGAATTGTAGGGTGTCCTAGTCTTCATCTGCTCAGCAAGGAAACGCCTGGCTTTGTCAACACTTGCCTGCAAGAGCTGGTCGGCCGGGGGATCAGCAGGAATGGGTCATCCTCCCGATCTAGGCGTGGACGCGACTATCGCATCGCCGTCCAGTTCGATCACTTCGCCATTGGCCATCGGCTGGGTAGTCTCGGCCGACCTGTAGTCCATCATCCATTGTGCCGAGCCCGCAAAGTCCACGCGCCGGGCCAGGAGATATGCGCGGAAGAACTGTCCGTGTCCCACGGCGATCACGAAGCTGCCGTCGACCGCCAGCAGGCGGCGGTGAAAGTCGCCGAGCCTGCCCATAAAATGCCGAAAGGATTCGGCGTCGGGCCCGTCGCGATAGTCCGGATCGCACCGCCGCCAGTATTCTTCGATCCACAGGCGGCGCATGTCGGGGGTCGTGCCGTGACAGCGCGTGGGGCTGAGATAGGTAAGCTCCTGGATGGGCCAGGTTTCGCAGGGCGCTGACGGCCAGCGCGCGCGGATCGGCTCGGCGGTGGCCTGCGCGCGCAGGAATGGAGAGACGATCAGCAGGTCGGGCTGCCGCTCGACACGGTGTGCGACATCGCGTGCCTGCTCTTCCCCCAGTGTTGTCAGCGGCACCTCACCGTGCCCGACCGCCGGGAGGCCGGCGTTCGAGGTGCTTTGACCGTGGCGGACCAGCCAGGTCACTGCGGGCGGCATAGCGCCTTCCATTCCCCAGCGTCGAAATAGTGTTCGGTCCAGTAGCGCACGACCATCAGTTCCTTGAACGGCATCAGGCTGTCCGGCACCGGCCGGCCCATTAGCTCGTCGGCCATCAGCTTTGGCAGGTCGACGCCGGCCGCCGCTGTCAGCGGCAGCGTGCCAGGGTAGCGCGGGTTGACTTCGAGCAGCTTTAAGATGCCATCGGCCGCCCGCTTGAACTGTACGTTGGCAGTGCCGCGAATGCCGATGAGTTCGGCCGTTCGCGTCGCCGACTCGATGACTTCGGGCAGGTTGATCGTGCGCGATACCACCGCAATGCCGGAGTCGATCTTCATGCGCTCGCGCGGCACGGCGGCAATGACGCGCCCCTCGCGGCGCACGTAGACGTCGACCGAGTACTCCTCGCCCGGAAGGAACTCCTGCAGCAAGAACGAACCGTCCTTGGGCATGTCCTCAAGATGCTCGCGGCTGTTAATCTTGTTAACGCCGCGCGAGCCGGCACCACTCCGAGGCTTGGCCAGGCGCGGAAAAGAAGTCACACGATCCGCGACCGCCTGCGTCAGCGGCTCGCTCTCGGGAGTTGGCACCGCGCCCTTCACCGTGTCCATGAGCAGCTGCTTGTCGCGGCAGATGCGCAGGCAGGCGGCGGGCGAAATCGGGAGCGCAACGCTGATCGCGTCGAACCGTGCATGTGCCGCGGCCACCGGAAACAGCTCGGTATCGACCGTCGGCAGCAGCGCCTCGATACGGCGCGCCTTGCAGGCATCATGCAGCACGTCGAGTAATCTCGGATCGTCGCCGCGCGGGATGATCAAGCGCTGCGCAGCAGGTACGAGATAGAGGCCGGTCGCCAGTGGATCCATGTCGGCCATGTGCAGCTCGTGATCGGCCCCCAAGCTCTTCCATACGCTGATCGCAGCCGCACCGCCCGCGCCGGTTATCAGGATGCGCATCGATCAGTCCTCATCCATATCTGCTGCAAACCCAAGCACCGAATCGTTCGTACCGCTGCCGGGCGTGGGGTCGGTGTCTCGCTCCCGAATGACTTTCAATGGCTCAGCCAGGACATAACCGGCAAAGCGGCCCCAATAGCGTGCAGTCGCCACAGTGACGTCGCTCTGGATCGAATCCATACGATCGACCTGGCTGTGATAGGCGTCGATCAGCTTGAGCTTCTGCCCAATGAAATGGGTGATGTCGACGAACCGGCGCGGACGAAAGTCTACTGTTGAGGATGGCGACTGATAGCTGAAGAAGTTTGGCACGCTGCGTGCTGCCACTAAGCTTGCGGCATGGACTGCCCGGTGATCCTGGTGCGTGTCCTCCACGGAATGAGTATAGACGTGCGTTGGCTGCACCTCCTTGATCACGGCCTCGATGATTTCGATTGTCTTTACTCCCTCGCTGATATGCGCATCCTGGAGATTTGCGAGCCGAAGTTTGGCGCCAAGAAGGTCAGCCGCCCTATTGGCCTCGGTCGCGCGCACGTTGACGTCACCGCCCGATGAGCCGCGCGACAGCGTCAGTATGTGAAGCTCATCGCCCCTGGCGTTATGCCGGGCGAGCGTGCCGCCGCAACCAATCTCAACATCGTCCGGGTGGGCGCCGATCGCCAGCACACGCCTCTGCTGGCGTTGGCGACTGACACGCACAGCTTTCGCCAGCAGCAGGACCTGCTCCAGGAATTCCTCGGCTGTGAGTGGCCTGAACAGAATTCCGTCGATCCGGCACTTGACGACCTGCCGCATGAGTTGTGGCGTCTGATCGGAGGTCACGACCAAGGTGGCGGTCCACCGATACTTGTCCTTAATCTCTTTCAACAGGGTGAGAGAATCGGGGACCACAGGATCTACGACAACCAGATCGAAGTGCTCGGCAGCCGCTGAGGCAGAAGCGGTTTCAGCCTTCGTGGCGACTTTCAGACTGGCGATTGGCAGATCTTTAAGAACGTGCCGCGCTTTCAAGAAGGAGTTTTCGTCCGTGTCAACAAGCAGGATACTTAACGGCTGCTTGGTGACTACCTCGACGACGTTGAGCCGGGGCTTTTCACGCTCTGGGTTCTTGATGATCGCCATAGGAGCAGACTACCAAGTGAAACGAAGACCGACCGTTGCGCGCAGGTCAAGGTTGATGGAGTTGTACCCAGTCGTGAACTGGAATGCGAAGCGATCGGTGATCGGCAGAATTGCCCGCGCATGCAGGTCGACGTTGTTGATCGTCGGACTGTAACCGACGCCGGCGGCGACGAGGGTATTGCCGGGGCCGTAGTAGGTCATATCGAAAACCCAGCTCCATATGTCTTGATAATTGTTGAAGATCGCCTGTGCCGAATCATACATCGTCACAGTGGCCTCGAAGGACGGCGATAGTGAGACACTGACCCCTGCGCGGATAAGGCGGCCATCCCACTGGAAGGCGCCAAAGGCTTGGCGGTAGCCGGCGAACACGCGAAGGTAGTCGGTGATATACAAGGCTCCGCTGGCGTCGATCCAATGCTCGGTCGGCAGGCTGGTGTGGCCGCGATAGTCGTAGACCAGGGAGGCGCTGTAGAAGAGCGGCACCAGCCGGTGCAGCCCGATGCGAATATCGTCCGATGGCAAGGTGGCAACGCCAATCGCCGAAACCGTCTGCAGCTCGTTCGTGTTGTGGAATTCGCCAAGCTCCAACGTGTCGAAGGCCGTGAACCCGAGGAGCGCCTTGCCACCTAAGCCCCAGGACGTGCCGCTGGCCGTCGTCACGAAGCCGGAGTCGGCGTCGAATACATAACGGTAGACGCTGTCCGACTTGGACAGGCCCGCCTTGGCTTCCTCGTTGTTCGGGTCGAGGGCGAGGACGTACTCGAAGCCCTTGCGCCCCTGCGCGCGGTCACGGTTGGCAAGCGACAGCCACGCTAGTCCGTTCAGCGCTTCTTCATCCTTGGCATTGGTCGATACGAGCCGCGCATAGATTCCGTGCGCATCGTCGAGGCGGTTTTGGCTGCGATAGACGCGCGCCCTGCCCAATAGCGCAGAGCGATTGTCGGAATCGCGCGCTAGAATCTCATCATAGACCTTGGCCGCCTCGCTGGCATGCTTCTCCTCGAGGGTAAAGCCAAGCTCCAGCATTGGATTGGCCGCCGCAGGGTCGAGCTCATGAGCTTTCTTCAGATATCCGATCGCACGCTCCCGGTCGCCCGCATCTCGTGCCATGACGCCCTGAAACATGTAAATGCGATAGTCGGTGGATCCTGCGGCCATACAGGCCTTCAACAGCGGCGCGATCGTGGCGTTGGGCCGGGGCTGCTGACCAAATAGTCGCTGCACTTCATTGATCTCGCAGCTTTGCTGGCTATACGCGACCTGTGCCGGACCGATACAGCAGACGACCAGCAGCAATGCGACGCCGATCCCGCTCCGAAAACGCACCTCAATCTCCCACCACATTCCCCCGGTGGGACGGCGGTTCGAATCATCGATCAAACAGATAGCCTCGTGGAACAAATCCCCATGCAATATAGCCCGCCACCAGCAGAGCAAGAATCACGGCGATGCCGACTTCGCTCCACATCACCCGCTTCTCGTTCCGCAAGTCTTTGGCCCGGATCGCATCGAAAGTACTGAGTGCAATCGTCTCGTCGCCGGCCTTCATGTCGGCAATCTCGCCTTGCCTGACTTGATTGTCTTGTCCCATTTCAGGTCGGCGCTTCTGAGCTGCCCGATGATCGCGCCCATCGATATGGCGCACAAAAGCGGACCGTATCCCACCAGCACCAGCAGGATATTGCGCAGCCACTTCGGTGCTCCCGCCTTGTCGATACGATAGACGCCCCATGCCGCCAGGGTGGAGAGGGCCGACCAGCCCAGAATGATCAGGACGCCGATTTCGCCTCCGATGGCGCCCCAAGACCAACCGCCGGTTGGTGGCCATTGGCCAGAACCGAAGAACGGCTTCAATCCCAGGATGGCGAGTGTCATAACGCCCAATGAGAGCAATCCTGGAAAAGCAATGCCCTCGAACCACGCGCGCTTGGCAGTCTGCGGATCGATCACGATGGAAAAGAGCGTCTGGAAGGCATAGCTGATGAAGGTGACGGTCCACAGCACGCTGAACGCCAGCGGCGCCCAGGACGGCCAAAGATAGAACAGGCCTATCAAACCGGCCGAGCCCAGGATCATGAACACCGGCATCAGGGCGATGCTGAACCACAGCACACCGAAGGCGGGGTTGCCGAACTTGGAACTTCGGCGGGGCCGAAACCACAGATCGCGAAATGCCAACGTGATCTGCAGGTTGCCGCGTCCCCAGCGTAACCGCTGCTTCCACAACGCCACTACGCTGTCGGGTTCCTCGGCCCACACAATGGCGTTGGGATCGAATATTGCGCGGTGGCCACAAATCTGGGTCTTGATGGTGGTGTAGGTGTCCTCGGCGAGAGTGCTGGTGTCGATCGTGCCGCCGATCGCCATCAAGTTCTCGCGGGTGTGGAGCTGTGCGCCGCCCGCCATGCAGGGAATGCCGCCCGCCACGTTCTGGGCGCGCCGCGCGGCAGCCTGCGCGGTGATGTATTCGAAGGCGATGAAGCGCGACAGGAGGCTGGAGGGTTCACTGCCTTCCTTCACGTAGGCGGTGACGCCCCCTACCTCCGGATCGGCAAGATGCCGCGTCATGCGCCTGAGTGTCAGCGGCTCGAAAAGAACGTCGGCGTCCATGATCATGACGGCCTCGGCCCAGTCCCCGGCCAGGATCTCGCGGATGCCGTGGTTCAGGGTGTGCGCCTTGCCCTGGCCACCCTTCTCGCGTCGCAGATGGAACACCGCCCCCGGGTACTGAGCCATCTTCTGCCGCATGACCTCGGACGTGTGGTCGGTACTGGCGTCGTCGACGACGTAAAGGCGCCAAGCGCCGACGGGATAGTCCATGTCCATCAACGAATCGATACTGGCGCCCAGCACGTCGGCCTCGTTCCACGCCGGCAAGATGAACGCCACACGCGGCGTATGGCCGGCACACTTCGAATAGTGGTTCCAGATGCCGTGGAGACCGACCATCAGGAATTGAGCGAAGGTGGCCAGCGTAGGCACCATGCCCAGAAGCACGAGGCACAGGCAAAGCGTTGTCAGGATTTCGATCATTAGATTTCATTCTCGGACCACATCCATCGTCGAGCAAGCCTCCCTATGAGAGCCGCCACTGCGATGAAGGGCAGCTATGTTAGGCAAACGCCCGTCGCCTCACGCGTTTGTAGAGGGATCGTTCGACGCGCATATTTGGCCGGTTCAGGCTCAAATAGGCCGGTCTCTGGTGTCACTTCTAACGCAAAAAGGGCCGCAAATTCGGCTTTTCGGAGTCTTTCTGTCTTGCGGTAAAACAACTCAAAGTGGTTGGTAGCCGAGACAGGATTCGAAACAAAAGCATTATGTGATGCTGCATCAGTAACGCATTGCGACATCGGGTCACGGGACAAATTCACCATCGCGAGACAGTCGCGAATTTTGGGCGCTTTTCAGGCCTCCCTAAAGCCGTCGACCTGATCCTTGGCGCGGCGTCGGGAGCCTGAAAAGGCGGAGACGAGTTGGCGGCAGGACTAGTTGGGTGGGGCGGCTGGATTCGAACAGTGCCAACTAGGCCATACGATCCCGCTCGACTTCCAGGAAGGGGCGACCCGGAGTCGAAAGTCGAGGGGGCTGTGAAATACAATCATTAGTATAGTAGTGACTGCCTTTTGGCCGCCCAGGGACTTTTGGCCAGAAATCGATTACTCGGCTGATGTAGTCTCAAATAGGCCGGTCTCTGGTGTCACTCCTCACGGGTCGTGTTCCCGCTGGTGGTGTAGCTGGTCGGAGCAAGGCGGCGAGCGAGCGCGCCATCGGGTGCGCTGTAGCGAGGGAGCGGCCTTGCGGTGGTCATCGACGATTGCGCGGTTAGGGGCGGGTTGCGAAGACGGGCGCTTGACCGAGGAAACCACCGATGACCGCCGATATGATGGACCTGCGTTCGCTCGTCGAGAAGGCCCCCCGACGCCGACGTTCTGCACGCCATGATCGCCTTTGCCGCCGAGCGGCTGATGGAGATCGAAGTGGGAACCCTAACGGGGGCCGCTCACGGCGAAAAGACCACGGCCCGGGTGGCGCAGTGTAACGGCTACCGTGACCGCGACTGGGAAACCAGGACGGGCACCGTCGAGCTGCGCATTCCCAAGCTCCGCAAGGGAACTACTTCCCGGGCTTCCTTGAGCCGCGCCGGATGGCCGAGAAGGCGCTGACCGCTATTGTCCAGGAAGCCTACATCCAGGGCATCTCGACGCGCTCAGTCGACGATCTGGTCAAGGCGATGGGCATGGAGGGGATCAGCAAGAGCCAAGTCTTGCGGCTGTGCGGCGAGATCGACGAGCGGGTTCAGACCTTCCTGAACCGGCCGATAGAATGCGAGTGGCCCTATATCTGGCTCGATGCCACCTACGTCAAAGCTCGTCGCGATCACCGCATCGTCTCGGTTGCCGTCATTGTTGCCGTCGGCGTCAACAGCGACGGCCGGCGCGAAGTGCTGGGCATGACGGTTGGCCACAGCGAAGCCGAACCGTTCTGGGTCGAGTTCCTTCGCTCGCCCGAGCGGCTTGCGGGGCGTCAAGCTGGTGATCTCCGATGCCCATGAGCGCCTGAAGGCCGCTATCACCAAGACCATTTGCTGACCGATTCCACGTACTGCGGCCGATATCACTTCAACCGGACCGACAGCCGCCCCCTCGAGAAGCGTCCCCTTTCGCAATGGGTCGAACTCGACGTACCGCCGATGGTCGGAGTGGCGCTGAGGAGACTTTGAACTCCGTCAGACTGCGCGATCACTTCAACGCCTTACCCATGAGTTATTCGCCCTTACCTACAAGGTCCTCCCCACGCCGAGGCTGAGCGCCCGGGAGGAATCGTTGCCCGACATCGCGCCTCGTAGCGGACGAAAAGGCTGGCGATGGCGGTGCCGGGGTCGCCCCCGCGCTCTGGGCTTATCGTCCTTGAGCCAACTGCCGGCGGGCGACCACCATTCGGTGCACCTCGGTCGGCCCTTCGTAGACGCGCATGGTCCGCACCTTTTGCGCCATGAGCTGTAGGGGCATTTCCTTCGTCATCCCCATGGCGCCGAAGGCCTGCATGGCGTGGTCGATTACCTGGCACGCCATCTCGGTGGCAAAAACCTTGATCATTGAAGCTTCAGTGCGGACATCACGGCCGGCGTCCTGCTTGACTGCGGCGTCCAGCGCCATCAACTGGCAAGCATGGATCGCGATTGCCGCGTCGGCGATCCACCACTGAACGGCTTGGCGGTCGGCGAGCCTGACGCCGAAAGTGGTGCGCTGTTTGGCGTGGTCGCACATCATATCGAGCGCCCGGCGCGCCATGCCAATGCACATGGGGCCCATCAGCAATCGGCGACGCGTGAGCCGAAGCTGCATGTGCGCGAAGCCGCTACCTGGTTCGCCCAGCACCTGGCTGTGCGGAATACGGCAATCCTCAAGGGCGATCTCGTAGGTGCGATGACCGCCGAGCATCGGAATCTCGCGCTCGATCCGGAAGCCCGGCGTGTCGCGGTCGACGATGAAGGCGGTAATGCCGCGATGATCTCCGCCCGCGGCGGTGCGGGCCAGAACGATGGTAAAGTCCGCCTGCGGCATGTAGCTCACCCAGAGCTTGCGGCCGTTGACGACCCAGTGGGTACCGTCCTGTACGGCACGCGTGGCCATCGCCGCGGGATCAGCGCCGGCACCCGGCTCAGAGATCGCCGTAGCGGAGCGCAGCTTCCCCTCGGCATATGGTGTCAGATATCGCTCGCGCTGATCCTTGTTCGCCACCGCCAGCAGTAGGCGCAGAACCGGGGACTCAGGGGGAAAAGAGAAAGGAACGACGGTGCGGCTCAGTTCTTGCTGCACCAGCATCAGCGCGGTTGTCGACAGGTCGGCGCCGCCCAGTTCGACCGGCGCATCAAGGCCCCAAAGCCCCAAGTCACGGCACTTCTGCAGCAGAGGCGCCGACTCGGCTTCGGTCAAATGGAGTTCTCCGCCGCCGGCTTCGCGCGCCAGCATCGTCTTCTCCAGGGGGATCAGTTCCTGCTCGACGAACCGCCTTACGGTCTCCTGGAGCGCGCTATGCTCGTGGGGAGTTTCCATCACCGCCGTCTCCCTTGCGTTCCCGCCAAGCAAGCGGGCCAGTTCCGCGGCAAGCGCGCATTGATATGCCTCAAGTCGGCACGTTTGAGGAGGACGTCCCAGACGAAGACACGACGTAGTGTCCGTTGCCGCGCGTGGCCTGCACTGTTACTGGGAGGCCCTCCGGTTCAAGTACCTCGCTGGCCGACGACGGCCGCTCAGAGAGACATCACTCCGGAGGAATGCGAACCTGGCCGCGCCGCAGCATCTTTTCCAGCTGCTGAAGACCGGCGTCGTAACGGCCTTGCTTGCAATCATCGAGCGCAAGTTCAGCCTGCGCCTGTTGTCCTGTGTGATGGAACGTGGTGTGCTGTTCGTACCTAAACCAGAGCGCGTAGAGCTGCGTGCAACGCGCCAACAAGCGAGGCGATGCTGGTGGAGTGGACGTGCAGCCGGCGGACGCGATGACAATCGTCGCGGCTGCCAGCAAGCGCGACGCAAGGCGAGCCAGAGCCGACATTCCCTGTTCCTTTACGGCCTCAACCCAGCAGCCCGTGGGCGCCAAGCACACCCGCGGCCGCAACCCCCATGCCCATCGCAAGCAGAGCAATGTGTGCCCTTTGTATGATCCGGAACGTGCGGGGCGGATCGGCAGCGACCCGGCGCCGGAACGGGCCGCGCAGCACCAGTGGCTCGACGACGAAGAGGAGCGCCATGAACAGCGCCCAGACGAGTACCATTGCCGCCAGCCACCACCCGGCCAGTTCAAAGAACCGGCTCCACGAATCGAGACGCCACGCCATGTAGGCGCCACTGAGCCCAGCCAGGGGAACCGAGACCTTCACCTGGACGGAGAAGCGATGTTCGATCGCCTCAAAAAGCGCCAGACGACGTGACGGCTCCTCAAAGACTGCGAGAGCCGGCAGGATCACCGCGGTCACGAAGGCGACACCACCGATCCAGTGGATCACCGCCAGGACATGTACGGCCCGCGCCAGCGTGAGATCGTCCATCTTATGTCATCTCGTGGGGCTAGCCGCGCCGCAGCGCGCCGGCACCCCGCACACCGCTGACGCCCGGCGCAACAGGCAGGCCATGCGCCTGGAGCCACTTGGCTATCGCGGAAGAGTCGGCCGGCAGCTCTACCGCGAGCGGTCCGGCAAAAGCGCGCCAGCGGTCGAGATTGCGCGCTGGAACGCCGACCAGGACCGGAATGCCCTTGCTGACTGCCTCAGCAATCGCGCCGCGCAGGCCGCCACCGTCGGCCTCGATCTTGCCGAACTTGTTAACCACCAGAAGGCGCGGTTGCTCACGGCGGAGGCTCGAGGCGACGGCTTCGGCCAGATCGGTCAGGAGGCCGACATCGAGCCGGCAGCCGCGCGCTTCCCGGCCGCGATGTTCGGCAATGGCCGTGACGTCGCCCGTCGAGAGATCCTGCAGGATGATGTCGCAAGGGTGCCGGCCCTCCAGGCCGGTGGACTCCAGTTGCAGCGCCCCCGCCAAGGCAACTCCGCGCTCGCGCAACGGTTCGATGGCGTGGGCGATCACGCGATCAGGATAGACGCCATCGGCATAGACCAGCGCGGCGATGAGCACGTCGGACATCGTTCAACTCCCCTTGCAGGTGCATTGGCCGCCACAGCCCCCATCCGCACCGCCGTCCGCACTGTGGGCGTCGTGGCGCAGCGACCATTCGAGCATGTGCTTCAGGCAGGCCGTGCCGGCATCGTCGGCGCGCTCGAGCGCCGTCATGAGGGCGAGCCAGTCGTCGTCGGAAGCGAGCTGTGCAAAGCGCCGCGAGGCCCCGGCGGCGTATTCTCCGATTCCTTCCCCGAACGGCCGGCCGGCCGCCTCGAGCCGAACCATCAGGTTGAGATCCTCCAGCGCCACCAGCGTTCCGGCGGCTAGGGCCTCGTCGCCCAGTCGTTCCAGAATCTCGCCCAGCACCATCGCCACCTCCTACTGAACGAGCGGGCCGCGCGCGGCGGCAAGATCGACACCAGCGACCTGGGCGCGGCCGGCCAGAATCGATACGTATTGCTGCTGGGCGCGGCGGCGGACCGCCTCGTCGAGGTAATCGGCAATGCGATCCCGGACGAGATCGAACGGCAGCACCTCGCCGTCGACGCGGCGGTCGAGCCGCACGACGTGCAGACCATAGCGGCTCTCGACGGGCTCGGGATGAACCAGCCCTGGAACCATGCCGCGCAACGCCATCTCGAACTCGGGAACGGTCTGGCCCGTGCTGACCTGGCCGAGATTGCCGCCCTGCTTCGACGACGGGCAGGCCGAGTGCGCGGCGGCTGCAGCGGCGAAACCGGCGGGTTCCCCCGTCAGCCGGGCGACCAGTGCCATCGCGGACTCTCGGGCCGCGTCGCGGGCGACAATGTCATCCGGTGCCGCCACGAACAGGATATGGGCAGCCTCGAACAGGTCGGGTGAGCGGAAGCGGTGGATGTTGGCGTCGTAGTAGCGCCGGCATGCGCCTTTGTCGGCGCTCGGCACGACGACCTCGCGCTCTATCAGGGCGCGCAGGCGCGCCTCTTGCGACGTCTCGCGGCGGCCGTCGCCGTCCTCGATCGGCTCGGCCACGATCGAGAGCCTTTCGACTTCCTGCGACAGCAATTCGCGGATTGCCAACGCCCGGGCCGCCAGCATCCAGGCCTGGTCGGGATCGGAGGCCTGATGATGCTGGGTTTCGCGAGCTATGGCCGCACTCGGGATGACCGCGCCGTTGACACTGACCGATACCGGACGAGTGAAGCGACGGCGGACCGGGTGCGGTGCAGCGGTGGACTGAGACGTGCTCATGGCATTCACTCCGCCGGCTGACGAGAGGCTGGTCGACCAGATGCTGACAGGGTGCGCCGCCGGCGCACGACCTGATAGCCGCGACGGCCGAGATACCAGACAGGAGCCGACCAGATGTGGACAAGACGGCTGAACGGGAAGACCAGGAACAGGGTCATGCCCAGCACAAGGTGCGTGAGGTAGGGCCAGTCGAGGCCTTGCAATGTCCTGGCATCGACCGGATGCAGGATGACGATGCCCTGCGCCCAGTGCGAGAGAATCAGCATCACCGACCCGTCCGAATGCGCGAAGGAGAACGGCAGCGTGGCGAGGCCGAGACAGAGCTGGAGCCACAGGATGGCCAGGATGGCGATGTCCATCACCGAGCTGTTGGCCCGGATGCGGACATCGAACAGGCGTCGGTGCAGCAGCATGGAGAGGCCGACGAAGCAGACGACGCCCGCAATGCCACCGGCGGCAACGGCGATCAGCTGCTTCTGCTCGACGGTGATGAAGAGTGTGTAGAGCCAGGTCGGCGTCAGCAGACCCACCGTATGCCCCATCAGGAGGAACAGGATGCCGACATGGAACAGATTGGAGCCCCAGGTGAGCTGACGCTTTCGCAGGATCTGGCTGGAGCTGGCGCGCCAGGTGTATTGCTCGCGGTCGAACCGGATCAGGCTGCCGAGGAGGAAGATCGTCAGGCAGATGTAGGGATACCAGACGAACAGGAGGTGGAAGACATAGTCCTTCATGACCGGACTCCCGGGTTGGACGGCGCGGTGACGAGACGCCCGGTCGATCTTCCATGAGCGAGGGGCGGCGCGACGCCTTCGGCCGGCCGCATGGCCGCGCGCAGCCGGGTCGACAGTCCCTCGACGCCGCACGCGCCCTTCGCGTCGGCGGACCCTGGACCGAAGGTGACTTCCTCCTCTTCCCAGGCAGCGTCCAATGCTTCGAGATCGTCAGGTTCGGGATCGGGCTCTGCTCGCAGCGCCGCCAGCGCCTTCTCGTCGAGCCTGGCCTTCGAAATCGCCAGCAGCGCCGACATCACGGCAACGTAGGGCGAACTCCGCTTTGCCAGACGCTCCCTGAGGGCCGCGATCACGTTGGCCGGCTGGCCGATCAGCTCGATGGCCGCCTGCGGCGGACGCGTCGACGCATACTCCAGGAACAGCGGCAGGAAGTCGGGCAGCTCGGTCGCGGTGGGCGTGTAGCCGCTCTCTTCGTAGAGCTTGAGCAGGTCGACCATGGCCTGGCCACGATCTCGACTCTCGCCGTGGACATGCTCGAAGAGATGCAGCGACAGCGATCGCGTACGGTCGAACAGCAGGCCGTAGCGCTCCTGCAGGTCGTAGAGATCGCCCCCGGCGAGGTCATCGATCAATCGATGAAGCTCCCCGCGTACCGCCAATGGCAGGATGGCATCACCGTCGATTGCCTGGCGGATTTCGTCGGCCGCCTCGATGAGGCCGGCGCTCGGGTAGGAAAGCAGTGCGGCGAGGGCCCTGAGCGTCTTCATCACACGACCTCCATCGGATTTTTGGCGCGCAGTTTGCCGCCGGAGAACAGATTGCCGCCGTCGTCGCCGGACGAGCACCCGTTGCCGAAGCTGAAGCCGCAGGCGCCGCGAAGCTGATAGGCGTCCTCGGCAGTCTCGCGGTGGGCCGTCGGGATCACGAAACGGTCCTCGTAGTTGGCGATCGCCATGATGTGATACATTTCCTCGATCTGCTCCGGGCTCAGCCCGACGCGCGCGGCGACGGCGCCGTCGATCACGCCATCGACGGTCTTGGCGCGCATGTAGGCGCGCATGGCGAGCATGCGCTCAAGGCCGTGCGCCACCGGTCCCTCGTCGCCTGCCGTCAGCAGGTTGGCGAGATAGCGCAGAGGGATGCGAAGAGAGCGAACGTCCGGCATGCCGCCGTCGATGCCCATCTTGCCGGCCTCGGCCGCCGCCTGGATCGGCGACAGCGGCGGCACGTACCAGACCATCGGCAGCGTGCGGTACTCGGGATGCAGCGGGAAGGCGACCTTCCATTCCATGGCCATCTTCCACACCGGGGAGCGGCGCGCGGCCTCCAACCAGGCATCGGGTACGCCGTCACGACGCGCCTGGGCGATCACCGTCTCGTCGTTGGGATCCAGGAAGATGCCCATCTGGGCGTCGTAGAGCTTCTTGTCGTCGGCAACGCTGGCCGCCTGCTCGATGCGGTCGGCGTCATAAAGCATGACGCCGAGGTAGCGGATGCGACCGACGCAGGTCTCGGAGCATACCGTCGGCTGTCCCGCTTCGATGCGAGGGTAACAGAAGGTGCACTTCTCCGACTTGCCGGACGACCAGTTGAAATAGATCTTCTTGTAGGGGCAGCCGGACACGCACATGCGCCAGCCGCGGCACTTGTCCTGGTCGATCAGGACGATGCCGTCCTCCTCCCGCTTGTAGATGGCACCTGACGGGCAAGCCGCCACGCAGGCCGGGTTGAGACAATGCTCGCACAGTCGCGGCAGGTACATCATGAAGGTGTTCTCGAACTGGCCGTACATCTCCTTCTGTACGCCCTCGAAATTGGCGTCGACGGAGCGCTTGGCGAATTCACCGCCCAGGATCTCCTCCCAGTTGGGACCCCATTCGATCTTCTCCATTCGCTTGCCGCTGATCAGCGAGCGCGGCCGCGCGGTCGGGAAGGCTTCCAGCTCGGGCGCCTTCTGCAGGTGTTCGTAGTCGAAGGTGAACGGCTCGTAGTAGTCGTCGATCTCCGGCAGGTCGGGGTTCGCGAAGATGTTGGCGAGGATGCGCCACTTGGAGCCGATCCTGGGTTGGATCCTGCCGTTGCGCTTGCGCGTCCAGCCGCCCTTCCAGCGCGTCTGGTTTTCCCAGTCCTTCGGGTAGCCGATGCCGGGCTTGGTCTCGACGTTGTTGAACCACGCGTATTCCATGCCCTCGCGATTGGTCCATACGTTCTTGCAGGTGACCGAACAGGTGTGACACCCGATGCACTTGTCGAGGTTCAGCACCATCCCGATTTGAGCGCGGATCTTCATGATACTTCTCCCCTTCACTCGGCGGCGCTGAGAACGGGAACGGCGTCCTTGTGCGGACGTTCGAGCCAGTCGACCTTGCCGAGCTTGCGCAACACCACGAACTCGTCGCGGTTGGTCCCGATGGTGCCGTAGTAGTTGAAGCCGTAGGCCTGCTGGGCATAGCCGCCGATCATGTGCGTCGGCTTCATCACCACGCGCGTGACCGAGTTGTGGATGCCGCCGCGGTTGCCGGTCATCTCCGAACCCGGCACGTTCACGATCTTCTCCTGCGCGTGATACATGAAGAGCGTGCCTTCCTTCATGCGCTGGGAGACGACGGCGCGGGCGACCAGAGCGCCGTTCACGTTGTAGGCTTCGACCCAGTCGTTATCGACGATGCCCGCCCTGGCAGCATCGACCTCACTGAGCCAGACGATGGGACCGCCGCGCGACAGGGTCAGCATCATGAGGTTGTCGGTGTAGGTGGAGTGGATGCCCCATTTCTGGTGCGGCGTGATGAAGTTCAGCACGATCTGCTTCTCGCCATTTGGCTGGCGGTCGATCACAGGCTTGACGGCGCGAAGATCGAGCGGCGGACGGTAGACGCACAGGCCCTCGCCGAAGGCCAGCATCCAGAGGTGATCCTGGTAGAGCTGCTGGCGCCCGGTGAGCGTGCGCCAGGGGATCAGTTCGTGGACGTTGGTGTAACCGGCGTTGTAGCAGACCTTGTCGCTTTCGAGCCCCGACCAGGTCGGCGCCGAGATGATCTTGCGCGGTTGCGCCACGACATCGCGGAATCTGATCTTCTCGTCTTCCTTGGGCAACGCGAGATGGGTGTGGTCGAGGCCGGTCGTCCGCGAGAGCGCCGCCCAGGCGCGGACCGCAACCTCGCCGTTGGTCTCCGGCGCCAGCATCAGCAGCGTTTCGGAGGCATCGATGTCGCTTTCGATACGGGCCAGCCCCTTGGTAGGGCCGTCGGCCGTGACGACGCCGTTGAGCTGCTTCAGCAGCTCGACCTCGTGGCCGGTGGGCCAGGCGATGCCCTTCACGCCGTTGCCGAGCTTGTCCATCAGCGGTCCGAGCGAGATGAAGCGTCTGTAGACGTTGGGGTAGTCGCGTTCGACAACGGTAATGGCCGGCATGGTCTTGCCGGGAATGGGCTCGACCTCGCCCCGCTTCCAGTCCTTGACGTCGAACGGCTGTGCCATTTCGCCCGGGCTGTCGTGCATGATCGGCGTCAGCACGACGTCCTTCTCGACGCCGAGGACCTCGGGCGCCACACGCGAAAACGCCTTGGCGATCGACTTGTAGATCTCCCAGTCGCTGCGCGCCTCCCAGACCGGATCCACCGCCGCGGTCAGCGGGTGGATGAACGGGTGCATGTCGGAGGTGTTGAGATCGTTCTTCTCGTACCAGGTGGCCGTGGGAAGGACGATGTCGGAGTAGACGCAGGTCGTGGACATGCGGAAGTCGAGCGTGACCAGCAGGTCGAGCTTTCCTTGCGGCGCCTCCTCATGCCACACCGCCTCGGCCGGCCTCGCCTTGCCTTCCTGCCCCAGGTCCTTGCCCATCACGCCATGGGTCGTGCCCAGCAGGTGCTTCAGGAAGTATTCGTGTCCCTTGCCCGAGGACCCGAGCAGGTTGGACCGCCATACGAACATGTTGCGCGGCCAGTTCTTCGGATCGTCGGGATCCTCGCAGGACAGTTTCAGCTCGCCGCTCTTGAGCTTCTGCACGACGTAGTCCCTGGGCTCCAGACCGGCAGCAGCCGCATCGCGCGACACTTGCAGCGGGTTGGTCTCGAGCTGGGGCGCGGACGGCAGCCAGCCCATGCGCTCGGCGCGGATGTTGTAGTCGATGATCGCGCCGTCCCATTTGCCCGGAGGCGCGGTCGGCGAGACGATGTCGCCGACGTTGATCGTCTCATAGCGCCACTGGTCGCTGTGGGCGTAGAAGGCCGACGTCGAATTTTGCTGCCGTGGCGGACGCCCCCAGTCGAGGGCGAAGGCGAGCGGCAACCAGCCGGACTGCGGCCGAAGCTTCTCCTGGCCGACATAATGCGCCCAGCCACCGCCGGACTGGCCGACGCAGCCGCACATCGCCAGCATGTTGATCACACCGCGATAGTTCATGTCGGCGTGGTACCAGTGGTTCATCGCTGCGCCGATGATGATCATCGAGCGGCCATTGGTCTTCTCGGCGTTGGTCGCGAACTCGCGCGCCACCTGGATGATCTTGTCGCGCGAGACGCCGGTGATCTTCTCCGCCCAGGCCGGCGTGTAGGGCACGTCGTCGTCGAGCGAACGAGCGACGTTGGGCCCGCCCAGCCCTGCGTCGACGCCATAGTTGGCGACGAACAGGTCGTGGACAGAGGCGACGAACGCGTCGCCGTCGACCAGCTTCAGCGACTTCACCGGCACCCGCCGCTTGAGCACGCCTTCATGATCCGTCGAGGCGAAGTGCTCGTGCTTGATGTTGCCAAAGTATGGGAATCCCACGTCCACCGCCTCATCCCGCACGTCGGCTATCGACAGCCGGAGGGTCACGTCTCTGCCCGTGGAGTCCTTGTTCTCCAGGTTCCACTTGCCGCTCTCGCCCCACCGGAAGCCGATGGACCCGCGTGGCGCCACGACATCGCCTGTCGTTTCATCGAAGGCGACTGTCTTCCATTCGGGATTGTTGGACTCCCCCAGAGACGCGTCAAAGTCGGAGGCGCGCACGAAGCGATCGGGAACATACATGCCGTCGCGCTTGGCAAGCTTCACCAGCATCGGCATGTCGGTGTACTGACGGACATAGTCGCGGAAGTACTTGACCGGCCGGTCGACGTGATACTCCTTCAGGATCACGTGCCCCATCGCCATGGCCAGCGCCGAGTCGGTGCCTTGCTTCACCGACAGCCAGATGTCGCCGAACTTCGATGCCTCAGAATAGTCGGGACAGATCACGGCGCTCTTCATGCCGCGGTAGCGAGCCTCGGTGTAGAAGTGGGCGTCGGGTGTGCGCGTCTGCGGCACATTCGAACCCCAGAGGATGACGAAGCCCGCGTTGTACCAGTCGGCCGACTCGGGCACGTCGGTCTGCTCGCCCCAGGTCTGCGGCGAGGCCGGCGGCAGGTCGCAATACCAGTCATAGAAGGACATGCAGACGCCGCCGATCAGCGACAGGTAGCGCGAGCCCGCGGCGTAGGAGACCATCGACATGGCCGGAATCGGCGAGAAG
>Ga0182739_1002226_pt1 | contig 18426 bp, 11 predicted proteins | sample eDN5th30CBELigBY_FD_128873 | JGI IMG/M metagenome (GOLD analysis project Ga0182739, IMG submission 128873) | Enriched backyard soil microbial communities from Emeryville, California, USA - eDNA 5th pass 30_C BE-Lig BY (version 2) (version 2) | ecosystem: Environmental > Terrestrial > Soil >...
CGTCCAGGGCGGCGGCGTCGGTCACGTCGCAGGCTTCGGCCATGACGGATATGCCGCGCTCGCGCAGCGCCGAGACGGCCTCGCGGGCCTCTTCCGAGGCCGGGCCCGCGCGTCCCGCCAGGATCAGGTGGCGGGCGCCCTTGTCGGCCAGCCATTGCGCGGTGCGCAGGCCGAAGCCGGAGAGGCCGCCGGTGACGAGGTAGCTGCCGTCGGCGCGAAGCGCCAGCGCGGGCCGGGGGCCGGGCGCCGCTTCGGGCAGGCCGCGGCGGTAGGTCACCACCACCTTGCCGATCTGGCGCGACTGCTGCATGTAGCGGAAGGCGTCGACGATGTCGCGCGCCTCGAACACGCGCTGGGGCAGCGGGCGCAGCGCGCCTTCGCCGAACAGCGCCATCATTTCGCGGTACAGCGTGCGCGCCAGATCGGGGCGGCCGGCGAGCAGTTGGTCGGCGTCGATGCCGAAGTAGCTGATGTTGTTGCGGAAAGGGCGCAGGCCGATGCGGGTGTTCTCGTAGAAGTCGCGCTTGCCCAGTTCCAGGAAGCGGCCGAAGGGCGCGAGCACGTCCAGGTTGCGGCGCACGGCCTCGCCCGCGAGCGAGTTGAGCACCACGTCGACGCCGCGTCCGCCGGTCTGTTCGAGGATCTCCTCGGCGTACGACAGCGAGCGGGAATCGTAGACGCGGGACACGCCCATCAGCCGCAGGAAGTCGCGCTTTTCCTCGGTGCCGGCGGTGGCGTGGATCTCGGCACCGCGCCACTGGGCGTACTGGATGGCGGCGATGCCCACGCCGCCGGCGGCGCCGTGGATCAGGACCTTTTCGCCCGGCGCGAGCCGCGCCAGGTGGTGCAGCGCGTAATAGACAGTGAAGAAGGTGCTGGGTATGGTGGCGGCGGCCTCGAAGGTGACGCCTTCGGGGATGGCGGCCACGGCCGTGGTGCCGGTGGTGACGTGGTCGCCGAAGCTCGCGGGGCCGAAGCCCATCACCGCGTCGCCCGGCGCGTAGCCGGATACGGCGGCGCCGCAGCGCGTCACGGTGCCGGCGAATTCCAGGCCCAGGGTGGGGCCGGCGTAGCCGTTTTCCAGCGCTTCGTCGGCCAGCAGGCCCAGCGCGTACATCACGTCGCGGAAGTTCAGGCCGGTGGCGTGGACGCGCACCTCGACCTCGTCGTCGGCGGGCGCCGGCCGTTCATGCGATTCCCAGCGCAGGTTGCGCAACTGGCCCGGCAGTTCGAAGCCCAGCTTGCGCACCCGCGGACCGCGCGCGGCGTCCTCCGCGGCGCGGGGCCGGGCGGCGGCGCGCAGGCGCGGCGCATAGCGCGCGCCGGCCGCCGCCAGCACCAGTTCCTGCTCCGCGTCGGGCTCGCGCAGTTCGTTCATGATCGCGTCCAGCGGCGCATCCTCGGCCGCCGCGGGCAGGTCCAGCAAACGGACCGTGACGGAGGACGATTCATTCATCAGGCTGCGGCCATAGCCGGCCAGGGCCGCGCCGGCGATGCCGCGGGCGCCGCCCTCCGGCGTGCCGGCGGGAGCGCGGGCTCCCGCCGTGAGCAGCCACAGCGTGGCCGGACGGCCATGGCGCTCGCAGGCGCGCAGGGCCGACGCGGCCAGCGCGCAGCGATGCGCGGCCGCGCCATCCTCGTCGGAGTACAGGCCGGCGGCATGGATCACGTGCTCGTAGGCGCCGGACAGGGCCAGCGCGGGCAGGGTGTCGGCGCCGGCCTCCGCGTCCAGGGGCAATTGGGTGGCGTCGCGGCCGCTGGCGCGCAACGCCTGCGTCAAGGACGAGGCCAGTTCGGCGCCGGGGCCGGACGCGTCCGCCAGCAGCAGCCAGCGTTCGGCCGAGAGCGACGGCGGCGGTTCGGCGGGCGCGGTCTCGGGCAGTTCGCCCGCGCGGGCGAGCAGCACGTAGGCGCCCGCCATGGCGCCGGGCGCCAGTTCCAGCGGCGCCTCGCAGGCGCAGCCCAGGGCTTGCAGCTCCTGGCGCCAGAAGGCCGGCGTCTGCTGCATGGAAAGCTTGCCGCCGTCCACGGCGTCGATCCACCACGCGGCCAGCGTGCCGAACGCGAAGTCGGCCCAGCGCGCGGGGTGGTGCGCCACCAGCACCAGCGCGGCGCCCGGCGCGAGGCGGGCGCGGGCATCGTGCAAGGCGGCGCGGGCGTCGGCCAGGCTGGAAAAGTTGCATTGCACGACCGCGAGGTCCACCGCCGAGTCCACCGCGCGGTCGTCCTCGTCCGGATCCCCGATCAGGCGCACCGAGGCGTCGGGATGCTCGGCCAGCCTGGCGACGGCGGCTTCGCGGCCGTCTTCGTCCGCGGCCGCATAGCGGTAGTCGGCGCGCCGGAAGTCCAGCGCGGCGCAGCAGTCGGGCCCGAACCAGGGCGCGTGCGCGCCGATTTCCAGGAGCCGCAGGCGGCGTCCTGGCGGCAGGGCGTCCTGGGCGGCCGCGATCGTGCCGGCCAGGGCCTGCGCCAGCTGCTGGCGGGCCGGCGCGGCGAGCAGATGGCCGGCCAGGTCGCGGTGGGTGAATTGCGAGGCCGCGACCGCCTGCGCCGGATGCTGGCCGCGCAGCATTTCGGGCAGGTGCAGGCCGATGCGGCCGGCGGCCAGCGCCGGGCCGAAATGTTCCGGATACTCGCGGGCCAGGGTGTTCCAGATGTCGGCGGCGGCGGGTTCGCCGGCCGCTTCGGGCGCGAGCGACCAGCCGGCTTCGGCGCGGGCCGCGTGGCCGGAGGCCTCGGCGCGCTGGAGCAGCATGTCCAGGAAGGCGGCCAGGCCGGGCGCGCGGGCGCGGTGCCGCGCCAGCGCGTCGTCGTCCAGCCGGTCTTGCCCGTCCGCCAGGGCGCGCAGCGCCTCGATGCCGTAACGCTCGCACAAGGCGTCCAGCAAGGGCTCGGCTTCTTCGGCGTAGCGCGCGTAGCAGTCATCCTCGGCGGCGCGTTGCAGCGCATCGGACAGGGCCTGTCCCAACCCCCGCAGCGCGACGCCGGAGGCGGCGCCGGCGCGGGGCCGCGGCGTCAAGGCCTCTTCCACGAAGCCGAGGCGGTCTCCGGCGGCCTTCAGCAGGCGCACGCTGCGCAGGCTGACTTCGGCAAGCGCGGCCACCGGCTCGCCGTCTTCGGCGTACAAGGCGATATCGACCGTCAGCGCATGCGCGGAGCGCCGCCGCAGGCGCAGTTGCGCGTAGCGCGGCGCCGCGGCGTGGGCATGCAGCGACAGCCTGCCGATGCGGACCGGCACGAACGCCAGGCCCAGGCCGGCCAGGGCTTCGTCCTTCAGCAGGTGGGCAGCCAGCTGGAACGCGCTGTCCAGCCGCGCGGGCGCCAGGTGCGCGCCGTCCGTCCCGTCATCGGGCCGCAGCGCGGCGAGCACGGTGTCCGCGTCGATGCGCCAGCCGCGTTCGATCAGCTGGTAGGCCGGGCCATAGTTCAGGCCGACGGCGCGTGTCAGCGTCTCGTGGTCGGCGGCCAGGAAATCGGGCTGGCGATCGGGCGGCGCGAGCAGGGCCGCGCGCAGCCGCGATCCGCCGGGCTCGGAGAGCAACCGGGCGCTGGCATGCAGGGTCCAGCCGTCTTCGCCGCCCAGCTCGCGGGCCTGGACGCGGATCCGCCCGTCGTCGGCTTCGATCGCGGTGCGCACCAGTTTGGACGGCGAGGACGCCAGCAGCAGCGGAGCGTGGATCTCCAGGTTTTCCAGCTCGGCGTATTCGGCCGGGTGCCGCTGGAGCGCCGCGGCCAGCGCCACTTCCGCGAAACCGGCGCCGGGGAAGACCACCGCGTCGCCCACGACGTGGTCGGCCAACGCCGGCTGCGCATGCGTGTCGAGCTGGTTTTCCCAGGCCGCTTCGTGCTGGGCCAGGCGGTAGCCCAGCAAGGAGTGCACCCGGTGGCGCTGGAGCAGGCCCAGCGATTCGGGGGAGTCCGGATGCCAGTGGCGCTCGCGCTGCCAGGGGTAGGCCGGCAAGGCATGGAAACGACCGGGGCGCGGAAAAAGCCGTTCCCAGCGCACTTCCGCGCCCGCGAGCAGGGCTTGGGCCGCCGCCGCGCGGATCCTGGCCGGATCGTCCTCGCCGCGGCCGGCCGTGGCCAGCACCCGCCCGGCGCGTTCGGCGCGCTTGAGCGCGTCGTTGACGTAGCCGCGCAGCACCGCGTGGGGGCCGACTTCGATGTAGAGGTTGCAGCCGTCCTGCACGGCGCGCGCGGCCGCCTGCTCGAAGCGGACCGGCTGGCGGATGTTGCGCCACCAGTAGCCGGCGTCGAGCTGCTCGCCGGGCAGTTCGGCGCCGTTCACCGCCGAATAGAACGGGCAGGCGGCGGGGCCGGGCCGCAGCCCGTCCAGCGCCTCGGCCAGTTCGGCCTGGAGCCCGTCCATGGCCGGGCTGTGGAAGGCATAGTCCAGGTCCAGCCGCTTGCTCGCCACGCCGCGCTCCTGCAGGGCGGACTCCAGGCGCGACAACGCCGCCTTGTCGCCGGCGATGGTGGCGCCGCGCGAGCTGTTGTAGCCCGCCACGAACAGGTCGGAGACGAGTCCGAGTTCGGCCAGCAGGGCCTGCGCGCTGGCGCCGTCGATCCCCACGGCGCTCATCTGGCCGCTGCCCTTGGTGAGGCCTTGCAGGCGGCTGCGGTGGTGGATCACGCGGACCGCGTCGGGCAGGGACAGCGCGCCGCAGGCCCAGGCCGCGGCGACCTCGCCGACGCTGTGCCCCATCACCGCGACGGGTTCGATGCCCTGGCGCGCCAGCATGCGGGTGATGCCCACTTGCAGCGCGAAGAGCGCGGGCTGCGCGAATTCGGTGCGGGCAATGCGCGCGGGGTCGAGGCCGCCCGCCAGTTCCTCGGCCAGGCGGTAACCGGCCAACGGTTGGAACAGGGCGTCGACCTCGTCGACGGCGGCGCGGAAGTCGGCATCGTCGAGCAGGCGCCGGCCCATGCCGACCCATTGCGAGCCGTTGCCGGAATAGACGAAGACGGGGCCGTGGGCGTCGGGCAGTTGCTCGGCGGTATCGAGGGCGGCGCCGGCCTCGTCGTCGGCGTAGCGCCGCAGCGCGGCCGCGGCGTCGTTGGCCTGCCCGTCGCAGTTCACCAGGGCGCGGTACTCGTGCCAGTCGCGGCGGCGCGCCGCCTGGTAGGCGGCATCGTAGCGGGCCTCGGGGTCCAGCGTGTCGAGATGCGCGGCCAGGTCGCGCGCCGCGGCGCGCAGCGCCTGCGGGCTGCGGCCCGATACGATGAGCGGGAAGCGTTCGGCGCCGGGCGCGTTGGCGCCGGCTGCCGCTTCGGTGTCCGCGTCGGGGCTATGCAGGATCACGTGCGCATTGGCGCCGCCGAAGCCGAACGAGTTCACGCCGATCACCAGGCGTCCGGAGGCCGGCAGCGGCTGCGGCCGGGTCACGATGTCGAGATTCCATTCCTCGGCGAGGATCGCCGGATTCAGCTCGCGGATGCCGATGGTGGCGGGCACCAGGCGGTGCTTCAGGCTGTAGACGGCCTTGACCAGGCCGGCCACGCCGGACGCCGCTTCCAGGTGCCCCATGTTGCTCTTCACCGAGCCGATGGGCAGGGGCCGGTCGGCGGGGCGAGACTGCCCCAGCGCTACGCCGATCGCGCGCGTTTCTATCGGGTCGCCCACTGGCGTGCCGGTGCCGTGGGCCTCCAGGTAATCGATCTCGCCGGGCGCGATGCCGGCGCGGGCGTAGGCCGCGCGCAGCAGGTCGGCCTGCGCCTCGGCGCTGGGCACGGTCAGGCCGGACTTGCGGCCGTCGGTATTGATCGCGGTGCCGGCCACCACGGCCAGGACGCGGTCGCCGTCGGCGAGGGCGCGGTCCAGGTCCTTGAGCAGGAACAGGCCGCCGCCTTCGGAACGCACGTAGCCGTCGCCCGACGCGTCGAACACGTTGCAGCGGCCCTGGCGAGACAGCATCGAGGCCTTGGAGAACACCAGGAAGCCGTAGGGATGCAGGTGCAGGCTGATGCCGCCGGCCAGCGCCTGCGAGATCTCGCCGGTTTCGATCGCGCGGCAGGCGTGGTGGAAGGCCACCAGGGAAGACGAGCAGGCGGTGTCCATGGCCAGGCTCGGGCCGCGCAGGTCGAACAGATAGGAAATGCGATTGGCGGCGATGCTGGTGGCGTTGCCGGTGGCGAACGACGCGTCGACCACGCCCAGGTCCTCGGACACGCGATGCGAGTAATCCGCGCTGGCGATGCCGACATAGACGCCGCAATCGCTGCCGCGCAGACTCGAAGGCTTGACGCCCGCGTCCTCGAACGCTTCCCAGGCGAGCTCCAGCAGCACGCGCTGCTGCGGATCCATCAGGCCTGCTTCACGCGGCGAGATGCCGAAGAAGCCCGCGTCGAAGCCGGAGACGTCGCCCAGCGAGCCCGCCGCGCGCGAGTAGGCGGTGCCGGGGTGTTCACGCAGGGGATGGAGATAGGTGTCCGTGGCCCAGCGAGTGGGATCGATCTCGGTGACGAGGTCGCGGCCTTCCAGGAGGTCGGGCCAGTAACGGGCGGTGTCGGTGCTGGGAAATCGGAACGAGAGTCCAATGAGAGCAACACGCTTTGCCATGTGGAGTCCTTCTAGCAAGAGCTGGTTGACAGCGTAATGAGGGGCCTCTGCTGCAAGAGGGAAGGCCGGCGGGCGGGCCCGCGGACGGGCGCGCGCGGGGCGTGCGCAGGCCGCGGCGCGCGCCGCGGCTCGGTTCGTGGCAGGCTTCGGCGCCCGCCGGCTGCGTTCAAGTCGGGGGGATTCTAGGGGCCATACGACCCCGAAATATTTCAAGTCCCGACATTCTTATTGCCAACGTTGCGCGTGCCGGAACCGGTCGCCGGCGCGCACGAAGGGAGCCCGGGGCCTCGCCCGCAAAGCTGGAACGGCTTATTACATGGTTGTCAGCTCGTTTACACGTCATGAGCGCGGGCCGGCGGGCCCTGCGCGCTCATGCGTGTTGCGAGAGCGGCCGCGCGGGGATGGGAGCGATGCGTTCGGGCGGAGGCGAGACGCGCCAGACCGCGCGCCGGCGCAGGGCGCCGAGCAGCTTGAGGCCCTGGGGCCATTCGCCCAGGCCGCTGTCGGCATTGATGTGGCCGGCGCCCGGCACCACCACCAGCCGGCTGCCCCAGTCGCGGGCCAAGCCGCGGGCCCGTTCGAGCTGGCAATAGGGATCGTTGTCGCTGGCCACCACCACGCTCTGGAACGGCAGCGACTGGCGCGAGATGGGCGCGAACGCGGCAAGGCACGCGGGCGCGCCGTCGCGCTCGACGTCGGCCGGCGCGACCAGCAGCGCGCCGGCGACCTTGGCGCGCAGCGGCACGGGCAGGGAGGCGCTGATCACGCATCCCAGGCTGTGCGCGATCAGCAGGACGGGGCTGCGCGCCTGGCTGACCTCGGCCGTCAGCGCCGCGATCCATTCGGAGGGCGCCGGGTGTTCCCAGTCGCTCTGCTCGACGCGGCGCGCATGGGGCAGCATGGCCGCCCAGCGCGATTGCCAGTGTTCGGGTCCGGAGTTTTTCCATCCGGGAACGATGATCGGTTGGAGTCTCATGGCGGCCATGATGCCGCGCCGCCTAAGTAACGCAAACGAATAAATCGTCTTTTGCATATATGGCGGCGGGTATAAGCCGGAGCGGGAAAGAATGCGGCGGCGCAATAAGGCGAGGCGCGTCAAATCGGCCCCGGAACGGGCCCGGAATCCCCGATTTTTCAGTGTATGCTTGCCCTGCAATCGCAATGCAACCGGGCGTGACCAGGGCCAAGTGCCGTGCAACAGGCAGTCCAGCAGGCGTGCCGGGCCTGGAAATGATCCGGCGTCCGCTCGGTGCACAAAACTAACGATTACAAATCATTAGAGGAGTCCAACATGAAGCCAGTATTCCGTCTGACCCCGGTCATCGCCGCCTTGGGCGTCGCCGCGGGCATGGCCTTTGCCGCGGGAGCGCAGGCGCAGACCATCAAGATCGGCGTCGTCGGTCCCACCACCGGCGCGGTCACGCAGTATGGCGATATGGTCCGCGAAGGCGTGGACACCGCCGTCGAGCGCATCAACGCCGCGGGCGGCGTGAACGGCAAGAAGCTCGAAACCGTGGTGATCGACGACGGTTGCGAGCCCAAGCAGGGCCCGGTCGCCGCCAACCGCGTGGTCAACAGCAAGATCGGTTTCGTCGTGGGCCACGTGTGCTCGGGCGCGACCATCGCCGCCGCCGACGTCTACAACAACGAAGGCGTGGTCATGGTGACCCCGTCGGCCACGTCGCCGGCCCTGACCGACGGAAAGAACTACGAGTTCATCTTCCGCACGATCGGCCGCGACGACCAGCAGGGCCCGGCCGCCGCCAAGTTCATCCTGGAAAAGATCAAGCCCAAGAAGGCCGCCGTGCTGCACGACAAGCAGTCGTATGGCCAGGGCATCGCCACCGCCGTCAAGAACGACCTGGAGAAGGGCGGCGTGCCCGTCGCGGTCTTCGAAGGCATCAACGCCGGCGACAGCGATTATTCCGCCGTCATCACCAAGCTGAAGAGCCAGGGCGTGGATTTCGTCTACTACGGCGGCTACCACCCCGAAATGGGCCTGCTGCTGCGCCAGGCGGCCGAGCAGGGCGTGAAGGCCAAGTGGATGGGTCCGGAAGGCACGGGCAACCCGGACATCAACGCCATCGCCGGCGACGCCGTCGAGGGCATGCTGCTGACGCTGCCGGCCGATTTCACCCAGAACGCCGCCAACGCGGACATCGTCAAGGCCTTCGAAGCCAAGAAGCGCAACGCCAGCGGCGCCTTCCAGATGACGGCCTACGCGGCCACCCAGGTCATCGCGGACGGCATCAAGGGCGCGGGCTCGGACGACCCCACCAAGGTCGCCAAGTACCTGCACGCCAATTCCTTCGATACCCCGATCGGCAAGGTGTCCTGGAACAAGCAAGGCGACCTGACGAACTTCCAGTTCGACGTGTTCACCTGGCACAAGGACGGCTCCAAGACCGTCTACAAGTAATCCCAGGCGGGCCTCCCGGGCCCGTGGCGGCGGCGCGACCCGCCTGCCGTTCGATACCAGGCCGGGCCGGAAGCGACAGTCTTCCGGCCCGGTTTTTCGTGTTTTTATTGTCTGGACACCATGACCAAGGCTTTGCTAGTCGAAGACGATCCGAAGCTGTCGCGCCTGATCGCGCAGTTCCTGGAGCAGCACGGGTTCAACGTCGCCCAGGCGTACCGCGGCGATCACGCGGTGGAGGCATTCCGCCGCCATGAGCCCGCCATCACCATCCTGGACCTGATGCTGCCCGGCCGCGACGGCCTGCAGGTCTGCCGCGACCTGCGCGCCTTCTCGGCCGCGCCCATCCTGATGCTCACGGCCCGCGAGGACGACCTGGACCAGATCCTGGGCCTGGAGTCCGGCGCGGACGACTACGTCATCAAGCCGGTCGAGCCCCGCGTGCTGCTGGCGCGGGTGCGGGCGCTGCTGCGGCGCCACAGCCAGGCGGAAGAGCCGCCGGAGCGCCTGGAATTCGGCCCGCTGGCCATCGACCGCCGCACCCGCGCCGTGGTCCTGGCCGGCGCCGAGGTCGATCTCACCACCATGGAATTCGAAATGCTGTGGGCGCTGGCCAGCCAGGCGGGTCAGGTGCTGACCCGCGACGACCTGCTCAACGCGGTGCGGGGCATCGAGTTCAATGGGCTGGACCGCAGCGTGGACGTCTGCGTGAGCAAGCTGCGCCGCAAGCTGGATGACGATCCGCGCGATCCGGCTCGCATCAAGACCGTGTGGGGCAAGGGCTATCTGTTCTCGCCCAAGGCGCACGAGGGCGGCGATGCTTAGGTTCGTCCTGCGGCTGTTCGTGGTGCTGGCGGTGGGGTTCGTGATCTCGAACGAGGTCGTGGACCGCTCCGCCAACTACTTTTTCGAACCCGTCAGCGGCGCCTACACGCGCGAAGCCGTGCGCGGCCAGATCCACAGCCTGGCGCAGGAATTGGGGCGGGTCCCGCCGACCGAGCGCGAGGCCTACGTCCGCGACAAGCTCGCGCCGCACTACGGCCTGGCGCTGAAGGTGGCGCCGGCCGACAGCTACGAGGCCAGCGCGGAAGAGCAGGCCGAGATCGCTTCCGGCCGGTTCATCATGCGCGACAAGATGCAGACCTTCGTGACCGCGCTGTCCGGCCCCGGGGATCAATGGCTGGAGGTCAGGCTGCCGCCGGAGCCGCCCGTCGGTCCCTGGGTGATGGCGGCGGTGTACTCCGCGCTGGGGCTGCTGCTGTGCGCCTTCATGCTGGTGTGGGCGTTGCCGATCTGGCGCGACCTGGAGGCCCTGAAGACGGCGGCGTTGCGCATGGGGCAGGGCGACCTGCAGGCCCGCGCCCGGCTGTCGCGCCATTCCAGCATCCGCAACCTGGGCGACACCTTCAACCAGATGTCCGACCGCATCAGCGCGCTGATCGGCAACCAGCAGGAACTGACCAATGCCGTGTCGCACGAGTTGCGCACGCCGATCGCGCGCCTGTCCTTCGAGCTGGACATGATCGACCGCGAAGACGACCCGGCGGCTCGCAAGCGCCTGGTCGAAGAGATGAAGAGCGACGTGGCCGAGCTGGACGCCATGGCGTCGGAACTCTTGATGTATGCCCGCCTGGAGCACAAGGGCGACGGCGTCGCCTTGCAGCCGCAGGACGCGCGCGGCTGGCTCGATTCGGTGGTGCAGCACGCGGGCTTCGAGGCCGGCCTGTCGGGGGTGCGCTGCGAAGTGGCGCTGTGCCGGGTGTGCGAAGTGCACCTGCATCAACGCTACATGACGCGCGCGCTCTTGAACCTGTTGCAGAACGCCATCCGCCACGCGGGCGGGCAGGTCCAGGTCAGCCTGCTGGGCGCCTCGGCGCGCGAGTACGTGCTGATCGTGGACGACGACGGCCCGGGCATCCCGCCCGCGGACCGCGAGCGCATCTTCGAGCCCTTCATCCGCCTGGACGAAAGCCGCGACCGGGGCACGGGCGGCGTGGGCCTGGGGCTGGCCATCGTGAGCCGGGTGGCGCGCTGGCACAACGGCACGGTGCAGGCTTCCGAGAGCCCGCTGGGCGGCGCGCGCTTCGTCATCGCCTGGAAGACCGCCTGACGTCGGGAGACGTAAAGAAACTTCACAAACCCGCGCCGCAATCTTCACAAACTTCGTACAAAGCGGGAAAGATCGCGGCGCGGCGCCTGACTAGCATGGCGGCACTTCCTTTCAGAGGCTACGCCGCCCGCCATGTTCTCCCTGAGCCGCCTGCTTGCCATCGGGACGCTGCTTGCCGCCATCGGCGGCTGCCAGGGCCTGCCGCCCGCCGCGCCGCCCACGGTGGCCGAAGGCGACTATGCGGCGGTGATTGATTACCTGGCGCGCCGCATTCCCTACGACATGAACGCGCTGGACGTTCCGGGCCTGTCCATCGTCATCGTCGACGACCAGCGCGTGGTGTGGAGCACGGGCTTCGGCTACGCCGACCCGGAACGCCATCGCGGCGCCTCCGCCGACACGCTCTACCGGGTCGGGGCCATCAGCAAGCTCCTTACCGCCGCCAGCGTGCTGCACGCTGCCGATGCAGGCCGGCTGCCGCTGGACCAGCCGGCGGCGCAGGCGCTGCCCGACTGGGAGATCCAGCCGCGCCGCAATGCCATGCAGTGGCTGGGCGCGGATCCTTTCACGGCCCGGCGCCTGCTCGCCGTGCATCCCGAGGCGCCGGAAGACACCATGGGCCGGGCCCGCGCCGACATGGCGTACGCGCTCTTGGGCAACATGGTGGCGAGCCGGGCCGGCGAACCCTTCGACGCCTATGTGCGGCGGGCGATCCTGCAGCCCTTGAACATGCCGCGCGCGGGCTTCGTGCCCGGCCCGCGGATGCTGGAATTGCGGGCCTCGGGCCACCGGCGCGGCGAGCCCTGGACCGAGACGCCGCAGGCGAACGAGGCGGCCGACGGCCTGTGGCTCAGCGCCTCCGAGATGGCGCGCTTCTCCCGCATGCTGTTCGCCGATGGCGCCTACGAGGGCAGGCGCGTGCTGAGCAGCCCGTCGGCGCGCGCGGTGCTCGACCTGGAAACCGCGGCCGGCGGCCTGGGCCTGGAGTGCCGGCTGGCGTTGTCATGGCTGGCGCGCCCCTGCGAGGAGCCGCTGGGGGACGCCTCGCTGCGTCTGCACAGCGGCGCGACCGAAGCCTTCCATTCGCGTTTGGTGCTGGCGCCGGACGAGAAGCTGGCCGTGCTGGTCATGAGCAATTCCGACACCGGCGAGCCGCTGGTGGCCTCGGTGTCGTCGATGGCGATGGCGCTGATGCGCCAGGCCAAGCCGCCCATTCCTCAGCCTCGGTTCCCGGAAACGCTCCCATGAAGTGGATTTGCCCGCGATTCGCCTGCCTGCCCGGCCTGGCCGCGGAAAGGGGCGGGCTGGGCAGGACCGGGCGCGCGGGCGCCGGATCCCGCCCGACAGGCGCTTACAGGCCTTGCACGCGGCGGCCGGTGTCGGCCTCGAACCAGTGCAGCGGATGGCGGCCGTCGGAGCCCACGTTCACGCGCGCGCCCACCTTGGCCAGCGATTCGGACAGCTGGCGCGTCGTGCAACGCACCACCAGCGTGGCCGTGCCGCAGCGGCAGTGCACCAGCTGCTCGGAACCCAGGGTTTCGACCATCTCCACTTCCGCCGGCACGCCTTGCGTGTTCAGCAGCATGTGCTCGGGGCGCATGCCCATGATGATCTTGCGGCCGCGGACCTGCGAGGGCACTTCCAGCGGCGAGATGTCGAGCGCGGTGCCGTCGGCGCTCTGGACCGTGCCGTCGCCGGCCACGTTCACTTCCATCAGGTTCATGGGCGGCGAGCCGATGAAGCCGGCCACGAAGGTCGAGGCCGGCTTTTCGAAGACTTCCATCGGGGTGCCGATCTGCTCGGGCACGCCCTGGTACATGACGATCATGCGGTGGGCCAGCGTCATGGCCTCGACCTGGTCGTGGGTCACGTACAGGCTGGTGGTGCCCAGGCGGCGATGCAGCTTCATGATTTCCAGGCGCATCGCCACGCGCAGCTTGGCGTCCAGGTTCGACAGCGGTTCGTCGAACAGGAAGACCTTGGGTTCGCGCACGATGGCGCGGCCCATGGCGACGCGCTGGCGCTGGCCGCCGGACAGCGCGCGGGGGCGGCGGTCCAGCAGATGGCCCAGTTCCAGGATCTGCGCGGCGGCGTCCACGCGCTTCTTGATCTCGTCCTTGGAGAACTTGCGGATCTTCAAGCCGTAGGCCATGTTCTCGAACACGGTCATGTGCGGGTAGAGCGCGTAGTTCTGGAACACCATCGCGATGTCGCGTTCGGCGGGCTCCAGGTTGTTGACGACCTTGTCCTCGATGAGGATCTCGCCGCTGGTGACGGTTTCCAGGCCGGCGACCATGCGCATCAGCGTGGATTTGCCGCAGCCCGAGGGGCCGACGATGACGATGAATTCACCGTCCTTGACGTCCATGTCGATGCCATGGATGACCGGCACGTTGCCGGCATAGGTTTTCTTGACGTTGCGGAAGCTGAGAGTAGCCATGTGTTATTCGTGTTCGGAGTCGTGTGCGGGCGGGCGAGGGCGGGTGAGATTTATTTCTCAGTGTCGACCAGACCCTTGACGAACCATTTCTGCATCAGGATGACGACCAGCGCCGGCGGGATCATGGCCAGCATGGCGGTGGCCATGGTAATGTTCCATTCGGTCACGCTGTCGCCGCCGCTGATCATGCGCTTGATGCCGATGACGACGGGGTACATGTCTTCCTGCGTGGTCACCAGCAGCGGCCACAGGTATTGGTTCCAGCCGTAGATGAACTGGATCACGAACAGCGCGGCGATGCTGGTCTTGGACAGCGGCAGCAGCACGTCGCGGAAGAAACGGACGGGGCCGGCGCCGTCGATGCGGGCGGCTTCGATCAGCTCGTCGGGCACGGTCAGGAAGAACTGCCGGAACAGGAAGGTGGCCGTGGCCGAGGCGATCAGCGGCAGGGTCAGGCCGGCGTAGCTGTTGAGCAGGCCGAGGTCTGCCACCACCTTGTAGGTGGGCGCGATCCGCACTTCCACCGGCAGCATCAGCGTGACGAAGATCATCCAGAAGAAGAACATGCGGCCGGGGAAGCGGAAGTACACCACCGCGAAGGCCGACAGCAGGGAGATGGCGATCTTGCCGATGGAGATCGCCAGCGCCATGATCAGGCTGACGTACATCATGCGGCCCACCGGCGCGCCCGACGAACCGCCGGACGAGCCGCCGAACAGCGCCTGCATGTAGTTGTCGACGAAATGCTTGCCGGGAATGAGCGACATCGGCGCGGACGCCACTTCCTGCGCGGTCTGGGTGGACGCGACGAAGGTGACGTAGAGCGGAAATGCCACCATCGCCACGCCGCAGAGCAGGATGACGTGGGCCAGAATATCCAGCCAGGGACGGCGTTCAACCATTGTTTGTAGCCTCGGACAAAATCAATACTGCACTTTGCGGTCGACGTAGCGGAACTGCACGACCGTCAAGGCAATCACAATGAACATCAGCACTACCGACTGGGCCGCGGACGAACCGAGGTCCAGGCCGCGGAAGCCGTCGCTGTACACCTTGTAGACCAGGATCGAGGTCGACGTGCCGGGACCGCCCTGCGTGGTGGTGTCCACCACCGCGAAGGTGTCGAAGAAGGCATAGATGATGTTGACCACCAGCAGGAAGAAGGTGGTGGGCGAAAGCAGCGGGAACACGATGCTCCAGAAGCGGCGCGACGGGCTGGCGCCGTCGATGGCGGCGGCTTCGATGAGCGAGCGCGGGATCGACTGGAGGCCGGCCAGGAAGAAGAGGAAGTTGTACGAAATCTGCTTCCACACCGCGGCGATCAGCACCAGCAGCATGGCCTGGTTGCCGTCCAGGCGGGGGTTCCAGTCGACGCCGGCATGGCGCAGGGCCACGGCCAGGATGCCGACGGAGGGCGAGAACAGGAACAGCCACAGCACGCCGACGACGGCGGGCGCCACGGCATAGGGCCAGATCAGCAGCGTCTTGTAGAGGCCGGCGCCGCGGATGACGCGATCTGCCATGACGGCCAGCAGCAGGGACACGCCCAGGCCGACCACCGCCACGAGGATCGAGAAGACGGCGGTGACACGGAAGGAATCCAGGTACGCCTGTTGCGAGAACAGGTCGATGAAGTTGTCCAGTCCGACGAATTCGGACGATAGCCCGAAAGCATCTTCCAGCCGCATCGATTGCCACATGGCCTGGCCGGCAGGCAGGAAGAAGAAGACCACGGTAATGATGAGCTGCGGCAGGAGCAGCAGATAGGGCAAGGTCTTGTGCCCGAATACAACGCGTTTTTCCATAGGGGAAGCCCAAGGTACAGAAAAGCGGCGGTTGGAGTAACCGCCGCCTGAAACCGCATTCGCAAAATACGACAGGCTTAAAGCCCTAAAAAAGCAGGGCCTTAAGCCTTGTACTGCGTGGTGCCGAAGAGCCCAAGTCCTTGTCGCGGCATGGAAAATACCGATTGACAGGGCCGGGCCGGCATTTCGGAAGGGCGTTACTTTACACTCTTCTCGAACTTTTCCAGCAGCTCGTTGCCGCGCTTGACGATGTTCTCGGCGCCGTCCTTGGCGGCAACCTTGCCGGAGACGATGCGCTCGATTTCAGCATCTTCGATCTCGCGGATCTGCGGCAGGAAGCCCAGGCGCAGGCCGCGCGATTGCGCGGTGGTTTCGACGTTCAACTGCTTCACGCCGACTTCGGTGCCGGGATTCTTCTCGTAGAAGCCTTCCTTCTTGGTCAGCTCGTAGGCGGCCTTGGTGACGGGCACGTAGCCGGTCTGCTGGTGCCAGCGGGCGGCGATTTCCGGGCTGGCCAGGAACTTGAAGAACGCGGTCACGCCCTTGTAGGTTTCCGGCTTCTTGTTGGCGAAGACCCACAGCGAGGCGCCGCCGATAATGGTGTTCTGCGGCGCGCCCTGGACGTCCGAGTAGTAGGGCAGGGTGGACGTGCCGAATTCGAACTTGGCGTTCTTGGCGATGTTGGCGCGCAGGCCGGACGAGCCGGTGATCATGGCGCACTTGCCGCTGATGAAGAGCGAGTTGGGCTCGTCGCCGCGGCCGCCGTACATGAAGATGCCTTCCTTGCCCAGCTTGGCCAGGTTCTCCAGGTGGCGCACGTGCAGCGGGGTGTTGATGGCGATGCGCGCGTCCAGGCCGCCGAAGCCGTTGTCCTTGGTGGCGTAGGGCACGTTGTGCCAGGCCGAGAACGTCTCCAGCTGGACCCACGACGGCCAGGAGGTCGTGTAGCCGCATTCCTGGCCGGCGGCCTTCAGCTTCTGGCCGGCGGCGGCCAGCTCTTCCCAGGTCTTGGGGGGATTGTCGGCGTCCAGGCCGGCCTTCTTGAAGGCGTCCTTGTTGTAGTAGAACACCACGGTCGAGCTGTTGAAGGGCATCGACACCAGCTTGCCGTCGGCCGACGAGTAGTAGCCGGCCACGGCGCCGATGAATTCCTTCGGATCGATCGGGTTGCCGACTTCCTCGGACATCTGCTGCACCGGCTTGATGGCGCCCTTGGCGTACATCATGGTGGCGGTGCCCACTTCGAAGACTTGCAGGATGTCGGGCGCGTTGCCGGCGCGGAACGCGGCGATGCCGGCGTTCATGGATTCACCGTAGTTGCCCTTGTAAACTGCCTTGACCTGGTAGTCGGGGTTTTTCTTGTTGAATTCGTCGACGAGGCCGTTCACGCGGTCGCCCAGGGCGCCTTCCATCGAGTGCCAGAATTGGATCTCGGTGGCGGCATGCGCGGAGGCGCCTGCGAAAGCCGTCATGATGGCGGCAAAAGTTAAGGCAATACGGTGGGATCGCATAGTGAGGTTCCTCCAGGTTGGGCGTGTCGCGGCCGGGGTGTCCGAGCGCGGAAAACACGACACCTTATGAATTGTTTGTGACAAAACCGTGACTTTCACATCAGTCTAAACGCCTGTCAAATTGCGCGTTTTAGGCGCGAACGAACATTTTTCCTTTTTCTCCCTACGGGTACTACCGTTTACAATCGCTGGCTATGAAAAACGAACTTTCGATTGCGTTCATTGGTGGCGGCAATATGGCAGCCGCCCTGGCATCGGGCCTGGCGGGCAAAGTATGCGCCGCCGGCAACATCCATGTCATTGACATAAACCAGGATGCGCACGCCGCCTGGCAGGCCCGCGGCATGACCACCGCCGTGGCCCCCGACGAGGCCCTGGCGCGCTGCCGCGTCTGGGTGTTCGCTGTCAAGCCACAGAACATGAAAGACGTTGTGGCTTCCACGCGTCAATGGTTGCGCGAAGACACTTTGGTGGTAAGCGTGGCGGCCGGCATCCGCGCCGATACGCTGGCCGGCTGGCTGGGCACGCCCGAGGCGCCGTTCGGCCGCCTGGTGCGCTGCATGCCCAATACCCCGGCCCTGGTGGGCGCGGGCATGACGGGCCTGGCGGCGCTGGGCGGCGTGAGCGACGCCGACCGCGAACTGGCGGCCCGCCTGCTCTCCAGCGTGGGCGACGTGGTCTGGGTGGACGGCGACGCGGCGCTCGACGGCGTGACGGCCCTGTCCGGCAGCGGCCCCGCCTATGTCTTCCTGTTCCTGGAGGCGCTGGTGGCCGGCGGCCAGAAGGTGGGCCTCACGGCCGACCAGGCCAAGCAACTGGCCCTGGGCACGCTGGCCGGCGCCACGCGCCTGGCGGCGGAGTCCACCGAACCGCTGTCGACGCTGCGCGAACGGGTCACCTCCAAGGGCGGCACGACGGCCGCCGCGCTGGACGCCTTCGGCGCCGCCGGCTTTGCCGGCATCGTGGAGGAGGCCATCGCCGCCGCCGCGCGGCGTTCCCGCGAGCTGGCGGAGGAATTCGGCAAATGATGGCCGCGGCAAGACGCTACCCGCCCATGAGCCGGGTGCAGTTCGGCATCGCCGTGCTGTGCATGCTCCTGGTGGTGGTGGGTTCGAACATCCTGGTCCAGGTGCCGCTGAACGACTGGCTCACCTGGGGCGGGCTGTCCTATCCGGTGGCGTTCCTCGTGACCGACGTGCTGAATCGCCGCTTCGGGCCGGCGGCCGCGCGCCGCGTGGTGTGGTTCGGCTTCGCCGCCGCGCTGGCGGTGTCGGTCTGGGTGGCGTCGCCGCGCATCGCGCTGGCTTCGGGCCTGGCCTACATCTGCGCGCAGCTGGTGGACATCCAGGTCTTCGACCGCCTGCGCGACCAGCGCTGGTGGCGCGCCCCGCTGGTGTCGGGCACGTTGGGCGCCATCCTGGACACCGCGGTGTTCTTCAGCGTGGCGTTCGCCGCCACCGGCACGCCCTGGGTCACCTGGATGATGGGCGACCTGGCCATCAAGCTGGTCGTCAATATCAGCATGCTGGCGCCGTTCCGCGCCCTGATGTGGAACCTGGCCAAGCCGGCCAACGCCTGAGGGGAC